>Ga0184615_10000161_pt1 | contig 41313 bp, 39 predicted proteins | sample PLM4_65_coex_FD_133134 | JGI IMG/M metagenome (GOLD analysis project Ga0184615, IMG submission 133134) | Groundwater sediment microbial communities from an aquifer in East River, Colorado, USA - PLM4_65_coex | ecosystem: Environmental > Terrestrial > Soil > Riparian zone | place: USA: East...
CGACGATTCGGCCGCCTTCAAGGCAGTGGCTAGGCGGGTCGGACTCAGACTCAAACCGAAGAAAGTTGGGTTTCTGGTCCAGGGCAACGACCGGCCGGGGGCGGTTGCCGATCTGATGGCCCGACTCGCCGGAGCGAAGATCAACATCACCGCAATCGACGCGGTTTGCGCCGGTAAGGGCCGTTACGGCGCCATCCTGTGGGTCAAACCACCCGACGTCGGAAAGGCCGCCAAAGCGCTCGGCGCTTCATCGTCCTGACCAGCCACGCCATCAGCTTCAAGTTCAAGTTGGCGGTCTGGAAGATTTTCCCGTCCTGGCGAGTCATCCTTCTTAGGACGGAGAGATCGCCATGCGGCAAATCGGTGCCTGGTTGGCCCTTACGCTACTTCGGACCCGCCTCTGGTTTCTTCGACGAGACAGCTTTCGTCTCGAACGCCGAATCGTCAAAGCACGCCGCAGTCAGAAAGGTTCTATCTATTTGATAGATGAAGGGAAAGACTGATCAAACGGTAGGCGTTTCGCGAGGGGCCTTGTCACATCACCTCATGGAGGAGTCTTCAACACGGTTGTCCCCAACTTATCAACAAAATCTGTGGATGTTTCGCCAGCCCAGTTTTCCCATTCAAATATTACCGATACGGGGACGATATTCAGTAAGACATCCCCCTGCTGATACACCAGACCTTCAGAGATTTGATGAAGAACTCCATTCCGCTCGATGGCCAGACAGAGCCCCGGTGGGGGACTCGCTCCGACGATCCAACTCGATTCCGTGGTGTCGCCCCCAAGCCGAACCGACCGAAAAACTGCATCTCCGCACTCAAGGTACCGAGCAAGTCGCCGCCAGTCGTGTTGGGAGAATTCGATGAGATCCGCAAGAAGTCTCCGGTCCGTCTCTTGCTGCGCGGCGATCAATCGCTGAATATCATCCAGAAGGGCGGCAGCGTCCGGGGTCCGGATCACCGACACGCCGTCCATCAGGAGCTCGAAACCTGTCCTGCCAAGCTGTCGGTAGTCGAGTAGTTCGCGGCGCCGCAGGTCATCGCGGCGCCGAAGGAGTTTAAGCCTTACTCGAGCACGTTCCATTCGATCCGCGACTTCCCAGAACGATTCGCGCAGGCCACGCAGTAAATCTGACAGTTCGTCAATTAAATATTGATAAATAACAGTGTGATATGACATACTATTTCTTCTAAATAGTTAAGGTATTATATGTCCGATAAGAGCTATTCTGTAAAATATAATCCCTCTTTATCTGATATCGTCGTCGGTATTATGTTTCCCGTCCTGGCCGAGGCTCGAGACCTCTCCGCTCCGGACGTCGTAATGCCATAATCGACCCCACGGGTCCGCCAGCGACCACGAGGACGCTCCATACTCAGCCATGACTTGGTCCAGATTTTCTGGCATTCGCCCGTGTTCGTCCGCCCACAGACGAACGAGTTGCTGGAGTCCTACGAGTTGATTCGTGAGGGTGAGCGATTCAGCTGCTTGGAGGTCCCCTGTCACGGTCGTCCACATCGCATCGGCGTACTGCCAGACCAAGGCACCAGGAGCTGCCAGGAGGGTGAGGATCACGACCATGTTGACCGTCAAGCGAACGCTGGGCCGAACGACCTTCGCTCTCGGGTCGCCCTGTGGGGTGGAAACGGGCCGAGCAACCGGCGTGATCAGACCGGTTCTCGACAGGTTGGCCAACGCCTTACACACCTCGAACTCTCCCAATTCGACGAGTTCGATGATCCGTTTCACATCGTCATGACCGTTGACGGCGTGGTAAACGGTCATTTCCTCCGGTGAAAAGCGCCCGTCGTCTTCTGTCTCCAGGTCGGCAAAGGGGTCTTCCTCTGCCGCGCTGGATTTCACGGGAGTCACAACGGGGCTCTCCCTCTCCTCGATCTCACCCCGCTTGTCCGCGACCTGCGAAAAGACCAGGGAGAGCGATGGAATTTTTTTCTCGATGTATGGCCATTCGTCAAGACGACGAACCCCCTCCATCAACACGTGTTCGGTGCTGATCGGATCAATATAGGCTTTCGGATACTCGACGTCCTGTTGGTCGAAGCAGTATTGTCCTTCTTTCCAACGAAACAGACGGTAGACGGTTTCAAGAATCTGAAGACGAAGGGCGCGCTTGAGATCGGCTTCGCCAACCGCATTCCGGACGACGAGAATCTGTCCCAGGTATTCACCAGTCTCCTGTTGAGTCTTGAGCGCGTCTTCGAGCTGTTGAGGCGTTACCCGCTTGGCGCGAACCAGCACGTCACCGATCCGCTCCATCCCCTCTTCTTCATCGACTTGCGCCGAAACGACCATGCCTTTGACAAACCCGACCGACGCGTGGCGCGACTGGTATTTGATAGTCATCAGACCGGTCTTTTGCTGAACGAGTATGAGTTGGAAGATCTCCGACAGGCCGAAATCTTTGATAGATCCTTCGAGAGACATCAGCGCGCCCGCCCGACTGTCCGTCCCCGTGATCCTGTGGGAAGAGGAGCGGTTGAAGAAGGTTTGCTGGCGAGCACGTGGTGAATCATGACGCCATAGAGGATGGTCAGGCCGGCGATACTCGGCGCCCACACCAGGTACCACGGAGGCATGAACAACCGCTCACCAAGAGTCAGCCAACCGGTCATCGACAACCAACCCAACCAGAACAACAGCGCTCCGCCGAGGGCAAACGCACCACCCCAGAATGGCTTCCCGAGGACCAGATGGCCCGCACCCGGAATGATCGACAGCGCCGCGGCGATACGTCGAAGCGCCGCCCAGCGGTGGTCAGCTTCGGGGAGAGTCGTGTTTGGATGGAGCTTACGGCCCTTGGCGTATGCCGTCCAGCACGCCGCGCAGAGCTTTAGATCCAAGAAATACCGTTGGCAGCGGCGACAGACCGCGGTGCCGCACGTTCCGCAGGGCGCAGCCGCCCCGCTCGGCACGATCCGACCGACTACCCAGCACACACCAAAGAGCACGGCGACCCCGGCGGTCACCGACCACGAGATGTGGCGTCGAAGACGCTCAACAGACTGCGTCAGGGAGGAGGGAACGGCATGCGGTTGAAGGGCCCGACTCCAGAGCTCCGACATGGCAAACCCGTAATCCACGACCAAGAACGCGTCGCCTCTTCGTCCCCGCTCCGCGTACCCGTCCAAGAGACCGGCATCAAGGGCCCGCGCAGCCTGAAACCGGTCCTCACCCTCTTCGAAATGGAGATCCGCCCGATAGGCCTGACTGAGGTTATAGAGAACCGCCACCGAGCCAGGTTGCGCCGCCAAGGCGGCCTCGTACAATTCAATGGCCCGCGAATAATTCTGGCGCCGGAAGAAGAGATTCCCGTAGTTGGTCAAAAGACGGGGGTCATGAGGCCACGCGGCAAGGGCTTCCTCGTACAAAGCCTCCGCGTCGGCCTCGCGTTGTCCTCGAGCCAACGCCAAAGCCTGCGCGGCCACCACGGCCGGCATCTCGTCGGCAATACGGAGTCTGGTCAGCGATGGGCTCGTGTCCTCTCCTTGGGCAACGTTCGCCATCAGACGTAATTCGGGATCGTGATCGACCGTCAAGACGCCAACGATGGCCGGAAACCCCCACGCCAGGACGAACCCCGTGCCGACGAAGACGCTCAAGAGCACTCGCTCTCGTCCCGTCATAAACCACCAGGCGATCGCGCTGGGGAGTAGGACCAACCAGAACCCCCACACCCCTGTGAGGAACGGCAGAAGCAACACCCACCCAGCAATCAGCCAGGCGGTGGCGGGGAACAGGCGGTGTCCGCTCCACTCGACGACAAGGTGCGCGACTAACGGGGCCGCGCGGGCCGTAAAGACGGCGCTACTCAAGAGGACGACGGAGAGAACGCTCAACACCGCCGCCACGGCAAGCCGGTCGGCATGGTACAACCATGACCAAAACTCCGTCAACGATGCGATCCAGGCCGTTCCCCATTCTCGGAGGCTTCCCAGGGGATCAGCGGGACGCCCTTCCCATAGCGCCCGCGCGAAAAACCGATGAGGCTCCCCTAATATCGGGGACAGCGCCTGAGCCGCTCGGGCGACGTCCATCGCGCCCCCCGCTTCACCCCGCGCCTTGAGCGCCTCGGCGTCGCGCAGGAGCAGAAAACTGAGATCGGGAGCGTACTCGATCCCGGCGCGTTTGGCGGAGTCAGGAAGACTTTGCGCTGCGGTGACGATCTCGGTGATAGCGCCGGATTCAACGGCGCGGCGGTAGGTATCCCACGAGGGAGCCAACGCCGAGGGAATGGCCGCCAGTGCCATGATCGGCCACACGAGCGCCACGGCCAAGACCCCGCACGCGACGCCGATCCGACCGGTCATCGAGAGCGTGCACCCAGTTTGGCCTCGTTGCCGTGCCAGAGCCTGACCAAGTTTTCTCGGTGCCGAAGGATGATCATCGCGGCGACCACGTAGGCGAAGACCGTGATCCCTGCGCGCAGAAAGGTCGCGGCAACCGGAAGCGCCGCGGCAGCAATGACGCTGGCGAGCGACACATATCGCGTCACACTGAGCACGAGCATCCAGAGGCCAATCAGCGCACACGCGGCTGTCGTCGAGAGAACCAGTAGCGCGCCGATCGCAGTGGCCACACCTTTGCCTCCCCGAAATTTCGCCCAAAGGGGAAACACGTGGCCCGCCACCGTGGCAATGCCCGATGCCTCGGCCCATGCCGTCGTGCCCATCAGTGTTCCGGCTACCCATACGGCCAGCGCACCTTTTGTCGCGTCCATTAGCAGCGTCAGAGCCGCGGCGCGTGTTCCCGCGACCCGCAAAACATTCGTGCATCCGATGTTCCCGCTTCCTCGCGTCCGTGGATCGGGCGATCCCATCCAACGAGCCACTAAGACACCAAAGGGGATCGTCCCAATAATATACGCGATCAGGACGATCGCCAAGCCAACGGGAGAGGGGAGAAAAGAATCCGGCGTCACCGCACAATTTCCTGGCGGAACGAACGGCCATATTGCAGCGCGTAACGACTCGCCGAGAGGATCGCCAATGCCGTGGCAACAAGGAGCAGGAAAAACCCGACAAGATGCATGGCTGGAGAAAGGACGGGTTCGAGGATCAGGATCAGCACGGCGGCAGTCTGAAAAACCATCTTGAGTTTCCCCATGCTTTCAGCGGCGAGCACGCGTCCGCCGACTGCCGCCACCGCGCGTAACGCGGTGACGGCGAATTCCCGCGCCAGGATGAGAATGACCAGCCAACCGGGAGCCCGCCCCGCCTCGACCAGCATGACCAACGCGGCGAGGATGAGGAGCTTATCGGCGATTGGGTCCAGCAGTTTGCCGAGATCGGTGACTTGCTGCCGTCGTCGCGCCATGTAGCCGTCGAGCCAATCGGTGAGCGAGGCCACGACGAAGACGAGGGCGGCGATCAGGGTCAGTGTGGAGGACGATCCGAAGGCCATCACCACTACGAACACGGGAATCAATCCGAGTCGCAGCAGGGTCAGCGCGTTGGGCACGTTGATGGGGTCGACCCCGCTCCCGGTCATGATCCCGACCCTCCCGTCCCGGTTTGGGCGGGTGCTGCGTTGAAATCGGGAACCCCTCCCCGCAAGGAGAGCGGCTCCTTCCCCGCCTCATGTGCTGGCGGCTGCCTCTTCCAGCGGTTGTGCATCCAGACCCATTGTTCCGGGCACGCCCGAATTGCCCGTTCGATCTCATGCGTGAACAAAGCCGTGTTCTCGGACACATCGCGCGTGTGATCGCCGGTCCGGATCAGCTCGACCGGCCCTCGGATGACCAGTCGATGCCGATGAACACCTTCGCGGAGGATGAATCCGAAGACCACGGCGGCACCGGTCTTGAGCGCCAAGGTCGCCGCGCCAGCCGGAGTGTGAGCCAGCCGCCCGAAAAACGGCACGAACACCCCTTCAACGTCGGTGTCTTGGTCAATGAGCATGCCGAGAATGGCGTTGCGCCGGAGACACGAGAGGAGGTGCTTGGCGGCCGACGGGCTTCCACGACTGATCGTGTGCACGCCCTGGGCAGTACGCGCGTCGATGAGGAGCCGATCCAGTCGCGGGTCGTACAGTGGCGTCGCCACGACGGATGCGGGATAGCCGCGCCTCGTGACGAGGGCGGCCATGAGTTCCCAGTTTCCCAGGTGACCGGTCAAGAAAATCACGCCGCGTCCCACGGCCAATGCGGTCTTCAAACAATCCTCGCCTTCGACGGTGCACAGCCGTTCGATCGGAGTCCGCGGGTGACTCGACAGCATCAACAACTCGAACAGGCTCCGTCCCAAATTGGCGAAGGAGAGACGGGCGATCCGTCTGCGGGCGGCATCGCTCATGCCGCTTGGAAACGCCGTGATCAAGTGGGTCAACGCACGACGCCGCGCGGACGGGAGCAGGGCGAATGCCCAGGCACCCAGTCTTCCCCCGAGGGCCACGCCGGCGTTCCAGGGCAGAATCCCCGCCCCGGACCTTAACGCAGCCACTCCCCAGACGATCACGTTCCGAATCAATCGCTGGCCGGTTCTCACCGACGGACTCTCCTACTTCGGGCACGCAACAAGAGATCGGAAATCTCGCGCACGGCGCCCTCCCCGCCACGTTTGATGGTGACGTAATGCGCCACCAGCTTGACGATCGCGTGCCCGTTTCGTACGGAGACGGCGAGGCCCACGCGCCGAAGAATCGGCAGGTCCGGCACATCATCCCCGACGTACGCCACATCCTGGTCGATGAGTCCCCGTTTTGCGATCAACGCCTCGTAGACCGGCAGTTTATCGGCAACCCCCTGGTGAACTTCGGCGATATCGAGTTCCTTGGCCCGCCGTTCGACCATCGGCGATCGACGCCCACTCAACAGACCGAGGCCCACCCCCGATCGGGCAAGCTCTTTCAAGCCGTGCCCGTCTTGAATGTCGAACGATTTCACCTCGTGACCGTCGCTCGTGAACGTGATCTTGCCATCGGTGAGGACTCCGTCGACATCCAACAAAAGAAACGTGATGCGCTGCGCTCGCTTGAGGAGTTGCTGGGAGGATAACGCCATACGGCTCGGTGCGCGACTCGTCCTCAGACCACGCCGGCTTTTAACAGATCGTGGAGATGAATCACGCCTTCAACGCGCCCGCCGCCATCCGTAACCACGAGGACCGTGATCGCATAACGCTCCATCTGCCCCACGGCTTCCGCCGCCAGCGCCGTGCGGACGATCACCTTGGGATTCTTCGACATGATCGCTTCGGCCGGCCGTGCGAGAAGGTTGTCCCCGCCCTTCTCGAGGACTCGTCTGAGGTCGCCGTCGGTGACCACGCCGCGCAACCGCTTGGAGTCGTCGATCACGGTCGTCATCCCCAACTTCTTCGAGCTGATTTCGTAGATGACATCTTTGACCGGGGTGGTGGGTTTGACGCTGGGGATCGCGTCCTCGCGGTGCATCAGATCCTCCACCGTGAGGAGGAGGCGCCTCCCCAGGGAGCCTCCCGGGTGGTAACGCGCAAAATCCTCAGGCTTGATGCCCTTGCGCTCGAGGAGGGCCATCGCCAGGGCATCTCCCAACGCCAAGGCCGCGGTCGTGCTGGCCGTTGGAGCGAGGTCCAACGGACAGGCTTCCTCCTCGACACTCACATCCAGAACCACGTCGCTGTTCTTTGCCAGGATCGAGTCGAGATTGCCGATCAAACTGATCAGAGGCACACCCAACCGCTTAAGAGCGGGCAGAATTTTAATGAGCTCTTCGGTCTCTCCGCTGTTCGAGATCGCAAGCACCACGTCCCCGCGCGACACCATGCCGAGATCTCCGTGGATGCCCTCCGCCGGGTGCAGGAACGCCGAGGGGATGCCGATGCTCGCCAGGGTCGCCGCGATCTTTCGGCCGATGATCCCGGATTTGCCCATGCCCGTGACCACCACGCGCCCGTGGCAGAGATCCATGAGGGAGACCGCGCGTTCGAAACGCTGGTCGAGGCGGCCGATGAGCGCGAGAATCGCTTTGGCCTCGATTTCAAGCACGTGGCGGCCTCGAGCCAGACTCATCGCGAACAGAGCTCCCGGGTCATCGTAAGTTGGCCGATCCCGCGCGCGAGTCCGTCTGGGCACTCCGTTCGACATCGTCCGGTTGGCTGCGCGCTGCGACCGCTTCCCGAATTCTCAACAACTCCCGGAGAAGGCCTTCCACCTGGTCAAGCGGCACCATGTTGGGACCGTCGGAGGGCGCACGATCGGGATCAGGGTGGACTTCCATAAAGAGGCCGTCGCAACCGACCGCGACGGCGGCGCGCGCCAGCGGCGCCACGAACTCGCGCTGTCCGCTGGACACGTGGCCCGCCCCGCCAGGGAGCTGCACGCTGTGGGTGGCGTCGAAGATCACCGGATACCCCCACTGACGCATGATGGGAAGACTGCGGAAGTCGGTGACCAGGTTGTTATAGCCGAAGCACGACCCTCGCTCCGTCAACAGCAGGCGGTGGTTCCCGGTGGAGACGGCCTTGTCCACGACATGTTTCATATCCCATGGAGCGAGGAACTGCCCCTTCTTGACGTTCACTACCTTGCCGGTCCGGGCCGCCGCGATCACCAGATCGGTCTGCCGGCACAGGAACGCCGGGATCTGCAACACATCCAACACCTCCGAGGCGGCATGCACGTCCTCGATCGAGTGAACATCCGAGAGCACGGGCACGCCGATCTCCTCGCGGACCTTTTCGAGGATGCGGAGGCCTTCCTCCATCCCGAGCCCGCGGAAAGACGCCCCAGAGGTCCGGTTCGCCTTGTCGTAGGACGACTTAAAGACGTACGGAATGTCTAAGGAGGAGGTGATGATCTGGAGCCGTTCCGCCACCTGCAGACACAACGCCTCGTTCTCCACCACGCACGGGCCGGCGATCAGCACGAGCGGATGCCCCTGTCCAAACACCAGCCCGTCGATCGCCACATCATGAACGGTCGTCATCGGCTTCTCCAAGAAGAGGTCACCTGCTCCGGCGCCGCAGCGCCGCGGCAACGAACGAGACGAACAGCGGGTGAGGCGTTCGGGGACGCGAGCGGAACTCGGGATGAAATTGGACGCCCACGAACCAGGGATGTTCGGGGATTTCCACAATCTCCACCAGGTTCCGTTCGGCGTAAATCCCGCTGAACGTCATCCCCCCGCGCACGAACTGCTCACGATAGCGGTTGTTGAATTCGTACCGATGGCGGTGGCGCTCGACGGTTTCTTCCACCCCGTACGCGTCGTAGGCGCGGCTGTCCTTGCTGATTCGGCAGGGATATGCACCAAGGCGCATCGTTCCGCCCTTGCTCTCCACCCCGTGCTGGTCCGGCATTAAATCGATCACGGGATCCGGCGGCGACGAGAATTCGGTGCTGTTGGCGTCTTTGAGGCCGAGGACGTGGCGCCCGTATTCGATCACCGCGCACTGCATCCCCAGACAAATCCCGAGAAACGGGATCCCGCCCTCGCGCGCGAATCGAATCGCCTCGATCTTGCCCTCGATCCCTCGATTGCCGAATCCCGGTGCGACCAGAATCCCATCCACATCGGCGAGATGAGGCTCCGGCCCATCGACGACCAGACTCTCTGCGTCAATCCATCGGATGTCCACCCGTACGGTGTGCGCGATCCCGCCGTGATGGAGCGCCTCGGACAGACTTTTATACGAATCCTTCAGGCCCAAGTATTTCCCGATCAGCGCGATGGTGACCGTCTGTTTCGGCCGCTTGATCCGATCGACCAACGTCTCCCAGGCGCCGAGCTGGGCGGGCATCGACGGTAGATGGAGGTGACGCGCGATCAGCTCGTCGAGGCCCTGCTGATGAAACACCAGGGGCACCTCGTAAATCGTGTCGACATCTTGCGCCGAGATCACCGCCTCGCGATCCACGTTGCAGAAGAGCGCGATCTTGGCTTTCAAATCGGCGGGCAAGACGCGGTCGGAGCGGCAGAGCAGGATGTGCGGCTGAATGCCGATCTCGCGGAGCTTGTTGACGCTGTGCTGCGTCGGCTTGGTCTTCAACTCGCCCGACGCATTCACATACGGGATGAGGGTCAGATGCACATACAGCACGTTCTCGCGGCCCACGTCGAACGGGAACTGGCGAATCGCCTCCAGAAACGGCAGGCTTTCGATGTCACCGACCGTCCCCCCGATCTCCACGATCACGACGTCCACATCGTCGGCCAGCGAGGTGATGGTCTGCTTGATCTCGTCGGTAACGTGGGGCACAACCTGGACCGTCCCGCCCAGATAATCGCCGCGGCGTTCCTTTTGAATCACGTTGTAATAGATCTTGCCGGTCGTAAAGTTGTTGCGGCGACCGGTGGTCACGGTCGTAAAGCGCTCATAATGCCCCAGGTCCAGATCGGTCTCGGTGCCGTCTTCGGTGACGAAGACCTCTCCGTGCTGATAAGGGTTCATTGTTCCGGGATCGACGTTGATGTAGGGATCCAGCTTGAGAAAGGCGATCTTGAGCCCCCGACTTTCGAGGAGGTTCCCGATCGAGGCCGACGCCAGACCCTTCCCCAGCGACGAGACCACCCCTCCCGTAACGAACAGATATTTCGTCATGGCCTCTTCTCCCCCGAACGTGCCGAGCTGAGCGCGGGCGTCGGGGCTCCACCCCGAGGCTCGGCCCCTTGGTAAATCGCCGCGCTGTTCCGGCCCCGGAGTGCCATCCGCACCCGCTCCAAGTCCTCCGGCGTGTTGACCTCCTCCGTCCGCTCCGAGGTGAGGACCACTCGAATTGGGCATCCATGCTCCAGCGCACGAAGCTGCTCCAGTCTTTCAAGCTGTTCCAAGCGGCCCGGCGACCAACGGGAGAACTCCATCAGCACGTCGCGGCGATACCCGTACAGCCCGAAGTGCTGGTAATAGGTCCCCGGCATTGGGGCGTCGAGCCCGCGGTCCATGCGATCTCGGACGTGGGGGATCGCCGCGCGGGAGAAGTAGAGCGCGTTGCCGTGACAATCCATCACGACCTTGACCACGTTGGGGTTGTATATTTCATCGGGATCGGTGATTTCCCTGGCCAGCGTCGCCATCCGGACCGAGGGGTCGTGAAAGGGCTCGATCACGGCCTCGATCATCGACTCGGCCACCAACGGCAGATCGCCCTGGAGGTTGACGACGACATCCGCGTCTCGACCCGCCGCCACCTCGGCCAGTCGGTCGGTGCCGGTCTCGTGGGCCGCCGACGTCAACACCGCCTGGCCGCCGAATCCCTGGACCACCGCCACGATGCGGGCATCATCGGTCGCCACGATGACCTCGTTCGCGGTCTTCACCCGCCGCCCGCGCTCCCAGACGTGCTGGATCATGGGCTTCCCCTCGATGTCCGCCAAGGGCTTGGCCGGCAAACGGGTGGAGGCATACCTCGCAGGGATGACGAGCAGGACCTTCATTCCCCGCACAACGGACCGCGCAATGTAGACGCGTTGTCCAGCACCGAGGCTGCGAGACGATTTGCAGTTCTCATTTCAGCTCTCCTCAAGACTGTCGTCGATTTGGCGATGGAGGGCATCGGGCTTCACGGTCGCCGTCCCGACCAACCCGACCACGTAGCCCGCCGCGTAGTTCGCGAGCGTGGCCGCGTCGGGCCAATCCGCCCCCACCGCCCGCGCGGCGGCCAGGGTCGCGATCACGGTATCCCCCGCTCCGGTCACGTCGAACACCTGTTTTGCCACAGTGGGAATGTGGCTCTCGGCGCCGTCGGCTTCGAACAGGCTCATGCCGTGCTCCCCACGGGTCACGAGCACGGCTTGCGCGCCGAGCGACTCCAGCAGTTGTCGTCCGGCTCGGCGGAGGCTCTCGTCGTCCACAATCTCGATGCCCGTGGCCTGGGAGGCCTCCAAGTGATTGGGCGTCACGATATGCGCTCCACGGTAATAGGCCATATGCGGGACTTTGGGGTCGACCATCACGGTCACGTCCCGCCGCGACGCCGAGGCCATGAGCCGTTTCATCACATCATCGGAGATTACGCCCTTCGCGTAATCCGACACGACCACGCACCGGACGCTCTCGATATGATTGTCGATGTAGTCGAGGAGCCTGGCACGGGTCTTGGGAGCAATCCCACCTCGAAATTCTCGGTCGAACCGCACGACCTGCTGCTGATGGGCGACCACCCGCGTCTTTTGGGTCGTCGGCCGGCCCTCTTCGCACACGATGCCCTCGACCGACGCCCCGTGACCTCGGAGCACGTCCAACAACGTCTCACCGGCCGCATCCTGACCGACGACACCGCACACCTGGACCGAGGCGCCGAGCGCCGAGAGGTTCAAAAATACATTACCGGCCCCCCCCAACATCACCGACTCCGACGTGACGTCCACCACCGGAACGGGGGCTTCGGGGGAAATCCGCTGCACCCGGCCCCAGACGTAATGGTCCAGCATAAGATCACCGATCACGAGCACGCGGGCGCCCGCGAATCGATCGAGATGCCCATGGAGACGTTGCGACAACGACGTCACTCGGATGTTCTCCATACTGGTCGGTTCCGCCCGCGTCCCCGCAGCGGGAATGGACTCGGGCACGGGCAGGGTATCACAAACCGGGCTAGCGAATCACCCTCCCAATCCGGTTCCACCGTACCCACGTGTCGGCACCGTCCCACGACCAGTAGATCAAAAACGCCTTGCCCCGAATCTTGTTCTCCTTCACGAATCCCCAAAATCGGCTGTCAAGGCTCTGGTCTCGGTTGTCCCCCATCACGAAGTATGACCCCGGGGGCACCGTGACGGGACCGAAGTGGTCGCGTTTGTTGGGCTGGATCTCGCGGTCGGTGTGCTGGACCCGCGGATCGTCCACGCGCGCTCCGTTGACGTAGACCTCTTTGTTCCGAACCTCGACGACGTCCCCCGGTGTGCCCACCACCCGCTTAATGAAATCCTTACTCTCATCTTCGGGATACTTGAACACAATGATATCCCCGTGACGGGGCGACGAGACCGGGACAATGATCGCATCGGTGAAGGGCAGCTTGATCCCGTAGAGAAACTTATTGACCAAGATATGATCCCCGATCGACAACGTCGGAATCATGGACCCGGACGGAATCTTGAAGGCCTGAACGACGAAGGTTCTGATTGTCAACGCCAGCACGATCGCCAGCGCGAACGCTTCGGCATACTCCCGGAGGGTTGATTTCCTCTTGACCCCCATTTCGGGGGTCAGTCCGTCACTTTCAAGAGCGCGAGAAACGCCTCCTGCGGGATTTCCACCCGCCCTACTTGCTTCATGCGCTTTTTTCCTTCCTTCTGCTTCTCCCATAATTTCCTTTTCCGGGTAATGTCTCCCCCATAGCACTTGGCGGTGACGTTCTTCTTGATCGCCCCAACGGTTTCACGAGCGATGATCCGACTGCCGATGGCGGCTTGAATGGCGACTTCGAACATCTGCCGAGGAATCAGCTCCCGCATTTTCTCGGCCAGTTGCCGTCCCCGCCCCGGCGCCTTGTCCCGATGCGTGATGCACGACAAGGCATCCACCGTTTCGCCGTTGATCAAGATATCGATCTTGACCAAATCACTCGGTTCGTAGCCGATGAATTCATAGTCGAAGGACGCATACCCCTTGCTGATCGACTTGAGGCGATCGTAGAAATCGAGAATCACTTCGTTCAGGGGCAATTGGTACGTCAGCATCAGGCGACGCACGTCGAGGTATCTCATATCGAGCTGACAGCCTCGGCGCTCCTCGCAGAGGCGCAACAGCGCACCAAGGTAGGGTTCCGGCGTGATGATCGTCGCGCGAATCATGGGTTCCTCAAAGGTCGCAATTTTCTGGATGTCGGGTAACTTGGCTGGATTTTCGATGTACAACACGTCGCCCTTGAGGGTCGTTACCCGGTAGACCACGGTCGGCGCGGTGCTGATCAAGGCGAGACGGTATTCACGCTCCAACCGCTCTCGAATGATCTCCATGTGCAGGAGCCCGAGAAATCCGCAGCGGAAACCGAACCCCAACGCCAGCGAGGTCTCGGGTTCGAAACTGAAAGAAGCGTCGTTGAGCTTGAGCTTTTCGAGCGCGTCGCGCAGCGCTTCGTACTCGGCGCTGTCGACGCTGTAGAGGCCGCAGAACACCATTGGCTTGACGTCGGCGTATCCCGGGCACGGCGTGGGAGTCGGCCGTGCCGACTCGGTCATCGTGTCTCCGATCTTGGTGTCGGTCACCGTCCTGATGCCGGCCACAATGTACCCGACCTCGCCGGCGTTCAACTCAGCCGTCTCCACCCGCTTCGGCGTGAAGACACCCACGGCGTTGACCTCGAAGACTTTACCCGTCATCATCAAACTGATCTTGGTCCCCGCCCGCACCCGCCCGTCGAACAAGCGCGCCAGGACGACGGCTCCCTGGTAGTTGTCAAACCACGAATCAAAAATCAACGCTTTGAGCGGCGCGCCCGGGTCGCCGGACGGAGCGGGAATGCGATGAACGATCGCCTCCAAGATGTCGGTAATTCCCAACCCTTCCTTCGCGCTGGCCAGAATCGCCTCATCTCCCGGGATGGCCAGCACGTCCTCGAGCTCCCGTTTCACCTTGTCCACGTCGGCGCTGGGAAGATCGATCTTGTTGATGACCGGAATGATCACCAAGTTGTGGTTGGTCGCCAGCTGGGCATTGGCGATGGTTTGGGCTTCCACCCCCTGGGTCGCATCGACGACCAGCAGCGCTCCCTCACAGGCCGCCAGGCTACGGGACACCTCGTAGGTGAAGTCGACGTGGCCCGGCGTATCGATCAGATTGAAAATGTACTCGCGGTTGTCCCTGGCGCGATACTGGAGCCGCACGGCGTGCGCTTTGATCGTGATACCGCGCTCGCGCTCGAGGTCCATGTCGTCCAGAACTTGTTCGCGCAATTCACGCGTCGTGAGTGCCCCGGTGTGTTCCAGGAGCCGATCGGCGAGGGTCGATTTCCCATGGTCAATATGAGCGATAATTGAGAAATTTCTGATAGTTGCAAGCAACGGGGCTCCAAGCGATCATCGGGAAAAACGTTGAATTATATGAAGTCCGAAATCAATTGTCAAAATACGAGGATCACGGAAAAGAGGCCGTGATCCTCCCGGCACGCCAGCGGGCGTCCGGTGCGTCGCGTCTTGACAAAGGGTGGCGTTGGGATAAGCTGAACCGCACATGGAGGTCATCATGAAACCTGAAGAAAAGGAGAAAATTAAGCGGTTGGTGAGGGAACTCTCCCACTGTGTCAATTCGGCGCTTTCCGACAACGGCGACATCAAAGACGCCCTCAAAGACATCGAAGACGAGGGCTATCAGATTGATCTGCTGTTCGCGCTCTTTACCAGAATCCTCCGGAAAAAAGACGTTCCTCTCCTCGAAGAACCCTCTGCGACGGCAACTCCATTTGACGACGATTTTCTCCGGACGCTCAAACTGAATTGGTCCCCCGAGTAGGGCCGGTTCCTGCGCCGCGCACACGGCGCGTTCCCGAAACGCCACCTTCCTTAGAGATCACCACCGCACACGGGTCACGGCCCCTTCCGACGCCGAGCTGACCGATGCGGCGTATTTGGCGAACACCCCGGTACGGTAACGGGGTTCCGGGGCCTTCCAGGACTTCAAGCGATCCTTGATCTCTCCGTCGGAGAGATCGACGTCCAGGCGCCGCTTCGGAATGTCGAACGTGATCAGATCGCCCTCGCGGACGGCCGCGATCGGCCCGCCCCGAGCCGCCTCCGGCGCCACGTGTCCCGCCATCAAGCCCTTTGTCGCCCCGCTGAATCGGCCATCGGTCAAGAGCGCCACGGTGTTCCCCAGGCCCTCGCCCACCAGCGCCGCGGTGACGCCCAGCATCTCGCGCATACCGGGTCCGCCGCAGGGCCCCTCGTACCGGATCACGACCACGTCCTGTTCGCGGATCTCGCGGCGGGTCACCGCCGCCATGGCATCCTCCTCCCGATCGAACACACGCGCAGGACCTCGGTGGACTAGCCGCTCGTGTCCAGCGACCTTGACGACACAGCCTTCCGGGGCCAGATTGCCCTTTAAGATCACTAAGCCGCCCGTGGGCTTGAGTGGTTTGGCTATGGGCAGGACCACTTCCTGTCCCGGTGTCTCCACCGCGACGGCGGCTTCCTCCGCTAACGTCTTGCCCGTCGGCGTCAATTGCGTGCCATCCAGCAACCCCGCCCTGACCAAGCGCTGAGCCACCAGCGGGATGCCCCCCGCGCGGTCGAGGTCCGTCGCGACGAATCGCCCGCCAGGCTTGAGATCCGCGATCAACGGCGTGCGTGCGCTTACCGCGTCGAAGTCATCGATCGTCAGCGGAATGTTGGCTTCTCGCGCCATGGCGAGCAGGTGCAACACCGCGTTGGTGGATCCCCCGGTCGCGGCCACACCGGCAATCGCGTTCTCGAACGCGCGACGGGTCAGAATGTGGCTGGGTCGCATCCCGCGCCGGAGCATCTCCATGACCACCGTCCCGGCGCGGACGCCGACGGCCTCTTTTCTCGGATCGGTCGCGGGCACCCCGGCCGAACTCATGACCGACAACCCGATGAATTCCATCACCGTCGCCATGGTGTTGGCCGTAAACTGGCCGCCGCACGCGCCGGCCCCGGGGCAGGCCGAATCCTCCAACACCTGCAGGTCCGCGTCGGTCATGCGGCCGGCCGCATTGGCCCCCACCGCCTCGAACACATCCTGAATCGTGACGTCCCGCCCCTTGAAGTGGCCCGGCTGGATAGAACCGCCGTAGAGGATCAGGCCAGGAACGTCAAGACGGATCAACGCCATGGCGGCGGCCGGAATCGTTTTATCGCAGCCGACCAAGACCACCATCGCGTCGAAGAGGTAGCCACGGCCCATCAGTTCGATCGAATCCGCGATGACTTCGCGGCTCACCAGAGACGCCTTCATCCCCTCGGTGCCCATGGTGACCCCGTCGCTGACCGAAATGGTGTTGAATTCCATCGGGGTGCCCCCCGCGGCCCGGATCCCTTCCTTTACCTTCACCGCGAGGTCGCGCAGGCCGTAGTTGCACGGCATGGTCTCGGTCCAGGTATTGGCGATCCCCACGATCGGCCGGGCCAAATCGGCGTCGGTGAACCCGATACCCTTGAGCATCGCTCGCGCCGGAGCCCGATCGCGGCCGTTGGTGATGGCGCGACTGCGGGATTTGGGATCGAAGATATTCGACATGGTCAGGTACTCCTAATTGGCATCACCGATTCGCGGTGAGCAAGACAGCGGGCGGGCCGAATGTGAGGCCAAGGGGACGCGTAATTGAGTCGAGACGTCAACGCTCTCACAGCCTCGACGCGGATGACACGCCCACGTTGCAGGTGACGAAGCAATGAGCGGGAAACGGGATTTGAACCCGCGACCCTCGCCTTGGCAAGGCGATGCTCTACCGCTGAGCTATTCCCGCTTCTTCGCGCAATCTCAACTAACCGGGCACCAGAACATCGAGACCGTTGGCGAGTTTTTAACACGGGTGATGGGCGAAGTCAATATTATGTCCACGCCCTGCGGATTGACTCTGGGCCCTTAGCCACGCTACAACTATTCCACATCATCATCTCCATATCTCCATCTCGACGGTCTGCACGTTCCTGATCACGAGTGGGCCTGTGAGAGGGATATTCCAATCGGCACAAAGAGGCGCGCTGAGTTCCGACGCGCTTCGGAGAAGACCATGGGCCCGAACAAATCACGACGTCCCTCGCCGGCGCCCCGCGGGAAAACCGCGACGCCACCCCGGGCCACATCGTCACTCGCTCCCCAACGCTCAATTCCCAAATCATCCGCCTCTGAGTCGTTCCCCATCGTCGGCATCGGCGCCTCCGCCGGTGGCTTGGAAGCCTTCACGCAATTGCTGGCTCACCTGCCAGCCAAGACCGGGATGGCCTTTGTCTTGGTTCAACACCTGGATCCCACGCATGAGAGTATGTTGACGGAGATCCTGTCCAAGGCGACCACGAAACCGGTCGTCGAGGTGAAGGACGGCCAACGGGTTGAGCCCGATCATGTCTACGTGATCCCACCCAACACGAACATGGCCGTCTCGAACGGAGTTCTGAGGCTCACCGGCCGCGTCGAGGCTCGCGGGCCGCACATGCCCATCGACTCTTTCTTCCGTTCGCTGGCGCTCGATCGGAAAAGTCAGGCGATCGGGGTCATCCTGTCGGGGTCGGCGTCGGATGGAACCCTGGGCTTGAAGGCGATCAAGGAGGAGGGCGGCATCACCTTCGCCCAGGATGAACACTCGGCGAAATTCGCCGGCATGCCGCGCACCGCGATCGCGGCCAGTACCGTCGATTTTGTCTTGCCCCCGAACGGAATCGCCGACAAGCTGGCGACGATCGGTCGCCACCCCTATTTGATCCCGTCTCGATCGACGAAACCGGAGACGGTTTTCTCTGAACGGGCGGATGACCTGGCCAAGATCTTCAGCGTGGTGCGACACGGCACTGGGGTCGATTTTACCTATTATAAAGACGACTCCGTCAGGCGCCGCATTATGCGCCGGATGGTCTTGCACCGGATCGAGGGTCTGGAACAGTATGTTCGGTATCTTGAGCATCATCCCACCGAGGTCGAGGCGCTGTACCAGGACATCCTGATCAACGTCACCAATTTCTTTCGGGAACCCGAGACATTCGAAGCGCTCAAGCGGGACGTCTTCCCTCACCTAGTGGAGCATCGAGCGGCCGAGGCACCCATCCGAGTCTGGGTGCCCGGGTGTTCAACGGGTGAGGGGGCCTACTCGCTCGCCATATCTCTACTCGAATTCATGGGAGAGAGGGACATCAGTTTCCCGATCCAGATCTTCGGCAGCGACATCAACGAGGCGGCGATCACCAAGGCTCGAGCCGGAATTTACATGGAGAACATCAAGCTCCATGTCTCGCCCGAGTGCCTTGGCCGTTTTTTCGCCACGGTGGACGGACACCTCAAGGTCGTGAAGGCCGTCCGCGATCTGTGCGTCTTCGCCCGGCAGGACGTGACCAAGGATCCTCCGTTTTCCAGGCTGGATCTGATCAGTTGCCAGAACGTGCTGATCTATCTGAAACCCGTGTTGCAGAAGCGCGTGATAACGATCTTCCATTACGCCCTCAAGCCGACCGGGTACCTTGTCCTGGGAACCTCGGAGAGCATCGGGACGTGCACGGACCTCTTCGCCCTGGTGGACAAAAAACACAAGGTCTATTCCAAGAAATCGGCTCCTGTCCGGCTCAATCTGGACTTCCCCACCGGCCACCGGGCCGAAGCGGGCCGAACCGACAAGAGAGTGGCCGCCCAGGTCATCTTGAGCGACCTCGACCTGCAACGAGAGGCGGACCGTCTCGTCCTGGCCAAATACACCCCTGCCGGCGTCATCGTCAACGAGGAGATGGACATTTTGCAATTTCGTGGACATTGCGGTCCCTACCTTGAGCCGGCGCCCGGTGCGGCCAGCTTCAACCTGCTGAAAATGGCTCGCGGGGAACTGTTGTTCGCGCTTCGAGACATGATCCACAAGGTGAAAAAGGGGAACATCCTCCTCAGAAAGGAGGGCGTCCGCTTCACATCGAACGGCCAACTCAGAGAGGTCAATCTCGAGGTCATCCCGATTCCCCTCCATTCGAGAGAGCGCCACTTTTTGGTGCTGTTCGAGGAACGACAAGAGAGGCCGCGGAAACAGGAGGCCACACCACGCCTCGTGAAGGGCGGTGGGGCGACCCACACGAAGAGGGACCGCGAGCTGCTCCAACTGCAACACGAGTTGGCGGCGACCAAGGAGTGTCTGCGGTCGATCGTCCAGGAGCGGGAAGCATCCATTGAAGAACTCCAGTCCGCCAACGAGGAGGTCTTATCGAGCAACGAGGAATTGCAAAGCACGAACGAGGAACTGGAAACCGCCACGGAAGAGCTCCAGTCGACCAACGAGGAACTCGTCACGGTGAACGAGGAACTCCAACATCGGAACCTGGAGTTGAGCCGCGTTAACGACGACCTGACCAACTTGTTGAACTGTGTCCAGATCCCCATCATCATGGTGGGAAACGATCTCCGCATTCGGCGCTTCACGCCCTTGGCCGAAAAACTTTTCAAGCTGATCCCAACCGATGTGGGACGGCCGCTCACCGACCTGAAACCCCCGATCAAGAACCTGGATATGCAGCACGAGGTGGCGGAGGTCATCGACACACCGACCGTTAAAGAATCCGAGGTGCAGGACGAGGAAGGTCGCCGGTACTCCATGGTCATCCGGCCTTACAAGACGTTGGAAAACAAGATCGACGGCGCCCTCATCGCCTTGATCGATATTCACGCCCTCAAACGCTCCATCGCCGAGGCGACGGCCAGCCAGGCGTTCGCGGAAGCCATCGTGGCGACGGTCCGGGAACCCTTGCTGGTGCTCGACGAGGAGTTGCGGGTGAACACGGCGAATCGGTCGTTCTACGAGACCTTCCGCGTCTTGCGGGAGGAGACGGAGAACCGATTCATATACGAGCTGGGCAATGGCCAGTGGAACATTCCCCGTCTGCGGACGCTCCTGGAGGAGATCTTGCGCGATAACGTGCCGTTCAACGATTTCGAGGTTGACCATACGTTCGAACGCATCGGGCGAAAGAAGATGCTCCTCAATGCCCGCCGAATCCGCCAAGACGACACGGGGCGGCAGTTGATCCTGCTCGCGATCGAGGACCTCACCGAGAGCGAGACGGTTGAACGAGCGCGAGAAACCGCCGACCATGACACGAAGAGGGCGAAGGACGCATGAAACCGTACGACAGAATGACCAAGGCGGAGTTGGTCGACGCGCTCAGATCTCTCCAGTCAACGTCGGGGCGAGCCCCGAAACCATCGGGAGCGCGGTCCAAGACATCGGCCGATGAGATGCAACGCCTCGTGCACGAGTTGCAGGTTCACCAGATCGAATTAGAGATGCAAAACCGGGAACTGCGGGACGCCCGCCAGGAGTTGGAGGTTTCCCGGAATCGCTATGTCGATCTCTACGATTTTGCCCCGGTTGGCTACGGGACCCTGGATGACAAGGGGTGTCTGCTCGAGATCAACCTGACCGGCGCAGCCTTGCTCGGCAGGGAACGCTCTCGATTGATCGGGAAACCCTTTATCCCGTTTGTGGCCAAACACCACGCCAATACCTTCCTCAAACACCTCCAACAGTGTCAGCATGCCACCGGCAGCGTGACCACGGAGATGGACCTTGATCTGAAAAAGGGCCGATCGATCCCCGTGCAATTGGTCAGCGTCGCGGTCCAGGATGCGGAGCGGCACGCCACCGTCTACCGAACCACGATCACCGACCTCACCGAACGCAAGCGCGCCGAAGACGCCCTCCGGAAAATGCACGATGCGCTGGAAGTTCGGGTCCAGGAGCGCACGGCGGAGTTGAACAAAACAAACATCGCCTTGCAGGATGAAGCGAAGGTACGCAGACAGGCGGAGAAAAGGTTCCGGGAATTGTTAGAGTCGGCACCCGATGCCATCGTGACCGTCGACGGGAAAGGACGCATCCTACTCGCGAATCATCAGACGGAGAAGATGTTCGGGTACACAAAGGAAGAATTGCTCCTCAAGCCGGTGGAGACCTTGCTCCCCGACCGTTTCCGGGACGCACACGTCGGACATCGCGCACGCTACCACGTCGCCCCCCGCACCCGTCTGATGGGTGTGGGACTGAATCTCTCCGGCCGGCGAAAAGACGGGAGCGAGTTTCCGATCGAGATCAGCTTGAGTCCAACGGAGACGGAGAACGGCGTGCTCATCACGGGCATCATCCGCGACATCACCGACCGCAAGCGGGCGGAGGAAGAACTTCGCTCCCATGAGCTCCTCCTGGAGCAGAAGGTCCGGGAGATGGACGACTTTATTTACGTGGTCTCGCACGATCTGAAGGAGCCCCTCCGGAGCATCGACGCCTTTTCCGGGTTCCTCCTCGAGGATTACGCTCCCCTCCTGGATGAACAGGGCCGACGCCACCTGACGTTCCTGAAGACCTCCGCCGTCCGCATGAAGGACTTGATCGACGATCTTCTCACCCTCGCCTCGGTCTCGCACAAGGGGCACTCCCCTCGGCTCGTCGATCTGAACACACTGGTCGCCCAGGCGCAGCAGGATTTGGCCTTCACGATTCAAGAGAAAAGGACAAAGATCCGGTTCTCGTCTCCCCTCCCCACCCTCTTCTGCGACCCAATTCGGATCGGCGAGGTCTTCAAGAACCTGCTCTCCAACGCCACCAAGTTCAACACCTCGACCCCGCCGCGAATTGACATCGGCGTTCGTGACGAGGGAGCGGGCTATCTCTTCTCGGTAAAAGACAACGGGATCGGGATCGACCCCCGCTACACCGAGCGCGTCTTCGGCCTCTTTGAGCGCCTCCACCCTCAGGGAGAGTTCGAGGGCACCGGAGCGGGCCTGGCCATCTGCAAGAAAATGATCGAGGGGAGCGGAGGGAAGATCTGGGTGGAGTCGCAGCCGGGAGAGGGCAGCACCTTCTTCTTCACCCTTCCCAAGGCTGAAACGGATCCGCAATCGTAGTTCGCTTCCGGCGCTTCTGATTCGGTTGTACTCCACACGAGCTAGACCCCTCCCCCATTTGTTCGAGCCTTCCTCCACCATTTGGAGAATAGACGGCCGCTTCGCGCCGAGGGATAATCGACCTACGTCATCGCAACCGTGGCTCCGTACAACGTCCGCTCGGATAGAGGACAACGTCCGAGCCGCAAAGGGAGGAGTGACATGCGACGGATCGAGTTCCCCAGCGAAACGCGCAACTTCCACCAACTGACCGCGGGCGTCCTCATGGAACGCAACGTCGTGACCTGTCGGCCATCCGACAGCGGCCGCCATGTCGCATCCCAGTTGACGACGTTGAACATCGGGATGCTCCCGGTGGTGAAGACACGCGGCATCCTGGTGGGGTTGATTAGCGAGTTCGACTTGCTGAGGGCGCTGCAGGAAGGCCGGGAGTTGGACAGCGTGCGGGCGGAGGAGATTATGACCCGCGAGATCACGGCAGTTCAGGAGGACGCGCCCGTGGACGAAGTGATTCGCCTCCTGGAGCGCGAGCACCTCATCCGGGTGCCGGTGGTGCTGGATGAAAAGCTGGTAGGGATCCTCGCTCGCCGGGACATCCTCTACGGCTATCTGAAGGCAACCACTCCGGAGTGGCCCTCGGCTCCGCCGTTTACACCCTGATCAGGCTGCGCCAATAATCGCGGAAGCAATCGCGGAAGTTGGCCGTCAGATTTCGTTTGCTGTTGACGACGAACACCTGGTGGTTAATGTGAAATAATTCATTGCGCAACCGCGCCACCAGGTACTTCCTCCGGCTCGTCCTCCCGTAACGGTCCCGGAGCGCCGCCTCGAATAAGGGCGCGATTTTTTTCCGTCATGCGCAACTCGATGTCCACGAAGAAGACGGCGGCGTGGGGCGCCATATCCGCGATCCGCTCGAAAAATGACGCCACATCCCGCTGGTCGATGTGCGTGGGCGGAGACGACTTGACCTCGGTGTAGACTAGCTCGTGCTCGATCTGCGGCACCACGTCGTAAACGCCCCCGGGCGCGCGATCCTTGACGCGACCCCCCGCAGAGCACCTCGGCCTGGAACCCGTCTTCGAGCAGCGCGGCGACGAACCACTCCAGGGTGTCTCCGAAGCTACGTACCGATGCCGCCACGAGGCGGTAGCCCTCGTCATGGGGCTCGACGAGGCCCATTCTCCCCGACGGTTCCCTCCGGGCCGTCACTCCTCCTTGGCGGCCTCTTTCATCGTGGGTATTGTGGGACAGTCGGCGGAGAAACCCTATCCCTCGAACGGAGCGTTTTGCGCGGGGAGAGATCTTGTGGTAGGCTACCGGCGTTTTTCTTAATGAATGAATCGTGGTCATTCGCGGTCTTTCACACAACATTCTAAGATTGTGCCCGGTCATGCTGCAGCACGTCCTGTGACTCGACAAGACACGCCGACCCTCCGCTGGATTTCACGCATCGGCCTCATCGTCGTTGTCATCGCCGCGATCTCCCACACCAGTTCAGCGCTGGGGGAAGAGATCGACCAGCCCCCACCGGCCCAGCAGCCCTCTCCGGTCCAACAAGAACCGGTGTCTCAGCCACCGCCTCCGGTTCCCCAACCTCCCCCTCCGCCACCGTCCGCTCCGATTGCTCAGCCACCGCCGGCTGAACCGCCGACTCCGGCTCAGCAACCGCCTTCCGTCGCGCGCGACCATCGCGTCGGTGTCCGTGGCGGGCTCAACACGCGGGGCTCCGTGAAAGATCGCATCGGCCTCTCGTTGAACGCGGAGATGATGTCCCCCTACTCTGAACGACTGGATGCCGGTCTCGGTATCGAGTTCCAACTCCTTCAATCGCAGCGGGAGTCGTCGGTTCTCAGCTTTATGCCCATCTACTGGGTCGTCCGGCTGCGCCCGCTTCTCCGTTATCCCGCTCCCTATGTGACGGCGCGACTGGGTTTCGACTTTCTGGGACAGGAAGGGGACGACACGCTCGCCGAGAGAAATTATTATGCAATAGGCATCGGGCTGATCCGCCACCCCGAGCGCGCAAAGAGTCTCCAGCTCGAACTCCTCTACTCCCGCGACCAGGGCTCGTTTCCCGGTATAGGGATCTCCGCGGGTTTTCTCTTTTAGGCCCCAGCGGCCATGGTGTTCTCCCCTGGCCGCTCCGACGGCCCGGTCAATTCTTATGCCCTCTTCACGATTCTCCCTCTTGGGAGGCCGTTCCGTGTCGGTTGACCGTGTGATCGCAGTGGCCCTCATCGTCTCGCCCTGGACCGAAGAACCTCCGGCAGGAAGATCGACGTATCGGAGTCGGGCTTCGAGTCGGGGTCTTCGAGTTCTGATATAGTTGCGGGCATCATGTTTCGAACGGGTCCCCTCACATGGCAAACCGTGGGATTGGCTGTATTCGCACTGATTCTCTCGCTGCACGGATGCGGAGATGGAACCGGAAAACCCTCAGTTACCGCAATCGTTTCCGGGACCGCAACCTATGAGGACCGCGAATACGATCAGGATGGATTCACGGGCCAGATCAGTTCAAAACCAATCCGGCTTGCGGACGTCGAGGTCGTCAGGGCGGCCGACGGTGCCGTCCTAGCATCGACCGCGACCGATTCCGTTGGAGTGTTTTCACTCACGTTCGCAAACTCGGCCGGACCGGGGGTCTACGTTCGCGTCCTCTCTCGGACAGCCAGTCCCCTGGTGAACATCGCGGTCTCCGACATGGCGGACAATCTCTATGGGGTCACCGGCGCCACATTCAACGAACGCGCCGCCTTGTCGCCCATTTCGCTCACAGCACCCGTCGTCACATCCAACGGCGAAGCGGTAGGAGGGGCGTTTCACATCATGGATCTGTTCATCGACGGTTCTGAGTTCGTCCAGAACCTCTCTGGACGGGTCCCTCCTCTGGTCACCGCCCACTGGGAGATCGGGACCGGCGGCACGTACTACGACACTGATCTCGATCAGATCAACGTCACCGGCGGAAGCGGCCTCCAGACCGGGGACCATGACGAGTACGACGACGCAGTGCTCTTGCATGAATACGGCCACCACATCGCCAAGTACTATTCAAAGGATGACTCCCCGGGCGGCGTGCACCTCTTGGCCGAAAACACCCAGGACATTCGACTGGCCTGGTCGGAGGGCTGGGCCACATTTTTCGCCGGGGCCGTGCTCGCCAGCCCGAACTATGTCGACACCGTTGGCGGTGATCCGCCATCAAACAGCGCAAGCACGTTCGACCTCGAAACCCGTGCGACCGGCTCTCCACTGACCTACACGACCAGCGAGGGTGCGGTCGCCACCGTGCTGTGGGATAGCCTCGATCAGTCGACCGGAGAGGCGTTCGATCGAATCGGGGGGAAAATGGCCGACATCTGGGATGTCTTGACGAATGTCTTACCGACGGCGAGCACGGTCAGCATGGAAGACTTCTGGGAGGGATGGTTTGCCCGAGGGCACGGATTCACGGCCGAGATGCAGAGCGTCACGGATGATCGGCAGATGGGATTCAGTCAGGATCCCTCGGGGGCTAATGACACCGCGGTCTGCATCACTCCCCTTGCGCTCAATGCCCCCCTCAACGAAACGCTCTACTCCGCCACGGCCACCGACGTCGACTACGTATGTGTAAATTTAACGCAGGGAACGTCATACACGATCGAGACGATCAACCTGTCCAATGGAGCGGATACCTTCATCGAAATCCTCAATAACCAGATGACCGTGATCGGGAGTCACGACAACGGCACGGGCACCGCCAATTACAGCCAGTGTCAGACTCAGGGGTTGTCCTGCCCACCCAATGACGGGATGTCGCTCGCATCGCGCGTCACGGTGACGCCGTCCGCTTCCGGGACATACTTTGTGAAGATCACCCGCTCAGCCAACGCCCCTCCATCTGCGGGAACCTATGGCTCCTATACCCTTCGTCTCACGAGCCCCTAACATGACGACTTGCACCCGGCACTGCTTCGGACCCCGGTGCGATGTCTCGGCCCATCGCATTTCCGTGGCCTCGCTGCCATCTCGACAGATCGTCCAGAAAGGGCCACCCATGCTCACGAACGTCTTCGCATCGATCGCGCTTCTCGCTTCAGTTGTGGCGGGCCCATTGGCGCTGATGGGTTGCACGAACGGCACGACCCGCGACACCGAACCCTCGAAGGCCGAGAAACCCCAGCCACCGGTCGAGGTACGGCTTTCATTCCAGGGAACGCCGTCCCCAGGGGCATCCCTTGACGTGACCATGAGGGTGAGACCGCTGATTGACGCGCCTCTCGTCACGATGAAGTGGGTGTTACCTGAGGGCGTCGAGTCCGATGGCCAACCCAGCCCGTGGACGGCTTCCATGCGGTCGGGGGAATTTCAGGAATTTCACGCGGCTATCAGATTACCGGACGCAAAGCGGTACGTCATCGAGGGTATCGCGACCATTCAGCAGAGAGACGGAACGAGTTATGCCGGCATCGACTCGCTCGTGATCGATCTTGGAGCCCAGCAAGAAAAGCCCCGCGAATCGGCCACGGGTATCACCCGAGACCTTAAAGGCGTTCGGGAATACCGCACGCCGTGACGAGCGTGCCGGGCCAGACGGCGGTTAGGTTCCGAGGTGCGCGTTGATCGCCTGGGCGTACGTGGTGAACGGATCCGGCATGCGAAAGGGCGGACGACCTTCGATCAACAGTCCTGACCACGTAATGACGTAGGGAGTCTGACTCTTCATCAAGTGTCGGATCGCTTCCCCGCGACCGAATGCCCTGGTATTACGAGGAGGGTTCTCGACCGCCAGCTCGACGGCACCATCCGTGGTGAATCGCGGCACGCGACCTTCCTCCCCCAAGGCAAAGTACAATCCCTTTGAGAGATTGAGATTGTGGTACTCCAGGTCGAGGCTTTTCACCCAGGGATCGTCCCACCCACAGCCCTCCGCTTCGCGAAAGGTCTCCAGCAACCACAGTTTTGAGGCCCAATCGACCCGGCCCACCAGCCCCCGGTAATCCCCGCGCAAATCCTCAATCACGCGCTCCCATTCATCCAGGACCCAGTCGATCTCGTCGTCTCTGCCGGCGTACGCCGCTCGCGCAGCCCGAGCGTACTCCATTTGGATGTCGAGGGCCGAAGCCGTTGTCCCGTCCGCTAATTCGATCAGCCACTGTCTGGTCGAGTCTCGGGAGACGGCCCGCAGCGCGCCCACGGGGTCCAGGAGCGCCATCCCCTTCGGGCTCGCGCCGTCTTCGATCAACTGCAACACGAGCGATGTCGTCCCGATCTTGAGGGCGGTCGCCACTTCACAGAGATTCGAGTCGCCGAGCAAGAGATGGATGCGCCGAAATCGTTCGGGGTCGGCGAGGGGCTCGTCACGAGTATTGATGATCGCCCGGTTCGCTTGGATCCACTGAAAACACTCGTTCACGATGTGATCGGCCCGTTGGGAGATTTGAAAGGACACCTGAGGACGGGCGGACGGCTCCCCGATCGTCACCAAGCCCGAAGGAACGTGAGCCGCCCCGACTCGGCCGGCCCCCGCGAAGACCTGCCGTGTGACAAGGAAGGGCACCAGGCGATCCAGCCCCTCACGGTCGAACGGGAACGAACGACGAACCAGGTAGTTTTCGTGGGAGCCGAACGTCGCATCGGTCTCATAGTCGACGTTGTTCTTGATGATCGAAACCTCTTCGGCCAATCCTGCGTCTTCGAGCGCGCGCTGCACGATCACGTCCCCGGCCCGGTCGTACGCCACGAGGTCGGCCAACGTCGAGCACTCCGGGCTCGCGTATTCCAAATGCCCCATATCGACGTACGCGCGGCCGGCGTTGAGCAGAAACCCGCCGTTTCCAACGGGCTCATCATAGTCGCGCTGGTGAAGATCGATCAGGCCGAGGCGTTGCTCATGAAAGATATGATCGCGCAGACGATGGGCAATGCGTTCCGGAGCCCGAAGGCGGGTGTCGTGATGCACCAACAATCCGTATTCGGTTTCGATGCCGACGATACGATCAAGCATGGCGACGACCGGCCTGGCGCATCCCGTCAGCGCGCCGCTGCGTCCGGCCCCAACCAGGGCACGAGCACTTCGGCGATCTCCGCGGGTTTGAGCGGGCGGTACTTGGAGACGCCGGCGGCCTCACGATCGAGGAGCGCCACTTCCAGTCCCCGCTCGGCGCAGATCGTTTTCAGGTGCGCCTCGACCGCGTCATCGGTCGGCGCGTCCGGTTCGTGGTCTTCACGTTGAGCCAGATCGCCTACCGCCCAGGCTCGCAGCGCAGTGGGGAGGGCTACATCAAGGGGCGCATCCGCCATGGAACCTGTTCGATCAAGCCGCTTCAGCATGGCGTCGGCGACGGCCGGGGTCGCCCCGAGCACGGCACGGCCGCTGGATTGATCGAAGACACCGTCATAGTCGAGCGTGACGAACACATCCTGGCTCCCCTGTTGGCCCACTTGGGCCAACAGGACCTTTGCCACCAACGGGGCCCGAAAGATCTCTTCGTACGCGCGTTTGACGACCGGCGCCAGCGCGTATTTGACCAATCGCATCACCGTCACGTCAGAAGGGGAGCGGCTGAATCCTTCGACGTGGGCCATATCGAGCGCCGTCGCTCGCAAGGTCTCCAGATCCGCAGGATGGCCCATCCCGCCGAGGGCGATCCGATCATAGATTTCGTAGAGCTTGGGAATCCCCCGCTGGACGGTCACGAACAAAATCCCCCCTCGATACGACACCGCCACCACGGGGCTCCCCTGGGCAAACTGAGCATCGACGTACGCCCGTCGATTGCCGACGGCTTCGGTCCAGCGGTACGGTTCCTCAAACACGACGGTTCTCCACGTGCTCGGCATAAAGCCGTTGTAGGTGCTCGGCGGGCACCGGGGCGATCCCCTCGCTCGTCACCAATTTCACGACCGGGTACAGGTCGTCGCCCTTCTTGATGCCGCCCGTTGCCGAGTCAAATTCCGCCGCGCTCTCCAACAGGCGAAGCACCAATACCGTCGCATCGGTCGCGTCCAGTTGGGCGATCACCTGCGGGCCCCAGCGATGGAGGTAATACATAACACCACGAATCGTCGGAGACCCTGAGCCCGAGGCGGCGTACTCCACCCCCTCGAACTCGGCCCCGAGAATATCGTAGAAAAAAATCTTTCCCGACCCGGTCGCCAGATCGTAGCCCGCAAAAATCGGCGCGACCGCCCCGATACCCTGGACGGCCATCGGCACATTATTACGCAACAACGTCGACAGCGCGCGCAGTTTGCCGTCCAAACTCAATTCTTGCAGTTGACTCCGGCGATAATATTTGAACGAGTGGTCGAGCACGCGGGCCATTTCAAATGCCGTGGCCGGCACGCCCGCGATCGCCAGCACACTGTGTCGATCGAGATCGAGCACCTTGTCGGTGCGATCGTGCATCACGAGATTGCCGGCGGTTGCCCGCCGATCCCCGGCAACGAGAACCCCGTCTCGGTATTTCATCGCCAACACCGTCGTCCCGTGGGCGATTGTTCCTGGATCGACGGTTCGACCGTCCCCCACGACGGGTCCCCATGCGTAACCGTGCTCCTTGAGCACGTTCAGAAAATCTCCCCGCATTCGCCTCCCCTCGTCCGGCGGATTATTCGCCGGTGCGCTGGCGATACCGTTCCGCCTGCTTTGGATCGACTTTTCGCATCCTCTTTAAGAGGTTCTCTTTGTCCGGCGTTCCGACGTCGGGCCGTTTCGGACCAGCCTCCTCTTCCCCTGGTTTCTGGAGCGGGTCGATCGGGCGTTCTCTGCGCTCAACACCGATGGGGCTCATCTGTCACCTCGCGATTTCATGAGAACCTGCCAGGAGTGAATCCCGGCCGCCAAGCCGGTCGCCTCCTCCAGGTGATCGTACAATCGTTGGATCTCATCGGGATGAAAGAGACCCCCCAAGTCCAGCGCGACGTTCCCTTTCGCCACCACGGTCCCCCACTGGATCGAATCGATCTCGTCGGGAAACTTTCTCACGCACAGACCGCGGACCGCCGCCCGCGTGTCGACCGGTCCCCGCTCGCGCGCCGAGGCGACCGCGGCTTCATCGACAAGGCGATGAACCTTCCCTTCAGCCTCCAATCCGCGGTATAAGCCGCGCCCCGGATCGAGATGGTGGTACTCCAAGTCCAGGCTCGCCAACCAGGGGTGGTCCCACTTCAGCCGTTGATCCTCCACGAACGTCTCCAGAAGCCACCACTTCGTCACCCAATCGAGGCGATCACGCAGCGCCGCCCTATCCCGGACGACGAGCGACAACACATCGGTCCATTCGCGGAGGACCCAATCCGTCTCGGCGTTCGAGCCAGCCAGGTGCCGCTGCGCCGCATCCAGGTACAGCCCCTGCAACTCGACTGCCGAAATACCCTTCCCATTCACGCAAGAGACGACCGCCTTGAGTTCCGGGTCCAGCGAAATGACCTTGAGCGCTTCGACTGGATGTTCCAACGACACGGTCGGTGCAAGTTCCCGCACGATCAGATCGAGCACGAGTCGGGTCGTGCCCACCTTGAGTGCCGTGGCATAGTCCGACATGTTCGCATCACCGAGAATCAGGTGCAGGCGGCGAAAGCGCGAGGGATCGGCGTGGGGCTCGTCCCGCGTGTTCACGAGAGGACGATGGTGCATCGTGTTCACGCTCAGCTCTGTCTCGATGAAATCTGCGCGCTGTGAGATCTGGTACCGACCGGGGCTATAGCCCTCGGGTGATTCGACGCCGATCTTCCCGGCGCCGGCGATCACCTGGCGGGACACGAGGAACGGCATCAAGCGGTCGGCGAGTTCGCCGAACGGCACGGCCCGCGGAAGGAGGTAGTTGTCATGGCAGCCGTAACTGTGACCGTGGAAATCGGTATTGTTTTTGTAGAGCGAGACGTCGCCCTTCTGCCCGGCCGCCTCAAGAGCCCGATTGCGACGCCGAGCCGCGTCCCAGACGATGGCCTCGCCCGCACGGTCGTGCGCCACCAGATCGACGAGGCGTACGCATTCCGGCGTCGAATACTCGGGGTGTGTATGATCGTTGTAGAAACGCGCGCCGTTACCGAGGATCAGGTCGCTCTTCATCTCGCGAAAGGAGAACGGCCGTTGGGCGTCCTCGGCCGCGAACGCGTCCTCTTCCTCGTCTTGTTCAAGACGGTCGACACGAAACCCGCGTGCGTCATGATGCGGATCCTCGTCGCGATAATCCCATTTCCGACGGAACGGACGGTCCATGTGCGCGCGGACCAGCGCCATCGACTCGGTCACGGGATCGACCGCCTCCGAGCCGTCTCGGGTAATCCCGTACTCGGTCTCAAGACCCACGAGCCGGACCCGGGATCCGTCCTCGAGCGCCGATCCCGAGGTCATGCCCGAGTGCCCCTAGACGACATGGATGGGCCGTTCGTCGCCTTCGCGCCCGCCACGAAGCGAGGTCACTCCGACGACCTGCTGAGGATGATGGTCCAGCAGCTTCAACCATTCCTCTGCAGCATCGTCCGGCGGGAGAATCTCTCCCTGGGTATACTCGGCGTCGATCGCGACGATAAGGTCTTCAGCGCTCACCCCCTGCGCATCAGGATGTTGGATGGCCCGGTCGATGGCGCGTTCCTTCGCGCGCTGGGCGATCGCGCCGAGGATGGCGCCGCTCACGACGTCCGACCGGTACAGAATCTCGCGCAAGCCACTGCGCAAGCGGACGGCCATCACCCGGTTGGACTCATGGCGACGAAAGAGCGCGTCGATCGCCCCACTCACCAACGCGCCTCGCGCCGCCGCCGAATCGCCCGCGTGGCCGGCGACAAGCGTCGGATCCACCGGCACATCGGAAAGATGGATGCGGAGAATCTCCGCAGCGTCTTCGCGTCCTGGACGCCCCACCTTGATCTTCCGGTCGATCCGGCCCGGACGGAGCACGGCCGGGTCGATCAGATCGGGACGGTTGGACGCCAGAATGATCACCACCTCGCGCAGCGAGTGAACCCCGTCCATCTCGGCGCAGAACATCGGAACGAGGGTGTTGGCAATATTGAGCGACCGCATCGAGCGGCGGGTACCCAGAATCGACTCGGCCTCGTCGATGAACACGACCGGAAGATAGCCGGCTTTCCGCCGCGCGCGGGCCTGCGCGAAGAGATCGCGTACCAGACGCTCAGATTCGCCCAACCACATATTAAGGATTTCAGGCCCTTTGACATGGAGAAACGCGCCCCGCATCGCCGGAGGCGCCGCACGATCGGCTGCTTCTGGCGAAGCGCCAGCCGACAGCGACGCAGCCAGGCTCGCCGCCGTCGCTTTCCCGATCAAGGTCTTGCCGCATCCGGGGGGCCCATACAGCAGAAACCCTTTGGGGGGAGCGAAGCGAAAGCGCTCGAACGTTTCGGCGTGCAGCAGCGGCGACTCGATCGATTTGCGGATCGCGGTGATGGCCTCCCGCTGGCCGCCGATTTGTTCCCACGTGATATCCGGCACCTCGTCCAACAGCCGATCGCGGGTCCCTTTGGCTTCAACCCGTTCAATGGCCACTCGATGACTTGAATCGACGCGGACCTCATCGCCGGTCCCGAACTCCACCCCATCGAGATCCGCCGAGCGGATGACGAACGAGGTCTGCCCGTTCGGCTCTTGCCCGATCCGCACCCGCCCGTCTTCAAGGCACTCCGTCACCTTGACGATCGGCCCGCCCTGCTCATACCCCATGGCCTTGATCACCGCGAATGCCTCGTTGACCAGGACCTGCACCCCTACCTTGATCTCGCTCTCCGCGACACGAGGATCCACGGCGGCGTAATATTCCGCGCCTCCAACCACGATCCTGACCGCGCCGGGCCCCTGAACCGCCAGAACAGTGCCGACGCGGTTGGCCGGAGACGTCAGCTTTTCCACCACCCCCTTCAGCTTCTGGTACTCCGCCTCGCTCTCCTTCCGCAGCCGTTCATCCTGAAGAACCAAGTGTCGCATGCGATACAGAAGTTTTTGTTTGGGGTCTCCCTCTGACAGGGAGGCCAGACACCGGTCGATCAGGCCCAACACCGTGTCGTCCACCGCGCGGCTGGGCGCAGAACGGGACGACTCGACGTCGGAAGGCTGCGTGCGATGGTCGCTCATGACCGGCTTCTCCAAAATAACGGGCCCGTAGACTTCCGGGCGACATCCGCTGCCGCCACGATCTCGCGCGGCAACGCGTTTCCACATCTTACCAATGGCGAACGGGCAATTCAATCGAGAGACTCCGTTCCGATCGACGCCGATACGTCTCCCCGGCGGCCCGCGGCGAGAGGCCGGCTTCGCCTCAGCATCGAGAGGCTTCGTCGCTTGACAAAGTACCACTCTCCGCTACGCTTCGCCCTAACCTGCTCGAAAGGAGACTGGATCCGGAAAAAGGGCAAACCAATCGAAAGATTGGGACGCAAAGCTTCAAGGCTTCGCCTTCGTGATGTGGACCCGAAGGCATGCTAGTTGGGCCGCTCTGGGCAGACACGAACCTGACAGTGTGTTTTGGCCATGTGCGACCCATTTCACACAAGAAATGGGTTTTTTATTTCACAGGAGGTAACGCATGAACACGCGCACCGCAACGGCACTGGCCTTGGGTTTACTGTTCGGAGGATTCGTTCTCACCGCATGCAACAGCGGGGGAGGAAGCACGACGGCGGCGGCAGTGGGGCTCGCGCTCCCAACGGAGGTTTCAGCCGTTCCGGCCGACAGCACGTCGAACTCCAAACCGTCGAACCTCAAGGCAAAATTACTGGCCTTAGGAGTGGCCGCCACGGACTCCGGGACTGACTACAGCAACGCCACCACGATGAAATTCGTCGACGAGCACACGCTCGACCAATTCGACATCGTCGGACAGGTTCTCAAAGCCGTGGCCCAAACGAACTACGCCGATGCATCCAACGTCGACCAGGGCCCCTACAAGGCCATGGTGGCGTTCCAAGACGAACAGAACGGCGTGGAAACCAAATCCTTGGAACCGTGGACCGTAGACTCCGCGATGATTACGGAAAACGGCCAGGCGGTGAACCGGGTGCGGGTGTGGATCGACGAGATCGACAACGGTATGCCGAAAACGGTCAAAGCCGAACTGAAGGTGTATACCGCCGCGACACAGAACAGCGACGGATCGTACGCGGACTACGGCGTGTGGACCTTAAACGCCAAGTTCGATGACACGGGAACCAATTACTTTGCCGCCAGTGCATCGATCGGGACCAATGGGGAGACGATCCTCAAGGTTCACGAAAATCAGGCCCAAGGTCCTAATTTCACGCACGAGGTCAAGGCCATTCTCAATAAGTCGGAAACCAACGGATATGGAAAGGTCTCGTTCCCTGATTGGAGCACGTGCACGCAGCCCGATTGCGTGGTTCCCACCGCCGAAGCGACCTATGCGTATGACGCCACGCACCTCGCGGTTCAGAAGGGGACTGACCCGGTCCAGTACAAAGATCGGACGTCACTGACGGAGATGACGCGCCGCTATGGGTTGTACAACAGCGTGACGGGTGAAGACGTCTTCAAGACCAAGTCGTTCGGTTTTCCGATCCAGTATACGGACACCAACGGCAATCCCCGCTTTGCGTACTACGGCGCGTGGCAAGGGCGGCACCAACTCTGGGCCGGTAACGACACCGTGCCGGCCGGCACCGTGGTCACCCGCCAGGATCACGGATCCAACCAAACGGCTGAAACGTACACGGTATCAGATCCCTTCGTGGGTACGTTGACCAAACGCACGTTGGTTGCGGCGGACGTGAGCGACATCGTCAACATCCCCGTTGAAACCTGGGTCAACCAAAATCTCAACCTGAGGTGGGACGGGACGAACTCGCTCTGGATCGATTGCCAGAATATCGCCCCTCCCCCTGCACCGCCGACCTGCGGCACCTCGTCGACCTTCACCAACTTCGGATCGTTGGTGATCGATCCGAACAATACTCGAAAGTTCATCGGGATCAACCGATGGGATAACGTCAATAACACCAATATCGACTACATGTACCTGGCCAGCGGACCTAGTGGGGCTGGGTTCTATGTGGCCAACCGTGGTCTGGACGGGAGCTTGACCGCCACCACGACGATATTCACCCCCAGCGACGGAGATCAGTTGTGGGTCAATATCGGGGGGTCAATTTACATCGAATATACCGGCAGTGGTTGGGTCGAGAAAATGCTCAGCTCGTTCGATCAACGAACCTGGACTCCGGTGTTCGATGAGACCGCCGATCAAGCGTACACGCTGCCCTTGGACCGAGAGTACTATATCAACAACCGCGGGGCCAATTACGTGGTCAAGCGAACCGGCGCAACCACCTACGACGCGAAGATCGAGATCCAGACCGTCGCCAATCCGGTGAATGCGGCGACGTTCCTGGAGGCCAATACGATCTTCAAGCCGCAATGGACCGATTCCGGGAACTCGACGTATCAGCTCATCACCGATAGCACCGATCCCAATTTCCTGAAACTCGTATATGTGACGGTGGGAACCAACGATTCAACGGCCACCAACGCGGATGGAACCCAAGTGGCCGCCGGCGACGTGGTCCGGACAAATATCTGGGGGTTGGCGGCGTGGGTCGATGTAAACAACACCGGAACCCAATTCAATTGGGAGTATCCTCGAGAGGGCGAAAACTGGGGCACCATCACGTATCTCATGAACGCCGACAACACCTACAAGCTGCTCGACGATCCTATCTCGCTGAGCGCGATTACCGTCACCAACAATGTGGGCGTTTCAAAAACCCTCTCGTTGCAGTTCGATGGCTGGATGCACGGCTTGCCGGACATGTTCGAGGAGCTGAGAAAAGCCGACTTCGTTATCACCTCGGATATCTCGGACAAGGTCATCAATATCCCGGAGGGCACGGAGGTGGTGAACTCCGTGGACTCCACACATTATCTCATCAAGCCCCTGGAGGTCAGTCAATACCTGAATGTCGTGGCTGATCCGGGAGACCTGGCCATCGCGGTGGCGGACGGTGTTGATCTGAGCACCGTTCCCGTGTTTGTCGAACACGGGATGGGCGCCAAGCCGGACGTGTCCGTGGTGAAGTATTCGGAGGGCAAGTTGATCGAGTAATCTAACGCGAAGAACAGCGTAAGCAGCGGGGGTGCCTAGTGGCACCCCCGCTTTTTTTTCGGCGTCATCTTGACACGTCGCACGGGGTTTCTTATCGTGTGGACGGTTTCGGCAAGAATACATGCTCTTCGAGGATTGCCCCTAATGACAGCCCCGCGGTTTGTCTCCAGAAAGATGGCCGGAGTGATGGTTCCGCTCTTCTCCCTTCGTACATCGCGAGATCTGGGCATCGGCGACGTCCTTGATCTCGTGCCCCTGATGGACTGGATGGCGTCGTGCGGCTTGGAGGTGCTGCAACTGCTGCCGATGAATGAGCTGACTCCTGGAGAAACCTCCCCGTACCAGGCACTGAGCGGTCTGGCTGCGGATCCCATTTACCTCGCGCTCGACGACTGGCCCGACGTGGTTCATTCGGACGAGGCCCGGCGCCTGCTCGACTCCGCCGCGGTGCAGCGCGATCTGGCATCATGGCGCGATTCATCGGACGTCGCGTACCAACCGATCAGACTCTTCAAGGATCGGCTCCTGCGGATGGGGTACGCCACGTTTCTACACCGGGAGTGGTCGGCCAACACGCCGCGCGCAAAGGCGTTTCGGCGCTTCCGCCAGGAACACGCGGAGTGGCTCGAACCCTACGCACGTTTCCGGCTACTGAAGGGCCGCCACGATGGCCGCGATTGGGCCGAGTGGCCCGCGCCGTTTCGGGACCGCGATCCGGAAGCCCTTCGCCGATTGGACGCCGAGCATGCCGACGAACTTCTCTACCTCCACTACCGCCAGTGGGCGATGTGGGAGCAGTGGCAACGGGTTCGTCGTGCCGCCCAGCAGCGGGGGATCCGCATCATGGGCGATCTCCCGTTTTTGGTCAGCCGCGACAGCGCGGACGTGTGGAGCCGCCCCGAGGAATTCGACCTTCTTCGATCGGTGGGCGCCCCGGCGGATCCGTTCAATCCCGAGCAGGGCTGGGGGTTGCCATTATTTCGATGGTCGATCATGGAACCGACGAAGTTCCCCTGGTGGCGGCTCCGTCTTCGGATGGCACAGGCCTGGTTCGACCTTCTCCGTCTTGATCACGTGGTGGGCTTTTTCCGAGTCTGGGTCATGTCCAAGCATGAGCCATCACATTTCGAGCCAGAAACGGAGGCCGAGCAAATCGCCCGCGGGGAAACATTTCTGCAGATGTTCCTAGACGGCTTGGCCGACTGCTTGCCGATTGCCGAGGATCTGGGAACGATCCCACCCTTTGTCCCTCACACGCTCGCGCGCCTCGGGATCGCGGGCCACAAGGTGCTTCGGTGGGAACGCCACGACGGCGTCTACCACGACCCCGCCGCGTACCCCTACGTGTCGCTCGCGACCACCGGCACACACGACACCAGCACGCTTTCAGTGTGGTGGAAGACCCTGCCCGATGACGAACGACGAGCCTTTCTGCAGCTCTTCGATCCGGAGGATGTCAGGCGGTCGGGCGCTGAACAACCTGGGACCTTCACCGACGAGTGGCACCGGCTGGTGCTGGATCGCCTCCTCGGCTCCGGGTCCGGCCTCGTGATCCTGCCGATTCAAGACATCTTCGGTCACGACGAACAGATCAACATTCCGGCGACGGTGGGACCGCACAATTGGACCTACCGCCTCCCCTGCCCCATCGAGGACTTCAACCGGCCGCCGCTGGAGGACAAGGCGCGCGTCCTGCGCGAGTTGCTGATTCGCCACGGGCGGATACCGTGAGAACCAGCGGTCAGCTCGCAGCTCATCGCTCACAGGAGTAACACCAAATCCGGGGCAGGATTTAGGGCTTTGCTATGAGCTCATGAGCTGCTTGAACGGGTCCACGTCGCCCGATCCTTCGCGCAGAATCTCCACGCGGTCATCCACGAGCGAGATGACGCTCGAGGGCATCACCGGCAGCGCGCCGCACTCCAAGATCAGGTCCACATCGTGACCCAGCCGGCTCTCCAATTCGTCGGGTTCGGCGATGGTCTGCTCGTTGGAGCGATTGGCGCTGGTGCTCAAGAGCGGCTCGCCGAGCGCGGCGACCAGCGCGATGGGAACGGGATGGGCGGGGATCCGGATCCCCACGGTCCGCTGCTTGGTTTGGAGGATCTTGGGGGTGTCACGGCTGGCGGGCAGGACGAACGTGTATGGACCAGGCAGAAAGCGTTTGAGGATCTTGTAGGCGAAATTGGACACCGCGGCATAGCGGCTGATATGGGTCAGATCCGCACAGACGAACGACATCGGCTTCTTGGGGTCGCGCCCCTTCAGGCGGATGATCCGATCAACCGCCTCCCGCTGCGTGATGTCGCACCCCAGCCCGTAGACCGTGTCGGTGGGATAGACGATGAGGCCGCCGTTGCGCAGGGCGTCGGCGGCCCGCTCGATGTGACGACCTTGCGGATTGCCGGGATGGATCGCGAGCCGTGTTGCCCGGTGAGGTTTCATCGACTCTCGGCGTCCTCGGCTATTTGGAGTGCTTGGCGACGAATCGCTTGATGTCCTCAAGATGCTCCAGGATCAGCTTGGCCTTCTTGAGACCGAACTGGAACGGGAACTTATCTTCGGGACCCTGCGTCAGCACGATCATGGGATTGCCTTTGTACTCCGATTCGGTCATGGGCATGGTGGTCTCCTCTCCTCACAGGTGAGTCTGATGGTCGATCGTCGGAATTCCCCTCTTGTGTTGACCAGTCTGTTTTTGTATCGTGAACGCGCCGTGTGTAATCGGGAGACCCAATTGTGACCGCGCGATCACAGGCCACCAAGGCCACCATTGAACGCAAGATGAAAGACGACCTCGCTGCCGTCCGCGTTGAGGTCGAGGACGAGACGTGGAAGCACGCCGGCCACGCTGGAGCCGCGACCGGCGGCGGGCATTTCACCGTCCTGGTCGTCTCGCCGAGATTCGAAGGGCTGAATCCGCTCGACCGACGTCGCCTCGTCTTCAGCGTGTTGCAATCCGAAATGCAGGGCGAGATTCACGCTCTGACCGTCCGCGCCGTTCCTCCAAGCGAGTGGACACCGTAAGAGCCTGTCCATGAACGGCCATCTGCTGCGTTGTCAGTCGGCCTTTCGTGCTCACGTACGACCCAGTACGCTCCGCGCGCAAGGCAATGCCAATGGCGATTTCCCAACCGGAACGCCTTGCATCTGACCGTTGCTGCGCCACCTGCAAGGAGCCTGCGGCCGGATCGATACTCGCGCCCTGGGCGCGTCCAGGTTCCTGAACAGGCTCCTGCACCCGTCATCCACCAACCGTTGAGGCATCCCCCGCCCCAGCTACCGGAGTCGCAGGCGCAACCGGTGTCTGCTGAGCGGGAGTTGCTGCGGCACCGGCCGCCGGGGGCGCCGCGGGTTTCGGTGGGGGTGGCGCCGGAGGCTTTTCCGCCTTGATCCCCTCCTCCCAATGCGGTCCGGTGTACTGCTCGGCCGGAATCGGCTGCGCCTTCCACTTGATCTCAAAGTCCCCCGCGGCCTTGTTGATCGTGACCCCCTTGCCGATCACCGTCTTCCAGGGATCCACGACCGGGGACACGACGTACGTGTCGCCTTCCTTGCGCGCATACAGCGACACGGGATTGCTCTTAGAGGGCCCCTGAAAGAGATGGACCGTTCCGACGAATCGACGCCGCACCAGCATCACGACCTCCCCGTTTCACCCGATTCTCGGGCAGCATGGTGCCACAACAGGCACATCCGATTCAAGCGCCTTTCACCACACGCCGGGCATTCCGTCGTGGGACATCTTCAGAAAACATGTCGTCCCATTGACAGACGGCGCGTAGCTGACTATGATAACCGCGGTTTTTTGAGTGGCAGCCACACAGGACTCGCAGGACGATCACCCGTCCACTGAGCGAGTTCGACACCGCAGCACGTCACAACCGTTGCGCAGCCTTGACGCGGATCGCCGCGTCTGCGCGGCGCCACGCACGCGAAGGAGGAGCGGGATGACTAATCCGTTGGATTCCATTTGGGGCACGATCATCGCGGGGTTCGTCTTGACGGCGATCCTCTACGTGATCGTCGACGCGCTCGTTTAACCGGGGAGGGAGCTGGTCATGGAGGGATCGACTGTGGGGCTGTTGTTCCGGTGGGGCCATTTTCTCGCCGGCATCACCTGGATCGGCTTGCTGTACTACTTTAACTTCGTCCAGGTCCCGTTTCTGAAGACCGTCTCCGCGGAGGGCAAGGCGGAGGCCTTCAAACATCTGGTCCCGAGGGCGCTGGCATGGTTTCGCTACTCCGCGCTCGCCACGTGGCTATTCGGCGCGGCGCTGCTGGGCCCGAACTTGGGGGACGCCTTTATGCTGCAGGGGCCGTACGCCGTCATTGGCATGGGCGCGTGGCTGGGCACGATCATGCTGCTCAACGTCTGGGGCATCATCTGGCCCAACCAAAAGCGCGTGTTAGGATTGATTCCGGCCACCGCCGAGGAAAAGCCCAAGGCCGCGCGGCGGGCGTTTCTGGCGTCGCGGACCAACACGATGCTGTCCATTCCGATGTTGTTCTTCATGGCCGCGTCCAAGCACGGCCTGGCGCTGTTCAACTGATTGCAGAACCTCTCGCCGTCGGGGCGGTCATCCGGCCGCCCCGACGCACGTTCTCCCCCGCACCTATGCAGGCTGCTCAAAAAGCTCCAGATGCAAGGCGCTCCGGTTGGGAAATCGCCATTGGCATTGCCTTGCGCGCGGAGCGTACTGGCTCGTACGTAAGCACGCAAGACCGACTGACAACGCAGCAGATGGACTTTTTCAGCAGC
>Ga0184615_10000164_pt1 | contig 41095 bp, 31 predicted proteins | sample PLM4_65_coex_FD_133134 | JGI IMG/M metagenome (GOLD analysis project Ga0184615, IMG submission 133134) | Groundwater sediment microbial communities from an aquifer in East River, Colorado, USA - PLM4_65_coex | ecosystem: Environmental > Terrestrial > Soil > Riparian zone | place: USA: East...
AAGGGGTACGGGTTCATCTCCCAGGACGACGGGAGCGACGTGTTCGTCCACTTCTCGGCAATTCAGGGTGATGGGTTCAAAACCCTGGATGAAGGCCAGGAGGTCGAGTTCGACGTCATCAAGGGGGCCAAGGGTCCGCAAGCGGCCAACGTCGTCAAAGCCTGAACGCGTTTACCCTCCCACACGCATGTTAAGGCGCCCTTTCGGCACGTTCCGGAAGGGCGCCCGCGTTTTGCACCGTCTTCTCATCCCGGCCTACGTTGACAGGAATTCCGCGGCGATCATGTCCGCGAGATCGAGCCCCTGGGGTGTGAGTCGAATGAGGGGGCGCCTCGGCTCGACCAAGCCCATCGCGATCAGACCGTCGAGGGGCTGAGCGTAGCGCTCCCACGGGTCGACGGCGAAGCGCGCCCGCAGACGGTCGCCATCGATGCCCCCGATCATCCGGATCCCGAACGCGAGCGCCTCGGCGAGACGGCGCTCCGGGGTGAGCCGCTCCCAGCCCGCCGTCCAGCGCCCGTCCTCCCCTTCCCGGACGTAGTCGTCTGCGTCGAAGTGGTTCCACCAGCGCCGGCCGTTGACGTGCGAATGTGCGCTGGCACCCAGCCCCAGCCAGTCGTCGCCCGACCAGTACAGCAGATTGTGCCGGCACGCGCGGCCGGGCCTGGCATAATTGGAAATCTCGTAGCGATAGAACCCGGCCGCGTCGAGCCGGTCGTGCAGGACGGCCTCGAGTGTGTCGACCTCGTCATCGGACGGCAGCGCAGCGCGCCCCTCCTCGACGGCGAGTCCGAAGGCCGTGCCGGCCTCGGGGGTCAGCGCGTACGCGGACAGGTGGTCGGGCTCCAACGCCAGCGCCGCATCGACGGTGGCGGTCCACGTCTCGGGGGTCTGGTCGGGGATCCCGTAGATCAGGTCGAGGCTTAGATTGGCGCAGCCCGCGCGCCGCGCCGCCTCCCACGCCCGCGCGACGCGCACGGACGAGTGGGCCCGTCGGAGCACGGTCAACTCGCGCGGGTCGAACGACTGAACGCCCAGGCTGATGCGGGTGACGCCGGCGTCGAGGAAGCCGCGGAGCCGGTCGTACGAAACCGTCTCGGGATTTGCCTCGAGGGTGATCTCGGCGTCGGACGCCAGGGCGAATGCCCGCCGGCAGTGGTCGATCAGGCCCGCAATCTCGGAGGGTGCGGCGAGCGAGGGGGTTCCGCCGCCGAAGTACAGGGTGCGGGCGGTTCGCCCCGCGTACGCTCCGCTGTGGGTGTGCGCGTCGATCTCGCAATGCACCGCGTCCTGGTACGCCGAGACGAGGCCGCGCGAAGCGGGGCCGGAGCTGAACGCGCAATAGGCGCACTTGCTCACGCAAAACGGGATGTGGAGGTACACACCGAAATCGGGGTCGGACGCGGTGCGCGCCTCGGCGGGGATGGGCAAAACCATGCGTGTTCTGGGCTCGGAATCCGTGGTATGATCCCACCCGCATGAACCGCTGTCAAGAGCGCGCGCTCCGCGCCGAGGGATCGTCTGAGCCTCGGGCGGGGCGCTTCGGAACTCAGGGATGGGGCGATCGATCGTGGACAGGGGACGGACCGGCTGGGGCGATGACGCGTGGATGAGGAGCATGGCGGCATCGCGTAGGCCCCGCCGTCGCCGCCGCGGTCGCTGGGCGGTCTGGCTCGTCCTCGCGGTGGTGGCGGGCTATTTTGGCTCGCTGTACCTGACGGTCACGTCCCGATTCGAGGGGCCGCGGTGGAAGGTGCCCTCCACGGTGTACGCCGAGCCGGTCACCATCTATCCCGGGATGGATCTGGCCGCCCACCAGATCCACGATCGACTCCTGCGTCTCGGGTACGGCCCGGTCGCGGGCGAGCCCACCCGTCCCGGTGAATTTCGATGGACGGACGACCGCCTGGAGCTGTACCTGCAGGATTTCGTCTATCCCGACCATCGCGTTCAGGGATTTCCGGTCGCCGCCGATCTCCGCAACCACCGGGTGGAGCGGCTCGTCCGTTCGGACGACGGCGTCTCGATCCCCAGTGTCGACCTGGAGCCCGAGGTGATCGCGGGCCTCTTCGACGAAAGCTGGGAGGGGCGCCGGCTGGTCCGCCTCGCAGACGTGCCGCCAGGCCTCGTGGACGCGATCGTCTCCATCGAGGATGTCCGGTTTTACAACCACTGGGGCATCGATCCGCGCGCGATCGCGCGCGCACTGTGGACCGACCTGAAGGAGAGAGAATTCGCCCAGGGCGGCAGCACGCTGACCCAGCAACTCGTCAAGAATTTCTATCTCACCCAGGAGCGGACGCTGTACCGGAAGGCCACCGAGGCCGTCATGGCGCTGATGCTCGAGGCACGGTACAGCAAGGGCGAGATCCTGGAGGCATACCTCAACGAGATCTACCTCGGCCAGCGTGGCGACATGGGGGTGTATGGGGTGGGCGAGGCGTCGATTTTCTACTTCGGGAAGGACGTCGAGCGCCTCACGCCGGCGGAGTCCGCCCTCCTGGCCGGGATGATTCGCTCGCCCCGCGCCTACAACCCGCAGACCGACCCGGACCGTGCGCGCGCCCGGCGGGATCGGGTGATCCGTCGCATGGTGGAGCTGGGGAAGATCGGCGCCGCCGACGCCCAGGCGGCCCTGACGGATCCGGTGCCGACGCGCCCCAAGGCGCGCACCGCGGTACGCGCGCCCTACGTGGCCGACGTGGTCCGTGAGCAGCTCGAACGTCTCTATTCGCGCGACGTGCTCACGTCGGAGGGGCTTCGCATCTTCACGAGCCTCGACGTGGAGAAGCAGCGCGCGGCCGAGGAGGCGCTGCGGGCCGGTCTTGCCGGCCTCGATCGGCGCCTGCCGAAAGGTCCCGAGCCGGTGCAGGGCGGGGTGATCGTCATGCAGCCGCAGACCGGCCATATCCTGGCCCTGATCGGCGGCCGGGACTACGGCGAGACCCAGTTCAACCGGATGACCCAGGCGCGACGGCAGCCCGGCTCGCTGTTCAAGCCGATCGCGTACCTGGCCGCGCTGCGCAAGGATGCGGAAACCGGCGCCCCGCTGTATACGCCGGTGAGCGTGGTCGAGGACGTCCCCGTGACGGTGATGGCGAACGGGCAACCGTGGACGCCCCAGAACTACGACAAGGTTTACCACGGGCCGGTGACGCTGCGCACCGCCCTCGAATACTCGTTCAACGCCGCGGCGGTCGGCGTCGCCCAGGCGATCGGGGTCGAGCGCATCATCGAGACGGCGCGCGCGCTGGGCCTCACGACGCCCCTCCCGTCGGTGCCGTCGCTGGTCCTCGGCACGTCGGAGGTCATCCCCCTGGAGCTGGCCGGGGCCTACGCCGTGCTGGCGAACTTCGGCGCCAGGACGGCGCCCTTGATGATCAAGGCGGTCATGGACCGGGACGGCCAAGTCCTGACCCGCAAGGAGATCGCGGTCGAACAGGTCGTCTCGGCCGAGGAGGCGTACCTGATCACGTCGCTCCTGCAGGGCGTGGTCGAGCGTGGAACCGGTCGCGGTGTGCGCGCGCTGGGTTTTGACCGCCCGGTCGCGGGTAAGACGGGTACCACCAGCGACTTTCGGGACGCCTGGTTCGTCGGCTACACCCCGGACACGCTGGCGCTTGTGTGGGTGGGGTACGACCATAATCAGTCGCTCCACCTCACGGGGGCGCAGGCGGCGCTGCCGATCTGGACCGACGTCATGCGCCGCGTGACCGCCGGAGAGCCGATCACCGAGTTCACGCCGCCCCCGGGGATCGTGCTGCGCCGCATCGATCCGGCGAGCGGTCTGTTGAGCAACAGCCGGTGCCCCGACGCGATCATCGAGGCGTTTCTGGCCGGCACCGAGCCGACCGGATCGTGCGCGGGCAGCTCGCCTCGCTTCCTGCGATGGCTGCGCCGGGTGTTGGGGTGACCATCCGGGTTCGCATCGCGCTCGCGACCGTCGCGCTGCTGGGCGGGCTCCTCGCCTGCGCGCTCGAACGGCCGCTGTCCTCTGACGAGCCGATTCCGCCGGACGCCTCGGCGGCGCCGCAGGTGGTCGCCGCGTATCACCTCGTCGAAGATGGGCGGCAGCAACTGGCGATCGGCCAGACGGCCGCGGCGATCGCGACCTTCCAGAAGGCCCTCGCGCTGGCGCCGTCGAGTCCCCACGCCAATTTTGCGCTGGGCGAGGCGAAACTCCGGCAGGCGGACTATCGCGCGGCGCTGATCTATGGCGATCGGGTGGCCCGCCTGGTCGGGGACGATCCCGAGTGGCGGCCGCGCGTGGCGCTGCTGCGCGGCCAGGCGTACGAAGGCGCCGGGGACGTGGCGCGTGCGCGCGAGGCGTACCTCGACGTCCTCAGGCTTGACCCCGGCAACGGCGACGCGCGCGACGGTCTGGGGCGCCTCAGCGACGCCCCGCCAATCCGGTGACGGGGTGATGATCCCTCCGTCGCAGGGGTCGGCCTGCGGGAGCGCGCCATGACGGGGGTCCTGTCTTCCAGGGGGCGGCGCGCGCGGCGGGCGATCGGAGCGGCCGCGATCGCGGCCGTGCTGCTGGTGCTCGCGCTCGCCGCGGTTCCGTTCTTTGTCGATCTCGATCGGTACCGGGACCGATGGCTGCCCGCCGTCGAATCCGCGCTCGGGCGCCGGGTGGAGGTGGGGCGCGTCGAGCTCACGGTGCTGACGGGGCTGGGCGCGCGCGTGGACGGTCTGTCGGTCCACGGCGATCCGGCCGACCCCGAGCCCCTCCTCGCGGTGGAGTCGGTCCGCCTCCGCGTCCGGCTGCTTCCGCTCCTCCGCGGCCGCGTGGTCGTTGCGCGGGTGGTCCTCATCCGCCCCGCCATCCGGTTCGTCGCGCGCCCCGCGGGGGTGACCGCCGCCGGCGTCGGCGCATCCCCCGACCAGCCGCCTGATTCGGCCCGGCCGAACGCATCCCCTTTCGGGCTGGCCGCCCTGTCGCTCGCCGACCTGACGATCCGGGACGGCTCGCTCTCCTACGAGGACCGGTCGGGAGGGGGGGCGGCCCGCTACGAATTGGATCGGATTGATGCGACGTTCGCGCACGTCGCGGTCGGCGAGACCCTCGCGGTGGACGCGACGGGGCGCCTCGCGGGAGTCGACCTCCCGGTCTCGCTCACCGCGACGGCGGGCCCGCTGGACGCAACGTTCAAGCCCGCCGCTCTCGACGCGGCGCTCCAGATCGGCGACAGCCACGTGACGCTCACCGGCACGACCGAGGCGGCGGGGTTCTCCCTGTCGGCTCGGGCCGAGCACCTTGACCTGACGCAGCTTTTGGCGGCGACCCGCCGACTGACCGGCGTCGTGCCCGCGGCCCTCGCGCTCTCGGGTTCGGGCGTGTTCGCGCTGGTGGCGCGGCCGGCTGGCGATCGGTACGAGCTCGACGGCCGGATCGACCTCGATGCCGCCCGCGCCGCTTACGGGACGCGGTTTGCGAAGCCCGAAGGCGTGCCGTGCTCGGCGGCGTTCACCGGCGCGTTGAGTCGGGACGAGACGCGGACGCCGCAGGTGGCGCTGTCCGCCGTCACGGTGCGCCTGCACACCGTCGAGGCCACAGGGCGCGCGACGGTCGCGCTCGGCGAGCGGATCGCCGGACGGGGGGAACTCGACACCGGCGATACGCCGTTGAACGGCTGGGAGCGCCTCGTCCCGGCCCTGGGGGGCGGCGCGCTGTCCGGGCGCGCGCGGCTCCGGGCGTCGTGGGCGCTCGACGCGGCTCACCCGCCCGCGTACACCGCGTCGGTCCGCCTCACCGACGCGCGGGCGGCGGTTGGGGGATGGGCCACGCCGATCGAGGGCGTCACCGGCACGGTGGCGCTGGAGCGCGGGGTGGTGGTGCTCAAGTCGGTCACGGCGAGGGTGGACGACGGCACCGTGACCCTCCGCGGCCGGATCGACCCGTTCGCGCCGAAGCCCGCGTTCGATCTCGACGTCGGAGTGGATCGGGTGCAGGCGGCCGACGTCTTGGCGCGCTTCACCTCGCTCAAAGACTTCCTTTCCGGTCGGCTGACGGGCCAGGTGGCGCTCTCGGGGGTGGGGACGACGTGGGAAGACCTCGCGCCCACGCTGACCGGGCGGGGCGAGTTGGCGGTGACGGAGGGCGTGTTTCGGACGTTTAACCTCCTCAAGGACGTGCTGGGGTCGGCGGAGGCGCTGGAGACGAGCCGGCTGGCCAAGCGGCCCGACACGCCGTTCGACCGCTTTGCGGCCTCGGTCGAGATCCGTGACCAGGCGTTGCGCATTACGGATGCCCGGCTTTCCGCGGGGGAGTTCGGCGCGACCGCGGATGGCGTCGTCGGGTTCGACTCATCGATCGACGCCAGGGTGCGGGTGAGCGTACCCCGGTCGGCGGTCGGCGGATTCGCGACCACCGCCTTGGGCGCCGCGCTGGCGGACGACGACGGCCGCCTCCATGTCCCGGTCCGCCTCTCGGGACGGCTTCCGAAGCCGTCCGTCGCCCTGGACCGGACCGCGGCGCTGGATGAGGCGAAGCAGCGCCTGCGCAAGCGGGCGAGCGAGACGCTACGCGAGTTCCTGGATCAGCCGGAGTCGGGCGGGAAAGCGTCCCCCCGGGACCTGCTCAAAGGGTTGCTGAAGCGGGAGGGCGGTCGGTGACGGGTCGTCGCGCGATCGCGCGACCTACCGCGAGCGGGAACGGCCGCGCGGCTTCTTGTCCGCGACGGCGAGCCGGCACTCCTGGATCCGCTTGCGGAGGGTGTTCCGGTTCATCCCCAGCAGTTCGGCCGCGCGGCGCTGGTTGCCGCCGGTCTCCTTGAGCGCGAACGCGATCAAGGGCCGCTCCACCTCCTTCATCAAGAAGCCGTAGAGATCCCGGCCGCCGCTCTCGCTGAAGGCGTGAACGAACGCCTGGAGCTTCTTCTGGACGAAGCCGTCCAGAAACTCCCCTTCAGGGCTTTCCTGTGCCGGCGAGGTCGTGGCGGGGCGCGCCTGGCCGGGCGGCGAGGACAGGGCCCGCCCGACGGCCTGGATCTCGGCCGCGGTCTGCTGGAGCAGGGGGCCGGGGGCGATGATGACGTAGCTTTTGGATTTGGTCTCGATCAGGCGGCGAAGGCGCGCGCCGTCCTTGTCCCACTCGGCGGGCGTTTCCGCGACGATCATCCCGAACCGGTCCGCCTCGATCGGCGGGACCTGCGTCAGCCGCCTGCGGGTGATGGTCACGCCGGCGTCGGCCCCGTCAGGAAACGCGAGCGGCAACTGGGCGCTCGCGTTGACCACGAGCATCCGAAGCCGTTTCGCGTCGGGGGCGTGAGCGGGGATGGATTTGGCTTTCGGTCGGGCGAGCATGCGCGAAGGAGACGTTGGGTGCCAGTCGTTCCGGGTTCGTTAAGGAGCACCCTTCTAGCACAGAGCGTCGGGACGTGTCAACCACGCGCCGTCACGTCGCGGGACGCGCGGCGACGAGCTGGCGCAGAAAGTAGCGGTGGACGCGGTCGTCGTCGGTCAGCTCGGGGTGAAACGCGCTCGCCAGGATCGCGCCCTCGCGGACCAGGACCACGCGGTCGCGCCAGCGGGCGAGGATCTCGACCTGCGGTCCCGCGTCCGCGATGAACGGCGCGCGGATGAACAGCGCGCGAAGCGGCGACGCGCCGAAGAGGGGCGCGTCGATCACGGTCTCGCAGCTCTCGATCTGCCGGCCGAACGCGTTGCGCCGGACGGTGACGTCGAGCAGACTGAGGCGGGGTTGGTCCGGCGTCTCCTCGAGACGTTTCGCGAGGAGGATCAGCCCCGCGCACGTTCCGAAGAGGGGCAGGCCGCGCCGTCGGTGGTGGTCCTGGATGGCCGCGTCGAGGCCGCTCTTCTTCAGCAGCAGGCCGATCGTGGTGCTCTCGCCGCCGGGCAGGATGAGGCCGTCGACGCGGTCAAGATCGGCGGGCGACTTCACGGGGAGGGGGAGGGCGCTGAGGCGCGCGAGGACCTCGCAGTGGGGACCCACGTCGCCCTGGACCGCCAGCACGCCGATCCGGAGCTCGGAGGGCGTCACCATCCGCGGTGTTGGAGCAACTCCTTCTCGTCGAGCTTGCGGACGTCGAGTCCTTCCATGGCGCCGGGCAGGTCCTCCGATACCCGGGCCACGACCTCGGGCTGGTCGTAGTAGGTGGTCGCCTCCACGATGGCGCGCGCACGGGCCTTGGGGTCGCGCGACTTGAAGATCCCCGAGCCCACGAACACGGCCTCGGCGCCGAGCAGCCGCAGGAGCGCGGCGTCGGCGGGCGTGGCGATGCCGCCCGCGGCGAAGTTCGGCACGGGCAGCTTGCCGGTCTTCGCCACCTCGACCACCAGATGGTAGGGCGCGCCGAGCGTCTTGGCTTCGGCCATGAGTGTTTCGGACGGCGCGACCGACAGGCGGCGCATCTGCTCCACGATCTGCCGCAGGTGGCGTACGGCTTCGACCACGTTGCCGGAGCCGGCCTCGCCCTTGGTGCGGATCATCGCCGCGCCCTCGCCGATCCGGCGGAGCGCCTCGCCCAGGTCCCGGGCGCCGCAGACGAACGGCGCCTCGAAGCGGTGCTTGTCGACGTGGTGATGCTCGTCGGCGGGCGTGAGGACCTCGCTTTCGTCGATGAAGTCGACGCCGAGGTGCTGGAGGATCTGGGCTTCGGCAAGGTGGCCGATCCGGCACTTGGCCATCACGGGGATGGTGACCGCCTCCATGATCGCCTTGATGATCTTGGGGTCCGCCATGCGCGCCACCCCGCCCTGGGCCCGGATGTCGGCGGGCACGCGCTCCAGCGCCATCACCGCGACGGCGCCCGCCTCCTCGGCGATGCGCGCCTGATCTGGCGTCGTGACGTCCATGATTACGCCGCCCTTGAGCATCTCGGCCAGCCCCACCTTCACCTTCCACGTGCCCTGTTCCATCGTCTCCCCTTTCCGCGTCTCGGTGCGGCCATTATAGTTGATCCGCCGGTCAAAATCCACGGCTTGAATTCGCGACGGACGGCTTGGTATGCTCGGGGCGTCATCGCCAGCCGGAAGCCCCAAACCATGCAGCCGACCGTTGCCTTTGTCTGGCACATGCACCAACCCTACTACGTGGACCGCGCCACGATGACGACGCCGCTCCCCTGGGTGCGCCTCCACGGCATCAAGGCCTACTACGACATGGCCGTGCTGGCCGAGACGTTTCCCGAGGCGCGGCAGACGTTCAACCTGACGCCGTCGCTCGTCGCGCAGCTCCTCGAGCTCGCGGAGGACCGCGTGACGGACCGGTACCGGGAGATCACCCTGACGCCCCCCGCGGACCTCTCCCCCCTGGACCGCGTGTTCGTGCTCCAGCACTTCTTCATGGCGCACTGGGATTCCATGATCAAGCCCGCCGCCCGCTACTGGAGCCTCCTGCTCAAGCGCGGGATGACGGTCGACCCCACGCAGTGGGCGGCCGTCACGCGGCGGTTTTCCACCCAGGACCTCCTCGACCTGCAGGTGTGGTTCAACCTCGCGTGGTTCGGCCACGCCGCCCGCGCTCGCCACCCGGAGGTCGAGGCGCTGCGGGCCAAGGGCGAGCGCTTCACCGAGGAGGACAAGCGCGTCGTGCTCGACCTCCAGTCGGCGGTGCTCCGCGACATCCTCCCGAAGTATCGCGCCCTTCAGGAGGCCGGCGTGGTCGAGCTGACCACCAGCCCGTTCTACCACCCGATCCTTCCCCTGTTGATCGATTCCGACGCGGCGCTGCGCGCCCAGCCCGACGCGCGCTTGCCGCAGCGCCTCACCGTGCCGGAGGATGCCCGCGAGCAGCTCGCCCGGGGGGTGGCCCTGCACGAGCGCGTGTTCGGCCGCAGGCCGGCGGGGCTCTGGCCGTCTGAGGGCTCGGTGTCGACGGATCTCATCCCGCTCGTGCACGAGCAGGGGATCCGGTGGATCGCGACCGACGAAGGGATTCTGGCCAAGTCGCTGTCGGGCGGCGAGGCGGCGACGAGCCCCTACGTCCCCTATCGCGTGACCGTGCGCGACGCCGAGGTCGACGTCGTCTTCCGCGACCGCACGCTGTCGGACCTCATCGGCTTCACCTACGCCAGGAACGCGCCGGAGGCGGCGGCCCGCGACTTCTTCGATCGCGTGGAGGCGATCGGCGCGCGCGAGCGGCCGCGCCCCGCGCTGGTCGCGGTGATCCTGGACGGCGAGAATCCCTGGGAAGCGTATCCCGACGGTGGCAAGGAGTTTCTGACGCAGGTGTACCGCCGCCTGGCCGCGCGCCAGGGGGCGCAGGCCTCGACCGTCGGCGACGCGATCCGGGACGCGCCGCTCGTCCAGCCGCTCGCCCACCTGCACAGCGGGTCGTGGATCAACCAGAATTTCAAGATCTGGATCGGCCACTCCGAGGACAACCAGGCGTGGACCTCGCTGCGCCGGACCCGCCAATTCCTCGCGAACCGGGCGGCCCAGCCCGAGCGGTCGCCGGAGGCGGTCGCGGAGGCCTGGGACGCGCTGTACGCCGCGGAGGGCAGCGACTGGTTCTGGTGGTACGGCGACGACTTTTCGAGCACGCTGGCCCCGGAGTTCGACCGGATCTTCCGGGGCCACCTCGCCCGCGTCTATTCGCTCTTCGGCGAGCCGGCGCCCCCCTTTCTCAAGCAGCCGATCAAGCTCGAGCGCGGCGAGCTGCCGATCCGGGAGCCGGTCGGCTTCATCACCCCGACCATCGACGGCGTGGCGACCTCGTTCTACGAGTGGTGGTCCGCGAGCCACTACGTCGTCCGGAGCGACGCCGCCCAGATGTACTGTCCGGTGTCGTACCTCGATGGGATCTGGTACGGGTTCGACCGCGAGCACTTCTACCTGCGCCTCGACCTCGCGCCCGCTCTGGTCGGCGACGCGGGGCCGTACGACGGCTGCTGCCGGATCCTCGCCCCCCGCCCGGTCAAGCTCGTCTTCCCCTTCGCGCGCGACGCGGCGCGGTGCACGCTCCTGCGGGGGGACGGCTCGGTGAGCGACGGCGGCGAGGCCCCGTGGGTGGCCGCGCCCACGACTGCGCGGGTCGCGATCCGGAAGATCGTCGAGCTGGCGGTGCCGTTCGCCGATCTCGGGGTCAAGGAGGGCGAGCGGGTGGAGTTCGTCGTGGAGGTGTCCGAGGGCGGGATCGAACTCGACCACTATCCCGCCAAGCGGCCGTGCACGTTCGTCGTGCCGGGGCCGGATTTCGAAGCGATGATGTGGAGCGTGTGAGCCTGGGGGGAGCGCGATGCCCGAACTGCGGAAGGACCCCATCGTTAACCGGTGGGTGATCATCTCGACGGAGCGGTGGAAGCGCCCCTCCGATTTCAAGATCCGACGCGACCTGCCGGGGCGCTCGGCGCTGTGCCCGTTCTGTCCGGGCAACGAGGCGCTGACCCCGGCCGAGGTGCTCGCCTACCGCCCCGAGGGGGGGAAGGCGAACGCGCCCGGGTGGACCCTGCGCGTGGTGCCGAACAAATTTCCCGCGCTGCAGATCGAGGGCGCGCTGAACCGCGAGGGCGTCGGGATGTTCGACAAGATGACCGGCATCGGGGCGCACGAGGTGATCATCGAGTCGCCCGACCACAAGACGACGCTCTCGTCCCTCCCCGACAAGGCGCTGGAGAACACCTTCTGGGCATACCGGGACCGGATCCTGGACTTGCGCAAGGATTCCCGCCTTCGCTACATCCTCATCTTCAAGAACCACGGCGTCGAGGCCGGCGCCTCGCTGGAGCACACCCACTCGCAGCTCATCGCGCTGCCGATCATCCCGATCCACGTCTTGGACGAATTGCACGGCGCGAAAGAGCACTTCGCGGAGAAGGAGCGGTGCATCTACTGCGACATCCTCAAGCAGGAGATCAACGACGGCAGCCGCGTGGTGTGCGAGAACGGCGATTTCGCGTGCCTGGCGCCGTTCGCCCCGCGTTTTCCCTTCGAGGTCTGGATCCTGCCCAAGGTCCACGCCTCCAACTTCGAGGAGAGCCAGAAGTCGCAGTTCGAGTCGCTCGCGCGCCTGTTTTCGGAGGTCATGCGCCGCCTCGACCGCGCCCTCGACACGCCGCCCTACAACTTCATCCTCCACAGCGCGCCCCTGCGCGAGAAGGCCGACGACTACCACCACTGGCACTTCGAGATCATGCCCCGGCTCTCCGAGGTGGCGGGCTTCGAGCGCGGCTCGGGTTTCTACCTCAACCCGACCCCGCCCGAGGAGGCGGCGAAGTTTTTGCGGGAGGTGGAGCTGTAGGGTTGAGTTTTTCTCCGCAAAACACTGATGCCACGCATCACTTTGCCGGCGCCGGCAAACCGATCAAAGGGGCAAGGGGGCGATTCAGGAGGTACGAAATTGCCACTAACCGTGGTTCTCACGTTACGGCCGGCTACCGGTATTATCCAAGCTGATTTCCTTCATCTTATATGTTGATTTCAGTTAAGTCCTAGGTTAACATGATAGGTGTTCAAACACTCTTGGCGGGTTCTGCATTCACAATCCAAGTCGTTGTCCAAGAAGATGTCTCCCCCGTGGTCACGTTTCTCCGTGAGGAATTGGAACAGCCAGAAAGGATGAAGATAGGCTTTTTGCTCGAACAGATTGCTGAACACGGTCTTCCACACAACGAAGAGAAGTTCCGCAACGAAGGGAATGGCATCTACGCAATCAAGGCGCAAGTCGTCAGGCTCTACGGTTTCTTCGATGGGCAGAGGAAGATGACATTGACCCACGGCTTCAAGAAAAATGCACGCGGCGGGAAAAACGCGCAGGCCCGTCAGCGGGAACGCGCTGAACATCTACGAAGCTTGCTCCTTGCGGAGCGAGCAAGGGAGGGGCGGGGACGATGAGCATTGAAAAATGGTTCCGAGGAGAACTCGATGCGGCTCGCGGAACGTTTGAGTTTCGTCTTGAGCGAGTTCTCTTCCAGGTGGCCGAAGAGATTTCCCGACTGATGCACGAGCAAAACATGAGTCGAGCGGAGATTGCCGGACGGCTCGGGGTCTCCCGCGCGTATGTCACCAAGATTCTCAACGGCAATCCGAATCTGACGATCAAAACGATGCTCCGTCTGGCCGAGGCACTGGGACGAGAGCTGGCGATCCAATTTGCGCCGAACGTCGCGATGCAGGAAGCCACTATTCCGCAGATCGAGACTGGTGCCCTCCGTAAGTTAATGAGAGGTGAATATGCGGTGGTTCCCCCCAGTGTGTCCGTAGAGGAAGAGGAAAATGGCCTCCCGCTTGCGGCTTGACGAATACTACACCGAAGAACTGATGATCAAGACGAATCCTTCCTATGAGCCCAGTGCTCGTCAGAGGAAGGAGGGAAAGCTGAACTGCTCTGTTGGGCTCGCTCAAGCGAAGGGTCCGGCGGCGCGGTTTAAGGTTGGGGTCTCGGTTTCAATTGAGCCTGCAACGGATTATCCGGCATTGGACCCTTATGCCATCAATATTAAAGTCGTTGGATTTTTCAGCTTCCCAGATCCGATGCCTTACGATGCAATGCAAAGAATGGCCAGCATGAACGGAGCAAGCATCCTGTTGGGCATTGCACGCGGTATTGTTGCACAAGTCACTGGAACAGGGCAGTTTGGGAAATATCTTTTGCCTCCAGTCAACCTTGTAGAGATGTTTAAGAAGCAAACCGATAAACAACCAGTTAAGACAACGAAAACAAAGACCAAGGTCAAGCGCGCCAAAGTCCGATAGACCACGCAAATATGAAAATCCATGTCGATGAACGAGCTGGCGCCATGGGTGGGGGTTAAATTCCTGCGAGTGAAGGATCACGTACCTTGCCAAACCTTAGCCGGTGGATTTTTTGGTGGTATGACACCATTTAGTGCAGCTGCGGGACCGACTGCGTAAAGGACAATATTGGTGTGGTTAGGAAAATAGCACACGGCCACCCGGTTTTCCTCAGGATGATAGTGAGGCGCGGAGTTCGACTAGAGGGAGGAAACTAATGCCAGAAGAAGGGTTCCGGCTGCCAGGATCCTCTTATGAGGAACTCGCGAAGATTATCAGAGCGTACGGCACCCTCACTGCAGAGGCGACCCCCGGTGAGGTGAGTAAGCTGGCAGCAATACATCCGACGATTGTAAGTCGGAACAACGCTTTCCTTGTTGCTATCGACGTGCTTAGCGGGGGGAAAAAGAAACTGATCACAAATAAGGGCAGAAATCTGGCGCGCGCCCTCGACCACGAGATGCCAGATGAAATTAGGGCGAACTGGCGGGAGATAGTGTCGGCGAACGAGTTCCTGCAGAAGCTTGTTTCGGCCGTTAGAATTCGAAAAGGAATGGAGCCATCCACTCTTCAGGTGCATGTTGCCTACTCCGCGGGGCAGGCTAAGAAGCCGATAGTCATGACCGGTGCAGGTGCGGTTGTTGACATTTTAAAGGCCGCTGGCCTCGTGAAGGAGGACGAAGGTAAGCTTGTTGCGGTTTCCGAGGAAGTGCCAGGGTTTCAAGAGTTGCCTGCGGCAACTGGTGAGACAAATCGCAGTCAGGCTATCTCTCCTGTGTATCCCGCAACGATGCCCATCGTTACAAGCGGGGTTACCACAGGAGGTGTGAGAGTCACAATTCAGATTCAGATTCAGTGCTCTGCTGACGAGGTCGAAAACCTTGCACCAAAACTTCGGGCCTTGCTCAAGGAGATATCAGGTCCTGAGGCTCCAGAGAATCCCAAAGTTGGCGAATAGGAGGGATGCCGATGGCTCGCCCCTTTTCGCCAGCCACAGCCGAACAGGTTGTGGCTGCCATCGAAGCAGTTGTAGTAAACCGTGAGCCAACCCGCGTTGAGTTCGTTGCAGATTTTTCGGATCTTCCGAGGGATCAAGCGGAGGCAGCTCTGAAGCTCGCTACCGATCTTGGATTCTTGTCTCATGAAGCTGGGAAATACGAGGCAGCTAGCCCTTTGTGCCGATTTGCCGTAACTCCAAACCAAATGCAGAAGGCAGCTGTCTTACGGGTGCTGTTAGAATCTTACGAGCCATTCGTCATATTCAGGGAACGGCTTATTGCTACCGCACTTGCAGCCACCGCAGCGCAGCAGGTCAAGGTAGCTTTGGACCTGACCGCTCACCGTGAGGGTATAAAAGACACACTTGTTAGCCTCGGGACCTACAGTCACGCGCTGGTGACTGAGGGAGGCGGCCGCTACCGCCCAGAGGAAAACCCTTCTGAAAACACGCTGGCAGTCCTGGCCCAGGCCTGTAGAGATGCCGCATCAGCCGAGGCGAGGATCAGAGAACAACTTGGTGCCGACGCTGCGGCATCAGTGTCCCGCGAAGAAGTGATCGTCCCGCTCGCGGACGCTCTCCTCCGAGCGAAATTGAATGACTCTCGTGGCGCTGTTCTTACCGCTGGTAATGCAGTCGAATCCTACTTGGACGCTTTTGCCGGTCGTCTCGGAACGAGTCTTGTGGGTGCAGCGGGCATCAATGCAAAGCTGGACAGACTTGCTACCGGGAACACACTACCCAAGAAGTTGGTTCAGGTCGGGAAGTTTTTGGGGCATGTCCGCAATGCTGCGGATCACGGCGTCGATAGCGATGTGGGTGCATCGTGGACTATTCGCAATGCAACCGGAGTGGAATACGTGTGCGTGGCATGCTCATTTATGGCATCGACCACGGCGCGCGAGAAAGGCAAGCCGCCGGAAATATAAAGCCGATTGTTGCTCAACCTAACACATAGAGCACTCCCATCGGGATGGTTTTCTCGAAGTAGACTTTTTCTGGTCCTTGTTTCGTGTGACTATGTCGAGTACCGGGACGGAGTAGAGAGATGCCAGTACTGCAATTCAAAGGTAAGACCTCCGTCGAGTGCTACCACCACACCGTTCCCCACCACACGCTGGAATTTGATCCCAAGCTCTCCGTGCTCGGCAAGGGGGAGAAGCCGGGGCTCGACGGCAATCTGATCATCGAGGGTGACAACCTCTTGGCGCTCAAGGCGCTGCTCCCGACACACGCGGGGCGGATCAAGTGCATCTACATCGACCCGCCGTACAACACGGGAAACGAGGGCTGGGTGTACAACGATAACCTGACCCAGCCGCAATTCAAGGAATGGATTGGTCAGACGGTCGGGAAAGAGGGCGAGGACGCCACGCGCCACGACAAGTGGTGTTGCATGATGTATCCGCGTCTGCAGCTTTTGAAAGAGCTTTTGAGCGACGATGGCTCGATTTTCGTCTCGATTGACGACAATGAGTCGCACCACCTTCGCTTGATTATGGATGAGGTTTTCGGGGCGGAGAATTTTCTAGCTGCGATTACTTGGAAAACTAGAAACACCGACAACCGTGTGAAGACGATGCTTTCGGTGGATCATGAATATGTGCTCGTTTACTCGATGCATAGGTCGCCGGTTCGTGGACGGTTCATTGACCGGTCAGACTTCTCAAACCCAGATAATGATCCGCGCGGGCCATATGTGACCGATCCACTTACGGGGAAGGCTACAGCCGAGGAAAGACCCAACCTCCACTTCGCTATTAAGAATAAAGAGACGGGCGACGTTTATGAACCAGATCAAGCCAGGGGATGGATTACCGATAAGGCGGGCATTGCTGAGTTGATCGATCAAAGCCGACTTTGGTGGCCTCCCAATCCGATGACAGGGAAGCCACGGAAGAAACGCTTTCTATCGGAGACCAGTGAAAGGATGCCAGCATCGAGTTTTTGGCCCGATCTCAAGGGGCAGTCTGGCGCTGATGAGGTTGATCAGATATTGGGAGAGCGATTGTTTGCGTTTCCGAAATCCGTAGAATTTATGAGTGCGATAATCGATTTGGGGGTTGGGCCAACTGACACCATTTTGGATCCGACTGGTGGGTCGGGTACGACGGCCCAGGCGGTACTCGCTCAGAACGCTACTGATGGAGGGAGCCGAAGGTTTGTTCTTGTGCAGATGCCGCATGACACCAAAGATCATGAGAAGACCAAGTTCAACATCTGCCAGAAAATCACAGCCGAGCGCGTTCGCCGAGTCATTCATGGTTATGCTTGCGCGCCTCAAAAGGGTGAGAAAGAGAAGGTCCGGGGCTTGGGCGGGTCGTTTACGTATGCGCGCGTCGGCGCGCCGCTCTTCGGCGAATACCGCGATCTTGGCGAGAAGTTGCCGGCTTTTGAGGAATTGGCGAAATATATCTTCTACACCGAGACGAGCCGGGATTTTGATCGTAAGGCGATGAACGAGAAGACCGGCAAGATCGGGGAATACAGTGGGACGAGTTACTACCTCCTCTACACGCCGAATGGAAAAGACGACCGTGCGCTGGACTTAGCATGGCTCAAAGGGCTCGATAAGGAAAAGAACCACAACTTGGTCGTCTACTGCGAGAAAATCTGGGTCCACCGCGACGATCTGGCCAAATACACGCTGGAAACCGGGCGGACGGTCCGCCCGATGCTGGTGCCGTTCAATTTGAAATAAGGTCTGATGCAACTCAAACGATATCAGGAGCGCGTTATCCGGGAGGTGAAGACCTTCCTGGAAGCCTTGGCCGCTCAACAGGCGGCGGGCAACCGGCACGCGTCCTACGATGCGTGGGAAGAGAGTAGGAATTCACTCTCTCTTCCAGGGCAGTATCAGCGACGCACGAACGGGCTTGGGAAGGACCTGCCTACGTTCTGCATTAAGGTTCCCACCGGTGGCGGCAAAACGCTCTTGGCCACCCAAATTCTCGGCCTGATTCATCAGACGATTCTCAAGGAGCGCAACGGAACCGGGCTGGTGCTGTGGGTCGTACCCAGCGATCAGATTTACAAGGACACGCTGAAAGCCCTCCGCGACCGGCGGCATTTCTATCGCGAATCGCTGGAGTTCGCGCTCTCGCGTCGCATCGAGGTGTGGGAAAAACACGAGATCGCCCGTATGACCCCCGGTCAGTTACGGAGCAACCTGAATCTCTTGGTGCTCAAACTCGCCAGTACCAACCGCGAGACCCGCGATCAACTCAAGTTCTTCCGAGACAGCGGCGGCAACATCGTCCAGCACTTCCCTCCGGAGGACGAGCCCGAGCAGCACAAGGCGCTCAAGACCCGGATCCCGAATGTGGACATGTTGGTCGAGAACGACGCGAGGGGCGAGCACTTGGCCAAGACGTCGCTGGGCAATCTCGTTCGACTCTGCGAGCCGGCGGTCATTCTCGACGAGGGGCACAAGGCGACCAGCGAGTTGGCTCGGAAGACGATCGAGGGCTTCAACGCGTCGGTGGTCGTCGAGTTGTCGGCCACGCCCCCAAGAGAAGCGAATGTCCTGATCAGGGTTTCCGGCAAGGAACTGCTCGCTGAACAGATGATCAAATTGCCGATCAACATTGCGAACTCGAATCAGAAGTCCTGGAAGGACTGTCTCACGCAGGCACGCGATAAGCGGGAAGAGATTGGGAAGCTTGCCGCGAAGCATTTCAAGGCAACCGAGAAGATCATCCGTCCGATTGTCTTGGTGCAGGTCGAGCGGACGGGCAAGGACCAGCGGGACGCGGGATTCGTTCACAGTGAGGACGTGAAGGACTGGTTGATCCAAAGGCTCGGGATCCCTCAATCCGCCATTGCGATCAAGTCTTCCGAGACGGACGACATCGAGGGGATTGATCTGTTGGCCGAGGATTGCCCTATCGAGTGGATCATCACGAAGGCGGCTTTGCAGGAAGGGTGGGACTGCCCCTTTGCGTATCTCCTCGTGTCCCTGAATAACACAGGCAGCCAGCAAAGCATGACCCAGCTCGTGGGACGGGTCCTGCGCCAGCCCTACGCGGAGCGCACGGCGTTCGATGAGCTCAACCAAAGTTACGTGTTTTGCTTGAAGCGAAAGGCGGCGGACATTTCGCGCGAGGTCAAGAAGGCGCTCGAACAGGAGGGCTACGAGGGGGATGCGGCCAGCGTGGTCGACCGCAGCGATCCCGACACCACGGCGAGCGACAGGCGCGAGACGTCGATCCGCGAGGAGTTCCGCTCGTACTACCGTCGATTCGAAGGCAAGGTCTACCTGCCGCGATTTTGCGTCAGGAACGGGAGCGGCTACGAGGCGCTGGATTATTTTCGACACCTGGTCAGCCGGGTCGAGGTCGGTCGATTCAAGTACGCCGACGTGGATTGGGATCTGTCCAAGGATCTTGCGGAGGCAAAAGATTCCTTCTATCGCTTGACGCTTGGACAAGATGATCTTGAGCGGGTAGAAGATCGCGTGGCGGCGATTGCGGAAACGGACGATCAAGTCACCGCATGGCTGGTGGCGAGCTTACAATTCGACCACTACAGCTACAAGCAACTGCGCAACATCGTAGGCCGGGTGTTGGAACGCCTCTACGACCTCAACCCGGATCTCCGTGCCCGATTGGGGCTGGTCAAGTTTGCCGTGCGTGAGAAGATTGCAGGGTTTATCGAGCGAGAGACCGACCGGCTCACGAAGGCAGCGTTTGAGGAATTGTTCGAGAAGAAAAGACTCTGTTTTTATCTTGAGTGCGTGGAAGGCCGTTTCGAGATTCCGCCCAAGCTCCGTATCCTCTCAACCCGGCGGCTGATTCGCGATGACAATGAGCCCGTCCAGCGTTCGCTCTTCGATTACGTGCCGAACGATCTCAATGAATACGAAAAATCGGTCGCGCTCTTCCTGGATACCCACCCCGAGGTGTTGTGGTGGTACCGGAACCTCGTTGGGCCTGAGCACTTTTCGATCCAGGGGTATCGGCGCAACAAAATCTATCCCGATTTCGTCGTTCAGCGTGGCCACAACAAAAAGCCGGTGGCATCCGTCATCGTGGTGGAAAGCAAGGGCAAACATCTCAAAGGCAACGAGGACACATCGTACAAGCGGTCAATCGCTGATTACTTCGAAAAGATCGGACACAAAGTCCCGTGGCAAAAGCTGGCCGAAGATTTCCAGGACCAGACGTTCCGCTTCCAGGTTCTCGACGAAGGTGAATATACGGACCGGGACTGGCGGGCTGATTTAAAAAGCCTCTTGACCCAGAGCGCGTCTGTCTAGGCGCCTCAGTCCACGTACGGCTCGAAGTTCCCCCAGCGGGCGATTTTTCTTCGGGTGCGGGCGTCGTAGATGTCGAAGGCGATGAAGCCTTCCTGGCCGTCGAGGAAGAACGTGTTCGCGTGCTGGAGAAAAACCTTCTTGGCTTTCGGGTCGGCGTTGTCCCACGCGGGACCGACCCAGAGGACGGGGACCTCGTGTTCCACCTTCCACGAGTCCAACAAGCCGATCCCCTTGGCCTCGTCGAGCTTGCGGCGCGCCTCTTCCTTGTGGCGAACCGCTTCCTCCGGCGTCCGGTCCGACTTGATCAGTTTCTTCGCCGGCTCCTGCAGCGTGCGTCGGGTCGCGCCGAAGGCCGTCGCGGCGGTGGTGTCGCCGGGGGCGTTGCGAAGGGCTCGAAACCACTCTTTGACCTGCTTCAACAAGGCGTTGCTCCTTTCGTCATCGGCTTCATTTCCATTGTCCGGTGCCGCGGCCGCTTATTGATGCCGTTTTATGAATGACGTCCATCCCGCCCATGTATGGTCGGAGCGCCTTCGGGATCGTGACCGACCCGTCTTCCGCTTGACCGTTTTCCATGATCGCCACGACCGTCCGCCCCACGGCCAGACCTGAGCCGTTGAGCGTGTGGACGAACTCCGTCTTCTTGCCGCCCGCCGGGCGGTAGCGGATCCCGGTCCGACGCGCCTGAAACGCCTCGAAGTTGCTGCACGACGAGATTTCCCGGTACGCGTTCTCGGCGGGCAGCCAGACCTCGAGGTCGTACGTCTTGGCCGAGGCGAACCCCAGGTCGCCGACGCAGAGCGCGACGACCCGGTACGGCAGCTCCAGCGCGACGAGGATCGACTCGGCGTGGCGCGTCAGGCGCTCCAGCGCGGCGTATGAGTCCTCGGGCGTGGTGAACATCATGATCTCGACCTTGTTGAACTGGTGCTGCCGGATCAGCCCCCGCACATCTTTGCCGTACGAGCCCGCCTCGCGCCGAAAGCAGGGGGTGCACGCGGTGTAGGCGAGCGGCAGGTCGGCCTCGGCGAGGATCTCGTCGCGGTGTAGGTTGGTGAGCGGCACCTCGGCGGTCGGGATCAGAAAGTAGTCCTCCGCGGCGAGCCGGAAAAGGTCCTCCTCGAATTTGGGGAGCTGGCCGGTGCCGATCAGGCTCGCGCGGTTGACCAGGGCCGGGGGCAGGATCTCGGTGTACCCGTGTTCGCCGGTGTGGCGGTCGAGCATGAAGTTGATCAGCGCGCGCTCCAGCCGGGCGCCCGCGCCGCGATAGACGGCAAAGCGCGAGCCCGTCATCCGCGCGGCGCGCTCAAAATCCAGGATGCCCAGCCGCTCGCCCAGCTCCCAGTGGGGTTTGGGGGTGAAGGCGAACCGGCGCGGCGAGCCCGCGCGCCGCACCTCGACGTTGGCCGAGGCGTCGCGGCCCTGGGGCACCGAGTCGTGGGGGAGGTTCGGCAGCGCGAGGAGCGCCGCCTCGACCTCCGCGTCCACCGCCTGCCACGCGGCCTCCAGCGCTTTCATCGCGTCCCCGAGCTGCTGCGTCTCGGCGCGAAGCCGGTCGATCTCGCCCGGGGATTCCCCGGCCCGCTTGAGGCGGGCGATCGTCTCGGAGGTCTGGTTGCGCTGCTGCTTGAGCGCATCGAGCTCGCGCTGGAGCCGCCGGCGCTCCGCGTCGCGCTGCGCGAGGGACGCCAGATCGGTCCGGTGCCCGCGCTTGAGGTAGGCCGCCTCGACCTGCTCAAGATGCTCGCGGAGGATACGGATATCCAACATGGCCCGATGCTACCATATTTCCCGGCCGCCGATAAAGCGCCGCTCCTGGCCGCCGATAAAGCGGCATCTGCGGCGTTGTCGCTGCGGCTTCGCATCCTCACGTACGACTCAGTACGCTCCGGTGCGAAGCCTCTCTCCGCCTTGCATTCGCCACTTTCTTGGCGGCCAGCCGGCGCGTTGCGCCGGAACACCTAACCGAAACACCTAAGGGATTTTTCGGCGGTGGCAATCAGCGCGAGATTAGGTAATTCGATTGTGTCGCCGCGACGGTACGCGGCGACGTCGGCGAGGGCGCGGGCTTTGAAGGCGACCAGGGCGTGGCAGGAGAACTTGGGCAAGAGGTCCTTAAACACGCCCGACTCGGTGGTTAGGTTCCAGAACGCGACGGGGCTCTCGAAGCGGTACGTGACGGTCAGGGGCTCGATCGTCACCCCCGTCCATCCCGCGTCGGTTAGCACGCGCTCGAGCGCGCCGGGCGCACCCAGCGAGGTCATTCGCGGCTCGGGTGGGCGATCGGCGAGGGGAAGGTAGTCGGGCAGGAGCCGCCACAGGGTGAAGACCGACGTCAACCGCTCGATCGGCCCCCACACGGCGATCGCGGCGCGGCCACCGGGCCGAAGCGCCCGCCAGAGTTCGCGCGCGCCCGCGACCGGGTCGTCGAAGAGCATGACGCCGAATCGCGAGACGATCCGGTCGAACCGCTCGGAGGGGACGTCGAGCCGCTCCGCCGGCATCGTCCGATACGAGACGCCGGCGAGCCCCTCGGCCGCCGCCTTCGCCGCGGCTTTCTCCACCATCGCGGGGGCGGCGTCGACGCCCAGGATTGTCACGCGTCCCGCGAAGCGGCGGGCGATCGACAGCGAGGGCTCGCCGGTGCCGGAGGCGACGTCCAGGACGGCGTGGCCCGGGCGGATGTCGGCGAGCTCGATCAGGCGGTCGCCCACGGGTTGGATATGGGGGAGCCAGCGGTCGAACGACTCGGCCATCGCGTTCCAGTCGATCGACGGGGGCGGCGTCGGCGCAAGCGGCAGGGAGGCGTCATTCACGCGCGCATTCTAACGGGGTTCGCGGGCCGCCGCAACCCGGCGTCCGCCTTGACTCCGCCGCGCGCCTCCCGTTATGCTCCCCGCCATGTTGCGACGCGCGCTGGGAGTCGCCGTGTTCTGTGCGGCCGCGTGGAGCGGGTGGGCGTCCGCGGCGTGGGCGGGCGATCCGCACGCGGGAATGAGCGACCGGTGGGACCAGGAGGCCTGCCGGGCCTGCCACCTGCCCACCCACCCCGCCGATCAGCTCGACTTCGACCCCGCAACCTGCGGCGGCTGCCACGAGGTGCGGCGGACGAGCGAGGACACCCGCGTCCTGCCGCCGATCGAGGGCCATCCCCGCAAGCCCAAGGGCGCCGACAAGCCCCTCGCCGTGACCGCCGACATGGTCGAGATCCCGGCGGGGCCGTTCATCATGGGCTACGACAAGCGCCACCCCGACGAGGGGCCGATGCACAGCGAGACGATCGACAAGCCCTACTGGATCGACAAGCACGAGGTGACGGATGAGGCGTACCGCGCGTTTGTCGAGGCCACCGGACACAAACCCCCGGACCATTGGCGCGGCGGCGGCGTCGCCCCGGGCGACGAGAAGCTGCCGGTCGTGTACGTCACGTGGTACGACGCCCACGACTTCTGCGCGTGGGCGGGCAAGCGCCTGCCGACCGAGGCCGAGTGGGAAAAGGCCGCGCGCGGCACCGACGGCCGGCTCTTCCCGTGGGGGGATACGTTCGACGCGAGCAAATCCAACTCGCCGCAACGGGGGCTCGGGCGCCTCATGCCGGTGGGGAGTTTCCCGCAGGGCAACAGCCCGTACGGTCTGTCCGACGTGTCGGGTAATGTCTGGGAGTGGACCGAGAGCTGGTATCTGCCGTACCCCGGCAACACCCACGGCTCGGTCAACTACGGCGAGCAATATAAGGTCGTCCGCGGCGGCTCGTACGTCGATTGCTCGTTCTATCGTTGCGGCCTCTCGGCGCCGACCTTCAATCGCGGATTCTTCAAGCGCGAGACCCGGAACGCTGGGTTCGGCTTCCGGTGCGCCAAGTGAGGCACGCGGTCCGCGTTGCCGCCGTGGCCCTCATTGCCGCGCTGGCGGGGTGTGACACGGCTTCCGCGCCCCAGGGCATGGTCAAGATCCCGGCCGGGTCGTTCCCCATGGGCAGCGACAAGGTGGATACCGAGGGCAAGGGCAACGAATTCGGCATGGCCAAACCCCTTTACCAGGACGAGCACCCGCGGCGTGAGATCAACCTGCCGACCTACTCCATCGACCGCTACGAGACGACCAACGCCGAATACGGTCGCTACGTCGAGGCAACGAAGACGCGGCCGCCCAAAACCTGGCCCGACGGCCGGATGCCGGCCGGTCGCGAGCGGCTTCCGGTGACGAACGTGAACTGGTACGAGGCGGAGCAGTATTGCCGCTGGGCGGGCAAGCGCCTGCCCACCGAGGCCGAGTGGGAGAAGGCCGCGCGCGGGACCGACGGGCGCGAGTACCCGTGGGGCAACGAGTTCGACGAGAAGAAGGCGAACACGGGGGGCGCGGGGGTGAACGATCTTGCGCCGGTGGGCAGCTTCCCGCAGGGGAAAAGCCCTTACGGGGTCGAGGACATGGCGGGCAACGTCTGGGAATGGACCGCCGACTGGTACCAGCCCTACCCCGGCAGCACGTACGAGAGCAAGGACTTCGGCCAGAAGTTCAAGGTCCTCCGCGGTTCGAGCTGGGGCGGCACCGGCCATTACGCGCTCTCCTATTTCTACCGCAGCGCCCACCGCTTCTATATTGCGCCGGAGATGGGGTTTGCCGACGCGGGCGTGCGCTGCGCACGGTCGGGCTGAGCCTGGCCGTCGATAAGGGGCCGTCTGCGGCGTTGTCGCTACGGCGTCGCATCCTCACGTACGACACAGTACGCTGCGGTGCGACGCCTTGCTCCGCCTTGCATCCAGCCCCTTCTCAGCGGCCAGGCAGTCGGGTGGGGGGCTCAACCTCCAACTGAGGCTGATTCACAGGGCTGCGGCTTGACCCCTGCCGATCAAACGTGATAGAAGGACACGCCCCGCGTCGGTTCCCAGTCCGTGTTGTCCTGTTGGCGGCGTAGCTCAGAGGTAGAGCAGGTGAATCATAATCACTCGGCCGGGGGTTCGAATCCCTCCGCCGCCACCACATCTCTGTTCCGTCGGATCGTCCTTCACCGCTCTGGAGGTCCCCGATGCCTAAAACGTCCGGACAGCTCGAAGCCGAAATCGGCAACGCCCTGATTCAGTTCGAGAAGGACTTCATGGGGCGGGGACCCAAGGAAACCCGGGCCTACATCATCGAGGACATGGTCCTCGTGCGGCTCAAAGGCGTGCTCACGCCAGCCGAGCAGCAATTGGCCAAGAACGCCGCGGGCACGGATCTCATCAAGCAGATCCGGTCAAACCTTTTGGAACAGGCCCGCGAGCTCCTCTCAGAGACGATCGAGAAGATCACCGGCTGTACGGTGATCAGCCTCTACACCGACATCAGCACGAAGACTGGTGAGCGGGTCATCCTCTTTACGCTCAACGAAAGCCTAGCCGAGCGGTTTCGCACGGGCCTCCAGGAGTGAGGGTTGGGCTTGACTCGGCACCCGTGCCTCGGGTTTAATCGGCGGAAGTACTAACATGGTAGATAGCCCGAAGGATTCCCCCCGGGGATCGGTCGGGCTGTAGGCCGACTCTCCTCTCAACAGGCGGGTCGGCTTTTTTCTTTGACGCACAGGCCATGGGACATCCGTATCGGTCGATCGACGGCGGTCCCGTGGAGGGTGGGCCAGCAGGAGTTCCGCGAAGGGGCCGTTCTGGCCTTTATATTTTGTGGTGCAGTCCGGGGACGCTTGGTGAACGTGTTGCACTACTACTATCCGTTGCTGATACCGTTGGCGCCGTTCGCGGCAGCCCTGCTGACCGCGCTGCCGGGCGGTCTGATTACGGAGAAAACCTATCGGATCGGCTCGCTGGCCCATGCCCTGGCCTTCGGGGTTGCCTTGCTAGTGCTCTACGAGGCCATCGCGCCGGATTATGCGGCGATCCGACTCGTCCTGTTTGCCTCGCCATGGAGCGTCCTGCCGTCGTTCGAGCTGTCCATCGACCGGCTGGCCGCCGTGATGATGGTGCTCATCTCCGGGATCGGTACGCTGCTCTATCTGTATTCCATCCGCTACATGCAGCAGGAGCGGGGGCGAGCCCGGTACCAGACGCTGCTGGCCCTCGCCATTGCGACGCTGCTCTGTATGGTTTCCAGCGCCAATCTCGTGATGCTGTTTGTGTTCTGGCAGCTCCTGAGCTGGTTGCTCTCCCTCCTGGCGTACAACTATGCGCATCCCCCCACCGCCCAGGGCGCGTTCAGGACTTTTATCATGCTGCGGGCCGGGGATGTCGCCTTTCTCTCGGGCATCGTGTTGGCTTACAACCTCTACGGGACCCTGGAGTTCTCGCAGCTCTTTCTCCGGGCGGCAGCGGATCAAACCACCTTTTCGCTCTTCTGGCCGGGCAGCGGGCTCGAGATCAGCGGCGCCACCGCCGTCACGCTGCTGATCTTCATCGGTGCGATGAGCAAGTCGGCCCAGTTTCCGTTGCACATGTGGCTGCCTGATTCGCTCTACGCGCCAACGCCGATCCATGCCCTGCTCCATGCGGGCATCATCAATGCCGGCGGTTTCCTCTTAAATCGTCTCGCCCCGCTCTATGGCCTCAGCCCGACGACCCTGCATGTGGTCTTTGCCGTCGGCCTGCTCACGGCGCTGCTGGGCGCCTCCATGATGCTGACCCAGAACGACATCAAGAAGACACTGGGCTACTCCACCATCGGACAAATGGGCTACATGATCATGGAGTGCGGCCTGGGAGCCTTCGCGCTCGCGGTGTTTCACCTAATCGCGCATGGTTTGTTCAAAGCCACGATCTTCTTGAACTGCGGCAATGTGATCCATCTTGCACGCCGGGAACCGAGAATGCCGCATAAAACCGATGCGGCTGCGCAGACGGACTTCTCGCTCCTCACATGGGCGACCGGATTTATCACATCGCTCCTCCTGCCCTTAATCATTTTGTTGGCCGCCCACGGCGTCTTACAGATCCCCTTGAGAGACTCACAGGGCGTGGTCATCTTCCTCTTCTTCACGTGGGTCACCTCCTCGCAGGCGATCCTGACGCTCTACCGTCTCCGGGCGGTCGGCTCCTGGAAAGTGGCGGGCATCATGCTCTTCACGCTGGTGCTGGTGATGTTCACTTATCTGTTCGCGGCCGAGCGATTCACCCACTTCCTCTATCCGGCGCCGGGCGTTGTGACCGCCTACTTCCAGGCCGCCGCCCTGCCGGGCTGGCTGTTCGATGGCGTGATCGCGGCGACGGCGCTCTTCGTCACCATGGGTTGGATCTTGATCTACGCGAAGAGCCATGGCCGATCGATTCATCTGCCTGAATGGATCAGCGGGATACAGACCCATTGCTATCTCTTTTTCATGAACCGGCTGTACCTGGATGGTCTCGCGCTCAGGTTCGGCCAGGGCTTCAAACGCGTGATCCATCGGTTGGATCGGAGCCGTCTCTTCCTGCCCGTCGCCGCGCTGATCGCCCTGGTCATTGCGATGGCACCTGCGGTGGCTCACATGGGAGAGCTACCGCTTGAACATATCGCGCTCTTCTGTCTGGTCGCCCTTATGCTCCCACTCTTTCCGCTGCATGGGCTCTATGTGCTGGCCCTGACCCGGATGCCGGGATATGCGTCCGTCTGTCTGGCCTTCCTGCTCCCGATGGCGGGGCTGTATGGGCTGGCGGGCTTGCTGCCCGGGCTACCAGCAGAGCTGCTCAACGGCTTGGAACTACTAGCCCTGTTCGGTGCCCTCTATGGATCGATCAAGGCGCTGGCGCAGGTCCGGGCGACGCGTGTGCTGGCCTACGGCGGTCTCGCGTTCTATTCCATTCTCTGGTGGCATTTGGCCGTGGCCGGGAACGCAACACCCCATGCGACCATTTACATCAGCGCGGTGGCGCTCGTCACCGGCGGCCTGCGCCTCGCCTGGCATGCGGTGCAGACGCGTTATGGCGATCTCGCCCTCGATAGGATCGGCGGGTTAGCGCGGCCCATGCCGCGTTTCGCTATGTTGCTGGCCCTGCTGGTGATGGCGGCCGTCGGGCTGCCGCCGTTCGGCCTTTTTTCCGGTTACGTCGCCATACTACTCGATCCGTCGATCACCATGTCAATCGGCAGCTCCGCGGGACTGACGATCATCGTGCTCGCCTGGTTTACAGCGTCATGGTATTTCTACAAGCTGATGCAACGGGTCCTCTTCGGCCCGTACCGACAGGATATTCCGTACGAGGATCTGAGCCCCGCCGAAGTCACCCCCCTGGTGGTCGTGCTGGTGCTCCTGCTGGCCCTTGGCGTCGCGCCCCACGGACTGGTCGAGTTATTCGACGCCCACACACTGACAGCCTGGAACGCCCGATGGAACCCGTAGAAAAGAGCGCACTCTACAACGACACCCAGCGGATGCAGCTCCGGGCGCTGATTTTGCTCTCGAGCGAGATCATTGCTCAGTACTGGCCCATGCGCACGTTCGTCCATCACAATCCGCTGCACGGACTCGAAGAACTCCATTTCGAGGAGGCCGTGCGACGGGCCCAACAGTTACTCGGAGGGAAGAGTTATCTGCCGAACGCGTTGTTTCGCGACTATGTCCGCTCGGGCCGGATTCTCCCCCATCAGATCGACGCCGCGCTGAAGGCTCGTGCGCATGACAATCAGATCACGCTGGGGAATCAGAAAATCAGTCAGTTCGACGTCCTTCGAGCCCATCTGCTCCAGGGTATCTCGGCTCCTCCTGACGACGTACTCGACGCGATGATTGCCCGCCGCGCGGATCGAATGGTCATCCACGCGCTCGCGGACCATGTCACCCGTGTGCTGACTCCGGCCAATCAGGAGGCGCGTGCGGATCAAGAGCGAGCCGCCCTTGGTCGCCGCTTGACGCTGGCGGCCTGGTGCGATCGCACCCTGGGCACGCAGATCACCGAGCAGATCAACGGGGAAATGATCAAATGGTGTGAGGCCTTTTTGGACGAAGAGCATGCCGCCTGGTCGATGCCCGGCCGGGAGAAAGGCTTCTACGCCGCATGGAACTTTCTGGCTGCACAGGAATGGTCGCCTTGCGGCATTGCCCAGAGTCGCCGGAAAATTGCTCGCCTGCCGGCCCATCCGGAGGACGCACTGCTCGAACACCTTGCGACGCTCGGCATCCCGTCCGAAGATTGGAAGGACTATCTCGCGTTGCATTTCGCGGCGCTGCCTGGCTGGGCGGGGTTCATCAAGTGGCGTGCTGATCAAACCGACTACGAGTGGCAGCAGGTCTATCCCATCGACCTTGTCCAGTATCTTGCCGCGCGCCTCTGGTACGAGCGCGAGCTGGTGCAGCAGGCTTGTCGGGACGGACTCGGAATCGATGGGAATGTCGAAGCGATCCGGGGCGTGGCGGGATCGGAGGATGTGCCCACGGTTGATCGCACGGGCCCCCACAGTCGAGCATCGTCTTGGCGGCTCCTGGCCCTGGCGAATGCCTTGGAGATCGCATCCTCTGCGCTGATGGACACGGCACCGGAAACACTCAACACGCTCTTGGAGTGGCTGGATGGCTTCCCGGAATCGCACCATGGGCCGGTGTGGTTGAAGGCGTTTGAAGCCGGCTATCAGGAACAGCTCATCGAGAAACTCCGGCCGAATCTGTCTAATTCGCCCGCGGCGACCACCGTCCGCCCACAATCACAGGCGGTCTTTTGCATTGATGTCCGTTCCGAATCGTTCCGGCGCCACCTCGAAGCCGTGGGCGACTACGACACGTTCGGCTTCGCCGGATTTTTCATCGTCTTCATCCGGTACCAAGCCATGGGCAGCCATCACAACACCGATCAGTTTCCGGTGATCATGAAGGCCAAGAATTCGGTGCGTGAAGTGCCCCGACCCTATCAGAGTCAGCTGCTCTCCAGGCACCGGGCCGGGACCAAACTGCTCCACGCGGGCCATGCGCTGGTGCACGATCTCAAGGAAAATGTCGTCACGCCCTATGTCATGGTGGAGTCGCTCGGCTGGTTCTACAGCCTGCCGCTGATCGGAAAGACGGTCCTCGCCGCCTGGTATCAAGAGTGGGCCGCCCGGCTGCGACGCCTCTTTGTGCCGCCGGTCGCCACCAGCCTGACCGTGGACAAGCTGTCGCGGGAGGAGGTCACCGAGATGCTGGCCGCCGAGCAGCGCGGGATGATCCGCCGTGCCCTGCAAGAACGGTTCGGCGACCGCGATCTGAATCTCTCGCTCGAGCGGCTGGAGTTTCTGCGTCAACGGGCCTTGGACGAGACCGACAGCGGTCAACACGCTTCGAAGGGATCGCTCTCATCTGATGAAGAGGCGGCCTTTATCGATGCACTGCGCACGGAGTATCGGATCAACCAGGGCGGGGCCTTTGCGCGCATGGAGCGCATCACGCGCATGGGCTTCACCCCCAGCGAGCAGGCCTTCACGGTGGAGACCGCGCTCCGGATGATGGGACTGACTGGGAATTTCGCCCGTCTGGTCCTCTTCTGCGGCCACGGCAGCACGTCGGACAACAATCCGTTCGAAGCGGCGCTCGACTGCGGCGCCTGCGGCGGCAATACGGGTAAGGCGAATGCGCGGGTCTTGGCGGTCATGGCCAACAAGCCGCAGGTGCGCGAGGCGCTCGCGAAAAACGGCCTCATCATTCCCCAGGACACCTATTTTATCGCCGGCCAGCACGACACCACCACAGACACCGTCGCGCTGTTTGATCTGGAAGATATCCCGCATACCCATTCCAACGACTTGCTGCGATTGAGCCGCGACCTTGAAGAGGCCGGCCGGCGGAACAGCCGGGAACGGTGCGGTCGATTCCCAGAGATCACATCCGCCCTGTCGCGGGGGAAGGCGGCGCGGGAGACGCGCCGGCGGAGCGGCGATTGGAGCCAAGTCCGACCGGAGTGGGGGCTGTCCGGCAACGCCGCTTTTATTATCGGGCGTCGTGCGCTCACCCAGGGTGTCGATCTCGGAGGCCGGGCTTTTCTCCATTCGTATGATTATCGGGAAGATGCGACCGGTCGGCTGCTGGAGATTGTGATGACCGGGCCGCAGGTCGTGGGCCAATGGATCAATATGGAGCACTACTTTTCAACGGTGGACACGGAGGTTTACGGCAGCGGAAGCAAGATTTACCACAACGTGGTGGGCCGGTTCGGGATCATGTCCGGACCCCAGAGCGACCTCCGCACCGGACTGGCCTGGCAGACCGTCATGGACGGGCCGCGGCCGTATCATGAGCCCATGCGCCTGCTCACCTTGATCGAAGCGCCGAAGGAACGGATCAGCGAGATCATTCGGCGTCACAGCGTGCTTCGGCGTCTCTATGACAACGAGTGGGTCCATGTTGCCGCGCTTGACCCGGCCGACGGAATCTTCTATGACTATGTTCCGAAACAGGGCTGGTCGCCTTCAAGCGATGCCAGCCCATCGATTCACACGAACAGTGGTGACAAGGAGGAACACCGCGCATGACCGGCCTCACGCTCCATCCCATGAAGGAGATCAGGATCATCATCCAGGGCGAGCACGTGAAATTTGCGACCGACTTGCTGGACAGCATCAAGGCGACCGGGTACACGATCTTCCACAACATTTCGGGCAAAGGACACCACGGTTTTCATACCGCCCATCCGATGTTCAATGAGATGGACAGTCTGGTGATGCTGGTGACCGTTGTTCCGGAAGGGAAGGTGGAGCCAATCCTGGCCGGCTTGCACCCGCTCTTCGACCGCTATACCGGAGTCATGTTTGTTTCGGATGTTGCCGTCAGCCGCGCCGAATACTTTTCCGGGCCGTCGTCCTCGCGCTGAGCACTGCTCTCGATCCAGGGTGACGCCTACCGCCCGCCGTCCAGCGGCGACGTGGTGAGGATGTCGATCAGTTCCTCGCGCGAGAACGCCTTGAGCGTCGCGGCATCGTCTTCCACCAGGGCGTCCATGAGCTCGGCCTTTCTCTTGATCATCTGGTCGATCTTTTCCTCGAGCGTGCCGCGGGTGATGAGCTTGATGACCTGGACGCCGCGCGTCTGGCCGATCCGATGGACGCGGTCGGTGGCCTGATTTTCGCGTGCGGCATTCCACCACCGGTCGTAGTGGATTACGACCGAGGCTGCGGTGAGATCAATCCCCACGCCGCCCGCCAGGAGACTGCCCACGAAGACGCGGCAGTCCGGATCGGTCTGAAACGCCCTGACCACCGCGCGGCGGTTTCTCGTGTCGCCGCGCAGCGAGACCCACGCCGCGCCGTAGCGGTCGAGCCACTCGGTGATGAGGTCGATCATCTCCAGATACTGCGAGAAGACAACGACCTTCTCGCCGCCGTCGAGCGCCTCGTCCATCAGCTCGGTGAAGAGGTCGAACTTGCCCGAGGCCATCGCGCGTCCCTTCGCGCCCTTGATGACCAGGGCGGGGTGATCGCAGAGCCGCTTGAGGCGCGAGAGCAGGCTGAAGATGTGGATGTAGGGGATCGGTCCGCGGCCCTGCTGGAGATCGTCGGCCAGACGCCGACCGTCGTGATCAACCAGCGCGCGGTAGGCCGAGGCCTGTTCGGGCGAGAGGCGGCAGTGGCGGACGTCCTCCACCTTGGCCGGCAGGTCCTTCAGGACGTCGGCCTTGAGGCGGCGCAACTTGAACGGGTGGATCGCGCGTTTGAGCGCCGCTTCGCGCCGTCGGTCCCCGCTTTTGACGATCGGCGTCTCGAAGTCCCGGCGAAACGCCCGCAGGCTCCCGAGGTAACCGGGGAGCAGGAAATCCATGATCGACCACAGCTCGGCAAGCCGATTCTCGATCGGCGTGCCGGTCAGGGCCAGACGGTGCCGGGCGGAGAGAGCCTTGGCGCCCTTGGCGGTTTGGGTGGCCGGGTTCTTGATCTTCTGCGCCTCGTCGAGGACGACGTAGTTCCACTCCACCGCCTTGAAGACCTCGGCCTCCCGCGCGAGCAGCGCGTACGTCGTCAACACCACCGGCGGGAGTGTCCCGGTCGAGAGCGCCTCGCGTGTGAGCCCGTGATACCGCAGCGGTGCGAGCGTCGGGGCGTGCTCGGCGATCTTGTCCTCCCAGTGGTCGAGGACCGTCGTGGGGCACACGATGAGCGAGGGGCGATCGGGGTCTTCGCGCGCGGCGGTCAGCAGCAGGGCCATCGTCTGGTGCGTTTTCCCCAGCCCCATCTCGTCGGCGAGGATGCCGTGGAAGCCGGCGGTGTGGAGAAACCAGAGCCAGTCATAGCCGGTCTTCTGGTACGGCCGCAGCGAGCTCTTGAGGTTCGGCGGGTCCGGCGCCGGTTCCGGCGCGCGGATGCGGTCCAAGTCGGCCTCGAAGCGCGCGACCGCGTCGTCGCGCATGACCGCGACCTTGGCGTCCCACTCGGCCCTGCGGCGCAGATAGCCCAGGCGGGAGATCGCCACGCGCCCGCCGTCCACGCGCCCGCCGGCCTCGTGAAGAGCGGCCACGAGCGACGGCGGGACCGTGATCCAGTCGTTGCCGCGCCGAACAGGCAGCTTGGCCTCGGTGGCGCGCACGAGTTCTTCGAGGGTGAACTCGTGGTCGCCCGCGGCATACACCGGGTCGAGCCACAGCCAGTCGCGGTCCTTGCCCTCCACCGCGACGGCCTTGAGCGTGGGCGCCGCAAGCAGCCGGCTTTCCCGCACGGCCGGCGACGGCTTATACCGCGAGTACCCGGCCAGCCTCGGGGCGTCGTCTTCCAGGAATCGGCGGATCGCCTCACCCTCCAAGACCGTCGGCGTTTCGCGCCGGAAGTACGGGCGGAACTCCTCGGGAACCATGGGGGTGTGATAGAACGCGCCGTCGGACCAGATCCAGAACGGATCGACCTGGACCGCGCGACCGGTCGGCGCGCGGCCCGTGCGCGACGGGTGGCGGTAGGCGGGGGTCAAGACGAGGCGGCCGTCGGCGTCGTACGCGGCGCCCAGTTCGGGGATGAGCGGCGTCCGGTAGACCTTGATTGCCTGCGCGCGAAGGGACCACGCGCCGCGGCCCCGGAGGGACTCCAACGCTTCAGGGAACTTGCTTGCCGGGAGGATGACCACGCCCTCGTCCTCGGAGCCTGGGAGGCGAAAGCGCAGCTCCACTTGCGGCGCCGCGTCGGCGCGCTCAATGACGTCCACGCGCAGATCGGTCCACGACGAGGGATCGATGAGCGGGGACACGGGGCTCGCGATCGACGGCGGGGAGGCGAAGCCCCGCGCATACGTCGGCCTCCGCGTTCGTCGATCCGGTGGCGCAGCGAGCACGGGGCGGCGCTGGGTGAGTCGGTTGCGTCGTTCCATCCAGGTCAGGAGCACCGCCACCACGTGCTTGCACGGCTCGCTGTGCGCCTCGGCGAACGGGCACGTGCACTCCCAGAACAGCCCGGTGGGACCGACCGAGGAGATCGTCACGGTGTACGGCGCGGGCGCGTTCCCCCGCACGCGCGCCCAGAGCGTTCCGCTCTCGGTCGGCGTGAGATCGATGACCGCTCGGTTTCGGTAGTACTGAAACCCGCGTCCGAACACGTCGGGAGCGGTCAGCGCCTGGACCTGCGGAATCGTGATGGTGGCGAGGGAGGGCACGGACCTCATGATAAGGGATTGTGATGCCAGGGCTCAAGCACCCGCGGTTCCGACCGCGATCGTCCTCGTGAGGTTGACAGGCGCGTCGAGTCGTCTATCTTTGGGAGGCGGTTCGCATGCGAGAAGAAGGGCTGATGGACGAGGAAAAAACCATTCGTTTCGACGCGGTCCATCCCTACCTCGATAACGGCGTCGGGACGCCCACGCTGAAGGCGCTGAGCGGGCCGCTCGAGGGGCGGGAGTATCCGCTGACCAACAAGGAATACGTCATCGGCCGGGATCCGGAGTCGGACATTGTCATCGAGGGGCGTGAAGTGTCCCGCCGGCACGCGAAGATCGAGAAGACGTCGACCGAATACATGCTGTGCGACCTCGGCAGCGCCAACGGCGTGTACGTCAACAACCTCAAGATGTCCCGGTCGGTGCTCATGAACGGGGACGTGTTTCAGATCGGGTCCTGCGTGTTTCAGTTCGTCTGGAACCGCATCCTGCCCAAATCGTGAGTCGATCTCGGTTTCGCTCCGTCAGTCCGCGTCCGCCCGGCGCTCGACCATCCAACACGTCATCCCGCTGAAGACGCATCCGGTGACCCCGGCGCCCACCCACGCGGCAGCCAGCGGCGCGTGGACCGGCGCGAGCAGGATCAGGTTGAGCAGATTTTGCGGCACGTACACGGCCACCCCGAACAGGAGTCCAAACCCGGCCGCGCCGAGCGCCGAGGGGCGCCGGCTGCCGAAGCGAGCGGCGTAGGCGCCGACGAACAGGAGACTGACGAGGGCCTCGACGGCGAGGAGCGCGGGGAGGTTCATCGTCGGGTTCATCGCGGTGGAAAATCGCGCGTAGACCAGGGGCGTGAGGAGGAGCGGGCCATGGACGAGCCCCGCGTAAGCGGTCCGAACCAGGAAGACGAGGGCCACTTCCAGCCAGAACCGACGCGGGGTCTTCATCCGCCGCAGGGTAGCAGAGTGGCGACCGCCCGTTCAAGTTGACAAGCCCGCGAACGTCGGGGTACCCTCCTGGCGTATGCGCGCGCCGGAGACATTATCGTGCGGAATGTGAGGATCCTCAGGGGGGTCGGGGTGATCGCGGCGGGGGGGTTCGCGTTCCTGCTGATGTTCTCGGCGCTGTGCCCGCTTCCCGCCTTCGCGACGGGCCATGAGCCGGCATGGGGCGATCGGGGAGTTCCGGTCGAGTGTCCCTTCCATCCCGGGCGGCCCGCCACGCTCTCCACCGCGCTCCAGTTCTCGCTCGAACACCTCCACGGTCTCCCGGCGGACGGCGCGCCCGCGCCGGATGCGGGCGGCGGCGGGAGCGCCGTTGTCTCGCCGCCGCAGGATCCGCCGTCGTCGTTCGCGCCTCTTCGGGTCTCCCATCCCAAGCCGGTCCCGCTGTATCTGCTGTACGTCTCGCTGATCCGCTGATCCCTCTTCGCCCGGCCGAGTGACGCGGCGGGTTCCGCCGCGCGTTCGATGCGTGTCGAGAGAGGGTCCCATGCCGAGTCAACCGTGTGATGGCCTCGTCCGTTGGGCGATGGCGACGTGTCTTGCGATCGGGGTGTTCGGCGCAGGCGCTCCGGCGCGGGCCGACGAGTCGTTGGATCGGCTGCTCGCCCGGGCGCTGACGGACAACCCCGAGATCGCCGCGGCGCGGCAGCGCTGGGAGGCGGCGAAGGCGCAAGAGCCCCAGGCCCGCGCGCTCGACGACCCGGTCGTCAGCATCACCGCGTGGGATATTCCCGCGGACTTGAACCTCGGCGAGACCGGCCAAACGTGGTATGGGATCGAACAGGCCTTTCCCTTCCCCGGAAAGCGGGCCTTACGGGGGCGTATCGCGAATCTCGAATCGGAGGCCGCGGAACAGGACTATCTGGCCGTGTCACGAGCGATCCGCGCGCGGGTGAAGGCGACCTATGCCCGGCTCTACCGCGTCCAGCGGGAGATCATGGTCCGCCGCGAACACCAGGCGCTACTCAACGAACTGATCCACATCGCACTCGCGCGCTACGCGGTGGGGCAGGCGGCCCAGCAGGAGAGCCTCAAAGCCCAAGTCGAGCTCTCAACGCTGCACGCAAGTCTGTTGACCCTCGAGCAAGAGCAGCAGAGCCTGCGCATCGCGCTCAACGCCTTCACGGGCCATCCCGACGATCCGCTGTTCTCCGGCACGGCGCAGATCGACTATCGGCCGCTGGAGGTCGCCGTGCGTGCGCTAGAGGCCCAATCGTTGGAGCAACGTCCCGAGATTCGAGCCGGCGAACGCATGGTCGCGCGCGAGGAGGGAGCCGCGACGCTGGCCCGGCGCGGGTGGTGGCCCGATTTCATGGCGGAGGTCTCGTACTCGGATGTGCACGACGGGCCGAATCGCTGGATGCTCGCGGGCAAAATGACGCTTCCCTGGCTGGCCGCCGGGAAATACCGAGCGAAGATCGCTGAAGCCGCCGCGGGTCGGACGCGGGCCGCAGCCGAAGTCGAGGCCGTCAGGAACGAGACCGTGTCGCTGGTCCGCGATGCGGTCCTCAAGCTCAACACCGCGCAGTCGCTGATCGACCTGTATCGCGGTGGGATCATCGTCCAAGCCGAGCAGGGCCTTGAATCGGCGCGGATCGCGTACACGACCGGCCGGGCCGATTTTCTGAATCTCATCGACGCGGAGCGTCGGCTGCGCGACGTGCGTCTCGCGGCCGACATCGCGTTCGCCGATTGGGCCGAGCGACGCGCCGAACTGGAACGAGTCATCGGCGGCGATCTCCCATAGAGAAAGGGAACACACATGACGTACCGAGCACAACGGACCAACTCAGCAACCCTTCTCGGCTTCCTCGGTGGCGTGGTCGCGACCCTCGTTGTGGTCGCCGGATGGTGGATGCTGTCCGACCGTGATCGGATCCCCACGACTGGCGGCGTGGAGGGCTCTGGCGGGACGGCCGACACGCCCGATATGAAGGGCAAGAACAGGTCGGGCGAGAGCATGGCCGGCATGAGGATGGAGGAAGGCAGAAAGGACGTTGGACAAGCACCGGTCTCGCTGGCCGCGACTCGGCGCCAGACCATCGGTGTGAAGACCGGAGTCGTGGAGACGCGTCCTTTTGAGACGACCATCCGTGCGGTCGGCACCGTAGCGTACGACGAACGGCGCGTCAAACAGGTCAATCTCCGGGTCGCGGGGTGGGTTACCAAGCTCACCGCGAATTTCACCGGCCAGTTCGTGCGGGCGGGAGAGCCGTTGCTGACGATTTACAGCCCCGAGTTGGCTTCGACCCAGGACGAGTACCGCTTGGCTCTTCGCACCCGGGCCCGGATGGGGCAATCCCCGATGGAACCCATCCGGGCCGGGGCCGACGCACAGGTCGCAGCCGCACGTTCGCGGCTTCGGCTCCTCAACCTGAGCGACGAACAGATCGACGCGTTGGAGGAGACCGAACCGAAGTTTGAGACGACCTTGGCGGCGCCGATCTCGGGGGTGGTCACCAAGAAAATGGCGCTTCAGGGCATGTACGCGACCCCCGAGATGTCCCTCTACGAGATCGCCGACCTTTCCACGGTGTGGCTCTACGCGGACGTCTACGAGCAGGATCTGCCCTTGGTGGCTGTGGGACAGGCGGCCAGCGTGACGCTGGCGACTTATCCCGGCGAGCACTTTCAAGGGCGCGTCGCCTTCGTCGTCCCCGCACTGTCGCCGGAGACGCGGACGACCAAGGTCCGGATGGAGTTCCCGAATCCCGATCTCCGACTCAAGCCCGGGATGTACGGGGACGTCATGATCCGGGTGAAGGGCCAGTCCGTCTTGGCCGTGCCGCGCGAGGCAGTGCTCGACTCGGGAACTCGCACCCTGGCGTTCCTCGATCGGGGCGAGGGCCATTTCGAGCCGCGCGAGATCAAGACCGGCCGAACCTTCGACGGCTATACCGAGGTGATCGAGGGGCTACAGATCGGCGACAAGATGGTCACGTCCGGGACCTTTCTCATCGATTCCGAAAGCAAGCTGATGGCCGCGACCAACATGATGGGCGCGCTCGGGATGGGCGGCGTGCGGATGGAGCAAGCCCAGATGGGCGAGATGGAGATGGGCGCAGCCGATCACCCTTCGACGCAGACGGTCGACGGCCTGACCCTGACGATCGAGACCCTCCCCGCGCCGCCCAAGAAAGGCGAGAACGGGGTGCGGGTGACCGTGCGTGCGAACGACGTGCCTGTGACGGACGCCGCGGTCACAGTGGCGTACACCATGGCGATGCCGGGGATGGAGGTCGAGACCGTGAAAGCCAGCCACACCAAGGATGGCGTCTACGAGGCCACGGTGGATCTGGCCATGAAGGGCGCATGGAAGATCGACGCGATGGTGACGCGCCCCAACGCCAAACCGGTCACGGCGCACTTCACCGTTCAAGCAGGAAAATAACGTGATTCAGCGGATCATCGAGTGGAGCGCCAAGAACCCGTTCCTGCTTGGGCTCGCGGCGATCGGGTTATCGCTGTGGGGGGCCTGGGCGGTCTACCACACGCCGGTCGACGCGCTCCCCGATCTGTCCGACGTGCAGGTGATCATTTACACGACCTGGGAGGGGCGCAGCCCCAATTTGATCGAAGACCAAATCACGTATCCGCTCGTCACCTCCATGCTCGGCGCCCCGCACGTGCGCTCGGTACGAGGCGCCTCCGACTTCGGATTCTCCTATGTCTACGTGATCTTCGAGGACGGGACGGATCTGTACTGGGCGCGCAGCCGCGTCCTCGAATACCTGAGCAAGATCGGCGGGCGGTTGCCCGAGGGCGTGACCCCGATCCTGGGACCCGACGCGACCGGCGTGGGGTGGGTCTACCAGTACGCGCTGGTCGATCGCACCGGCCGGAACGACCTCGCCCAACTGCGCTCGTTCCAGGATTGGTTTCTCCGCTACCAACTCCAGTCGGTCCCGGGCGTGGCAGAGGTGGCGTCGGTCGGTGGGTTCGTGAAGCAGTACCAGATCGCGGTCGATCCCCACAAGCTGCTGGCGTACAACATTCCCCTCACCCGGGTAATTGACGCGGTTCGCATGAGCAACAACGACGTGGGCGGGCGAGCGATCGAGATGAGCGAGCGCGAATACATGGTCCGGGGCAAGGGGTACCTCACGTCGATCGATGACCTCGCGGTCGTCGCGCTCGGCGCGGACCAGTCGGGAACGCCGATTCTGTTACGCGACGTGGCGACGATTGCGGTCGGCCCCGAGATGCGACGCGGTGTAGTCGAGCTCAATGGCGAGGGTGAGGTCGTGGGCGGGATCGTGATCATGCGTTACGGGGAGAACGCCCTCGCGGTGATCGATCGCGTCAAGGGCAAGCTCGCCGCGTTGGCGCCGAGCTTCCCAGAGGGGATCGAGGTCGTCACCGCGTACGACCGCTCCGACCTGATCCACCGCGCGATCGCGACCTTGCGCGAGAAGCTGGTCGAAGTCACGATCGTTGTCAGCCTGGTCAGCATCGTCTTCCTGTTCCATTTCCGTTCAGCCTTGGTGGCGATCCTGACCCTGCCCTTGGCCCTCTTGCTCTCGTTTATCGCCATGCACGCCCTGGGCTTGACGTCAAATATCATGTCGCTGGGCGGCATCGCGATCGCAGTCGGCGCGATGGTCGATGCAGCGATTGTGATGATCGAGGGGGCGCACCAGCGCCTCGAACAGGATCCGGTCGCCGCGCGCGATCCCACACGCCGACGCGAGATCGTCATCGGCGCGGCCAAAGAGTTGGGGCGCCCGCTGTTCTTCTCGCTGCTGATTATCACCGTGTCGTTCCTCCCGGTCTTCACGCTCGAGGCGCAGGAAGGCCGGCTATTCAGGCCGCTCGCGTTCACCAAAACCTTCGCGATGTTCTTTGCGTCCGTCTTATCGATCACGCTCGTCCCGCTGCTGATGGTTGCCTGGATCCGCGGGCACATCACGCCGGCCGCTAAGCACCCCGTCAATCGCGTTTTGGTGGCCTTCTACGCACCGGTGGCGCGGCTGGCGTTGCGACACGGGGCGGTGGTGATCGTCATCGCCCTGCTGTTCATCGTAGCGACCGTCCCGGTCTATCGTTCGCTAGGGTCGGAGTTCATGCCCCCGCTCAATGAAGGCACCATCCTGTACATGCCGACCGCGCTCCCCGGCATTTCGATCACCAAGGCCACTCAGGTGCTCCAGCAGCAGAACGCCTTGCTCAAAACGATCCCCGAGGTCGAGACCGTGTTCGGCAAAATCGGCCGAGCCGAGACCGCCACTGATCCGGCTCCGCTGTCGATGACCGAAACCACGATCACGCTCAAGCCCGAGTCGCAGTGGCGGCCCGGGATGACGTGGGACGGCCTCATCGCCGAGATGGACCGCCTCGTGCGCTTTCCCGGGATGCCGAACATCTGGTGGATGCCGATCCAGACCCGGACCGAGATGCTGGCCACCGGCGTGCGGAGCGAGGTCGGCATCAAGGTCTTGGGACGCAGCCTGGAGGACATCGATCGGGTGGGCCAGGAGATCGAAGGCACGCTGGCCGATCTGCCCGGGACGCGCAGCGCGTTCGCCGAGCGGGTGACCGGCGCCTATTACCTCGACGTCACGGTCGATCGGCGGCAGGCCGCGCGGTATAATCTGACCGTCGCGGATGTGGAACAGGTGATCGAGTCGGCCATCGGCGGCGTGAACGTGACC
>Ga0184615_10000165_pt1 | contig 41034 bp, 40 predicted proteins | sample PLM4_65_coex_FD_133134 | JGI IMG/M metagenome (GOLD analysis project Ga0184615, IMG submission 133134) | Groundwater sediment microbial communities from an aquifer in East River, Colorado, USA - PLM4_65_coex | ecosystem: Environmental > Terrestrial > Soil > Riparian zone | place: USA: East...
GAGTTTGGCGACCACTTGACGGGCGCCTTCGCCGTCGGTATCGGGCAGCAGGATCGCGAATTCGTCGCCTCCCAGGCGCGCGATGGTGTCGGACTCGCGCAGCAGCTTCTGGATCCGTGGTCCGATCTGCCGGAGGAGGAGGTCGCCGTGGTGGTGACCCAGGGTGTTGTTGATGTCTTTGAAGCGGTCGAGGTCCATAAGGATGAAGGCGACGGGTGTGTTCTCGCGATGGCCCGTCAGAATGGCTTGGGTCAATCGATCCTGGAGCAACGCGCGGTTGGGGAGGGTGGTCAAGGGATCGAAGTACGCCAGGCTTCGGATCATGTCCTCAGCCAGTCGCCGCTCGGTGATGTCGCGGGCGCTGAGAATCAAACTCGCGGTTCCCGATGGATCGAGCCCCGCGTTGATCACGGTTTCCAGTGTGCGCCATGAGCCGTCGCGGTGGGCGAAGCGAAATTCGATCGGACTGTCGGTGTCGGGTTCTCGTAAGCTTTGATCACAGCGTTCAATGACACCCGGTACATCGTCGGGATGGAGGAACGCCGACACCGATTGACCGACGAGGTCGTCCGCCTGGTAGCCCAAGACCCGGGTCACGGAGGGGCTCGCGTACCGGATCGTTCGGGCGTCATCGACCATCAGGATGATGTCCGACCCGTATTCGACCAAGGCCCGGAAGCGTTGTTCGCTCTGGAGCATCACCTGCAGCCGTTGTTCGCGTTCGCGCTCCCGTTCCCGAGCGCCGGCCTGTTTGAAGAGGTGGTGCCCGTACGCCGTGGCGCCGACCACCATGAGAAGAATCAAGACGGCGATGACCCACTCGAAGCGTTGCACGTTGCGTGCGGCGTTCATTTGATCGGAGAAATGGGAGGCCTGGATGTCCCGGACGTGCTCGTTGAGCTGTCCGAATGCTGTGTTGACGATGTCGTACTTACGATCCATGGTGGCCATCCGCTCACCGGCTCTTGCGGGCTCATTGTTTTCGAAGTACGAAAAGATCAAGCGGGCTTCGGCGGTCATGTCGTCCATCGCGGCCCGGACCGTCTCCAGATCTCCGACCAGGGGGACGGCGATGTCCGGGGCGGCGTGTTCGGCGAGGTCGTTCCGCGCTGCGGTTATCCCTTCGTCGAACAGGTGTTGCGCCCGTTGCATGGCCTCCCATTCGGCCGCCACGTCGTGGGAGTCGAACACGTTGTTCCCGGGCGCGTTGACGGCGCTTGCCAGACGGCGAAGCTGGTCATACCGGCCCAGGCGGTCCGCCCATTCGTGGTTGACGGCGACCGAACCAGCGTAGATGTCTGCGACCCGGTGGCCGAGGTAGAGGCCCAACAAGACCGTCAACAGATCGAATCCGGCCAGCGCGAAGTAGACGAGGTGCCAGCGGGGACGTTCATCCCTGCCCGGTCTTTGTCGCATGGGGTCGGGCAAGTGCGGAGGTGAATGATTCATAAACAATTCAACGATATCGGGCGTATCCCGAACTGTCAAACAATGGAGCTGAGAAACGGGGAGGCCGCGGCGGGGGTGTCGCGGCCTGGAGCTAGGACGTCAGGTTTCCGAATGCCTCGCGGGCGGCCTTGAGCGTGCGCTGAATCTCCCGTTCAGTGTGCGCGAGCGAAAGAAACCAGGCTTCGTACTGGGAGGGCGGAAGATAGATACCCGCGTCCAACATCGCGGAAAAAAAACGGGCGAAGCGCGCGGTATCAGACGTTTTGGCGGTGGCATAGTCCCGAACGGGCGTCGAGGTGAAGAAGACGGTCAGGACCGATCCCACCCGATTGATCTGCACCGTGACGCCGGCGGCCTTGGCGGCGTCGGCCAGTCCCGCGGACAGCATGGCGCCCTTGGCCTCCAACGTCTCATAGACCTGAGGTTTGGCCAAGAGTTTGAGCGTGGCGAGTCCCGCGCTGACCGCGAGCGGGTTGCCCGAGAGCGTGCCGGCTTGGTAGACGGGTCCGGATGGCGCGATCTGTTCCATGAGGTCGCGCCGACCGCCGTAGGCGCCTACTGGGAGGCCTCCGCCGATGATCTTTCCGAGGCAGGTGAGGTCGGGGCAGACGCCATAGAGGGCTTGGGCGCCGCCGTAAGACGCTCGGAACCCGGTGATCACCTCGTCGAAGATGAGCAGGGCGCCATGTTCGGCGGTGAGGGCGCGCAAGCCCTGCAAAAATCCCGGTTCGGGTGGAACGACGCCCATGTTGCCCGCGATGGGCTCGACGATGACGGCCGCCACCGCGCCTGGGTGGGCTTCGATCAACCGCCGGGTGGCCGCGAGATCGTTATAGGGTGCAGTCAGCGTCTGCTTGGCGAGGTCGGCCGGCACTCCCGGGCTGTCCGGGAGCCCGAACGTCGCGGCGCCGGACCCGGCCTTCACCAATAAACTATCGGCGTGTCCGTGATAGCCCCCGTCGTATTTGACGATCAGATCGTGCTTGGTCGCCGCCCGCGCTAATCGGATCGCGCTCATGACGGCTTCGGTGCCGGAACTCACGAGCCGCACCATGGCCATCGAAGGCACCGCGCGGACCAGGACTTCGGCGAGGCGAACCTCCAGCGGCGTCGGCGCCCCGTAGCTCGTGCCGTGGTTGACCGCGCGTTTCAGCGCGTTGACCACCTGCGGATGGGCGTGCCCCACGATCATCGGGCCCCACGATCCGACGTAATCGATGTACGAGTGACCATCCACGTCGTAAATCCGGCACCCCTTGGCTCGCAAAATAAACGGCGGGATCCGATTCACCGCCCGGTAGGCGCGCACCGGGCTGTTGACGCCGCCCGGAATCAGGGTTTGGGCGTGTGCGAAGAGGTTCCGTGATTTGGGGTGTTCCATCGTGGCGCTCTGGAGCAACGCGGGGGCCATTGTACGGAAGCCCCGCCGGGGCGTCAAGACGCCTCCCGCCGGTCTATTCCGGCGGGAGGCTCACCCCGCTCACGAAGGTGGTCTGCTGCGATCCAATCTGCGCGTTGATGACCGTGGTCTGGTATCCGCCGCGTTCGAACCGCATTTCGTAGTCGGCAGCAGGCACATGATCGAGCACGAAAGCGCCCGAGGCATCGGTGGTTGTCTCCAGTGCCAGAGGTGGAAGAGACACTCTGATGCCGGTGTGCTCCGTTCGATCGGCGAGGGTTGCGGTGCCTTGCACGCGACCGGTTTGCGTGATGGTGATCCATCCGAGGTCCGTCACCTGACCGGTTTCGACTTCAACGATCGCCAGCAAGGCGTAGGGCCTTCCTTCGGCGTCGCTCTTCTCGCACGAAAGAGGATAGCGCCCGGCGGGAACGTCGGTGATGATGAACGTGCCGTGTCGGTCGGTGGTGTCGGATCGATCGGCCCCCATCACGAAACAGAACGCCCCGGGTACGCTGGATAGACTGGCCTCGGTGGCCGAGCTGGACAGACTCGGGGCCGTCGTCACGAACCCGCGGATCGTGCCGGAGGCAGCGGTCGGGTCTCTGGGCGAGTCGGAGTTCTGGCCGCACCCGGTTGTGACGAGGAAGAGACTCACGAGGATGGCCGCAACGAGCGTCAGTCGGGGTTGCCGGGAACTCACGGGTTCACTGTATATCGCGAGACCCCGGCGGGTCAATCACGGGGTGCGTGTGGCTTCTCATGGTGGGGATGAAGTCGGGGCCTCCTGCACGATCTCTTTCGGTCGTCGTCCCGTTCGAACCGCCTGATCGCCGGCTTGACAGGCCTCCGGCTCTTTCTTAGAATCCCGCCATGCGGCCCTTGCCCCCCAGTCGCCGTCCTTCGGGTGGCGGCTCAACGCGCCCCGCGCAGAAGGCCCAGCCCCCCCAACAGTTCCAGCGATTGCAGGCGTCCGCGCTCTTCTGCCCCACCTGTCGGCAGGCCACGCCGACGCGGGAACACCTGTTGTTGGTCCTTCCGGACGGGGCGCTGTACGACTATCGGTGCGCCCGCTGCGGAACGTCGACGGGCTCACGCACCGAAAAGACGGCCGCCGACGTTCGGATTGAAGCTCCCCGCAGCTAGCTGCGGGGAATGCGATTTGTGCATCGCGAAGCAATCTTCGAAGTGCAAGGAGGGGAAGGAGCACAGTTTCCATGTTGCTCGCTTACCCCGCAGCAAGCTGCGGGGAATGCGCTCGCAATGCACTTTCACCCGGACTGAAGGAGCCACGCGCGCCAGCGCGGTGTGATGGTTCGAAAAATCAAGAAGAGAGTCAGCGGGGGACCGGCCGTGGCGTTCGCCGTGCCCCTGGCGATGGTGGTCACGGCGCTCGCGGGACCGAGACGCGAGGGCCGTGACGTTTCCCGCGCGTTCTCACCGGCGTGGCAACTGCGCGATTTCTTCCTGGACCACTTCGACGTGGACATCGTGACGACCAACCGCCCGCTGTCGCTCGACGAATACCTCAAATGGCCGGGCGCCGCCGATCCGGTGTGGGCGCTCCGCGCGGCGGGTGAGCACGGCGCGGTGCTCACGAAGGCTCCGGAGGGTGGGCCCGACGACCCGGCTATCCGGCTCGGGATCATTCCGCTGGTCGCGCGGATCGCGGCGGCCGAGCGGGATCGTCTTGCGTCCCTCTGGGACACCGAGTTTCCCGAGGTCGCTCGCGCGTCACTGGCCGGGATCTTCGACGGGATCTTCGGGTTGATCCCTGGGTATGATCGCGTGATGTTCTGCGGTCCGCGGCCGGCTCGGGATCTGAACGAGGTCATCGCCCACCTCTCGGCGCTCGTGGCCGACGAATGCCTGCTCGCAGGCGTTCCGCTCCCGCGAAGTTTCCCCGCGTGTTCCGATCGCCTGCTGGCCGCGATTCCGGGGATGGTGAAAATCTAAATCCTCCCTCGCTCCCCTTTGTCAAAGGGGAGCGAGGGAGGCGTCATCCCGCGACGGCAACGCCCAAGAGCCGTCCGATGAGGAAGGTGGCGCCGGCCGCGGCGGACCCCAGCATCGCCATGCGGATGGCGCTCCATGCCACCCCGCGTCCCGTGAAGAGGCTCATCAGGCCGCCGACGATCAGTAGTCCGATTTCCATCGCCACGATCGTGCCCGCGAACGGCGAGAAGGGCGTGGGGAGGAGGAAGGGAAGGAGGGGGATGGTCGCCCCGGCCGCGAAGCTGGCGAATGACGCGAGCGCCGCGCCGAGCGGGGACACCAGGCTGTGGGGGTCAAGGCCCAGCTCTTCACGCGCGAGGGTGTCGAGCCCGCGCTCCGGATCTGCAATGAGATGAGATGCCAGGGCGTGGGCCGCCTCGGGGCTCAGGCCCTTGGCTTCGTAGATCATCGTGAGCTCGTCGACTTCCTCGTCCGGCATCGTCGCCAGCTCATGGCGTTCGAGGCCGATCTGGTGCTCGAGGAGTTCGCGCTGGGTCCTGACCGATATGTACTCGCCGGTGGCCATGGAGAGACTCCCGGCCAACAGCCCCGACAGGCCGGCGATGACGACCGTATGAGGGTCGGATCCGGCCCCGGACACGCCGACGATCAAACTGGCGTTGGAGACCAGGCCGTCGTTCACCCCGAAGACCGCCGCGCGCAGCGTCCCTCCGCCTCGGTTGGCGTGGTGCCAACTCTCCTCGGGCGGCAGCGGGGTTGTGTCCACGTGCTCGCTTGACACCCCGGAATCGGTTGTGGAGCGATACACGGACAAGCCCCGAACCTTCATGGCCGCGAGCACCGGAAGCATGTGGCGGGGGCCCAGCCGTCGAATGAGCCACGCGACGAGTCGGACCCGAAGTCCGGGGTGAAAGACCGGGACGGTGACACCTGCGGTCCGGAGACGGTCTTCCCACAAACCGGCCTGTCGCTCGGAGGCCGAACGCAGCCGGGCGAATAGCTCGGCACGAGGTCCTCGCTCCACCGCTTCCATCGTGCGATAGAGCACCGCCGAGGCTCGCTCCTCGTGCAGGGAGAGCAAGGTCGATACAGTATCCGGTTTCACAACGGGCGGACCGTCAGCGTCTGACGACGCCGATCCAGCTATTCGTTTCGTCCAAGCCGTCCACCGTGGCCCCCAGGATCAACATGCGCTTGAGATACGCGACCGCCTCGGCCGTCACGATCTCTCCCGGCACGAGGACCGGGATCCCTGGAGGGTACACGGTGACGATTTCAGACGACACTTTGCCGATCGACTGATCCAGGGGGATGTACTCCTGGTCGGCGAAGAATGCCTCGCGGGGGGTGATCACCGCCTCGTGGGCGAACACCGGAAGCGGCTCGGAGGCCAGGGCGGATGGCGCGGCGGGACAGGCGTGCTCTTTGGCGATTTCCCGGAGCGCTTCCACGAGCCGCCGCAGGTCGTCCTGCCGGTCCCCGATGCTGACGATGACCAAGATGTGGAACGGATCGGCCATCTCGACCTGGATGTGGTAACGGGTGTTGAGGATCTGCGAGACCTGATAGCCGGAGAGCCCCAGGGCGTTGACCGTGATCGTGAGTTTGGTGACATCGAGATCGCCCATCTGCGAAAAGAGTGTGCCCGTGACGGTCTCTCTGCCCAGGCAGAAGAGGCCGGGAATCTTATTGATCCGTGCGCGGGCCTCCTTGGCCAGACGAATCGCTTTGTCCAGCAGCTTCGGTCCCTCGGTGGCCATCTGCATTCGGGCCAAATCGAGGGAGGCCATCAGGATGTAGGACGGGCTGGTCGTCTGGACGAACCGCAGCACGTTGGTCAGCATCGTCAGGTTCACCCGGGTGGCCATGGCGTGCAGCATCGACGCCTGGGTCATGCCGCCGATGATTTTGTGCGTGCTTTGCACGCACATATCGGCTCCCGCCTCTAGTGCCGAGGCGGGGAGCTCGGGATGGAACTTGAGGTGCGGACCATGGGCTTCGTCCACCAGCACGACGAGGCCCTTCTCGTGCGCGTAGGGGACGATGCGTTCCAGGTCCGCGCAGATCCCGTAGTAATTGGGGCTGGTGAGAAAGAGGACCCTGCACTCGGGGTGCGCGTCGATCGCCGCCTTCGTGTCGTCAAAGGTCACGTTGAGCATGATCTGAAGGCGTTCGTCGACCGGGGGGCTGTAGAACACCGGCTGCGCGCCGGAAAGGATCAAGCCGGCCAGCACGGATTTGTGGGCGTTGCGGGCGATGAGGACCTGGTCGCCAGGATTGCACGCGGCCAGGATCATTGCCTGATTTCCGCCGGTCGTCCCGTTCACCAAAAAGTACGACCGGTCGGCGCCGTAGGCCTTGGCCGCCAGTTCCTGGGCTTCTTTAATGACGCCGCGGGGTTTGTGGAGCGAATCGACCTCGTCGAGCGTCGTCAGATCGATGGAGAAGATCTTCGGGCCGACGAATTTGCGAAACCGGGTCGAAATTCCTTTGCCGCTCTTGTGGCCCGGCGTGTGGAACGAGACCTTGCGGCTCTCGGCCAGGCCGACCATCGCGTCGAACAGCGGGGTGCGAAGTTGCTCGTCAAGATCCATGTTGGACGTGGGTGTGCGACATATGCAGCACGTCGACGGCACGGCTCTCCGTCAGCGGTCCTGCTCTGTCGCAATCACTGCGCCGACACGCAGCCCGCCGTGCCGGCGTTGGGCTAGTGATATGTGAACAGCGGCTGGTTATCCTCGATAATGCGTTCTTCGCTGGTGAGGCGTTGTCGCAAATGTTTCGGCAAGAGGAACTGGCCCTGGTGGATCTCACCGTGGTAGTAGCGAAGGTCTCCGACGACGCGTTTGGCGATTCGTTCGTCGACCTCGCGGGGCGCGACCGATTGCGGATCGATGCCTTTGGACGCGACCGCGAATCCCCAGGGAAGACCGAACGACGGGATCGAGGTTTGATAGGGCGCGACGATCGGAAACGCGGTCTTGAGCGTCTGGCACACCGACGCGAAGCAGAACATACTATTGACCGCGGTCGACCCGGCCTGGAGCGTAATCATCCCTTGCGGGGTGAGCCGCCGGTTCACGATCTGATAGAACTCCTTCGTGTACAAGAGGTAGGCCGGCCCCTCCTCCACCGGTTCGGAGATGTCGATGATGATGACGTCGTAGGTGTCGTTGGTTTCCTCCAGGTACTTCCGGGCATCGAGGAATTTTAAGTCGACTCGGGGGTCGTCGAAGGCTCCCTGGTGCCACTGCGGCAGGTACTGCTTGCACCGTTCCACCACTTCCTGATCGATGTCGACCATCAAGACGCGTTCCACCGACCGATGGCGGAGGATCTCCCGCAGGGTGGCGCCTTCTCCGCCACCGACAATGAACACCCGCTTGGGATTGGGGTGGGTCAGCAGCGTGGGGTGGACCAGCGCTTCGTGGTAAATGAATTCGTCGGCCTCGCTGGACTGCATTTTGCCGTCCAGGACCAGGCAGCGCCCATAACTCCCCGTCTCCATGATTTCCATCTGCTGGAACTTGGTCTGGGTGGAGTAGAGCATGGTACGGATGCCATGCATGTGGCCTTCCTCAGGATTGAGGAAGTCAAGGAACCATTTGTAGCTCTTTGGCTCGGTCATCGACGGGCACTTCTCCGATGGGGGAAACGACTTTATGGGGCAGCTTGACGTTGCCTTTCGATAGAATTCCCCGGCGCACCTCCATGATGGAGGGATGTTTGGACTGGAACCTGTCGATCAGAAATTCGGCGGCGACCTCCGGTTTTAAGACGTCGCCACAGGTAAAGATATCGACGGCGGCGTAACCGTATTCCGGCCACGTGTGAATCGACAGATGGGACTCGGCGATGACGACGACCCCGCTGATGCCGAACGGCGAGAATTTGTGAAAGTGCACGTCGACGATGGTGGCCTTCGCGGTTTTGGCGGCCTCGACCATGATGGCTTCAACCTTCTTGAGATCGTTGAGCAGCTTGGTATTGCACGCCTTGAGCTCCACCAGGAGATGCGTCCCTAATCCATGCACCTTCTCGTCCCCCTTTCGTTGGTGCGCCTCGTCCCGGGCGCATTGGGGCGGGGTTGATCCCGACCCGGTCTTTTATCGATGAGTCACCTCCCGTTGAAAGGGGCGGCGCGCCTCACTCAGCCTGCTATTTTCGTACTATAACTGAACCGAGTCCTAAGTCAAGAAAAAAGTGTGGCGTCGCGAAAAAAAATCGCGATGACGCATCGCGCGGAGGCATACTAGCCGGTTCTTCGTGGGCGAAAATTCTATATCGGTATGTCGGTCGCGAGGAGCGCAGCACGAGCGGGCTTGCGCCGCGGCCAGACGGCCCGCCCTGTATTCTTGACCCTCCCCGGTCACGATGATAGAATGGGCCACCTTTTTTCGGGGATGATCGCTGGCGGTGCGGGCGCGGTGGGCATGGCTGGTGGCTACGGTCGGAGGAGTCGGCTTCGTCCCGTGGGCGCCCGGGACAGCGGGCAGTGCGGTCGGGTTGGTCGTGGCCGCCACTGTCGGGCAATTTCTAAGTCCGTTGTGGTATCTCGGGTTGGTGGGGGCGCTCTTCTTCGCGGGGGTGGCGGCGGCACAGGCGGTTGAACGGGCGGCCCTCCGCAAGGATCCGTCCCACGTGGTCATCGACGAGGTGGTTGGAATGCTGCTGGCTCTCTTTGCCCTGCCCGTTCGAGCCGGCGTGTTTTTCAGCGCTTTTCTCTGCTTCCGGGGGCTGGACATCTTCAAACCGTTTCCGATCCGCCGGTTGGAGCGCCAACCGGGAGGGTGGGGCATCATGCTGGATGACCTCGCGGCTGGGGTCTGCGCGAACCTGCTCGTACGAGGCGGGTTGTGGGTGTTGGGGACGGAGTGAGAGGCGAGTTGATCGCGGTGGGGACCGAACTCCTCTGGGGAGATCGCGCCGACACCAACACGTTGGTGCTCTCCCAAGCCCTGGCCGACCTCGGGATCGAGGTTTCGGCCAAGACCCTCGTCGGCGACACCGAAAACGATCTCGCCCGGATCCTGTCGGACGCGATGGCCCGAGCTTCGCTGGTGATTCTGACCGGCGGAATGGGGGCGACCCACGACGACGTGACGACCCGCGTGGTGGCCAAGGTGGCGGGACGACGACTCACGCTGCGCGACGAGGTTCTGGCGGATCTGAGGGACACGTATCGTCGCCGCGGTCGTGAGGTGCCGCCCTCGGCGGAGCGCCAGGCCTTGTTGCCGGCCCGCGCCGAGGTGTTGCCCAATCCGGTGGGAACGGCTCCGGGGTTCCGGTTGACCCACGAGGGCGTCGAGATCGTCGCCCTGCCGGGTGTGCCGTCGGAGATGCGCGCGATTTTTGAAGCCTCGGTCGTGCCGTGGCTCACTGAACGAACCGGGGGGGCGCCACCCTTCCCCCGGCGGACCGTGCACACCTTCGGCCTCGGCGAGGTGGCGGTCGACGACCATGTGGAGGGCCTCGTTCACGCGGCCGGCTGTGAAGTGGGTCTGCTGGCTTCGCCGAAGGGCGTGGAAGTCCGGTTGCGGGCGATGGGCAAGGAGCGAACGCGGGAGCGGCTCGACAGCGTCGTGGACGAGATTCGTCGCCGGCTGGGCGATGCCGTGTACGCGGTCGATGGCCGAACGATGGAAACCGTGGTCGGCGACCTGTTGTCCGCGCGGGGCTGGACATTGGCGGTGGCCGAGTCCTGCACCGGCGGTTTGGTCGGGCATCGGTTGACCGAGGTGCCGGGGAGTTCGCGGTACTTCTTCGGCGGTTGGGTGACGTACGACAATCGGGCGAAGACGGAATGGTTGGGGGTGGATCCTTCGTCGCTCGCCGCGCACGGCGCAGTGAGCGAACCGGTCGCGGCCATGATGGCCGAAGGCGCGAGACGGACCGCGCGAAGTGATCTCGGGCTCGCCCTGACCGGTATTGCGGGGCCCGAGGGCGGCAGCCCCGATAAACCCGTCGGCACCCTCGTGGTGGGGCTGGCGTCTTCCTCCGGGACGATGACCGGCCGATGGCGATTTCACGGACCTCGGTCCGAAACGAAGCTGGCCTTTTCCCAATACGGACTCGACACCCTCCGGCGCTTTCTGGTCGGCGCGCCCCCTTGTCTTTCGACTCCCGACCTTGTGAAGAAGAACCGGAGCCGGTGAAGGGTCGCGAACGGTAGGGGAGCCGCCGGTCGTGCGGAGTTTCGTCGCCGTTGAGGTGCCCGACCAGTTTGGCCCGGCGATCGAGTCCGTCCGGGCGGCCGTCTCGGGGGCGGCTGGGAAGATCCGTTGGGTTCGCACGGATGGCGCCCACCTGACACTGGCGTTTCTGGGGGAGGTGGGGGCTGATCCGCTGCCCGGACTCGTCCGGCGGTTGGGTGAAGCGGCGCGAGGCCAGGCGCCGTTCCCGTTGGGGTTCGACGGGGTGGGGGTTTTCCCCCATCCGCGCCGCGCCACGGTTTTGTGGCTCGGGATCCGCGATCTCACCGGAGGCCTGGTCTTGCTCCAACGCGCGGTGGAAGCGGGACTGGCGCTGGAGGGGTTTCCTCCCGAGGGGCGGCCCTTCTTCCCCCACGTCACCTTGGGACGGTGGCGGGAGCCGCTCACCGCCGCGCGGGTCGAGGCGCTGCTCCAGACGCCGCTGCCCGCGCTGGAGGGCACGTGGACGGTGCGGGCGCTTCGTTTGATGGAAAGCCGGTTGACGCGCGAGGGCTCGGTCTATTCAGTGGTGGAGGATCTGCCGTTTGGCGATGAGGCCACGCGGGTGGTCACGGAGTGTGAGGAGCACGGGAAGAGAGGAGCGACACCATGAAGGAGAAAGAGAACCTCGGTAACCGGCACAAGGCCCTCGATCTTGCGTTGGCCCAGATCGAGAAACAGTTCGGCAAGGGCAGCATCATGCGGCTGGGCGCGGACGGGGCGGTGATCGAAACGCAGGTCATCCCGTCTGGGTCTTTGGGGTTGGACATCGCGCTGGGGGTCGGGGGATTGCCGCGGGGCCGGATTGTCGAGATCTTCGGCCCCGAGTCGTCGGGGAAGACGACCCTCGCGCTTCAGGCCGTGGCCTCCGCGCAGGCCGAGGGCGGCGTGGCGGCGTTCATCGACGCCGAGCACGCGCTGGATCTGGCCTACGCGAAGAAACTCGGCGTGAACGCCGAGGAGCTGTTGGTGTCGCAGCCCGACACGGGCGAGCAGGCGCTTGAGATCACCGAAACGTTGGTGCGCAGCGGGGCGCTCGACATCGTGGTCGTGGATTCCGTCGCCGCCCTGGTTCCCCGCGCGGAGCTGGAAGGCGAGATGGGCGATTCGCACATGGGGCTCCAGGCCCGCCTGATGTCCCAGGCGATGCGAAAGCTCACCGCCGCAATCAGCAAATCCCAAACAACGGTCGTGTTCATCAATCAAATCAGGATGAAGATCGGCGTGATGTTCGGCAATCCGGAGACCACGACGGGGGGCAATGCGCTCAAGTTCTACGCGTCGGTGCGGCTCGATATCCGACGGACCGACGCCTTGAAGGATGGCCAGGAGGTGATCGGAAGCCGGGTTCGGGTCAAGGTTGTCAAGAATAAGATGGCGCCGCCGTTTCGGCAAGCCGATTTTGATATCATGTTCAACGAAGGCATTTCGCGGCTTGGCGAGGTGGTTGACTTGGGTGTGGAAAAGGGCATCATCGAAAAAAGCGGCGCCTGGTATGCCTATAAAGGAGACCGGATCGGCCAGGGCCGCGAGAACGCCAAAGTGTTTTTGCGGGACCAAGGTGTGATCGCGAAGGAAATCGAGGGGCGGATCCGGGAGGCCTACGGCCTGGCCGCCCGAGAGAAGGCCGCACACAAGGGAGCCGAAGCGTGAGCCTCAATATCGACGAGCTCTTGAAAGTGATGGTCGGGAAGAAGGCCTCTGACCTCCACATCAAAGTCGGCAACGCCCCGACCGTTCGCGTGGATGGCCACCTCGAGCCGCTCGATCCGAACGTTCGGCTCACCCAGGAGGACGCGGTTGCCCTTGCGTTCTCGATCATGAACAACCAGCAGAAGCAGCGGTTCAAAGAGAAATCAGAGATTGATCTGGCGTACAGCGCGCCGGGTCTCGGCCGCTTTCGCGTCAACGCCTATCAGCAGCGCGGCACGGTCAATCTCGTGTTCCGGGCGGTGCCCACCAAGATTCTGACGGTCCAGGAGTTGCGTTTGCCGCAGGTGATCGAGAAGATGGCGGGTGAGACGCGGGGCATGATCCTGGTGACCGGAACGACGGGAAGCGGGAAGTCCACCACCCTGGCGGCGATCATCGACCAGATCAATCGGACCCGCACCGAGAACGTGATTACGATCGAAGATCCCATCGAGTTTCTCCACCGCGACCGCAAGTGCCTCGTCAGTCAACGCGAGATCGGCTCCGATACCGAATCCTTCAGCACGGCCCTGCGCTCGGCCCTCCGGCAGGATCCGGACGTGATTCTGGTCGGGGAAATGCGCGACTTTGAGACGATCTCGACGGCGTTGATCGCCGCCGAGACCGGTCACTTGGTCCTTAGTACGTTGCACACGGTCGATGCGACCGAGACGATCAACCGCATTATCTCCGTCTTCCCGCCGTACCAGCAGAAACAGGTCCGACTCCAGCTCGCGGCGATTCTCAAAGGCGTGATCTCACAGCGGTTGGTGCCGAAGGCGGATGGGCAGGGTCGGGTCCCGGCGGTGGAGGTGATGGTCGCGACGCAGACGATCAAGGAGTGCATCATCGACCCGGAGAAGACCCGCCGGATCCACGACGTGATCGCGGCCGGCATGTCTCAGTATGGGATGCAGACGTTCGATCAGTCCTTGGCGGGGCTGTGCCGCGAGAAACTCATCTCGTACGAAGAGGCCCTCCGTTGGTGCTCCAATCCCGACGATTTCGCGCTGAAGATGCAGGGCGTTCAGTCGACGGGAGACCTCGCCTGGGAGGCCCAGAAGCCCGAGCCCGCGAACGAACCGTTTAAAGTCGAACGATTCGGAAAATGAACGCGGCGGACATTCGACAGGCGTTTTGCGACTTTTTCGTCACCCGCCACGGCCACACCCTCGTTCCAAGCTCGCCGCTGATTCCCGCCCAGGATCCGACGCTGCTATTTACCAACGCGGGGATGGTGCAGTTCAAGCAGACGTTTCTCGGGGAAGAGCCGCGACCGTATGTTCGGGCGGTGTCGGTTCAGAAGTGCCTCCGGGCCGGCGGGAAGCACAACGACTTGGAGCACGTGGGGTACACGGGGCGCCATCACACGTTCTTCGAGATGCTGGGGAATTTCTCGTTCGGCGATTATTTTAAAGAAGGCGCGATCCGCATGGCGTGGGAGTTCGTGACGGACGTGTTGAAGCTGCCTCCCGATCGCCTCTGGGTCACCGTGTTTCGGGAAGACGACGACGCCGCGCGGCTCTGGCGCGAGGCGATCGGCATCCCGCCCGCTCGCATCGTCCGCCTGGATGAGAAGGACAACTTCTGGCAGATGGGAGAGACCGGGCCCTGCGGGCCGTGCTCGGAGATCTACGTTGACCAGGGGCCGGCCGTGGGGTGCGGTCAGCCGACGTGCGGGGTGAGTTGCGACTGCGACCGGTACCTGGAAATTTGGAACCTCGTGTTCATGCAATACAACCGCGATGCCTCCGGCGCGTTGACTCCCTTGCCGAAGCCCAGCATCGACACCGGAATGGGGTTGGAGCGCGTGGCGGCGGTCTGCGAGGGGATGTCGAGCAATTACGACAGCGATCTGTTCCGCGGGATGCTGGCCGCCATCGGCGGGGCCTGCGGTCGAACCTACGGCCGCGAAGCCAAAGCCGACATCTCGATGCGCGTGATTGCCGATCATCTCCGCGCGCTCACGTTCCTCGTGTCGGACGGGGTGCTCCCCTCGAACGAGGGGCGAGGGTACGTGGTGCGGAGGATCCTCCGCCGGGCCGCGCGGCACGGCAAGCTCCTGGGCTTGGATGGGCCGTTTCTTCACACGCTGGTCGGATCGGTGGTCGACACGATGCAGCACGCGTATCCCGAGTTGATCGGGCGCCGGGCCGCGGTCGAGCGCACGCTGCTCGCGGAGGAGGAGCGGTTCGCCCAGACCCTCCACCAGGGCATGACCGTTCTTTCGGGTCTGATCGAGCGGGCCGCGTCTTCGGGCGTGTCCGTGTTGGCCGGGGCCGATCTCTTCAAGCTGTACGATACGTATGGCTTTCCGATCGATTTGATCGCGGAGATCGCGCAAGAACACCGGCTGTCGCTCGACGAAACGGGGTTCACCGCGGCGCTGGAGGAACAGCGCGAACGGGCCCGCACCGCCGGGACGTTCGAGGCCCACGAAACGCAGGCGATCTATAAAGAGGCCCTGACGGCGGCGGGGTCGAGCACCTTTATCGGCGAGGAAGCCTTGGAGGCGGATGTCCGTCTGATCGCGATCTTCAAGGACGGTCGCCGGGTTCGCGAGGCCCGAGCCGGCGAAGCGGTCGAGCTGGTGTTCGACCAGACACCGTTCTACGGCGAGGGCGGCGGCCAGCGCGGCGATCGCGGCGAGGTGTCGGGCCCCGGCGTGTACGCGGACGTCACGGACACCGTCATCCCCATCAAGGGGCTATCCGTTCATGCCGCGGCGGTTCGTCGCGGGCGGTTGGCGGAGGGCGAGCGATATCGGGCCGCCGTGAACCCGGCTGCGCGCCAAGCGGCGTCCAGCCACCACACCGGCACGCACCTTCTGCACGCCACGCTACGGGAGGTGTTGGGCGACCACGTCAAGCAGGCGGGGTCGCTGGTGGCGCCCGACCGCCTTCGGTTCGACTTCCATCATTTCTCCCCCCTGTCGGGTCGAGAACTGGCGCGGGTCGAGGAACTTGTGAATCGACGCATCCAGCAGGACTATCACGTCGAAAAAGTATGGATGGATCAGCGGGCGGCGCTGGCGAGCGGGGCGCTGGCGTTCTTCGGAGATAAATATGGGGACCGCGTGCGGGTGGTCACGATCGGTTCCTTCAGCAAGGAATTATGCGGGGGAACCCACACCCGCGACACCGGCGAGTTGGGGCTGTTGAAGATCATCCGAGAAGGGGGCGTCGCGTCGGGTGTGCGCCGGATCGAGGCGCTCGCGGGGGAGCCGGCGTACCTCGCGGTCAAGAAGGGCGAGAACGATCTCGCGGAGATCGCCGCGCTGCTGAAGGTCCAACCCGGCGAAGCCGTCTCGAAGGCCCGAAAGCTCGTCGAAGCGCTGCGGGAGAAGGAGCGTGAAGTAGAGCAACTCAAGCTGCGCGTGGCGACCGGGGGGCGGGCGGAACCGGCCGAGGCGCCGCGGCCGGTCGGCGGCGTGAATGTTGTCTCGCGCCGGATCGATGGGATGGAGATGAAGGAGCTCCGCGCGGCTGCCGACCGGATCCGCGACGAGGTGAAATCCGGCGTGGTGGTGTTGGGATCGGTGACGGCAGATAAGGTCAACCTGGTTGCTGCGACGACCTCGGACTTGACCGGACGGTTTCATGCGGGGGATATTGTGAAGACGGTCGCGTCACTGGTCGGGGGAACCGGCGGGGGCAATGCCCAGATGGGGCAAGCCGGTGGCAAACACCCCGACCGACTCGACGAGGCGTTGTCAAAGGTCTACGAAATTGTGGCCCAGGTCGGCGGGGCGAAAGGTTCCGCGTGACGCCTCGGTTTCCTGAAGGGAGGAGAACATGTATACCCTTATGAAGAAAGCGGTCATGGCGGGGTTGGGCGTTCGTGTCATGGTCAACCACCTCGTCGACGACCTGGTGAAGAAGGGGGAGAGCGCGCCGGACAAGCCGGCGGCCAAGGTGCGAGAGGTGGTCGAGGCCTGCGAGCAATCGGCTCACAAGGTCGAGACGGCGGTGAAGGAGGGCGTGTGCTCGGTGGCCCAGGCGGTTCGGATGCCCACTCGGGCCGAGGTGGATGCTCTTGAGCGAAAGATCGAGGAACTTTCCCGGAAAGTGGATGTCCTGTCTCGGAATACTCGGACACCCTCGTAGATGACGATGGTTCGAGCAGCCATCACGGAGTCTCCTTCTCATCACCCGGCGGCGGGCCGCGTGAAGCGCGTGCTCGCTTTGGACGTCGGCGACCGGCGGATCGGCGTCGCGGTCAGCGACGAGCTCGGCTTGACCGCCCAGGGCGTGACCACGATTCACCGGCGGTCGTGGGCGGCCGATCTGGCGGAGGTGGCCCGCTTGGTGGACGGCTGGCAGGCCAAGACCGTCGTGGTGGGTCTTCCGCTGACCCTCAAAGGAACGGTGGGCCCCCGCGCCGAGTTGGTTCAGACCTTTATGCGTCGCCTGGCCGCGGCGGTTCGCGTGCCTGTCGTCCCTTGGGACGAGCGCTTCTCGACCGTCACGGCCGAACGTGTGTTGATCGAAGCCGATCTGTCGCGAGCCCGTCGTCGAAGCGTCATCGACAAAACGGCCGCGGTGGTGATTCTCCAGCATTTCTTGGATACGACAGCTCACGCGGCCGAGGACCCCGCGTGAGCTGTCCGGCGCGCCACACGCGTGGTTCGCTGAGCGGAGGCGCCGCGTAGCCGTGGGAAGGGCGGTCGCGATTCCTCTCCGTCGCCGGCACGCGTTGGGCCTCCTGCTCCTGCTCGGCTCGTTGGCGTTGGGCATCCACGTGGCCATGTTTCTCGCCGTACCTCCGGGCCGGGATCTGAGCACGAAGATCTTCGAAATCGCCGACGAGGAGCCCCTCGCTCGCGTCGCCGCGCGGCTGGAACGGGACGGACTGATCCGTCACCGGTTCTATTTCATCGCGTTCGGCCGTCTGACCGGGAGCGAACGGGCGCTGAAGCCTGGTGAATACGCCCTCTCTCTGGCCATGCGCCCGCTCGACATCCTCGAACGATTTCGCAGCGGGACGATCATCCTCCACCCGGTGACGATCCCGGAAGGGTACACCATCCGGCAGATCGCGCAGGTCGTTGGCGCCGCCGGCCTCGTCGATCCGGACGAGTTCATCCGGCTGGCGAACGACGCACGATTCGTGGAATCCCTGGGGCTGGGCCAGTCGAGCCTGGAGGGGTATCTCTTTCCGGACACGTATGCCTTTCCGCGGCGTGTTTCGACCGAAAACGTCATCCATCAGATGGTCGACCGGTTTCAAGAAGTCTACTCGCCCCAGTGGGACGTTCAGGCCGCCAGGATCGGTTTGACCCGTCACCAGGTCGTTACGCTGGCGTCGATCATCGAAAAGGAGACGGGGGACGAGGCGGAGCGGCCGTTTATCTCGGCGGTGTTTCACAACCGCTTACGGCTGCGGATTCCTCTGCAGAGCGACCCGACGGTGATCTACCCCATCAAAGGATTCGACGGCAACTTGCGGAAGGTCGACCTGGTCCGGGATTCTCCCTATAACACCTACCGCCGCCGCGGCCTTCCGCCGGGACCGATCGCCAATCCGGGCCGCGCCGCGTTGGAAGCCGCGCTGTATCCCGCCTCGGTCGAGTATCTCTTCTTCGTGTCGCGGAACGACGGGACCCACCAATTTTCGCGGTCCCTGCGTGAGCATAACAAGGCGGTCAATCAGTTTCAGCGGCGGAGCAAGGCTCGAGCCAAACAGGCGACACTCCGAGGCGTGTCCTGAGGCCGCCGGGTGCATCCTAACCTCATCGAAATCGGTCCGATCGTCATCCGCTTTTATGGCTTGATGTACCTGACCGCGTTCCTGGTCGGCGGCTGGCTCTTGGGCAAGGAAATCCGCCGTAAGGGCCTGCCGATCTCGGACGACGACCGCTGGTCGTTCCTCACCCTCGCTCTCTTCTCAGGGATTCTGGGGGGCCGCGTGTACTATGTCCTCTTCAACTGGAGTTACTACGGCGCCAACCCCGCCGAGATCCCCGCGATCTGGCACGGCGGCCTGGCGATCCACGGCGGGTTGATCGGCGGCACGCTTGCCGGCTGGTGGTGGGTCACCAAGCACAAGATCCCGTTCTGGAAACTCGCCGACGCGGGCGCGCCGTCGATCATTCTGGGTCAGGCCTTCGGCCGCTTCGGCAACTTCATGAACGGCGAGGTTCACGGCAACCCGACCAATCTTCCCTGGGGCATCGTCTTTCCACCCAACAGCCCCGCCGGGCAACAGTATCCAGGAGTACCTGTCCATCCCGCGATGCTCTACGAGCTGGTGATCAACGTGGGGATTTTCTTCCTCCTCTGGCGGCTGCGCACCCGACCGGCGCGCGACGGTTTCCTCTTTCTGCTGTATCTGATCCTCTATGCGATCGACCGCTCGTTCGTGAGCACATTCCGAGCCGAGGATCTGATGCTGGGGCCGTTTCGGGCGCCGCATGTGGTGAGTGCGGTGATGATCGTGGTGGCAACAGGGTTGATCATCCGCTGGCGTCTCTGGGAGCCGATGACGCCGTCTTCCCCGCGACGTGGCGGATAGGGGCGTCTGGCCAGACGCCCAGCCTGTGGCCTTCCGTCCAGCCTGGTGGCTCCGCAACCGACACGCGCAGACCGTGTGGCGCCGGCTGGTCGGCCGCGACCGTGTTCCCCCGTATCGCCGTGAGCGGTGGGAGACGCCGGATGGGGATTTCGTCGATCTGGATTGGATGGACTCAGCCGTGCCGGATGGGGAGCGCCCTTTGGTGCTCGTTCTGCACGGGCTGGAGGGCTCGTCGCGCGCGCAGTACGTCGTTGGTCTGTTGAGGGAAGCGTTCGGACGAGGTTGGGACGGCGTCGTGATGAACTTTCGCTCGTGCAGCGGTGAGCTCAACCGCCGACCTCGCTTTTATCACTCGGGCGAGACGGAAGACCTCGACCTCGTCGTCTCGTCGCTCGTCGCGCGGCATCCCGGACGGCCTCTCGCGCTCGTCGGGTACTCGCTTGGCGGCAACGTGCTCCTCAAGTGGCTGGGCGAACGGGGCGAGAAGGTCCCCGATCAGGTGCGGGTGGCCGTAGCCGTGTCGGTGCCGTACGACTTGGGCGTGGCGGCGCACCGGGTCGATCATGGCTTCGGGCGCGTGTACGGGCAGGTCTTTCTGCGGACGCTCAAGGCCAAGGCGCTGGCGAAAGCCAGGCGCTTCCCCGGGCTGGTCGATCCACGGGTCGTGCGCTCGCTCTCCAGCTTCGCCGAGTTCGACGAGCGCGTAACCGCGCCGATCCACGGCTTTGCCGGGGCGCGCGACTACTGGAGCAGATCGAGCTCGATCCCATGGCTGGCTGAAGTTCGACGTCCGACGCTGCTCATCAGCGCGTGCGATGATCCGTTCTTGCCGTCGGAGTCTCTGCCGCGGGATGCCATCACGCGGTCCTCCTATCTTGAGGCTGAGTTCCCGGACTGCGGCGGACATGTCGGATTTGTGGAGGGCGGCTGGCCGTGGTCGGCGTCGTATTGGGTCGATCGGCGGGCCGTCTCGTTTCTGGGTGCGATTCGATCGCGGGAGGGATTTTGATGTCGCCCGAAGAGCAACTCCGTCACTTGGGTCTTGAGCTCCCCCCGGCGCCGAAACCGGTGGCCTCGTACGTGCCCGCCGTGCAGGCCGGCGAGTTCCTCTTCTTGAGCGGGATCCTGCCGATGCGCGACGGCAAGCCCGTCTGGACGGGCAAGCTCGGGCGCGAGCTGACGGTGGAACAAGGGGTGGAAGCCGCTCGCCTCGCGTGCCTGAACGCCCTTGCCGTGATCAAGGCCGCGCTCGGAAGCTTAGACCGCGTCGCCCGCATCGTGCGACTGGGCGGCCACGTGGCGTCTGCGGAGGGATTCACGCAACAACCGGCGGTCGTCAACGGTGCGTCGGACCTGTTGGTGGCGATCTTCGGCGAAGCCGGCCGCCATGCGCGGCTGGCGCTCGGGGCGTTCGAGCTGCCGCTTGGTGCGGCCATCGAGCTCGAACTGATCATTGCAATCAGGACGTCGCCTCAGCCTAGCCGCGGGTAACGCTTGACGGCTTCTCCGCGCCTCTGTTAAAGTCGTCCCCTACCCTTTAATAAGACCGAGAGGCCTCACGGACGATCGCCAACAGAGGTCCGGTTTCCCCTTACTGGCCTTCTCGTTTGACGTTCCCGAAGCGTGTGGTTTGCCAGACCGCCCGTGAACTCCTCTCTCTTGAGAGCCGTGGCCAAACTGGGTGTGCAACAGCAACTGGCGCTCGCTGTGTTGCTTTCGGTCTCCCTCGCGGCGCTCGCCATCTGCGCCACGCTGTTCGTGTTCAGCCAACAACGGTCGTACCGCGACACCGTCCGACGGTCGACGGAGATGATCGAGGCGGCGAGTCTGGCCTTCTCTCAAGCGACGGCCGATAAAGACGACGTGCTCTTGGACGCGCTGTTGCACGAGCTCCAGAGCCGTCGAGAGCTGGCGATCTCGGAGGCCTACGTGCTGGACCCAGAGGGCCGCGTGGCCGCCCACTCCCGGGTTGAAGAGTACGGGAAGACGTATCCCATTCCCGCTCTCGCCGCCGAGCTGAACCCCACGCGTCTCTCCGAGGTGTCGGATGAGACCTCCAGCGCCTTTCGGGTGATCAGCCTCCTCCAGGCCGGCGGGCGGACCGTCGGGGCGCTGGTCGTGACGTTTTCCACGATCCACCTGGCGCGTCAGGTCCGGACCGAGCTGCTCTGGATCGCGGGCGTGACCGTGCCGATCCTCTTGATCTCCGGGTTGGGTGTGATGGTCTACGGGCGTCGGATGGCCAATCGCCTGCAACGCTTGGAGACCAAGGCGTTGGAGATTGGCCGAGGCGAGTGGGGCGAGCCGCTGGCCGTTGCCGGCGACGACGAGATCAGCCGACTCACGGCGGCCTTCAACCGGATGTCGACGGATCTGACCCAGCTCCGGTCCAGAGACCACCAGTCCGCCGAGACGATCGCCGCGCTCAACCGTGACCTCACGGCGCAACTGGAGATTGTGGGCCGGCTCAAGGAGCGGCTCGCCGACGAGAACGCGTCGCTTCGGGAACAGCTCCGCTCGCTGCACGCGCCTGGAGAAATCATCGGCGCAAACGGGAGCCTGCGCAGCGTGATGGCTCAAGCGCGGCAGGTCGCCTCCCTTCCTATTACGGTCTTGATCACCGGCGAGAGCGGGACCGGCAAGGAGCTGCTCGCGACGTTTCTCCACGAGGCCGGTGCCCGCAGCACCGGTCCGCTGATCAGGGTGAATTGCGCGGCGCTGCCGCCCACCCTCATCGAGAGCGAGCTGTTCGGCCATGAAAAGGGGGCGTTCACCGGGGCCGTCGGCCAGAAGAAGGGGAAGTTCGAGCTCGCCCATGGCGGCACGCTGTTTCTGGACGAGGTGGGCGAGCTGCCGACGGAATCACAAGCCGCGTTTCTCCGGGCCTTGCAGCAGGGGGAGATTCAACGGGTGGGAAGCGATCGGGCGATTTCGGTCGATGTGCGAGTCATCGCGGCCACCAACCGCAATCTGGCCGACGACGTGCGGCAGGGGCGGTTTCGCGAAGATCTGTACTATCGGCTGAAGGTTGTTGAAATCCGGTGCCCCTCGCTGCGCGAGCGATTGGAGGACCTTCCGGTGCTGGCCCAGCACTTCATCGAGCACTACAGCCGTAAGCTGGGCAAGCCGGTGATCGGGATTTCGCCGTCGGCGCTCCAGGTGATGGCCTCGTATCGGTGGCCGGGAAACGTCCGCGAGTTGGAGAACGCCATCGCCCGGGCGGTCGCCTTGTCGACCAGCCAAGTACTCGGACCAGAGGATTTCGCGATGGCTCCAGACCGCCCGTCCCTGGCGTCGATCGTTGGTATCAATGGGGATGGAGCGTCGTCGAGCCCATTCGACCGTCTCCTCGACCTCTGCGCGATCGTGCCCCACGAGTTAAAAGGCGACGCCTGGGAGCGCGTGCTCTCGTCCGTCGAACGACTGTGCCTCCAAGCCGCTCTCGAGAAATCGAAGAACCAGAAGGAGGCGGCCGAGGCCCTGGGGCTGACGCAGACGAAACTCCATCGCCTGATCCGGAAGCATGGCCTGAAACAGGATCGGGGGCAGTCCGCCGAGGTCGACCTGGTATGATGAAAAATTTCAAAAATAGAATTCTTGCGGAACCGAAATTTCTTTCACGGTCACTGCACTCGTTTTGGGACATCTGGAGAGGGTTTTCCTTCGACAGCTTGTGCTTGGAAGCTCGGCACGCGCCTTGCTCTACCGTCCCCCGCGAGGCGGACAGCACGAGAAGGGGGCGGCGATGGAGTTACTCGAGAGTTCCGGTGGGCGAGCGCGGTGGGAGAGAGAAGCAGGGGGTGTCCTCGTCAGCCAGGAGTCACGCCTCCTGGAAAGGAATGGGTATGGATTTAGCACGGCACTCGATACCCGATCGACGGCGCTCTCCGGTGCGCCAGCCGATCTCGAAGTTCATACTCCATTTTTCATTCCTTGTGATGGTTGCCGGGGTCGTCGGACCGGCCGTGGCGGCTTCCGGGCAGTCGTGGACGATCGGTCGGGCGGTGATCCAACCCGCCAAAGAGGGGAGCAAGGCACACGGATTGGTGGTGAAACTCAGCCTGCGAAACGAGGGGAAGCCCGGCGAGGGACGCGTCCAGATCTTGGGACGATGGAAGCCGGGGCCGGACGACTTGACGCCGTTGCGTCGCCTCAAGGAGGAGGTCGCGCTCAAACAGACAGCCATCGTGGTGATCTCGCTCGATCCACTGGATGGGGTGCCGCCGGGGAAACCGTCGCTGGAGTTGGTGGTGAAGACGGATGCCCGCGAAACGGACCGCAAGACCGTTCGCCTGCCGTAACTCACGGCACAGGTCTCCGCGCGCCGCCGATCGGAGGCGTCGGACGACGTGGGTGGGGAAGCAGCGGACCGAACGACTTGTAGACAGGGAGGAAGCACATCATGAAGAGTGTCTATTGGATGGGAGGCACGCGGCGGTGGGCGGTGGCGTTGGTGGTTGCTGCCGCAGCGGTGGTGGGTGAAGGCATTGGCGGCGGCATGGCGCTGGCGGCGCACTCGACGTGCGCGCTATTGGGAACGATTCCGGGAGGCGAAGCCACGGCGGAGGGGGTGATTCTTGCCCACCTACAGGCGCAGCCGCCCACGACGTTTGAGGGCAAGGTCAAGGTCGGAGAGGTGCTGAACCAACCGGTCAAGGTCAAGGTGAAGGCGACGATCAAAGATCCCAAGGACGTGGACTTGACGTGTGCGAAGTCCGGCTTCTCATACAAGTTCGGGCTCAAGGTGACGGTCTCGGGCAAGGCCGGGAGCGACACGCATCATGGCTCGGGACGGATCACGGGACACTACACGGTCGCGTTGTCTCCCGGCAATGCCTCGGTCTGCGTGAGCGACCTGAAGCTCGCCGGGTTGAATCTGGAGGGCGTGAACAACCATGTGGATAAGTGGATCAAAAAACAGCTCAATAAGAGCGGGTTGCTGGAGACGTTCCCGTGCCAGAACATTCCGATGCCGTGAGAGACGAGTGGGGCGGACCCGTGGGCCCACCCCACATCGGGCCATCAGAGGGATGGTTCCGACGTAGCCCAAAGAGGAGAATACGATGAAGAGCCTTCGATCTCATTTCAGCACCCCCATGATCCTGCTCGGTGTCCTGTGCCTGGCCGTGCTGGTCTTCAGCCCGCGGGCCGAGGCTGCAAGCCCTTGCTGCGGTATCGCCTCCATCGATGCCCAGACCGGCCTGGTGACGGCTTTCGAGCCGGGCAACGGCCTGAAGTTTGAGTTCAAAGTCAAAAGCGCCAAGCTGCTCAAGACGCTGAAGGTCGGCCAGGCCGTGAATCTGAATACGCGGACCAAATCGGTGTCCGTGAAGGGCCTTCCGAAAGACTGTTGCACGCTGGTGAAGATTCTTGCGAGCGCCGACAAGCTCGGCCCAGGCTCGATACGGCCTCCGGGTGGCGGCGGGGCCCAGCCGTTTACGGGATCAGAGGGTGAGGCGGTCGCGCATTGCGAACAGGAGGCGAAAAAGTCCGAGAACATGAGCTGCAGGACCGTGCGAGATGCCGACACGCGCGACGCGGCTGGCAATACGATCCAGAACTGGCACTGTGAGTGCACTGGGGCGGGGGCAGGTGGAGGGAAGTCGGATACGCCAACGGTAAAGGGCATGGGCGGTGGAGGGCAGTAAGCCGAACACGACCCTCATCGTGTGCAGGAAAAGGAGAAAGAAGATGGGTTCCCTATTACGTGTCCGATCTCGTTGCGCCAAGGCGGCTGCGGGCGCGAAATCGCCCAGCCTGATCGCATGGGCCGCCGCGATCCTGATCCTTGCCGCGTGGACGGGCCAGGCCGCAGAGCTGCCAACGCCAAAGAAGCCCAAGGCACCGGCCGCGACTGCGCCGCCCCCCCCGGCCACCAAGTCATCGCCGACCCTCAGGAGTCCTCAGATCAAGGCGACGCCCGAGAGCACGTCGCCGGGTTCGCGCCGCTCCGGGGGAGGGAAGGGGCCGAGCATTTCAACGACCACGACGCGGGAGCCCGTTGGCGGCCAGGACGAGTCGGAAAAGCCGGAGATGTCTCCCTGCGACAAGCCAAACCCCAAGCTCGATATGCGGGGGACGTCACGACGCTCCCGCCCCTGCCCGGAAGAACCCGAGTCGACTGAGGAATCGGAGGAGGATTCGGGTTTTGATCCGAGTCCGGACGAAACCGAGGCCGACTCCAGCGGCGACCCCGAGGAGGATACTTATCCGAACGAAGACCGTGACTCGGACTCGGTGTCCGACGGCTCCGGAGACGAGTACCCGGAGGGGTCTTCCGAAGAGGCCGGGCCGCCGGCTGATTTCGACGAACTGACGGGCAAGATTCCGGGGTTCAAGCCGTTCGGCGGGGAGGAGTCGGGTTCGTCGGAGAGCTCGACGGTGGAAGGTGGGCGGCCCTGGTATGAGAAATTGGGGAAGCCGGGCGGCGGCCGGCCTCCTGCTGATGACGAAGAGGAATGATGCGAACGCTTGGCTGAGTGGCTCCTGCGGTGGGGTGGGCACGGGGAACGAGGTCCGGCATGACCTAAGGGGAGGGACGTTCATGAACCGAATCAATCTGGTGCTGGTAGGGGTGGCGGTCGTCGGCCTCACCGCGTGTGCGACGGCCAAGGTGACGAGTTCCGGGGGACAAGATATGGCCTCGGCGCAGATGGAGGCGTACAACGGTCCCAAGGCGCGGATCGCGGTCGCCGACTTCGAGGACAAAATGTCGAGCAGCGGTCATTACCGGGGGGAGTACGGGCGCGGGATGAGCGACATGCTGACCAACGCGCTCTTTCAGAGCAACCGCTACATCGTACTCGAACGCGAAAAGCTTGAGGCGGTGTTGGCCGAGCAGAATCTGGGCGCCTCGGGCCGCGTCAAGAAGGACACGGCCGCAGCGATCGGCGAACTCGAAGGGGCGGAGTTGATGGTCACGGCGGCGATCACGGGGTTTGATCCCGGAGCGTCGGGGGGCGGCGGTGGGTTGGGTGGGCTCATTCCCGGAGGCCAGATGCTGGGGGCGGTCACGGGCTCGTTTCAGAAGGCGCACGTGGCGATGGATCTCCGCGTGATCGACACGCGCACGGCGCGCGTTTTGGCCGCGACCAGCGTCGAAGGCTCCGCCACCGCGTTCGGAGGAGGAGGATTGGCGCTCGGCGGCGCGATGGGTGGTGGGCTGGGCGGGTTTTCGAAGACGCCGATGGAAACAGCCATCCGCAAGATGATCACCGAAGCCGTGAAATTCATCGCCGCGCAGACCCCGCAGGAGTTCTATCGATTCTCGGCCACCGGCGCACCCATGACGAAGGTGCGTGCTGCGGCCGTGGAGGCGGACGAGGAAGAGGCGATGGAGGAGGCTCCCACGCCCAAGGCCGCGAAACCTAAACCTTCGACCGGTCAGTCGATGGCCAAAACGCCGGCCGCCGATGGGCTCGGCACGCCGAAGGCGCGGAAGACCATTCAGAGCATCAAGAGCGAGGTGGATCCTGATCTCATTGCGCACCTCAACGAGGTCAAGCGGCGGGGAGCGGTGCTGACCGTGGTCGTGACGCTGACGATGAGTGGGAGCAAAAAGGAATCCGAGTCTTTCTCGATCAGTCATGGCCACAGCAAGGTGATGGATTACGACACGGCTGAAACCTACGATCTGGTCAAGATCGACGGGTTCACAGGCGGCCGCCTCAAGTCGGGTGAGGTCAAGACGTTCCAGACCACGTTCAAGGCGCCGAAGGAAGCTAAAAAAGTCGGCATTACCTTTTCCGGTCTCGGGACCTTCGACGACGTGGTCCTGGAGTGACGTGACGGGCCCGCGGGTTGCCGCGGCTCGAAACCTACGTGAGTGGAGACTCACCGAGACGAGGAAAATATGACGATGACAGCCATGCGAGCAGCCTGCATCGCCTTGAGCCTGTTGTTCGTCGGCCACACGGTGTGGGGAGCAGAGGTCCAGCTCCGCCAGCAAGGGAAGAAAGGGCAAAGCGCTGCGGAGTTGTCGGTGGAGGCGCCGTCATACGGCCGCACGCCGGGGGGCACCATCTATGGCGGACCGACGTACCCTCCACCGCCGTACTGGTCTTACCCGTACCCGTATTATCCGTGGCCGCCTCCATCCCCGGGCTATTCGCCCCCGGTGGACGTGCCTCGCTCTCAGCTCATCCCGGCGGGGCGGCTGATCATCTTGGTCGATCCGGTGGACGCGGAGGTATGGGTGGATGGCCTGCGACTCAGGCAGAACAACGATCTGTCGTACGAGGTGGGTTTGCTGGTCGGCACGCACACGCTGATCGTGCGCGCGGAAGGCTACAACCCACATGAGGAGGCGATCGACGTGCCAGGGGGCCAGCACGTGTTTCGGACAGTGCGGTTGAGCCTGCAGCAGTAAACGCGGCAATGAGAAAACGATCGTAAGGTTACGGAAGAGAAGAGAGGGCGTACGAGTGCCACACCATTCGTATACAGGAGAAAAATCCATGAACCGAACCACGAAACTATCAAGAAGGATTTTGGGCATCGAATGGTGTCCCCGGAGGTTGGTTCAGGTAAAACGATTCATCCGTCCCCTCTCGGTGAGTGTACTCACCGTTGCCGTACTGTTGGTTCTAAGCGGCCTCCCGGTGTCGGGTGAAACGGGAGGCGCCATTCCGGTGAGCTTCACGAATACAACCATCTCTCTCGCCGAACACCCGCAGGGCCAGCAGATGATGGCGAAGGCCGCAACAGAGGCTTCCTTGGTCGAGATCAAGGTGACGTTTCTGGACAAGACGTACAAGAACGACGTTCACGTGAAGGAGCCGATTACGGGGAAGAAAGTGCGCGTGTCCTGTCGGCGATTTAAGGGCGTCAGCGGGTTCACGATGAAAATCGACAAGCCCAAGTTCGAACTCACGACAAAGGGCCTGACGATTAACCAAAATATCTCACGCCTTTCTGCCCAAGGCCTCAAGATCAAGTGGCAGTTGGGGCCCTGTGCCTGGAGTGTTGCGGGTGTCGGGGTGACCATGTCGGACATCGAGTTTGTGTATAAAGCGAAGCCCATGTTGACCTTTGACGGCAATGGGGCCTGTCGACTGACCTTCAACTCCCAAACCGAAAAAATCAAGGTCAAGATCGGCGACTTCAATATCACAGGCGTGCAGAACGACTTGGACAAGCTTGCCAAGGATGCGTTTCGGGAAGGGATAAACGCCGCCTTCAGGGCGATGTACGGGGATTTGCTGGTGGATTCGCTGGCAAAGGTCACCTTGGACACGTGTGGCAGTGCCTAGCCAGCATCTTCAACGAACAATTGGGAACCCGGGCTGCCTGCGCCTCTTAGCGGGTCAGAGGCAAGGCCGGTCCCGATAGTTCGGGCGGATAACCGTGACAGGGGGGCACCCATGAAACGACGGCATGTTTTTCGGGGTGGTTTGTTGGCGATGGCCACCGCGCTATGGGTGGCGGGAATGTTTGCGGAGCCGGCGTACGCGGCCAACGTGAAACGCGTCGCCGATCTTCCCAAGGGTCAGGACATCATGACGAAAGCGGCCAAGGCCCTGGCCAAGCGGGAGATCAACGTGGCCCTCCTGGGTGGTGATAAATACATGGTCAACAAGTGCCTGGGCATCAAGGCCAGCGCCGGGAAATTCAAGCTGCGCCTGGCCAACCCGGAGGTCGAGTTCGAAGGGCAGAGCGTCGTCATGAAGTTCATGATCGATCGGGTTCACCTCGAAGCCCTCAAGATACGCATGAAACCCAACGCGAGCAATCCGTTAGAGCCCTGCAAGTTCAGCAAGGCTTTTAAGGTGAGCGGATCGGCCACCAAGGTCAAGTTTGTCATGCGCCTGGGAGCACCCGTCGCGGACCTGGACCAATGCCGGATTCCGTCGCTGGGTCCCGTGGAAGCCCGCTGGCATGTGGGCGGCTTAAACCTAAAACCCCTTCAAAACAACCTGGATGAAGTCGCCAAGGAAATGATCGAAGCGGCCTTAAACGCTTCATCCCAGATCTTCACCATGTCGGCTCTCCCGATCCTGGACGAATCCATGGATCTCGTGTGCGAAACAAAGGTCGTCCTGTACCGCCGCTACATGGACCAGATGGGGGCTGGAGTGAAACTTTACCATTTGCCGGATGGCTATGTGGATCAACTGAAAGACTATTACCCCAACGTCAATCTCAGATCCATTCGCTTCGGGTTTAGTGATCGGCAGCCATCCGGAAATACCACAACCGACTGCCACAATATTTACTTCAGTAGCCGGGACTATACGGACAAAATTCGAACCGGCACCGTGGATAGTGACTTCTTCTTGCTCTACCATGAGCTTCGCCACACTGAGCAGTGCAAGGAGGTGGGGGGACGGGATCCCTTTGCGGAAATGTGGTTTAAGGACTTGGAGTATTCCGCTCTGGTGACCAACCTCAACAATCCGGATTACTATAAAGTTTTGCACGACAAGATGCCCATGGAGCGGAACGCCGATGCCCGGGCGGCAGCCGTGGAGAAAAAGCTTGGGAGCCTGTCCCAGACCCAATTGCCGGCTTCCGCTGCCCCTTCCTCTCCAGGCACAAAAGGCAGGACACATTGATATGAAGCCAATCTTTCTTGCGGCGGTGGCCTATGGGCTGATGGTCTCGACCGTGGCTCTTGCCATCGACCCATCGCCTCCACCCACAGATGATGACGCCGAGACGGAGAATCCGCGGTCTCGGCGGCCCGGCGGAGATCGCCCGCTTGGTGGGGGCTCGTCGCAGCCGCCTTCTGGAGGCGGAGGTGGGGGCGGGAATCCCGGGTTCTTTTCGGACATCGAGGGGAAGCCCATGCCGGTCGTCTATTGCGTGGTGAGCGAGCCCTGCGAGGCCGGCGCCAACTTTACCAACCTGGGGGGCGCCGCTTGCAGCGGATCAACCGATCCCGGACCCGACTTGGAAGTTTAACGGGCATGCGGAGGCCCCGCAGAGCGTCGAGCGCAGCGGCGCGAGCGGCCCGGGTTGGCCGAGCCTGGACATGCGGACGTGGACCGGCCGGTTCGTGCTTCCGGCCGGGACCCACGCCCTCCGGGCCGCGATGCCCCAGCTCGCCAATGAGAAGGAGGCGGACAACAACGTGGCGACCGGGCAGGTGATCGTGGGCCAACCGGACATGGCCATCAAGCTCAAGCGAAAGAACGTGGACATGAACACCCGCTACGAGATCAAGGCCGAGGTGCAGAACAAGGGCACGGTGCCGACCCAAGCCCTCTCCGTCCTGGCGGTCCTCGTGGTCAACACCCACGCCAGCACGCCCCCGACGCCAAGCCAGTGCATGCAAGACCCGAATCTGAGTGGCTGCGTGGTCGAGAAACACACGGTCGACTCCTTGGCCCCTGGGGAGAAGAAGCGTTGGAAGATCGGCGGAAAACAGTTGGCGACGAACAGCGTCAAAGCGCGCGCCCAGGTCGCATGTAAAAATCCGGGACCTTGCGCGGACCAAGACCCGGACAACAACACCGCCAACAAGGTCTTTGGTCCCTGAGACGGCGTCAAGCCGAGACATGGTGTGACCTTCAAAGCTGGAGACAACCAATGAACAGAAACCGTATTGCTCAGGATGTGGTCGGCACACTGACCATGCTCGGCGTCGTGATTCTGGTATCGATCGGATTGGTGTTCAGTTTTCCGGGCAACGTTGGCTTTGCCGCGGACCAGAAACCGCCGAAGAAGAGCACCAAGAGCAGTGGGAAAGGGCTGGAGGATCTCAAGGCACCGGACGTTACGGCGTCCGAAGGGGATACCGCCACGGCCATTCGCGGAAAACCTGGGCATTCTGCTGATGAGCGGCAACGAGGCGACGGCAAGGCCTCGGAGGGCAACGAGGAAGGGACTGAAGCGGATGCACCGACTGACAAGGCTTCAGGGAAGTAAAATGGCCGATCTGCCTCCGCGACAACGCAGAGGGAACACATCGATCACTAGCCACGCTGGCGCGACACGGCTCCAAACGGGGAATCGTCTCGGTTTCGGCGAGCCGTGTCGGACTGTGGGAGAGAGGCGCTGATGGCCAATCCGTTTATTCACATCGAACTCCAGACCCAAGATCCCCCTGCGGCGAGGGCGTTTTACGACGGGTTGTTTGGTTGGCGGTTCGATGATATCCCCGGCATGAACTACACGATGATCGACGTGGGAGAGGGAACCGGCGGCGGCCTGATGCAGGCGAAGCGGCCAGACCTGCCTCCGCAGTGGATCCCGTTTATTTTCGTGGATGACGTGAAGGCGTCCACGGACCGGGCGCGCGTGTTGGGCGCGACGATTGTGAAGGGGCCGGCTGAAGTTCCGGGCTATGGTTGGTACAGCGTGATCGTGGATCCGACCGGGGCGACGTTTGGGATTTGGACGCCCAGCAGACCTACGAAGTAAGGCGTCGGGGCGTGGGTCATCCGGTTGATGCCCTCAGCTTGATGATCGACCGTTCGAGCGCGTTGATTCACCGTGCCGTCATTCTGAGCGGTATCCCTCGGGCGGGGTCGGGGGATTGATGCGGATCGTCGCCTTGTCGCGGAGTTTGGCGATGAACTGTGTTCGCTTTTCGTCTCCCCGCTCCCTGGTGAGCCGCTTCGTGATCGCTTCGCGGGCTTCCTCAGGGGTGAGCGAGGCATACTCACCCCGGTGGGCTTCGTAGTATTGGGTGATGTCTTCAGGGGGGACGATCACAAAAAAATAGATCCGCTGGTCGAGAAACGCTGCGATCCGGAGATCTTCGGCGATCCAAGCCCGTACGTCGTCGCGGCTCCAGCCCAGCCGAGCCAGCGCCTGCTCCAGTTCCTGCTCCCCGCCCATTCGGCTTGCCACGGCCTCGACTCGTCGGCGGATGACCGCCTCGTCTGGATTCCCGATGGCAAATCGATCCGCTTCGTCGAGGAGCAGCCTGCGATCGACGAGCGTGTGGATGGTGTCACTCTCGCTTTGGGTTTCCGCGAAGAACCCCAGGTAGGCCGAGACGTCGCTCGCCGTGATGAGGTGGTCGTTCGCCGTGGCGAGGATCCGTTCGACCATGGCTGCCGAAGCGGGGAGATGGCCTCCGCCGATCGCGGAGAACCCACAGACGAGGGTAAAGAAACCGGTGCGGGCCCATCCGCCGCGCGAGGGCGACGGCTCGTGTTGAATCCGGATAACGTGGGTGCCCGTCAATAGATCGTGGAGGGCGCGCTTTTCCGGAGGGATCACGGCCCAAAGAAATCCGATTCCGAGGGGGAGTCCGGCAAGAAGATAGCCCAGGGGACGAAGCACGGCCTGACCCCACGTCGGGTCGTCGCCGCTCGCGCCGACGACCCGAATCCCCATCAGCATTTTCCCCGGCGTCTGTCCTCCGACGTGGGTGAAAAAGGCGATGTACACGACGGCAAGCGCCGCCCAGAGCGCGAGATACGGCAGGATGAGCGCGGTCACTAAATCTGTGGAGGGAAATCGCGCCCCCGCGGATTTCAGGCCCAGCCTCACGCCGAGGTGGCCGACCGTGAAAAAACCGAGATAGAGCGCGTTGACGAGGAAGAGATCGACCCCCGCCGAGACGGCGCGCCGCCAAAACCCGGCCTGCGCCGACGGCGCAGCGTTAAAATCGTGATACATGTGTTCCGTGCGGGTCGCACAGCAACCCGGCCTGCGCCAACGGCGCAGCATTAAAATCGTGATGCATGTGTTCCGTGCGGGTCGCGCAGCAACCCGGCCTGCGCCAATGGCGCAGCGTTAAAATCGTGATGCATGTGTTCCGTGCGGGTCGCGCAGCAACCCGGCTCGGACGGGGGACAATAGGCCCCCCCCCGGGAGGGGCGGCGAAGGTGGGATCGTCGGTCATGTCACGCGTTGGGTGGGGCGACGTCCGAGGCCACCCCACGCGTATTGAAGGATCGCGAGCGCGGCCGGCGCCGCCGTCTCTGCACGTAGCACCGCGTCCCCCAGCGACACCGCGACAAAGCCGGCCGCACGCGCCGCCCGGACCTCGTCGGCGTCGAATCCCCCTTCGGGCCCGACGAGCAGCGTGGCGCGTCCGGGGGACGGGTTGGCGTTTAGGTAATCATGTAGTCCCAATGTGGATTCATCCTCCCATAAGAGGAGGCGCGCTTCGTTGGCGTCCCCCTTCTCGGCGAGGTAGCCGGGCAAGCCTTTCGGCGGGTCGACATGAGGGACCCGTCCTCGTTCCGACTGCTGGGCCGCTTCCAAAACGATCGCACTCCAGCGCGCGAGTTGGCGCGATTCTCGCTCGCGTTTGAGACGGACGACCGTCCGCCGGGTCATCAAGGGCACGACGCGCTGAACGCCAAGTTCGGTGGCTTTTTGGAACACGAGATCGATGTTCGGGCTCTTGAGGACCGCCTGGGCCAGCGTCAAATGAACCGCTGGCTCAGGCGCAGGGCCGAGACGCCGGCGGATCACCGCGTGAATCGCGGCCGAGCCGACGGCCGTTAACTCGATGAGGCAGCGTTCGCCATCCGCATCCGCCACGGCGAGCCGATCTCCGATCTGATGGCGGAGCGCGCCGCCGATGTGGCGGACCAGCGGACCGGTGATCGTCACGGTGTCGCCCCGCACGGCGTCCGGAGCGAGGAAGAAGAGGGGCATGGCGCTATTCGAAGAGGTTTTTGACCTTTTCGAAAAGCCCCGAATGCTCGCCGTCCACCTCATCGCCGTCGAGTTTGGCGTATTCTTCCAAGAGTTCCTTTTGGCGGGGACTGAGCTTGGTTGGGACCACGACCTTGATACGGACCAAGAGGTCTCCACGCCCTCCGTCCTGCATGTCGGGAAGTCCCTGCCCTCGGAGCTTGAAGACCTTGCCATACGGGGTGCCCGGAGGGATCTTGAGGCTGACGGGTTTCCCTTCCAGCGTCGTGGCGTCGAGCTTTCCTCCCAACGCCGCCTTGGCGAAGCTGAGCGGCGCCTCACAGAGGAGATTCGCTCCGTCTCGCGCGAAGATCGTGTGGGGCTTGACGGCGATCACAACGTACAAATCGCCTGGGGAGCCTCCGCTTTCTCCCGGTCCGCCCTTTCCTGCCAGACGGAGATTCGTGCCGTCTTCAACGCCGGCCGGAATCCACAGCGAGAGCGTGTGCTCCCGCTGGAGGCGTCGTTCACCGCGGCACGCGGGACACACCTCCTTGACGATCTTTCCCTGTCCGCGGCACTGTTGGCAGGTCCGACTGACCGCGAAGAACCCTTGCTGAAAGCGCATCTGACCGGCGCCTTTGCATGTCGGACAGGTGGTGATGGCCACGCCGTCTTTCGCGCCGGTCCCGTGGCATGGGGCGCAATCCTCCCAATGGGGAACCTTGATCTTCGCGTCTTTCCCGGTGAGGACCTCATCGAGGGAAATCGCGAGCGTGTACTTGAGATCCGCACCAGAGGTTCCTCGGCGTTGGCGGGACCGGCCGGTCGACGCGCCGAAGAAATCTTCAAAGATGTCGCCGAAGATGTCGCCGACATTACCGGCGTCGAATCCCCCGAATCCGGCCCCCGCCCCCCCGCCTGAAAACGCAGCATGACCGAAGCGGTCGTACGCTTGGCGCTTCTCGGGATCGCTGAGCACGCTGTAGGCTTCGTTGATCTCTTTGAAGTGAGCTTCGGATGCCTTGTCCCCCGGATTCTTATCGGGGTGGTATTTGAGAGCGAGCTTTCGATAGGCTTTCTTGAGTTCCTCCTCCCCGGCTGTGCGGGGAACCCCCAAGAGTTCGTAGTAATCGCGTGGTGTTGTGGCCACTCCAGGCTCCGAAGCGCTTGCGTGAGATTCCGTTACTTCTTCTCTTTGTCGACTTCTTCGTACACGGCGTCAACGACGTTCTCGTCCTTGGGCTTCTCCGTCCCTCCAGTGCTATCGCCTGACGGCCCGCCGGGCTGACCCTGCGCACCGGATGATGCGGCGGTCTTCTTATACATTTCTTCCGCCAGCTTGTGCGAGGCGGTCTGCAGCGCGGCGACCGCAGCTCTGATGGCGGCGGGGTCGTTCGATTCGACGGCCTTCTTGGTTTCGGCGATCTTCTCGTTGATCGCGGTACGCTCGCTCTCGGAGAGCTTATCCCCAAACTCCTGCAACGACTTTTCCACGCCGTAGATGGCGGTATCGGCTTCGTTCCGCGCTTCGGCGGATTCTTTGCGCTGCTTGTCTTCGTCCGCGTGGGCCTGCGCTTCCTTGACCATCTTGTCGATTTCGTCCTTCGAGAGTCCGGACGACGCGGTGATCTTGATCGATTGTTCCTTATTGGTGCCGAGGTCCTTGGCCGCCACGTGCACGATGCCGTTGGCATCGATGTCGAACGTGACCTCGACCTGCGGGACGCCACGCGGCGCTAACGGAATCCCGACGAGGTCGAACTGGCCCAGCAGCTTGTTGTCGCCGAACATCTCCCGCTCGCCCTGTCCCACCCTGATCGTGACCGCGGTTTGGTTATCGGCCGCGGTGGAGAATGTCTGGCTCTTTTTCGTCGGGACGGTGGTGTTTCGTTCGATAAGCTTGGTGAACACCCCGCCAAGGGTCTCGATACCCAGAGAAAGCGGCGTGACGTCCAGCAACAGCACATCCTTGACCTCGCCCTTGAGCACGGCGCCCTGGATGGCCGCTCCAATGGCGACCACCTCGTCGGGGTTGACCCCCTTATGAGGCTCCTTGCCGAAGAGCTCGCGAACAGCCTGCTGGACTTTCGGCATCCGGGTCATCCCTCCGACCAGCACGACCTCGTCGATCTGCTGTGGGGTCAGCCCGGCGTCGGATAATGCGCGCCGGCAAGGGCCGATCGTCCGCTGGACGAGGTCATCGACGAGCTGTTCGAGCTTGGCCCTCGTGAGTTTGATGACCAAGTGTTTGGGCCCGCTCGCGTCGGCCGTGATGAATGGCAGGTTGATCTCGGTGTCCTGGGACGAGGAGAGTTCGATCTTGGCTTTTTCCGCGGACTCCTTGAGTCGCTGGAGGGCCATCTTGTCCTTGCGAAGGTCGATGCCCTGGTCGCGCTTGAACTCTTCGATCAACCAGTCCATGACCTTGAGGTCGAAATCGTCGCCGCCGAGGTAGGTGTCTCCATTGGTGGATTTGACCTCGAAGACCCCGTCGCCGATTTCGAGGACCGAAACGTCAAATGTGCCGCCCCCGAGGTCATAGACGGCGATGCGCTCATCCTTCTTCTTGTCTAACCCATACGCCAAGGAGGCGGCGGTCGGTTCATTGATGATGCGGAGCACCGTGAGCCCCGCGACCTCGCCGGCGTCCTTCGTGGCCTGGCGTTGGCTGTCGTCAAAATACGCGGGGACCGTGATGACGGCTTCCGTGACGGGCTCGCCCAGGTAGTCCTCGGCGGTCTTCTTCATTTTCTGGAGGATCATCGCCGAGACTTCGGGCGGGCTATACGCTTTGCCCCGAATTTCCACGTGGGCGTCGCCATTTTTCGCCTCGACGACCGTGTACGGAAGGCGTTTCGTCGCTTCGCGGACCTGGGCCGCGGCAAACTTCCGCCCCATCAATCGCTTGATCGAAAAGATCGTATTCTCCGGATTGGTGATCGCTTGACGCTTGGCGATCTGGCCGACCAGTCGTTCGCCTTTCTCGGTGATCGCCACGACGGATGGCGTGATTCGACTACCTTCCGAGTTGGCGATGACGACCGGATCCCCGCCCGACACAAAGGCGACGCAGGAGTTGGTCGTGCCGAGATCGATGCCGATGACTTTACCCATGGAGTCTCCTTTCAGAACTTTGCTTGGCCGAACCTGCGTGTTTTCGGCGTCGCGTCCACCGATGACGACACAACGCCGACACATCCTGCGCCGAGGCTCGGAGACACCGCTCTCTGCCCGACGAGTGTAGATTGCCGATCAAGCTTTGGATTTCTACCACGCCCCGCACGGCCAGCGCAAGCACTTATGACGCGGGTGTTTTGCTGACCGTCACAAGAGACGGCCGAAGAATCCTGCCGTGCAGGACATACCCCCGCTGCGCTTCCTCGATAACCGTCTCGGGGTCGTGCTCGCTGGATTCCATCTGGGCAAGCGCCTGATGGAGCGACGGATCAAAGGGCTTCCCTAAGGCCGCGATCGGCTCAGCGCCGGCTTTCTGCAACGCGTCTTGAAGTTGTCGTGCGATGAGATCGAGCCCATTCACGATCACCGGATCGGCGTTGGCGCTCCGCGCGTGGGCGATGGCTCGCTCCAGGTTGTCGGCGACGGGCAACAACTCCTTGAGGACCTTCTCAGCCGCATACTTGGCGTAATCCGTCTGATCTCTCTGTGCCAGCTTCTTATAGTTTTCAAATTCCGCACACAGGCGAAGATAGCGGTCCTTGGATTCGGCACAGTCCCGCTCTGTTGCCTCGATCCGACGGGCCAGATCGTGGTCCGAGCTACCGGATTCCGCGGCCGAGCCGCCGGCGACTCCTTCTGCCGCCGGAGCGATGTCCGCGGCGTTGCATCCGGTTTTCATCACCTGTTCGTGTTCATGCGCCATCGTCCATCCTTGTTGCGGTGCTCCCCAAGGCCGGGGGTGTCACCACCCCTCTGCCCGAACGGATCGGGACTGTTCCTCCAGGAACGTTCCAAGTAATGTGGCCACGTGATCCACTAAGGGAATGACGAGGTCGTACTCCATCCGCGTCGGTCCGAGCACGCCGAGGGTACCATAGGAATGGGCTCCGCACCGATAATTGGCCAGGACCAAACTGAGGTCGTTGACGCCGAGCGCGGCGTTTTCCGAGCCGATGAAGACCTGGACGCCTTCGGTGTCGAGGCTCTTGTCGACCAACGTCATCATCATGTATTTCTCTTCGAACGTCTTAAAGAGTGCTTTCATTTTCGACGCGTCGGCGAATTCCGGGAGATCGAGGATCTTAGTCTTGCCTTCGACGTACAAATCGTCTGGGTGGTGAGTTTGCGCGCCGTGGGCGGCATTGATGATTTGGTCCATCAGCTGATCATACTGCCGTTTGTGTTCACGCATCTCCTCGATAAGGATCGAGCGGATCGTACGCAGGTCCTGGCCGCGAAACCGTGTATTGAGTTCCTCGGCGATCAATCGAAGCTGATCCGCCGAAGGCTCCTCATCCATTTCCACCTTGCGATGCTGAATGAAGCCATCTTCGGAGACGAAGATCGCGAGGAGAGACCGCCCACCCAACCGGGCGAATTCCACACGCTTGAACCGAAGGCTCGAAAATTTTGGTGTGACCACCACTCCGGTGTAGTTTGATAGCAACGACAGGAGACGAGAGGCCTCTTGCAGCGTGTCCTTGACGTCGTCTGACGGGGTCAATCGGAGTGCGACCAATCCCGCTTTTCCTGAAGAACCTGGGGTCGTGTCCAAGAGATAATCAACGTAGTAGCGATAGGCCTTTTCGGTCGGAACCCGACCGGATGAGGTATGGGGCTGTGCCAGATAGCCCATCTCCTCCAAGTCAGCCATCACATTGCGGATCGTGGCCGGGCTCAACCCCAGCTCGGAGCTCTTGGTTAACGTCCGTGACCCGACCGGTGTGGCCGTCCTGATATAACAGACGATCGTGGCACGTAAAATCTCTTGGTCCCGGCCGGTGAGACCCATTCGTTACTATCCTCCCCATATAGCTATCAAGCCTTAGCACTCAGTGGTCGAGAGTGCTAACAATAATTTAGCAAGGGACGAGCGACTTGTCAAGGCCGGTCAACCCTTCCGCATTGATGTTTTTGGTGATTTTCTGGCGGCTTGTGGACGGTTTGATGCTCGTGTGTCCCTGGTATCGCCAACCCGCTCGGCCAAGAGCGCCAGTCCTTCGAGTGTCAGATGGGGGCGCACGGTGTCGATGCTTGTTGTGGCTGGGACGATTAAGGGGGTCAAGCCCCCCGTGGCGACGACGCGGCAGCGTGTGCCGAGTTCGTCTTGCATCAGACGAATGATGCCGTCTACCATACACGCGTGCCCCTGGATCATTCCCGTTTGCATGCTGGAGGCGGTGTCGCGTCCGATCACCTCGTTGGGCCGAGTCCACTCGACCTTTGATAGCTTTGCTGCTCGCGCGGTCAACGCCTCGGCCGAAATCGCGGCTCCCGGAGCGATGACCCCTCCCAGATAGGCGCCGTCAGCCGAGACGGCACAGAACGTGGTGGCGGTTCCAAAGTCCACGATGATGAGTGGGCCCCCATACGAGTCAAAGGCGGCCGCCGCATTGACAAGACGGTCTGCACCGATCTCCTCGGGTTTGGTGTACCGAATTGAGAGACCAAGTGGAGACCGATAGGTGACGAGTTGGGGGATGATCCCGAAATCTTTCGCCAGAAGATCGACAAAGAGCGGGGTCAAGGTGGGGACGACACTGGAAATGATCGCGGTGGTCGGGGACGCCGACCCGGCGGTGCGGATCAGTTCGCAAATCGTGAGCCCATATTCGTCCGTCGTTCGGTTGACGTGGGTGGCCAACCGCCACTCGTGTTCGAGGACACGCTGCCGGAAGACACCAATCACGATATTGGTGTTCCCGATGTCGATGGCGAGCAACAAAGGGTGGCGAGGCCGGCTCTTCATGCGGCTATACCAGCGGCGGAACGGCAGTCCGGCACAGCAAGACCTCCCCGGAATGAATCGCGCGGCGAACGCCGTCACGCTGTTCGAGTATCAGGCATCCGGTTGGATCGAGGCCCCGATCGGCGCCTTCAACGACGCCGTCGGGCGTCAGAACCGCGAGATGCTGTCCCAGCGTGGCACTCGCCATCGTCCATCGCCCGGATACCTCCTCCACTCCGTGTCTCAAGGTGCCGACCCAGCGGGCCATCGCGTTCAAGAGCAGGGCCGCCAACTGATTGCGATCGGTTTCGCTGCCGATCGTGTCGAGGAGTGAGGTCGCTGATGTGCGGATGTCTTCGGGAAACGCAGCGGCACGATTATTGACATTGACCCCGATGCCGACCACGACTGCGGGTGGTGCGTTCTCGGTTTTGAAACGACATTCCGTCAGAATACCGGCGACCTTTCTCTGTCCGATCAGCACATCGTTCGGCCATTTCACACGGCATTGGAGCCCCGTAACGGCTTCGATCGCGTCAATCGTTGCGACAGCGGCGGCCAGACCGATCCACGGCACGCGGTCGATCTCGATGGAGGGGCGAAGGATCACCGAGAGAGCCAGTGCGGTTCCGCGCGGGGTCCGCCAGATGCGATGGCCGCGCCCACGCCCGGCGCTCTGGGACTCGGCCAGGAGAACGGTTCCGTGGGGGGCGTTCTTCGCCGCCCATTCGAGTGCCAAAGTATTGGTGGATGCCAGGTGGTCGAAGACATGGAGATTCCACTGGCTTGGAACCGGGAGATGTCTCAAAATGGCCTCTACCGCGAGGGAATCGGCCATAGGTCGAGGTGGAGATTGGCGGCGGGAACGGAATGGGTCAACGCGCCGACCGAGATCACGTCGACGCCGAGCGCGGCGATGTCCCGGATCGTCTGCAACGTGATCCCGCCCGAGGCTTCGACCAGCGCGCGGCGCTTAATCACCGCGAGCGCAGCGCGGATCTCGTCCAGATGCATGTTATCGAGCAGGATCGCGTCCGCTCCGGCGTCCACCGCTTCGCGGGCTTCGTCGAGCGTCTGTACTTCGACCTCGATTTTGAGCAATCGTCCGCCGGAAGCTTTTGCCCGACGCACCGCCTCGGCCACCCGCCCCGCCTGCGGGGGGCCGAGGAGTGCCAGATGCGTGTCCTTGATCAAGATCCCGTCATCGAGGCCCATGCGGTGGTTGCTGCCTCCGCCGCAGCGCACGGCATACTTATCCAACAACCGCCACCCTGGAGGGGTTTTTCGGGTATCGACGACTTTCACGTTGAATTCCCGCGTGGCCTCCACGAACGTTCGGGTCAGCGTGGCGATCCCGCAGAGGCGTTGCAGGATATTCAGGGCGA
>Ga0184615_10000166_pt1 | contig 40908 bp, 46 predicted proteins | sample PLM4_65_coex_FD_133134 | JGI IMG/M metagenome (GOLD analysis project Ga0184615, IMG submission 133134) | Groundwater sediment microbial communities from an aquifer in East River, Colorado, USA - PLM4_65_coex | ecosystem: Environmental > Terrestrial > Soil > Riparian zone | place: USA: East...
AAGGACCGCATCTGCCTGAACATGATCCAGGCCGCCGAGCGCGACGGCCGGCTGTCGCCCGGCGCGACGGTGATCGAACCGACGAGCGGCAACACGGGGATCGGGCTGTCGCTGATCGCCGCGGTCCGCGGGTACCGGTTGATCCTCCTCATGCCGGAGAGCATGACGCGGGAGCGGATCGACCTGCTCAAGGCGTACGGGGCGGAGGTCATCCTCACCCCAGCGCCGCTGGGCATGGCCGGCGCGATCGCGGAGGCGCGCAGGCTGGTGGAGCAGCATCCGGGGTCGTTCATGCCGGATCAGTTTGCCAACCCGGCCAACCCCGAGATGCACCGGCGCACCACGGCGCCCGAGATTCTCGATGCCGCCGGCGGCCGGGTCGACGCATTCGTCGCCGGGGTGGGGACCGGCGGGACGATCACCGGGGTGGGGGAGGTGCTCAAGGCGCACAATCCGGCGGTGCACATCGTCGCCGTGGAACCGGCCGCGTCCGCCGTGCTGTCGGGGAAACCAGCCGGCCCGCACAAGATTCAGGGCATCGGGGCGGGTTTTGTCCCCAAGGTCCTGAACCGGTCGATCCTCGACGAGATCATGACCGTCACCGACGACGAGGCGTTTCGAACCAAAAAGGCCCTAGCCGAGCGGGAGGGCCTGCTGGTCGGCATTTCCTCGGGAGCCAACGTGTTCGCCGCCCGGCAGATCGCCCGCCGCCTCGGGAAGGGAAAGCGCGTGATCACGGTCTTACCCGACAGGGGCGAGCGGTATTTCAGCATCGAGAAATATTTCGGGACCGCGTAACCGAGCTTGCTGGACCGAACGAAGGTGCGGTTTCCCGCACTGAGGCTTGGAATCGTAGGTTGAGGAGCAGTTCCGTATGGCCATGAACGACGACCAGATCAAGCGATACAGCCGGCACATCCTGCTCCCCGAGGTGGGGGGCAAGGGGCAGAAGAAGATCGCCAATGCCAAGATCTTCATCGTGGGAGCGGGCGGCCTGGGTTCGCCCGCGGCGCTCTATCTGGCCGCGGCCGGCGTGGGCACGATCGGACTCATCGACGGCGACGTGGTGGACCTGTCCAACCTCCAGCGCCAGGTGATCCACCACACGGCCGACGTCGCGCGGCCGAAGATCGACTCCGCGCGGGAGAAGATCATCGCGCTCAACCCCGACGTGCGCGTGGTCGCCTTTCACGACCGGCTGACCGCGGCCAACGCCCTGGACGTGGTGAAGGACTTCGACCTGATCATCGACGGCACCGACAATTTTCCGACCAAGTTCCTCATCAACGACACGGCCATTCTGGCGCGCAAGCCGCTCATCCACGGCGGGATCCTCCGTTTCACGGGCCAGGTCATGACCATCCTGCCCGGAACCTCGGCCTGCTACCGCTGCCTGTTCAAGGCGCCGCCGCCGGCGGGGCTGGTCCCCTCCTGTCAGGAAGCCGGCGTGCTGGGGGCGCTGGCCGGCATCATCGGCAGCATCCAGGCCACCGAAGCCCTCAAGCTCGTCCTGGGCGTGGGTCGTCCGCTCGCCGATCGCCTGTTGACCTACGACGCGCTCACCACGCGCTTCCGGGATGTCCCCTTGCGGCGCAACCCGAACTGTCCGGTCTGCAGCGACCGTCCGACGATCACGCGGCTCATCGAATACGAACAGGAGGTGTGCCGGACGGCGTAGGCGAACCGCCCGGCGACGACCATGGGCAAGATGAAGGGGCTGAAATGCCGCGAGTGCGGGAAGGCCTACCCGGCCGAACCCCTGCACGTCTGCGAATTCTGCTTCGGGCCGCTCGAAGTCGACTACGACTACGAGGCCATCGCGGCCACGATCTCGCGCGACCGGATCGTCGCCGGGCCGAAGAGTCTGTGGCGGTACATCGACCTGCTGCCGGTGGAGAAGGAGGCGACGGTTGGCCTCCACGGGGGCTTCACGCCGATGATCCGGGCCACCCGCCTAGGCCAGGTCCTCGGCCTCGACGCCTTGTACCTCAAGAACGACACGGTGAACCACCCGACGCTGTCCTTCAAGGACCGCGTCGTCGCCGTCGCGCTCACCCGCGCGAAGGAATTCGGCTTCGACACGGTCGCGTGCGCCTCCACCGGGAACCTCGCCAACTCGGTCGCGGCCCATGCGGCGCAGGCCGGGTTCAAATGCTTCGTGTTCATCCCGTCGGATCTCGAGTCGGCGAAAGTCCTCGGCAATCTGATCTACCACCCCACGGTGGTGGCGGTCGAGGGCACGTACGACGACGTCAACCGGCTGTGCAGCGAGATCTCCGGCGAATACCGCTGGGCCTTCGTCAACATCAACATCCGCCCGTATTACGCCGAGGGCTCCAAGACACTCGCCTACGAGACCGCCGAGCAACTCGGCTGGCGCGCGCCGGACCAGGTCGTGGTGCCGATCGCGTCGGGCTCGCTGCTCACCAAGATCTGGAAGGGGCTCAAAGAGTTCGAGCGCGTGGGGCTGATCACCGGCGTCAAGACCAAGGTCAACGGGGCGCAGGCCGCGGGCTGCTCCCCGGTCGCCACGGCATTCGCGGAAGGGCGGGATTTCATCAAGCCAGTGAAACCCAAGACGCTGGCCAAGTCGCTCGCGATCGGCAATCCCGCCGACGGCTTCTACGCCCTCAAAACGGCGCGCGAGACCGGCGGCGTCATCGAGATGGTGACCGACGACGAGATCGTCGCGGGGATCCACCTCCTCGCGCAGACCGAGGGGGTCTTCGCCGAGACCGCCGGCGGCGTGACCATCGCGGTCCTGAAAAAGCTGGTCGCGCAGGGCGCGATCGCCCGGCGGGACCTGACGGTCGCGTACATCACCGGCCACGGGCTCAAGACGCAGGAGGCGGTGGCGGGCACGCTGGGCGAGGCGGTGTACATCGAGCCCAGCTTGGACAAGTTTCAACGACGGTTCAGGCTCAAGGAGACGTGAGATGCCGGTGATCGTGCGGATTCCCTCGCCGCTGCGCAAGTTGACCGGCGGACAGGGGGAAGTCGAGGCCAAGGCGGAGACCATCGGCGGGCTGATCAACGCCCTGGAGGCGTCGTACCCTGGGATCAAGGAGCGGGTCTGCGACGAGACCGGAGCGGTCCGGCGGTTCGTGAACATCTACGTCAACGAAGAAGACATCCGTTTTCTGACGCACCAGGACACCCCCCTCAAGGATGGCGATCACGTGTCGATCGTGCCCGCGATCGCCGGAGGGCGCCGGTAATCCCGGCGGCACGGCATGGCGAGCCTTAAAGTCCACATCACGTTCCCGGAAGAGCGGATCAAGGAATCGATCATTTACCAAATCGGGCACGAGTACAAGGTCGTGACGAACATCCGGCGCGCGGACGTGACCGAAAAGACCGGCTGGATGGACGTGGAGCTCGTGGGCGACGTGGGCGAGATCGACCGCGCCATCGCGGGGTTGAAGCGCAAGGGCGTGAAGGTCGATCTGATCGAACGCAACATCATCGAGTAACGGGGAACCCATGGCTCTGACCGACGCACAGATCGAACGCTACAGCCGGCACCTGATCTTGAAGGAGGTCGGGGGCAAGGGCCAGAAGAAGATCGCGGACGCCAGGGTCTTCCTGGTGGGCGCGGGGGGGTTGGGGTCGCCCTCGGCGCTCTACCTCGCGGCGGCGGGCGTCGGTACGCTGGGCCTCATCGACGCCGACACCGTCGATCTCTCCAACCTCCAGCGCCAGATCCTGCACACGACCGACCGCGTCGGGATGCCCAAGGTGGAATCGGCGCGGCAAACGCTCTCCGCCCTGAACCCCGAGATTCGGATCAACATCCATCAAGACCGCATTTCCTCCGCCAACATCATGGACCTGATCCGCGAGTACGACATCGTGCTGGACGGCTCGGACAATTTCCCGACGCGCTTCCTGGTCAACGACGCGTGCTTTTTCCTCAAAAAGACGCTGGTCTCGGGCAGCATCTTTCGGTTCGAGGGCCAGGTCGTCGTGATCAAGGCGCACCAGGGCTATCCCTGCTACCGCTGCCTGTACCCGGAGCCCCCGCCGCCGGGCCTCGTCCCCTCCTGCCAGGAAGCGGGCGTCCTGGGCGTGCTCGCCGGGACGATCGGCATCCTCCAGGCCGCCGAAACGCTCAAGGAAATTCTGGGCGTGGGCGACTCGTTGGCGAACGGGCTGGTCATGTACGACGCGCTGGACATGACATTCCGGACGCTCAAGACGCGGAAGAACCCGAACTGCGCCCTGTGCGGGCCGACTCCCACGATCACGACGCTGCTCGACTACGAGCAGTCCTGCACCCTGCCCTCCGCAGCCGGCACGTCCCGGTGAAGATGCCCAAACCCCTCGTCGAGGCGATGGTCGCCCACGCCGGTGAGACGTATCCCGAGGAGTGTTGCGGCCTGCTGGCGGGCGTCGACGGTCGCCCGACGCACCTGTACCGCATTCAGAACGTGCACGAAACCCCGAAGGTGTTTTACGAGATGGCGCCCAAGGAGCAGTTCTACGCGTTCAAGAACATGCGCCACAACGGCTTGAGTCTCCTGGCCATCTACCATTCGCACCCCGAAAGCCCGGCCCGTCCGTCGCAGAGCGACATCCGCCTCGCCTACGATCCCGAGCCATGCTATCTCCTCATTTCGCTCCAGCAGCTCGACCAACCGCAGGTGCGCGCGTATCGAATCGTCGACGGTGCGGTGGCGGAAGAGCCGCTGGACGTGCTGTAATCGCCTAGCCCGACGGCTGGCAGCGCGGGCAGAAGAAGGCGGGCTGAGCGTCTTTTGCGGCCGGCAGCTTTTCGATCCGGGCGCCGCAGCGCCGCTTGCACGGACGACCCGCGCGTCCGTACACGCGAAACCGCTCTTGAAACCGCCCAGCCGCCCCGTCCGGCATGCGGTAGTCGCGGATCGTCGACCCGCCCCATCGAATCCCCCGCCGGAGCGTCGTCTTGATCGCGCGGTACAGGGCCTCGCGTTGCGCCTCGCTCAGCCGCGAGGCCTCCCGGCGTGGGTGCAAGCGCGCGGCGAAAAGTGCCTCGTTCGTATAGATGTTCCCCAGCCCGGCGAGGATCTTCTGGTTCATCAGGAGCGCCCGGAGCTGTCCACGCCGGGCCGAGATGATCGCCCGCCAGGTGGCCCGCCGCAGCGCGAGGGCGTCTGGCGCCACGGTCAGCTCGTTCAGCGAGCGCGCCAGACGCCAGCCTCCGAAGCGGCGCGGGTCGCGGTACTGCAGCTCCCACGGCTCGCCCGAGAGGGTGAGCACGGCGTGAGTGTGGGCGGGCCGCGGCGCGCCGCGTGGCGCGACCAGGCACTGCCCCGTCATCCCGAGGCGGATGACGAGCCAGAGCGGGGGATCCAGCGCGACGAGGATCGACTTGCCGTGTCGGCGCACCTGCACGATCGCGCGCTTCGGCAGCGCCTCGACGCCAACATCCCCAGTCACAATATCCCGCCGCACCAGATCGAGGGTCTCGATCGTCCGCCCCACCAACACGGGTCTCAGGCGCCGGACGATCGATTCCACCTCCGGCAGCTCGGGCACGCTAGACTCCGGCGGGGGCGGTTGCGGCGGACCGTCGCCGCCCGAACAGCCTCGCGCCGAGGATGCCGATCTCGTACAGCACCGTCAACGGCACGAGCATGACGGCCAGGTTGAAGATGTCGGAGGTGGGCGTGAGGATGGCCGCAATGATGGCGTTGACGAGCAGCGCGTAACGTCGGTTTTTCGCCAGGAAGGCGGGTGTGACCAAGCCCATCCGACCGGCGAGCGTCACCGCAAGCGGAACCTCGAAGATCAGGCCGAACGCGAGGTAGAACTTGATCGTGAAATCGACGTACATCCCGGCGGAGAGCATGGGCTTCAGCCCGCGCTCGACCCCGAAGCCGATCAGGAAGGTCAGGGCGAAGGGCAGCGCGACCAGACCGCAGAACACGAGCCCCAGGAGGAACAACAGGTACGACGCGATGAGGAACGCCGCTCCGTAGCGACGCTCGGCGCGGTAGAGCCCCGGCGAGACGAACCGCCAGACCTGATAGAAGACCAGGGGAAGGACCGCCAGCAGACCGACGGCGAGCGAGATTTTCAGCGACGCCCAAAAGGGCTCGGTCGGCGATAGAAAGTACAGGTCGGACCCGAGCGGCTTGACCAGCCACGCGAGGATCGCGTCGGAGAACGAGAAGGCGCCCGCCGCCGCCGCAACCACCCCGACCGCGGAGACCATCAGGCGGCGCCGCAACTCCACGAGGTGATCCAACAGCGGCATGCGGCCGCCGACGTCGTCGCGCTCAGACATCATGGGGCGTGGTGCTCGACGGCGGTGGCTCGGCCGGAGAGGCGGGGGGGCGCTCGGCGCCCCCCTCCTCCACCCGCAATTCCTCCCGGAGCTGGCCCTGCGCCTCGTCGGCCGCCTGCTTCAGCGCGGCGAACCCGCGCCCCAGGGATCGCGCGAGGTCGGGAAGCCGCTTGGGACCCAGCACGATCAGGGCCAGGAGCAGGATCACGACCAGTTCGGGAAATCCGATGCCGAACATTGCCCTCGACGCCTCCGGTCCCTAGTGGGTCGTCTCGGCGAGTTTGGACTGGCGCAGGATTTCGTTCATCCGGTCCTTCGCGGCGAGCTTTTCCTTTTGTAGGGTTTTCTTGCGCACTTCGTCGTCCGCCGGCAGGATCCGGCGCTTCAACAGGGTGTTCAATTCGCGTTCCAGTCGCCGGTGATGCTGCTCCAACTCGACAAACTCTCGGTTCCCCTTGCGAACGTGATCGAGCCACTCCTTGTCTTCGTTCAGCATCGGAGCCTCCTTCCGCGTTAATCGGGCCGCCCGGCCCGCGGCATCGGTGCGCTCGCCCACTCCATGACAATCGCGTCCTCGGGGGGATCCGCGTAGTACCCCCGCCGCACGCCCACGGACCGAAAACCGAACCGTTCGTACACGGCGATGGCGGCGCGGTTCGACCGTCGCACTTCGAGGCCGGCCTTCGCGATGCGGCCGTCGCCGCTCTCGAACAGGCGTTCAAGCAACCGGCGCGCCACCCCCAGACGGCGGTATTCGGGGAGGACCGCCAGCGTCAATAGATGGAGCTCGTCCACGATCACCCATCCCCCGACGTAGCCGATGATCGCGTCGTCGAGCGTCGCCACCAGGAACCGCGCAAAGGGATTCTCCCGCAGCTCGGCCAGGAACATGGCCTCGGTCCAGGGGCTTGAAAACGACGCCCGTTCGATCGCCAACACGTCACCCAGATCGGCTTCCGTCATCGTCCTGATCCGCGCGATCATGGCAGCGCGGTGCGGAGCGCGAGCGGACGCCGACACCCCGCCGATCTCACGATCGGTCATGACCCGGATCCCACCCCAACGCGAGCCGCCGCCGGGACCCGACGAGCCCTCGCTCCAGATTGACCTCCGCCGCCGCGCGCCGGAGGTAGCGCGGCACGAGTTCGGCAACCGGGGTCGCGTCCCCCGAGGCGAGGCGCCGCACGCCCAACGCGGCCACCGCCGCTGCGATCGTCATCGCCGGAGACGACCCGAACCGGCCGCGGGCCCCCAGCGCCTCGGCAAGGCCGTCGCGGTGCAGGAGGGTCCCGTCGCCGACGCACCACACCTCCTCATCCCCTGGCAGCGACGCCGCCCACGCCGACGGCGGCGCCAGAACCTCGTCGGTCACGGGGTCGAGGACGCCCTCCGCGCACCGGAACAGCCGCCCGAAGATCTCGCCCCGCTTCGCGTCCAGGCACGCCGCGACCAGTCCCGAACACCCCGAGGCAACCGCCACCGCATCCAACGTGCCCACCGCCGCGACCGGCATCGCCCGCGCGCCGACCAACCCCTTCACCACGCTCACCCCGATCCGAAGGCCGGTGAACGACCCCGGCCCGATCGACAGGGCCAGCCCGTCGAGGTCGGCCACCCGCCATCCGCGCTCCAAAAGCAGTCGATCGATCGCGGGGAACAGTTCGCGCGAGGTCCGGCCCCGCTCCTCGCACCGCGCCTCGCCCACCACGCCCGGGCGGGACGGGTGCCGATCGTCCCACAGCGCGACGCTCGCCCATTCGGTCGCCGTCTCGATGGCCAACAGCCTCATGGTGTGTGTCCCTCGGGCACGCGGCGCGACGTCACCGGGACGCCGGAATGATTTCCTGGTACTCGACACGCAACGTCCCCGCCCCGCTGGACGCGGTGACCGAGAGCGGACGCCACGCCCCCGCAACCTCCGCGTAGCGGTCGAATCGAACGCGGAAGCGGCCGGACCCCTTCGCGTCGAACCACTCCTCGCTCACGGGGAGAAACCGCGTCCGTTCGAGCAGGACCTTGCGCTCAAAACGGGCCCGCCCGCCGTCCACGACGAGGAAGTACAGCGCGTAGCGATCCTCCCCGCGCTCCAGCGCGACCACGTCCAGCGGGTCGACGACGACCCCGTGGCTCGCCCCCAAGACCCGGAGCACGTCGGCGACGCGGACCGTCCCCAACCACCGCGCCAGGCCCGCGTCGATCGCCTCGGCGCCGACGATCGCCGGGCCGTCACCCTCCAACCGAACGTCCTCGCCTTCCGCCGTCAAGGCGAAGAGATCCCGACCGAGCGGATCCAGGCCCCGGACGACGAAGGTCTTCGGCGCGGTGAACGCCACGGTGCCGCGCACGCTCGCCGAACCGTCCGCGTTCTCCACCGCCAACGTGACCAGCGCGCGGTACGACCCCACGGACACGCGGTCCGCCAAGAGCCGCTCCAACTCGGGAAGCGTCGCCTCCCGGCGCGGCGCCGAGTCCTCCACGAGGGCCGGGCGATGCGCGCCGCACCCGACGATCAGGAGCGCCCCTACCCCTGCCACGAACGACGCCACGCACCGCGGCCCCGCCCGCCTACCGGACACCCAGCACCTCGAGCGCCTCGTGGACGTTCTCCACACCGATCATCTCCAGCGGCGGCTGCCCAATCCGGTCGGCGTTCCGCTTGGGAAGAACGCAGCGCGTAAACCCCAAGCCGGCCGCCTCACGGAGACGAATCTCGGCCTGGGGCACGGCGCGGATCTCGCCGGCCAACCCGATCTCGCCGAAGACCAGCGTGCGGGCGTCGATCACGCGGTCCCGCCAACTGGAGGCCACGGCCGCCGCGATCCCGAGGTCAGCCGCGGGCTCCTCAAGGCACAACCCCCCCGCCACGTTCACGAAGACGTCCTGGCCGCCGACCGCCAGGCCCACGCGTTTATCGAGCACGGCCAACAGGAGCCCCAGCCGCCCGGGCTCGATGCCGTTCGCCGTCCGGCGGGGCATTCCCGCGGCGGGATGGGTGACAAGCGCCTGCAGCTCGACCAGGATCGGGCGGGTGCCCTCGGCACTGGCGATGATCGCCGAACCGGACGACCCGTGGGAACGCTCGGCGAGAAACAGCTCCGACGGGTTGGGCACCTCGGCCAGCCCATAGCCCTTCATCTCGAACACCCCGACTTCCTGGGTGGACCCGAACCGGTTCTTGACCGTGCGGATGATGCGGTAGGGGTGGCCCTTCTCGCCCTCGAAGTACAACACCGTGTCGACGATGTGTTCGAGGACGCGCGGCCCCGCGATCGCGCCGTCCTTGGTGACGTGGCCGACCAGGAACGTCGCCGTGCCGGTCTGTTTGGCCGACGCCATGAGCCGACCCGCCACGTCGCGCACCTGGCCGACGCTGCCGGCCGACGATTCGAGTGCCTCGCTGCGCAGCGTCTGGACCGAATCGACAATCAAGACCTGCGGAGCCTGGAGGCGCGCCGCCTCAATGACCCGGTCCACGGACGTCTCGGCGAGCAACCACAGGGCGTCGCTGCCCACGTCGAGCCGGTCGGCGCGTAGGCGAATCTGCTGGATGGATTCCTCGCCCGAGACGTACAAGACCGGGCGGCCGTTCCGCGCCAGCCGATCGGCCATCTGGAGGAGGAGCGTGGACTTGCCGATCCCGGGATCGCCGCCGATCAGCGTGACCGACCCCACGACCAAGCCGCCGCCGAGGACGCGGTCGAGTTCCCCGATCCCGGTGGGATATCGAACCTCGGTGGACTGGACCGGCACGTCGACGAGGCGGACCGGCGCCGCGCCGCCCACACCGTCCGGAGACGCATCGACGGCGAGCCCCGCCGCGACTTCCTCCGCCATGCTGTTCCAGGTCCCGCACTCGGCGCATCGCCCGAGCCACTTCGGGCTCTGTCCCCCGCACGACTGGCAGACGAAGATCGTCCGGGCTTTCCGCATGGCCGGATGATACCGAGAGGAGCGGGGGAAAATCAACGCGGCCGCGCCGGCCTCGAAACCGCGTCAGACGTCGGCGAGGGCGCGCCGGATCGCGCCGAGCGCCGCGTCAGCCGCCGCCCGCCCGCGCGTGATCATGAGGTCGGTTTTCCGCAGATCGTAGAGGGGAACCCCGAAGGCGTCCACGTCGATCATCACGTCGGCGTGCCGGCGTTCTCGCGCGGCGTTCTGCCGGGCGAACAGCGAAACGACCTGCACGCCGATCTGGAGCATGTTTTTCAGATCGGCCGACTCCGCCGCGCGGTAGTTGACGTCCACCCCCACCACGACCGCCTCCGGAAAACGCGCCCGCGCCGCAAGAACGGGCAATTGGCTGGTCGCGCCGCCGTCGACCAGGACGCGCCCGGCCACGGTCGTGGGCGTGAAGAAGACGGGCAGGCTGCAACTCGCCTGGACCGCGAGCGAGACGTCCCCCTCGTCCAGCACGACCGTGTCCCCCGTGCGGAGGTCGCACGCGACAGCCGCGAAGGGGTGCTTGAGATCGGAGAAGGCGACGTCGCCCAGGAAGCGCCGGAGGACGGCCCCGATTCGATCGCTCGACCAGAACCCCCGTCGCGAGAGCGCGGGGGCGAGCAGCCGACGCCACGTCAGGCCGCGCGCGATGGCGTGGATCTCGCCAACCGTGTAGCGCCCCGAGGCGTACAGCGCGCCCACGAACGCGCCGCCGCTCGTGCCCACGACGCTGGCCACGGGAACCCCCGCGCGGGCCAGCACGTCGAGGACGCCGACGTGCGCCGCGCACCGCGCGGCGCCCCCGCTGAGCGCGAGTCCGATCGCGCGCGCCCGCCTCTCGTCTCTTCCTTCCATGACCGGCGCGTAGTATAGCATCCAGCGCTTCACCCTTGACAGACCCATCGTAGAGGGAGACAATGAGGCCAATGCGTATCCTCAATCATTCGTGGTATGCCGTGCCGGCGGGTCTCGGCGGGCTGTTCCTGGCAGCGTGGGCCATGTCCTCGTCGGCGGGGACGGCCGGGGATCCCCAGCGAGGTAAAATCGTGTACGAAAAGAATTGTCAGGGGTGCCACGGCAGGACGGGCGCGGGAGTCGGCGGCGCCACGCCCAGCTTGGTGGACACCGCCAGGATGGCGACCAAGAGCGACGCGGACCTGGTCGACACCGTGACCAAGGGCCGGCCCGGAACCGGGATGCCCGCGTGGGGATCCATCTTGAACGAGCGCGATCGCTGGAACGTCGTCGCCTACATCAGGACGTTCGCCGTATCGCCGTGACCGCCCTCCGCGATTCGTATTCCGCCACAATTGACAAGGTCTTTCGCGAATGTTAGCTTAGGCCCCGTGCCGTCCACGCGCGGAATCGTATGAGCGTTCCCCACCTCCTGGTGATCGATCAGGATCCCTCTGTTCAACACGCGGTCGAGGCCGCGCTGAGCCCCCACGGCTTTGAGGTCACCACGGTGGGCGACGGGCTGTCGGCCCTGGACGTCGCGCTCGCCACCGCTCCCGACATCATCCTCGCCGAGTACCGCATGGATGGAATGAATATTTTCCGCTTCTTCGAGAAGCTGAAGCAGAAGAACGTGCTGAAGACCATCGCCCTGCTACTCCTCGTCAATCCGACCGACGTCTACGATGAACTGACCCTTCGGCTCGTCGGCGTCTCGGATTTCCTCCGGAAACCCCTCAACGTCCAGGAGCTCCTCGACCGCGTCAAGCGCTATGTCCCCACGCCAGCAACCGTTCCCTCGGCAACACCGCCGGTCAAGAACCCCAAGACCAAGGGCGACGAGGTGAACATCGAGGACATCATGGGGTGGTCCCGGCCCTCGGGGGCGTCACCGTTTTCGGAACTGTCGCAGGAACGTTCGGGCGGGATCGACCTGAGCGTCGAGCCCCCGGCCGCCGCCACCGAGACGGCGGAAGACACCCTCTTTCTCGACCGCAACGAGATCACGCCCAGCAATTTCCTGTCGCCGCCGGTGGATGAGCACACCGTCGTGGCGCCCGCGGACCACGCCGCCCGAGCAGCCCAGCCGAGCGCCACGCCAACCGCTGGCGAGCGGACCCCGGGGCTCACCGAACGCCCGTCCGGCGCGACGAATGGTTCGTCAGGTCTCGCGCACGACATGGTCAATCGCGTGGCGAAAGACGTCGTGGAAAAGGTGGCGTGGGAGCTCTTGCCCGGCCTCGCCCAGCAATCGATGGAGCGCATCATCAAAGACGTCGTCGAACGCGTCGTCTGGGAAGCCGTCCCTTCCATCGCCGAGACGGCGATCAAGCAAGAAATCGAGCGCCTTAAGAAGGACAACGCCTAGCCCGCGCGTCGAAACCCGCCTCGGGATGGTTTCGCCCCTCCATCCTTTACATCCGTCGCCCCTGAATGATATGATGGCCACCAACTGACGGCCGTTTCACCACGTCCCGACTCCCGATGCCCGATCTCGACACCGTCTATCGACCCGGCGAGGTCGAAGCCCGCTGGTCCCGCGCCTGGCTCGATCGCGGATGGTTTCGAGCGGATGCGCGCTCGCCGGCCTCGTCCTCGTACTGCATCGTCATCCCCCCGCCGAACATCACGGGCTCGCTTCACCTGGGCCACGCCCTGAACAACACGCTGCAGGACATCCTCATCCGCTGGCACCGCATGAGGGGCGACGCCACCTTGTGGCAGCCGGGAACCGACCACGCCGGAATCGCCACGCAGAACGTTGTCGAGCGCCAACTGCCGGCCGAAGGCACATCCCGCGACGAGCTGGGTCGGGAACGGTTCGTCGAGCGGGTCTGGGAGTGGCGAAAAACGTCCGGTGGGAGGATCGTCGAGCAGCTCAAACGGCTCGGCGCGTCGTGCGACTGGAACCGCGAGCGGTTCACGATGGACGAAGGCCTGTCCGCCGCGGTGCGCGAGGTGTTCGTCCGGTTGCATCACGAAGGGCTCATCTACCGCGCCGAGCGCCTGATCAACTGGTGCTGGCGTTGCGGAACGGCCTTGTCGGACATCGAGGTCGAGCACGAGGAGGTCGCGGGGAAGATGTATCACATCCGGTATCCCCTCGCCGACGACCCGGCTCAGTCCCTCACCGTGGCGACGACGCGACCCGAGACGATGCTCGGCGACACCGCCGTGGCCGTCCACCCCGACGATCCACGGCATGCGACATGGATCGGGAAGAAACACGTCAGACTTCCGCTCACCACCCGGACGATTCTCATCGTCGGCGACCCGATCCTGGTCGACCGGGAGTTCGGCACCGGCGCCGTGAAAATCACGCCGGGGCACGATTTCAACGACGAGAAGGCGGGCCACCGGCACGGGCTGCCGACGATCTCGCTCTTCGACACGCGAGGTCGGGTCGATCCCGCTGCCTTCGATGAGGCGAAGGTGTTCCCCGACCTGGCGAAGGCCATCGCCGGCCGCTCGATCAAAGACGCTCGAACCCTTGTCGTCGAACGGCTTGAGCAAGAGAGTTTCCTCATCAAGATCGAAGACCACCGCCACGCGATCGGCACGTGTTACCGTTGCAAGACCATCGTGGAACCCTTCTCCTCGCCGCAGTGGTTCGTGAGAGTCAACGATCCGAACAACTCCCTCGCGGCCCCGGCGATCGAGGCCGTTCGCAGCGGCCGCATCCGTCTGATTCCCGAAGGGTGGGTCAACAACTACCTGGGCTGGATGAACAACATCCAGGACTGGTGCGTCTCGCGGCAGATCTGGTGGGGCCACCGCATCCCGGTGTGGTACTGCACGGCGTGCGACCCGGCGGTCTCGCGCATCGGCTCGGAAGGTCGCACGGAAGCAGCCTTCCACATCGCGAAGGACGCCGTCCCGATCCGGCCACCCGTCGACGATCCGCAACGGGACCCGCGCGCCTGCCGGTGTGGTTCGACAGCCCTGGTACAGGACTCCGACGTGTTGGATACGTGGTTCTCCTCTGCGCTGTGGCCGTTCTCGACGTTGGGGTGGCCTGACGGAAACTCTGAATTCTTCAAGAGGTTCTACCCCACGTCGACGCTCGTCACGAGCTTCGACATCCTGTTCTTCTGGGTCGCGCGGATGATCATGATGGGGCTTCATTTCACGACGAAGGTCCCGTTCGAGGATGTCTACATCCATGCCCTCGTCCGCGACGCCGAGGGCCAGAAGATGAGCAAGTCGAAGGGCAACGTGATCGACCCGCTCGGCATCATGGAGCAATACGGCACCGACGCGTTGCGCTTCACGCTGGCCGCGATGGCCTCGCCGGGCCGGGACGTGAAACTGTCCGAACAACGGATCGAGGGATACCGAAATTTTGCCAACAAGCTCTGGAACGCCGCGCGGTTCGTGTTGATGAACCTTGACGGGCGGCCGGTCGAGCCGTCTTTGGAGCATCGCTCGCTCACTGATCGCTGGATCACCGTGCGGCTCCAACGCTGTATCGCGATGGTCACGCAGGATTTGGATGCCTACCGATTCGACGAGGCCGCGAACCATCTGTATCAGTTCGTCTGGCACGAGTTCTGCGACTGGTACATCGAGCTCGCCAAACCACGATTGGCGCCCGACGCGCCGGCCGAAGAGGCGGCCGCCACACGCGCGACGATGGTTGCGACGTTGGACACGGCGCTTCGATTGTTGCACCCCTTCATACCCTTTATCACAGAAGAAATCTGGCAGAAGCTCCCCCACGCCGGCGAGACGATCGTCCTGGCACCGTTCCCTCAGCCGCAGACCGTCAGCGCAGACGATGAAGCGCTTGAAGCCATCGTTGCGGACATCATCACCGTGATCACCGCGATTCGAGCGACGCGAAGCGATTTGAATGTCCCTCATTCGCAAACGCTTCGCGCCGGACTCAACGCGCCGACTCGGACCGCTGATGTGATCCTCCGCCACGGGGCAAAGGACATTCAGCGGCTGGCTCGCCTCTCCGAGTTCCAGGCGGGACCTGACCTGGCCGCTCCGTCCGGCGCGGTCGTCAGCGCGACCGCGGTAGGCGAGGTGTTCGTCGTCCTGGAGGGCGTCGACCGGGACAAAGAGCGGGCGCGCTTGCAAAAGAACCTGGATGCCGCCCACACCGAGTTGGCTCGACTCGACGCGAAGCTCAAGAACCCCCAGTTCACCACGAAGGCCCCGCCTGCCGTCGTCGCCGACCACGAACAGCGCCAGTCCGAATTCCGCCAACAGGTCGTTCTCCTCACCGACCAAATCCGTCGACTCGACGGGGGAAGCGACGCGTCATGATCGCCCCCCCCGCGGTGCTCCGCGAGTTCGTCGAGCGGGCGCTCGCCGAGGACATCGGCCACGGCGACGCCACGACGGCGGCGTTGTTCTCGGAGCCCGTCGCCACCGAGGGTCGGATCAGCACGAAGGCTCCGACCGTGATGGCGGGAGGCCCCGTCGCCGCGCTCGTGTTTCAGACCCTCGACCCCACCGCCTCGGTCACACTTGAGACGGAGGAAGGCAAATCCGTGGAGGCAGGGGCCGGTTTGCTCACCGTTCTCAGCGATGGCCGCGCGATCCTAACTGGCGAACGCGTGGCGCTGAACATTTTGCAACGCCTGTGCGGGATCGCCGCGCTGACCCGGCGCTTCGTCGAGGCCGTGCGCGGCAATCCGACGCGTATCGTCGACACCAGGAAGACACCTCCGGGGTGGAGGCTCATGGACAAGTACGCCGTCCGCTGCGGCGGCGGGACGAACCACCGCTTCGGCCTGGACGATGGCATCCTCATTAAGGATACGCACCTGGCGCTGGCAGGATCGATCACGGAAGCCGTCCGTCGCGCCAAACTCCGGGCGGGACACCTGCTCAAGGTGGAAGTCGAGGTCCAATCGGTCTCCGGCGCGCGCGAAGCGGTCGACGCGGGCGCGGACCTCATTCTGCTCGACAATATGCCGATTGACCAGATCCGCGCGGCGCTCGCCGCGATCAAGGGCCGCGCGCTCGTCGAAGTCTCGGGCGGGGTCACGCTGGACACGGTTCGCGACATCGCCGCGCTGGGCGTCGACCTCATCTCGGTGGGCGCACTCACGCACTCCGCGCCCGCCGCGGACCTGCACCTGGACGTATGGCGACTGCCCTCGCGGTAGACGCGATCCGCGGCTTTCTGTCGGCGCCGGCCGCGTGGACCGTCCACGTGGTCGAGCGCGTCGCGTCCACCAACACGGTCGCGCTCGAATGGGCCGCGGCGGGCGCGCCCGCCGGAACGGCGCTTCTGGCCGAATCGCAGACCGCCGGCCGCGGGCGAGGTGGCCGGGCCTGGCGATCACCCGATGGGACCTCGCTCGCCCTGTCCGTGATCCTGCGGCCCACCGTCGCGCCGGATCGGCTGCCCTGGATCGGGATCGCCGCCGCCGTCGCGACGGTCGAGGCCATCCTGGACGTCGCGGGGGTCGCCTGCCGCGTGAAGTGGCCCAACGACATCCTGATCGGCGCGAGGAAGGTCGCCGGCATCCTGGCCGAACGGCGCGCCGAGGCCGGAGGAACCGAGACCCCTGCGGTGGTGATCGGCGTCGGGGTGAACGTCAACAACCGCGCCGCCGCGCTGCCCGCGGACGTGCGCGACTCGGCCATCTCGCTGCTGGACGCCACCGGGCGCGCGACCGACCGCAACCGACTCGCCGCCGCCCTGCTCGATCGTTTGGCCCACCGGGTCGGCGAACTCGGCGCTGGGCGGGACGAGCTGGCCCGGCGCTGGACGGCGGCCAGCGCCACGCTGGGGCAACACCTCGCCGTGATGACCCCCGGCGGGTTGATCGAGGGCGCCGACGAAGGGCTCGATCCCAGCGGGTCGTTGATGTTGCGCCGGCCGGACGGCCGCCGCGTCGCCGTGCATTCCGGCGAGGTCTTACTCTGCCGCACGGCCTCACCCCCCCTCGTGTAGGAGCCTGTCCATGAATGGTCATCTGCGGCGTTGCCGCTGCGCATCCGGTCCTCACGCACAGAACAGTGCGCTCCGGTCCGGTGCTCGCGGCGCCTGGCATCTGACGCATTCCTGAACAGGCTCCTAGCAGTGTGTCCGAGTAATGAGGTATTGGAGCCTGTTCAGGGATGGCCAGATGCAAGGCGGAAGGAGGCCTTGCGCGCGGAGCATACTGAGTCGTACGTGAGCACGCAAGGCCGACTGACAACGCCGCAGATGACCATTCATGGACAGGCTCCTAGAAACCATTTTGGAGACGACACATGCTCATCGCGGTCGACATCGGTAACACCAACATCGTGATCGGCCTGTTTCGGGGCCGCGTTCTGAAACACGAGTGGCGGTTGGCCACGCACGTGAACCGGACGACCGACGAGTACGGCCTCACGGTCCGCGAACTGATCCGCGGCGCCGACTCGGCCAGCCCCACCGCCGCCATCGTGTCCAGTGTCGTGCCTAGCCTCACCCCCCTGTTCGTCGATCTCCTCGAGAAGTACTTCGGCATCACCCCGGAGATCGTCACGCATCGCTCCCCGCTGGGGCTCTCCATTCGCTACCCCAAGCCGGAGGAGATCGGGGCCGACCGCCTCGTCAACGCGGCGGCGGCCTATGCGGCGTATGGAGGGCCGCTGATCATTGTCGATTTCGGAACCGCGACAACGTTTTGCGCCGTCTCGGCCGACGGCGCGTACCTGGGCGGCGTGATCGCGCCGGGAGCCGGCATCTCGGCGGACGCCTTGACCGCCAGGGCGGCCAAGCTCTCGAAGGTCGAGTGGGTCCGCCCGCAGGGCATCATCGGACGAGACACCGCCAGCAGCATGCAGACCGGGATGATTCAGGGACACGCCTGCATGGTGGACGGCATCGTCACGCTGATGCAGCGCGAGCTCGGAACGCCTTGCAAGGTCGTCGCCACTGGCGGCCTCGCCCCCTTGATCGCCCCCGCTGCCCGGTGCATCGACGCCGTCAGACCCCACCTGACGCTCGAAGGCCTTGCGCTCCTCGCCGAGCGGGGCGCTGCCAGCGCCTCTCGTGCTCGAACCACGGAACCAACGAAGAAATTAGGAAAAACTCCCCTGAAACACCGCCGTTCGACCCGAAAACCGTAGAAAAATCTTGACAAAATCACGGCCATCTTGCTAATGTTATTAGCACTCAGTTACGTCGAGTGCTAAACACTTGGCGATGGGAAAAACACAGGTAGGCGACTGATTCTATGGAGATCACAGGGCGAGATCAAGAAATCCTGCGTGCGACGATTCTGTGTTACATCAAAACCGCCACGCCGGTCGGCTCCCGTACACTCACCAAGATCTCGGAACTGGGGCTCAGCCCGGCGACGATCCGCAACGTGATGGCCGACCTGGAGGAGATGGGGTTTCTGGAGCAACCCCACGCCTCGGCCGGCCGTGTCCCGACCGAAAAGGCGTATCGGTTTTACGTCGATCATCTCCTCGACCCCGCGCTCCTCGCCGGGGTGGGGGGGGAGGGCGTGCTGGCGCTTCGCTTCACGCCATCGGAAGACGTGAAGGACACACTGCAGGAAGCCTCCCGGCTGCTGTCGCTGCTGTCGCACTACGCCGGCGTGGTGGTGACCCCGAGGTTTTCCAGCCAGCGCTTCAAACGCGTGGAATTCGTCAGGCTGGGCGAGCGGCAGTTGCTGGCGATCTTCGTCTCAGAGGACGGCTTTATCCAGCACCGGCGGGTCGAAATGGACAACGCGCCCTCGGCCGGTCAACTCCGGCAGATCGCCGAGGAACTGAACTCGCGCTTCCGCGGCCAGGATCTGCACGCGATCCGCGCGACGTTGGTCGAAGAGATGCGGGAGCACAAGCACCGGTACGATCAGCTCATGCAACAGATCCTCGACGCCGCCCAGGGCTCGCCGACCCAGCCTCCCGGTGACCTCTACGTCGAAGGCAAGACGAACATCCTGGACTTTCCGGAATTCGCGGAGGTCGAGAAGATGAAAGCGCTCTTCAAGACGTTCGAGGAAAAATACATGATCATGACCCTGATCGAGAAGTCGCTCGACGGCGACGGCGTGCGGGTCTTCATCGGGTCGGAGAACGCCGCGCTCGGGGTGAACAATCTGAGCCTGGTCCTCGCGAATTACCGCTGCGGCGAGTACAGCTACGGCACGCTCGGCGTGCTCGGGCCGACGAGGATGGAGTACGACCGCGTGATCCCGCTCGTCGATCAGGTCGCCCGACTGCTCGGGGAGTTTCTCACGCACCAGGCCAGGACGGACCTCGCGGCCGGCTAAGGATGGACATGGACCAGGAACCGGACGGGAAGAAGGGCAATCAAACGGTCGAGACGCACGACCTCGCGTCTCTGCTCGAGGCGAAGGAGCACGAGTGCGCCGAGGCCAAGGACCGCTACCTCCGGCTCTACGCCGAGTTTGAAAACCACAAGAAGCTGGCGCAGCGGGACCAGATCGATTACGCCAAGTACGCAGCGGAGAAGGTGCTGCGGGAGCTGCTGCCGGTGGCCGACAATCTGGAGCGCGCGATCGCGCACGCGCGGAGCGTCAACGCCGACGCCGCGGTCGTCGACGGCCTCGACTTGATCGCGCGGCAGTTCCAGGACGCGCTGCACAAGTCGGGCGCCGAACCGATCGTCGCGGTCGGTCAACCGTTCGACCCCGCGCTGCACCAGGCGCTCGCCCAGGTCGAATCCGGCGAGCACGCGTCCGACACGGTGGTCGAGGAAGCGCAGCGTGGGTATCTCCTGCACGGCCGGATTCTGCGGCCGGCGCTGGTAACGGTGGCCCGAAAGTCCGCGCCGTCCCCGGGAGACGGCGCGTAACCGATCCGCTTGCGCCGGTCCGCCGGGGCGTGGTAGAACTTCAAACATTGATCGGACATCATGAGACGGAAAACACATCGCCGAGCGCGAACGCTCGGCCGACCCGGTTCTAAAAGGAGACTCCATGGGTAAAGTGATTGGTATCGATCTCGGCACGACGAACTCGTGCGTCGCCTTCGTGTCGGGCGGGGACCCGGTCGTCATCGCCAACGCGGAAGGAAGCCGCATCACCCCGTCGATCGTCGCGATCACGGACAAGGGCGAACGGCTCGTCGGCCAGATCGCCAAGCGTCAGGCGATCACGAACCATGAAAACACGATCTACTCGATCAAACGGCTGATGGGTCGGAAGTTTTCGTCCGCGCAGGTGCGCGAGGCGATGAAACGCCTCCCCTACAAGGTGGTGGAGGCGAAGAACGGCGACGCCCACGTGGAGATCCGCGGCAAACCATACAGCCCGCCGGAAGTCTCGGCCATGATCCTGCAGAAAATGAAGAAGACCGCCGAGGATTACCTGGGCGAACCCGTGACCGAAGCGGTCATCACGGTCCCCGCGTACTTCGACGACAGCCAGCGCCAGGCGACCAAGGACGCGGGCGAGGTGGCGGGCCTCAAGGTGCTGCGGATCATCAACGAGCCGACCGCGGCGTCGCTCGCCTACGGCCTGGATAAGAAGAAGGACGAGCGCATCGCGGTGTACGACCTCGGCGGTGGCACGTTCGACGTCTCGGTCCTCGAGATCGGCGACGGCGTGTTCGAGGTGAAGTCCACCAACGGGGACACCTACCTGGGCGGCGACGACTTCGACCTCAAGGTCATGGACTGGATGATCGAGGAGTTCAAGCGCGACCAGGGCGTCGACCTCCGCAAGGACAAGATGGCGCTGCAGCGCCTCAAGGAAGCCGCCGAGAAGGCGAAGATCGAGTTGTCGTCGTCGCAGGAAACCGAAATCAACCTGCCGTTCATCACCGCGGACGCCAGCGGTCCCAAGCACCTCGTGATGAAGCTCACCCGCGCCAAGCTGGAGCAGTTGGTGGACGATCTCATCCAGCGGACGATCGGCCCGTGCCGGCGCGCCCTGGCCGACGCGGGGCTGACCGCGCAGCAGATCGACGAGGTCGTGCTGGTGGGCGGCATGATCCGCATGCCGAAGGTCCAGCAGGTCGTCCGCGAGTTCTTCGGCAAGGAACCCCACAAGGGCGTCAACCCGGATGAAGTGGTCGCGATCGGCGCGGCGATCCAGGGCGCCGTCCTCAAGGGCGAGGTCAAGGACGTGCTCCTGCTCGACGTGACCCCGCTCTCGCTCGGCATCGAAACCCTCGGCGGGGTGTTCACCAAGCTGATCGAGCGCAACACCACGATCCCCACCAAGAAGAGTCAGACCTTTTCAACCGCCGCCGACAACCAGACCGCGGTGACGATCCGCGTGGGGCAGGGCGAGCGCGAGATGTTCGGCGACAACAAGGTGCTCGGACAATTCGATCTGGTCGGCATCCCCCTCGCGCCGCGCGGCGTGCCGCAAGTCGAGGTGTCGTTCGACATCGACGCAAACGGCATCGTGCACGTCGCGGCGAAGGACCTCGGCACGAACAAGGAGCAATCGATCAAGATCACCGCCTCGTCCGGCCTCTCGAAGGACGAGATCGAAAAGATGGTGAAAGAAGCTCAGGAGCACTCGGAGGAGGACAAACGGCGCAAGCAGGTCATTGAGGCGCGCAACGAGGCCGACAGCGCGATCTACGGGGTGGAGAAATCGCTCGCGGAATTCGGGGACAAGCTCCCGGAGGGCGAGCGAGCCGCGATCACCGAGAAAATCGCCGAGACGAAAAAAGCGCTCGAATCGAACGACCCCGAGGCCATTCGAGCCGCGGTCGCCGCGCTGTCCACCGCCTCGCACAAGCTGGCCGAGGAGATGTACAAGAAGACCGCGGCCGCCGGCGCTCAGGCCGGCTCCGGACCGGAGACGGGCGACGGCGGGGCCCAACCACCCAAGAACGAACACGTCGTCGACGCCGAATACGAGGAAGTCGACAAGGACAAGAAATAACCTGAATGGCACCACCGCGCGACTACTACGAACTTCTGGGGGTCCCCCGCACGGCGAGCGAGGAGGAACTCAAAAAGGCCTTTCGGAAGCTCGCCCTCAAACACCATCCCGACAAGAATCCGGGAGACAAGACGGCCGAGGCCCACTTTAAGGAAATCAACGAGGCCTATAGCGTGCTCAGCGACCCGGAGAAGCGCCGGGCGTACGACCGCTTCGGGCACGACGCCTTCTCCGGCGCGGGCGCCGGCTTCGGCGGGTTCGACGCGGGCAACGTCGGGGACATCTTCGGCGACATCTTCGAGGATTTCTTCGGCGCGTCCGCCGGCCGGGGGCGGCGCCGCCGCGGCACGGCCGGCTCCGATCTCAAATATACGCTCACCATCTCCCTTGACGAGGTCCTCACCGGCAAGGACGCCAAGATCAAGGTCCCCCACTGGGAGGAGTGCGCCGCGTGCCGCGGAACCGGGGCCAAGGAAGGGACCGCGATCGCGACCTGTCACACCTGCAAGGGCGCCGGCCAGGTTCGCTTTCAACAGGGATTCTTTGCGATCAGCCGGACCTGCCACGAGTGCCGCGGCCAGGGCCGGATCGTCACCGAGGTATGCGCGACCTGCCGCGGCGAGCGACGCCGCCAGAAGGAGCAGACCCTCTCGCTGTGGATCCCCGCGGGGGTGGAGGACGGCACCAGCCTCCGCCTCGCCGGCAAGGGCGAACCGGGGGAAGGGGGAGGCCCGCCCGGCGATCTGTACGTGGTGATCGCCGTCAAACCCCACCCGGTCTTCACGCGCGATGGGTCGACCCTGGTGTGCGAGGCGCCGATCAGCTTCGCCAAGGCGGCGCTGGGCGGCGCGCTCGAATCCAACACGTTGGACGGGAAATCCGTCACGCTCAAGATTCCCCCCGGCACCCCGCACGGCAAGGTGTTCAAGTTCCGTGGGCACGGCCTCCCCGACAGGCAGGGCGGCGGTCGAGGCGATCTCCTGGTCCGTACGAGGCTCGTGGTGCCGACGAAGCTGAGCGACCGGCAAAAGGAACTCTTGGAGGAGTACGCCCGATTGGACGGCGACGAGGTGGATGGCGAGCCCGTGGGAATCTTCGAAAAGGTCAAACACCTTTTCGAGTAGCCCGATGCCCCTCTTCTTCCTCGCCCCGGGCGCGATGCGGGGCGACGTCGTCACGCTGACCGGCGACCTGGCCCGGCACATCGGCGGCTCGCTGCGCCATCGCGTCGGGGAGTGCCTGACCGTCGCGGACGAGCACGGCGCCCGGTACCGCGTGGAGGTGACCGACGTCGGGTCCGCGTCGATCCGCGCGGTGGTCCGACGGCGCCTCGGCTCCCCTCCTCCCCCCGCGGTCCGTCTGACACTGGCCCAGGCCGTCCTCAAAGGATCGAACATGGACACCGTGCTCCAGAAGGCCGCCGAACTCGGGTCTCAACGGCTCGTCCCGCTCATCACGAGGCGGACGGTGGTGCGCCCCCGGCGCGAGCGCGAGGACCGGCAGCTCGCGCGGTGGCGCGCGATCGTCCTGGAGGCCGCACAACAATCGGAACAAACCCGGATCCCCGACGTGGAAGAACCGCGGACGCTGGATGAATTCCTCGCCGAGCCCTCGGCCGCCGGGGAGGTCCGTCTGATGCTGTGGGAAGACGAGCGCGACCGGGGACTGCGCAACGTATTGGACGCCGGGCCCCCGCCACCGCGCGCCACGTTGCTCATCGGTCCGGAAGGCGGGTTCGACTCCGAGGAGGCGCGCCTCGCCCGATCGGCCGGCTTCGCCACGGTCTCGCTGGGGGACGCCGTCCTGCGGGCCGAGACGGCGGGACCGGTCGCGCTGGCCCTCCTCCAATACGCGTGGGGCGACCTCGGTCGCCGGCCGCGCGGAGACGCCGATTAACCCGTATCCCGTCGCGCCCCTGGCGCGGGCCGGCTTGCTTCGCCACCCGCAGGGAGGACGCCATTAACAATTCTTATTCCGCGCCTCTGGCGCGGGCCGGGTTCTGGCGACGGGCGGTCGCGGCAAGCGTCGATCTCTGTGTGGTCGTTCTGCTCTATCTCGCGTTTCTGGGGATCGGCTACATCGGGACTCGCCTGGGGTTACTCGCGGCCGGGGCACCCTTCCCCTCGGTGGATCTGGTCACCGCGCTCCTGGTCCCCTGTCTGGCGCTCTGGCTGGTTCTCGCCGGCGTGTACATCGTCTACTTCACCCACGCCGGCGGCCGGACACCGGGCAAGATGTTGATGGGCATTCGAGTCGTCGGCGCAGACGACGCCGATCCGACATGGAGCCAGGCCGCGCTCCGCCCCCTCGGCTACCTGCTCTCGCTGCTCCCCCTGGGGCTGGGATTCCTCATGGCCGCCGTCCCGCCGGGAAAGCGCGCGCTCCACGATCTGTTGACGGGCACCCGCGTCGTCCTGACCAATCCCGATGACGCGGCGACCGCACCACGGGCATTCCTCCGCCCCGTCCTCTTCGCGTCCGTACTCGGCCTGTGCGCGATCGGCGCGTTCGCGCTCCCGGCGTCGGCCACCCTGGTGGAGCGTATCGTCGCGGCGGCGAACGGACACCTCGTCACCGCGAGCGACCTCACCGCATATCAGACGTTGTTCGCGCCGGAGGGGGAATCATCGGACCACGCGGTCCAGACGCTGGTGGAGCGGAAGTTGCTCCTCGATGAAGCGGATCGATTCGCCGTCGGCACCCCCGACGAGGCCGCCGTCGCGCGCCGGGTGGCGGCCGCGGAGCAGCGGCTGGGCGGCGCGCGGGAGGTGGATCAGGCGCTGGAGCGGCTCGGCTGGGATCGCGCCGATCTCCGGGCGTGGATCGTGGAAGACCTGCGCATCGCGGAGTTTCTCGACCAGCGGATCTACTTCTTCGTCCTGATTTCGCCCGAGGACGTCGCCGCCTACCACGAGTCGCACCGCGACGAATACGCCGCGCTCACGCCCGAGGAGGCGCGCGAGGCGATCACCAAACGGCTCACCCAGGAACGCGGCGACGAGAAACAACGGCAGTTCGTGGCCGCGCTCCGCGCGAAGGCGACGATCCGCATCAATCCCCCGATCGCAGCCGAGGAACCAACCGTCACTCAACCGACGCGTTAAAGGACGGCTCCGGGCTCACAGCGGTGGGGTCGGACCCCGCGGCGCCCCCTACCCTCCCCCTCTGACACCCCGCCCGCTCCCAGCGCGGCAGGCGTCTCAGACGCCGAGGATTTTGGCCGCCAGCGCCGTACCGGCCACGCGGGCGCGGATCTTTACGAACGCCGTGTCCCGGCTCGTCGACGTGTCGTCCCCGAAAGGCGAGAACCCGCAGTCGTCCGTCGTTCCCAGTTGACTCAGCGGAAGGTAGTCGGCGGCTTCGAGCACCCGGTCCCGGACTTCTTCCGGTGTTTCCACTCTGGGGTTGATCGGGTCGATCACGCCGACGAAAATCCGCTGGTTGGCGGTTGCCAGCTCCTTCATAATGCTCAGAACCCGACCCCGATCGCGCTCGCTGGCCAACTGGATGTAGAAATTCCCGACCTTGAGTTCGAACAAGTGCGGCAGAAGCTCGGCGTAGTCGACATCCGCGCTGTGCGTCGAGTCCCGGTCGCCGCCGGGGCAGGTGTGCACCCCGATCCGCTGTCTCTCCTCCGCCGAGAAGCGATCCAGCACCCGATTGTTCAGGTCGATGAAACGTTTCAGGAGTTGCTTGGTCGGATCGAGTTTCACCGCAAGCCGTCCCTCGGTGAAGTCGATCTGCACGTGATGCGCTCCGCGCTCGAGGCAGCGGCGGATGTCCGCTTCATGCTCGCGGAGGAGGTCTTCGACGAACGCCTCTCGCGAATAGCCCGTGATGCCGTCTTGCGGGTAGAGCAGGCTCAAGGCCGATGCCGAGATGACCGCCTGCTTGACGGGCACATGAGCATACCGCTGCGCCGCCTGCACGTAGTGATCGGCGTAGGTCATGTAGCGAAATGGACCTGCCGTCAGCCGAGGCAGCCGGCGCGGATGACCATCAGCGAAGGGAATGGTCACGCCGTCGGGCGCGAGGGTCCGAAGGCCCGAGATGGGATAGGTGGCAAAGCTCGGCTTGGTCTGTTCCCCGTCCGTGATGACCGGCGACCCCGTGGCCTCGAAGCGTTCAATCGTGTCGCGGATTGCCGCGTCGTAGAGCGCATCGAGCTGCTTCTGCGTGATGTGACCGTTTGCAAACGCCTGGAGCCCTTCGAGAAGCGCCGGCGGTCTGGGAATGCTGCCAATCGGTTCAGTGGGTATCGGCATACGAGAAACACCTCCTCAGGTCATTGAGTGTGACTGATCGATCGCGTAGAATGCACCACCGACACCATGCCCAACCCCGCGCGATTCACGATCTTGACGACAGCCCTCGTTCTCGCCGTCGCGTCCTCCACCGCGGGCGCCGCCGACGTGTTCGTCGAAGAGATCGTCCACCACGTCATGACGCAGGACAACGCGATTCGCGACGAGACCGCGCAGGTGGTAATCCGCCAGGTCGACGCCCGGGAAGTCGAACGGATCAGCACGCACCGACTCTACTGGAAAAACCTCCGGGGCAACAAGGGCCTGCTCGGCAAGACGCGGTTGATCACCCTCTCGCCGCTCGACAAGCGGGGCGAGGCCTTCCTCCTCTGGCAGATGGAACGCGCCAACGACTCCCAGGCGTGGCTGTACCTGCCCGACCTGCGGCAAGTCCGGCGCCTGGCGATCTCGGGACACGCCGAGCACGAACACGGTCACGATCGGGACTCCGATCTGAGTCTGGGGTTCGAACAGCTCGGCACGCGCCTGACCGGCGTGAACGGGAAACTGGTGGGGCGTGAAGTCCTCGACGGGGTCGAGTATCTGATCCTCGAGGACCGATCCACCGCGAGCGACGACCTCCTGCCCCTGCGTCGGTTCTGGATCTCGTCGGCCGACTGGACGATCGGGAAGATCGAGTACCGCGACGCTGCCGGGCGCCTGGCGCGAACCCAACGGATCGTCTGGGAGCGCGTCGATCGGGCCTGGGTGTGGAAGCGCACCGAGATCCAGCCCGCGGCCGCGTCGGGCAAAACCATCGTCGACTTCCGCGACGTCGTCGTCAACACCGACCTCTCCGACCGTCTCTTCACGGTCGAAACCCTCAAGTCGGGTAAGGTCCCGTAACGTCCGTTCCCCGGGGAAGGGATGCGGTGGCCCGATCGTCGTGTGCGATCAGGCCTCGCCCATCGCATCGGTCGGTTCCCAGTTCACGGCGTGGGGATCAAATCCGCGGTCGATCGTGGGTTTCACGATCTGAAAATACGGGGACACATCGAAGTCTCGCGGCGTGTAGAGACTATGATGCCGGATGTGAAGCACTTCGTGGTAGCACTCGAGACACGCGGGATCCTGTGACTTCTCGAACACCACCTCGGGGAGTATCGGATAGCGAACCGCCTCAAACGCCTGCGCGATCAGCGACGAGCAGATTGCCCTGGTGGGATCGCCGCTTCCAAGCGCGAGCAAGCGGCGCCGCCACCGGCTCGTGACGGGCGGCGTGTGGATCACGTACCGGACCAGGTCGATGACGTTTTTCAGGTCATACCGATGCCCCACTCGCGACAGGGCGTAGGCCACGACCTTGTCGATCTCCTCCGGGGACAAACCCACGGGGCGGCAGATTCGGGTATTGAGGGCGGAGTACGTCCGCAGTGGAATCGCGCGCACCCCCTCGAGGACATCGGCTTCGACCAGAACCTTCGCCTCGTCCCCTGCGGTTGGTGGATCGAACGCATCGCCGACGAACAACGTCGCGTGAGACCAACTTGATTGGGTGAGATACTTGATGGCGACGCTGATGCGGGTATTCCCCTCGATGAGGAGCACGTCGCCCTTCTTCAGCGTGGCCGCGAGGGTCTCCGGCCTGGTGGTCGCGACCCGGGCGCCACGCTCACGGGGTTTCGATAGGTATTGGGCGAGCGCGCGCCCGAGGATCTCAAGCATCATGGCAGTATGGCTGTCCCAGGCCCACCTCTTTGGCAGGCTGCTGAAAAAGTCCATCTGCTGCGTGGCTTCGCGATCTGCAAGGAAGTTGATTGCATGCTGCACCTGCGGTGCAGGGCAGATTCTCGGTCGTCGGAAATCCTCACGTACGACCGCAATCCCCCGGGAATGCCTCGTACCTCCAGGAGCCTCCCAGTACGCTCCGGTTTCCTCCTCCCTGCGGCCTTGCATCTGGAGCTTTTTGAGCAGCCTGCGAGCTTTACCGAGTTTTTCAGCACCCTGTTAGGCCCTTCTGATAGGGGTGCGAAGCGCCTCAATTTTTCGGCGTATCACGTCCGGGTCTTTCAGCCCCACGAGCCGCTCACGCGTTCCGTCCTTCGTTTGCAACATGACCGTGCCAATGCCGAAGAACCGATCCAATGGGCTTTCTCGCACGCTGACGGACTCGATATCCGCAATCGGGACGCTCTCCTCGGACTCCCCAAAGAGCCCCTTCGTCCTGTGCACGGCATCCGGGGTCACGGTGTAGCGCGTGGTGTGCCGGAAAAAGACGGCGAGAGCCGCAGACAACACCAGGCCCGAGCCGAAGATGATCGCCATGCCCCATTGCCCGAGCCAAACCGCTAGTCCGGCTCGCACGCCAAAGACCACGGCAAAGAACCACAGGAACACATATTCACTCCAGGCCGGATGGCCTGTCCATCTGATCTGTTCGTGGCTCCCACCTCGGACCATCAGGATCCCATTGACGGCATCTGTGTCCCTGAAGACAAGCCACGTCCCCGAGTACCATCAGAGGGATCATCCCCTCCGGCCAAGCTCCGACAGCAGTTCGAGTTGAAGCTCTTGGATCTGAACGAGGCGTTCCCACTGGTGCGACAGAAGGTGATCGATCTTCTCATGAAGATGCCGGATCTCCAGTTCCGCCTTGAGGTTCACCTGGTAGTCGTGCTGCGAGCGAAGTCGGTCTTTCGCCTCTTGGCGATTCTGACTCATCATGATGATGGGTGCTTGGATCGCCGCCAGGCACGAGAGCACGAGGTTTAAGAGGATAAACGGATACGGATCCGCGGGGCGCCAGAGGAAGACGATCGAGTTCATCACGATCCAGAGCGCAATGAACACACCGAACCAGATCAGGAACGTCCAACTCCCACCAAACGATGCGATGCGGTCCGCCATCCGCTCACCGAAGGACCATTCCCGCTCAAACTCGGCGTCGATATTCGTGGAGAGGACTTCGTGCTCCCGAAGGCTGTGCAGAACCTCCTGCTCGATCGAAGTGACCTCTCCTTTCTCGGACTCGAGAATGGAATGCACGTACTTCGTTCGGTATCGCGTCAGATCAGGCCGACAAATGAAGCTCTCGGCCGACCACTCAGGATGATCCCGCCGAATCTCGTCGGCGACCGTGTCACGAACGAACGCGCCGGCGACGACGTCGCGGGAGAGAAAGGTCTTGCCGCAGATCGCGCAACTGCGCCGATGATCCCCGCTCTTGCTCATGCCCACCCCCTCGCTACTGCTCCCCTACTCATGGACGATGGGTTTCTCCGTAAAGAGGTAGTCCTTCAATTCCTTCCCAAACGACGGATCCTGACGGCGGATCCACTCCAAGATCATCGAGGCATGTTCCTTCTCTTCGTCCCGATTGTGAGCCAGGATGGCCTTGAGCGTCTTATCCTTGCACACGTTCACCCGCTGGTTGTACCAGTCCACCGCCTCCAACTCTTCCTTCAACGACTCGATCGCCCGATGCATATCACGCACGTCTCGGGACAACTCGTCCTGTGGCTCTTGATACGGCATCGTCTCTCCTTTTCAAGGTCTCCAATGTTGAGTCTCACCATCCGCAGCATGGTTGACTTCGAAGACAGTTACTGTCCCTTTTTCTCCCGTCACACCGCAATCTCCCCGCTCATCAGCCGCGGCAGCAGCAAGTCGCTGGACTTGCGACGGATAGGGCGAAAGTCAACACAGTCAAGTCAGACCCCGTGGCCGCCCTCGTCAATCCAACGGCCTCATTCGTTCTGATTACCTGCCAAATAGTCGCCCAGCAAGCCCCGGCTGTGCTCATCCTCGTGGCAGTACACGCACAGGTTTTCCCAGTTGGATCCGTCAGGCGGGTTATTGTGATGGTTGCCATCTTTGTGATGAACGGTGAGGAGCTGTCTGTTGTGTTCATCAAACTCCCTGGCGCACTTGGCACAGATCAGCCCATGAATCTTGAGCGACCGTTCCCGGTATGGGCTGGTCGGTCGGCCGAGCCGCTTCAACTTCCTTACGGCCTCATCAACCGACAGAGGGCTGTCCACCTTCCGAGGCCTCTTGTTCTGAGGATTATTAAATCGCCTGCTTCTCATAGCCATTTTCTAGCCAAGGCCCCCGGGTCAAACGGGATCGATCGCGGCGGTTCACACCCCGGCTATTTGAAGAAGAAAAGGTCACCCAATAGGGTCAGATACCGTCTTGAATCTTGATATCCGGATCGCCGACCGAAGGAGCTTGACAGCAAGTTTCAAGACCTGATCCCACTCTTTGCTTTGGAAGCGCGGGTTAGACGGCTTCGAGTTCCTTGAGCGTCTTGCCACCCTTGCTCTTCCACGCAAGCAGTCCATTTGCCGATCCTCCGTGCACGACGGTTGCGGCTGCACTGGGGCTACTAAACTCAGAATCGCGGGTGAACTTCAAATGCTCTCCGTCTTCGACCAATGTTCCATCTTCGATCAATCTTCTCCGTGACGCGAGGGTATACGGATACTGGTGGGCAGACGCACGCTCCTTGAGAACCGCTTGCGATCCCTTCAGCACGACAAAGCCTGTTGGGGTGAGATGGCCAGTGGCCTTTAGCCCTTTGATCTCGCAGACGAGGATCTGCTTTTCAGCACGGCCTGCCGGCGCCGAGCCAATTGGCAGCAGGGCGTCGGCCCCGAGCACAGGCATGAGTTGATGAATTCTCTCAAGAAAGATCTCCATGTCTTCGCGGTCGGACTCGGGGAGCTTTGATCCACTCGATTGGCCATTCATCACCAGCGCCCTTCCAGCTAACTTCGCCTGTTCGATGAGGCGACCTTCCAGATATCGAACATGAGCCTTGGTCAGGTTTTCGTCTTTGCTGATGAAGAAAACGACGTGATTCCAGAAGTCCTTGTCGAGGTGGCCCCGCAAGCGATCACGGATACTTTCGGCTTCGCCAACGTAAACCGCAGACTTCCCGGATTCCGAATCGGTGCCACTCAAGAAATAGACACCTGACTTTGCCGCCTCGTCTCGAGCAAGGACACCATCAAGTTCACTGCGCGGACCAGCGATGGCCTTTCCCGTCCAATTCGAAAGCTCAGCAGTCCGTAAGCGCTTTGCGTCGCCGTGGACCAAGAACAGCTTTATGGTTGCGCTGGGCATACGCTAGGGCCGTCCAGAAAAAACGGGACAGATTTATTTTCATCACGCGGAAGCTTCGCTCGGGGTCTTCTATTGCAGCATCGTCCGGGATGCGTCCTGCATTCAGCCCCGGTCATTACTCTCCTCGCCGAAAGCAACACCTCCAGGGGCTAGGTCTACGGTTTATAGGAAAAGCTCGGGGACGTTGTTCAATATTTCAATAATGATCCTTTGGGAAGATTCAAGATCCCAGGTTTGCCTGCTTCTATCTCCAGCTACTTAAAAACTCAAGGCGGTTTTTCATGCTCTCGGCCGACAGGGTAAACCACAGTTTTGATATGCTCTTCAGGAGCGGGCCGAGCCTGTCTTGGTCGGCGACGATAATTCCCGAATGCCCGCCTCCCTTCTCAAGATACCGTTTATGAATTATGATAAAATCTCGCTTATTGTGCGTGAGGATGGCTCGCCGCTGCTCTGCGGCAAAGGTAACCTGCTTCTCATCGGAAGATGCGGCCATTCCGGCGTCTTGGGTGGTGAGAACGTCGATCCCTCGTTGCTGGAGAGCCTTCGCTAAGGGAACGGCAACATCCTCATCGAAGTACAGCGCAATTCTCACAGACCGAATTCACGCCGTACCGACTCTTCCGTATTGGCCTCGATATCGCGGTCGATCGCCGCGCGGTGATCATAGTAATAGGAGAGCGCATCGTAAATTTGGGCGAGTGTCAGGTGAGGTAGCTTCTCGAGGATTTCCTCCGGGACCTCACCCAGCTTGTGATACAGCACGATGCTGCGCACCGGCGTTCGCGTGCCCGTGATAACCGGCTGGCCGCCCTGAACACCTGCTTTGCGCGTCACGTAGGGATGAACGACCGCGGTGCTCATCGTGAATCTCCCGGTTGAGGTCTCCGCAAAGACACGAAATTGTGGCTACATTGTAACCGACTCCGGAATGCAAAACAAATCAGGCGGGATTGAAGCTCCCTGCAGCAAGCTGCCGGGAATCTTCGAAGTGCAAGGAGATGAAGAAGCACAATTTCCACTTTGCTCGCTTACCCCGCAGCAAGCTGCGGGGAATGCGCTCGCAATGCACTTTCACCGGGATTCGGGGCTCACCCTGACGATCAGCTCCAGCTCGATCGGCGCGTTGAGGGGCAGTTGGAAGGCGCCCAACGCCAGCCGCGCGTGGCGGCCGGCTTCGCCGAACACCGCCACGAGGAGGTCCGACGCGCCGTTGACGACCGCGGGTTGGTTCACGAAGCCCTCGGCCGACGCGACGTGCCCCGACAGGCGCACCACGCGCGCGACCCGGTCGAGGCTCCCCAGCTCCGCGCGCACGACCGCGAGGGCGTTCAGGCACGCGAGCTTGGCGGCCTCCGCTCCTTGTTCGACCGATAACTCCCGGCCGAGCTTGCCCGTCCACGCCGGAACCCCCTCCCGCATCGGCAGCATCCCGCTCACGAAGAGCAGGTCGCCGCTCAGCACCGCCGGCACATAGGACGCGACCGGCTTGGGCGGGGGTGGGAGGGTCAGCCCCAGCGCGCGGAGCCTGTTCTCAGCGGACATCGACGGCCTCTCTGCGCGCGCCCTCGGGCGTCCAGATCCCGAACGTCGCACCGGTGGGATCCACCAGGACGCTGTACCAGCCGTACCCCCTCGCCTCGGCGGGCCCCTTCACCACCTCGGCCCCCAGCGATTGCGCCCTGGACGTGAACGCCTTCACGTCGTCGACGAAGATGAAGGGAATCCACCGGGACGGCGCGCCGGGGATTTTCGCCCGCATCAGACCCGCGCCGGTGTCCCCGCCCGCCGCGATCATCGTGTAGTCCATCCCGGGCACGTCCTGGAATCGCCAGTCGAACAGGTTCGCGTAGAACGCCTTCGCCGTCGCCGGCTCCTGCGTCTGCAGCTCAACGTGAATGAACGGGTTGGGCATCGTGGGTCATCCTTTCTTCAAGAAACGCCGTCGCTCGGCGATCGACCCAATACGACGCCGCGCCGGGCCACCATCCCTCGACAAATCCCACGTGACCGCCGCGCTCCGTAAACTCCGACTCAACAGATGACGACCGCGCGACACGATCCCGCGGGAGATGCTTCGACGGCAGGAACGGATCGTCGCACGCGCTGATGAGCAGCGTCGGCCGCCGGATCTCCGGCAGCCACGGGACAGAGCTCGATCGCGTCCAGTAGTCGCGCGCGCCGGCAAAGCCGTGGATCGGCGCCGTCACGTGCTCGTCGAACTGGGCGAAGCTGGAGAGCGAGCGCACGAGCCGCGGATCGACGAGCCCGGGAAAGCGCTCGGCTTTCGCGAGCGCCTTGGCCTTCAGCGTCCGGAGAAAGAATCGGCCATACACCCGCCCAAAGCCGTGATCGACGTGGTACGCCGCCACGCCCAGGTCGTACGGCACCGAGACGGCGACGGCCGCCCGCACCTGTTCGGGAACGTTCTCGCCGCGCTCGCCCAACCACTTGAGCAGCACGTTGCCGCCCAGCGAATAGCCGACGAGCGCGAGCGGCCGGCCCGGCCAACGCGCCGCGAGGCGAGACACGACGAAGTCCAGATCCTCCGTCTCCCCCGAGTGGTAGAAGCGGGGCCGCCGGTTGAGTTCGCCGCCGCACGAGCGAAAATTCATCGCCACGCCGTCCCAGCCGCGTCCGACCGCATGATCGAGGAGACCGACGACGTACTTCGCGCGCGACGAGCCCTCCAACCCGTGCAGCACGAGCATGAGGGGAGCCTGCGAATCGGGCGCGCCCGATTCGACCCAATCCAGATCGACGAAATCCCCGTCCGGCGTGTCCCACCGCTCGCGGCGGTACAGCACGCCCGCCGAGCGCCCGAAGAGTCGGCGCCAGATCGTCTGCGCGTGGCCATTGCGCAGCCACCAGGCGGGGCGGAAACCCCCAGGCAGGGCGTATGGCAAGACGCCCCTACCCGCCACGTCGCGGGGAAGACGGCGTCATCGGCTTCCAGAGCCGCCGGCGGACGATCAACCAGCCGGCAACCACGATCATCGCCGCGCTGACCACGTGCGGCGCCCGGAACGGCCCCAGCATGAGGTCCTCGGCCCTGAACGTGCTGACGAACGAGCGGTCGATCGCGTACAGCATCAGGTAGAGCAGGAACAGGAAGCCGTCGCGCGCCGGCCGGGTGCGCAGCCGCCAGAGGAAAAAGAAGATCCCGACGTTGATCACCAGCTCGTAGAGCATCGCGGGATGGACGGGTACTCCCGGATATTGTTGCCCCGCCGGGCTGTTTGGCGGGAACACGATCCCCCAGGGGAGATTCGTCGGGTGGCCGTGGACCTCGCCGTTCATGAAGTTGCCGAAGCGGCCGAAGGCCTGGCCCAGGATGACCGACGGCGCGCCCGCGTCGGCCAGCTTCCAGAACGGGATCTTGTGCTTGGTGACCCACCACCAGCCGGCGAGGACGCCGCCGATCAGGCCCCCGTGGATCGCGAGGCCGCCGTGCCAGATCGCGGGGATTTCGATGGGATTCGCGCCGTAGTATTTCCAGTTAAAGAGGACGTAGTAGATACGACCGCCCAGAATCCCGGCGAAGAGGACGAGGGTCAAAAACGACCAGCGGTCGTCGTCCGAGATCGCCAGCCCCTTGCGCCGGATCTCCTTGCCCAGCAGCCACCCGCCGACCAGGAACGCGGCCAGGTACATCAGCCCGTAGAAGCGGATGACGATCGGGCCGATCTCGATGAGGTTGGGGTGCACGCGGCGGCCCTAGGACACTCGGTGGACTGCCGCGCGCTGCGAAACTGGCCGAGCTTTACCCCGCCGCTGGAACTGATTGACCGCCGCGTTGTGTTCCCGCAGCGACCGCGAAAACTGGTGCGTCCCGTCGTTCTTCGACACGAAGTACAGGTAGTCGACTGCAGCGGGATACAGCGCCGCCTCCAACGCCGCCCGCCCCGGGTTGGCGATCGGTCCGGGCGGGAGGCCGCGGCGACGGTAGGTGTTGTAGGGCGAGTCCCGGACCAGATCGACCTTCCGCAGATTGCCGTCGAACGCCGGGGTCGCGTAGATCACGGTGGGATCGCTCTGCAACGGAATACGCCGACGAAGGCGATTGTGAAAGACGCCGGAGATGAAGGGGCGCTCGACCTCGGCGCTCGTTTCCTTCTCGATGATCGACGCGAGGGTGACGATCTGATGGCGGGTCATGCCCAGCTCGGCGGCCCGCGCGTCCCACTCCGGGCGGTAGACGGCTGCAAACCGGGCGACCATCTGACGGACGATCTCTTCGGTCGCCACCCGTCGAGAAAACGCGTAGGTGTCGGGAAACAGGTAGCCTTCCAGGGTCGGCAGGTCCAGACCCAGCGAGCGGACCAATTCGGGATCGCCGACCAACCGAAGAAAGTCGTCGGGATCCCCCAGGCCCTCCTCGCCCAGCGCCTGCGCGATCTGCCGCGTGGTATAGCCTTCCGGAATCGTGATCGGATGGAGAATGACGGCCCCTCGCCGAAAGCGATCGAGGATCTCCAGGGGCCGCATCGCGGTCGTGAGCGCGTACTCGCCGGGCTTGAGCGCGCGCTCGCTCCCGGTCAGCCGCCCGAACGCGACGAAGTAGAGGCGGTTTCGGATCATCCCTTCCCGCTCCAGGCGCGCGGCGACCTGGGACAAGGTCTCCTGGTCCGCAATCTCAAATCTCTCGGCAACGCGACCGCTGCCGGGCGGGGCGGCGAGAAACGTGGCCACGTGCGTGCCGAACGCCAACATCCCGAGCATGACCACGAGACCGGCGGCGTGTCGATGGGGGCCGGCGGGGCGCGGGACGCGGCTCACGGTCGGCCCTCGCTGGTGGCGGCATGCGCGCGGGTATCGAGGAAGTGCTGGAGGATCACCACCGCCGCGGTCTTGTCGATCACGCCCCGGCGCTTGGCGCGCGACAGGTTGGCGGCGATCAACACCCGCTCGGCCGTCACGGTGGAAAAGCGTTCATCCCAGGTGAGGATCGGCACTCCGACGGCCGATCCCAGTCGCTTGATGAACGCCTGGACGGTCTGGGCGCGGGGTCCGATGGCACCTTCGAGCGTCAGCGGCAGGCCCACGACGATCGTTTCGGCCCGCCACGTCTCGACCAGTCGCGCAATGTCGTCCAGATCGGCCGCCCACGACCGCCGGTGAATCGTGGTCACGCCCTGCGCGGTCAGGCCCAGCTCGTCGCTCACGGCGACGCCGATCCGACGGTCGCCGACGTCCAGGGCGAGCACGCGACGCGCGCGCGGCGACGTCTCAACGTCGTTCGTCATCCGGGGAAACGTCGGGAGAGCGACTCGATTTTCTGCGCCAGTTCGGCAATCTTGCGCTCCAGGGACTCCACGTCGGTCCGGCCCGGCGCGCCCATCGCCTTGGCCACCGCGCACGCGCCGTCTTTCACCGCCGCGCCGACCGCGCGGGCCGACTGCTCGCACGCGTCGACGAACTCCCGCACCCGCACCGCCTCGTTGTCCGGCGCGCTTTCGCCCTTCTTCACCAGCTCATCGAGCCACTGGTTCACCACCACCCGCGCCCCCAGCCCAGCCAGGATCGCCTTTTTCATCACGGTCGACATCATCGACGCCCCCCTTACTCTCGCCGCCCGCCCGAGGCCACGATCTCGGCCACCCGCGCCAGCGCCTCGTCCAACCGGTCGGGATGCTTGCCCCCAGCTTGCCCCATCTGCGGGTTGCCGCCCCCCGTGCCCCCGACCATCGCCGCAATCGCCTTCGCCACCTCGCCCGCGTGGAAGCGCCCGGTCAGGTCCGGCGTGACCGCCGCCACCAGGTTGACCTTCTCGTTCGCCACCGACCCCAGGACAACGACGCCCGACTTGACCTCGTCGCGCACGCGGTCGGCGGCGGCGCGCAGGTCCTTCATCTCCAGCCCGTCGATCCGCCGCGTCACGACCGTCACGCCGCCGACCTGGCGCGGCGCCGACGCCGGGTCGGCCCGTCCGCCGGACGCCAGCTTGACCTTGAGCTGCTCCAACTCCCGCTCCCGCTCGCGCAGCGCGTCGACCAACTTTCGGGCTTTCGACACGACCTCGCCGGGCTGGACCTTCAGCAGCGCGGCGATCTCGGCCAGGTCGGTCTCGCCCTTCTTGACCGCCAGGTACGCCGCCTCGCCGGCGAGCGCCTCGATCCGGCGGATGCCCGCGGCAACCCCGCCTTCGCGGACGATCTTCAACAGCCCCAACTCGCCGGTATCCCGGGTGTGGGTCCCCCCGCAGAGTTCCTTGCTGAAGGAGCCGATCGTCACCACGCGCACGCGGTCGCCGTACTTGTCGCCGAAGAAGGCCAGCGCGCCGCCGGCCAGCGCCTCCCGCTGCCCCATCCACGCCTTCTCGACGTGGTAGTCCTGCTGGATGCGGCGGTTCACGATCTCCTCCACCCGCGCGAGCTCGCGGGGCGACAACGGGGCGAAATGGTGGAAGTCGAACCGCAGCCGGTCGGGCGCCACCAGCGATCCCGCCTGCTTGACGTGATCGCCCAGCACCTCGCGCAGCGTCGCGTGGAGAATGTGCGTCCCCGTGTGGTGGCTGGACACCGCCTGCCGCGCGACCGGGTTGACGGCCGCGCGGTAGCGCTCGCCCTCCGCCAGCCGCCCGCGTCGGACCGTCGCGGCGTGGACGAACAACCCCTTCACCGGGATCACCGTGTCCGTAATCTCGGCGTCCGCGGCCGCGCCCGTCAACTCGCCCCGGTCCCCCAGCTGTCCGCCGCCCTCGCCGTAGAACGGGGTCCGGTCGAACACCAGTTCGACCCGCTCGCCGGCCCGGGCCTCGGGCACCCGGCGCCCGTCCTTGAGGATGGCGAGGAGACGCACATCCGTCTCCAGGGTTTCCTCGCCGACAAAGACGCTCGCGCCCGCCGCCGTCAGGGCGTCCTTGTAGATCGCCTGCGTCGCCTCGACCTCGAAGCCGCCCGCCGCGCGGCCCCGCTCGCGCTGTCCCTCCATCGCGGCCGCGAACCCGGCTTCGTCCAACGAGAGCCGGTGGTCCTGCGCGATGTCGGCGATCAGATCCATCGGGAATCCGTAGGTGTCGTAGAGCTTGAAGAGATCGGCGCCCGCCAGGGTCGCGGCCCCCGAGGACGCGGCGCGCTCGATAAGATCGGAGAGAATCGTCATCCCGTGGTCCAGCGTCTGGGCGAACCGCTCCTCCTCCGCGAGCAGCGTGCGCTCGACGGCCGCCCGGCGGCCGGTCAGCTCGGGATACGCCTCCTGCATCACGCCGATCACCGAGCCGATCAGCCGGTGAAGAAACGGGCCGGAGAACCCCAGCATCTTGCCGTGGCGCGCGCCCCGCCGGAGGATGCGGCGCACGACGTAGCCCCGGCCCTCATTAGAAGGGACCACCCCATCGGAGAGGAGAAAGGTGAGCGCGCGCAGATGGTCCGCGATCACCCGCATGGAGACGTCGGCCGTGGCGTCGCGGCCGTAGGCGCGGCCGCACGCCTCGCCGATCGCCGTCAGGATCGGCCGGAAGAGGTCGCTGTCGTAATTGCTCGTGACGCCCTGGCAGACCGCGGCGACCCGCTCCAGGCCCATGCCGGTGTCGATGCTGGGGCGGGGCAGGGGGGTCAACGTCCCCACGGCGTCCCGGTTGTACTGCATGAACACAAGGTTCCAGATCTCCAGGTACCGGTCGCAGTCGCAGCTCACGCCGCAGGTCGGTCGGCCGCACCCCACGGCGGGCCCCTGGTCGACGTAGATTTCCGAGCACGGCCCGCAGGGGCCGGTCTCGCCCATCTGCCAGAAGTTGTCCTTCTCGCCCAGGCGGATGAGGCGGGCGGCGGGCACGCCGATCAGATCGCGCCACAGCCGCGCCGCGTCGTCGTCCTCCCGGAAGACCGTGACCCAGAGACGGTCCGGCGGGAGCTTGAGCACGTCCGTCACGAACTCCCACCCCATCCGGATCGCGCCCTCCTTGAAATAGTCGCCGAAGGAAAAGTTTCCGAGCATTTCGAAGAACGTGTGGTGGCGGCCGGTATGGCCGACCTGCTCCAGGTCGTTGTGCTTGCCGCCCGCCCGCACGCACTTCTGAACGGAGACCGCGCGGGAATACGGCCGGGGCTCGTCCCCCAAAAACGTCTGCTTGAACTGCACCATGCCGGCGTTGGTGAAGAGCAGCGTCGGGTCCTGCGCGGGGATCAGCGATGAGCTGGGGACGAGCGTATGCCCGTGGCGGGTCACGAAAAAGTCGCAAAATGCTCGCCGGATGTCCGCCGCGGCCGCGTATTGATGCCGTTCTACGTTCATTTGCCGAATCGCTCGACCTTGAACGCTTCTTTCCCGGGCTGGGGCTTCTTGTCTTCCAACGCCAGGTCGCTGGTGGACTGCACCCCACTCATCTTCAGGGCAAAGTCGTCGGGGTTCGAGCACCACCGCAGGGCCTCCTCCTGGGAGATGAGCTTCTCGAGGCAGAGAGCCGCCAGCGACTGGTCGAAGGTCTGCATCCCGTACTGGGACGTCCCGGCCGCGATCACGTCGTGGATACGGCGCGTCTTCTCGGGGTCGATGATGGACTCCTTGATCGTCTGCGTGGCGACCATCACCTCCACGGCCGGCACGCGGCCCTGGCCGTCCGCCCGCGGCACGAGGCGCTGCGAGATCACGCCCTTGAGGATGCCCGCGAGCTGCAGGCGGATCTGCTTCTGCTGGTAGGGAGGAAACACGGAGATGATGCGGTTCACCGTCTCCGTCGCGTCGACCGTGTGCAGGGTGCTGAGCACCAGGTGACCCGTTTCCGCGGCGACCAGCGCGGTCGAGATCGTCTCGAAGTCCCGCATCTCGCCGACCAGGATCACGTCGGGATCCTGCCGCAGGGCCGATCGCAGGGCGACGCTGAACGATTCGGTGTCGGCCCCGATCTCCCGCTGGCTGACTAAGCACTTGCGGTCCCGGTGCAAAAACTCGATCGGATCCTCGATCGTGATGACGTTCTCGGTGCGGGTGCGGTTGATCTGGTCGATGATCGAGGCCAGGGTGGTGGATTTGCCGCTCCCCGTCGTGCCGGTCACGAGGATCAGGCCGCGGGTCTCGGCCGCCATCTTCTCGATCACCGCCGGCAGGTGCAGCTCCTGGATCGTCAGGATCTTCGTGGGCACCGCCCGGAACACGAGGTTCACGGTCCCGCGCTGCTGATAGACGTTGACCCGGAAGCGCCCAAGGCCCGGCGCGCTGTACGCCAGATCGATCTCGGACCGCTCCTTGAAGCGCTGCTTCTGCTGGTTGTTCATGATCGAAAACGCGATCGCCACCACGTCTTCCTGGGACAATTTCAGATTGGGATCGAGCGGCTCCAGGTGACCGTCCACCCGGGCGATCGGGTTGTTGCCGACCTTCAAATGGAGGTCGGACGCCTTCTTCGCCACCGCCGCCTTCAAGAGTTCGTCGATGTTCAGACTCACGCGTCGGCTCCGCTCTGAGCGGCCTTCTGCCGGGGCGCCAGGCCGTAGGCTTCCCGGATCCGGCCCTCGATCTCCTTCGCGATGGGACCTTGGTCGCGCAGGAAGCTCTTCGCGTTCTCGCGCCCCTGGCCGATCCGATCGCCCTTGTACGCGTACCAGGCGCCGCTCTTCTCGAC
>Ga0184615_10000167_pt1 | contig 40904 bp, 30 predicted proteins | sample PLM4_65_coex_FD_133134 | JGI IMG/M metagenome (GOLD analysis project Ga0184615, IMG submission 133134) | Groundwater sediment microbial communities from an aquifer in East River, Colorado, USA - PLM4_65_coex | ecosystem: Environmental > Terrestrial > Soil > Riparian zone | place: USA: East...
GAATCGAAAGGTCGATCCCCTCGAACACCGTCTTGTTATCGTATCCGGTGCTGATTCCTTCGAGTTGGACGATCGGCGGCAGCGGACCATCGATTCGACGCGGCCGCCCGTTATCGTTCACAGCTGGCCGTCGCGTTGTCGGTTATATCGTGCGGATGCACCATCACTCTGTTCGCATTGTCTCGTCACGGCGATCCCCTACCGTATCAGACGAGTCAAAAACCTGTCAAGAACCGCCGCAGCCGACCGCGGACCACGCACAAGGCGGAGACGGGCGTCGCGTTCCGTCCGCGACGGTTTCACGCCGGGACTGATTCTCCCCTGACCTGCTTGCTGAAAGTGCATTGCGAGCGCATACCCCGCAGCTTACTGCGGGGTATGCGAGCAAAATGGAAATTGGGCTCCTTTACTTCCTTGCACTTCGAAGATTCCCTGCAGCTTGCTGCAGGGAGCTTCAACGCTGGTTCAAATTTGTTATAATGAATTGCATGGGTTCCCCTAATGCCGTTGCGTGACGTCTGATGCTCGCATGATCGAAGACATCCGTCTCCATGGGCAAGTGACTTCCGTGGTCGAATATTGTGCGACCATTGGAGGACGGTCGGTCAGTCACCAATTTTTCTACGAACCCTCTCCCGACGGCCATCCCGGCACCATCCGCTTTTTTGCCGCCGGACACGAATTCCTGATCGGACGAGATGGCCTGAGCTATACGGGCAACGGCGGAAGCTTTTGTCGCTACATGTTCGGCGTCAATCTTCCGCTGAAAGATTTGCTCAAAAAAGAGGTCGTCAACCGCCTGGTGCTGAATGGGGCCATTCTCGATCCGACCGGCCAATCCATTCGCTTCACCGATCGGACCGAAGGCCGGGAATCGTACGAGGAAGTCTTCCGAACCGGAAACGCCTTGTGCAATTATTATTTCTTCGTCCAGCTGCCCGAGCAAGGTCCGCTGCACAGGCAGCAGGAACTCCTGCTTCGAATGATCGGGCGACCCGTGAAACACTCCGGCTCCGTGGCCGCCCAAGACGACATTCAGATCGTCCGCAGCCTCTTCGACGCGCTGGCGGAGCCCCGCGCCGTGATTTACCTCTTCAAACTGACCCATCGTGGCCACGCCGCGTATTACCAGTACTACCAACACGTCTACGCCGCGCGAACCAACGGAGACGAAGGGGTCGTGCGTCGATTGGAAGACATCGCCCGTCAATACACGATCGATCTGTACCAGCAAACGCGGATGCAAATCGACGTCGTGTATCAGCACCCGGACAACAAACGCCTGATTGACGATTACAAAGACCTCTTGACCGAGATGCTGGCCGATCCCGGCTCGACGCAAGCCATCCTCGTCAAGCTCAACCGCCTCCGGACACTCAGCGTTCGCAACGCCATCCCGCTCGAAGTGTTTCAGACGCTCGACGGCATCTTCTTAAAGGACAAGACAACCGAGCGATTCGAGGAACCCGAGCATCTCGACGCCGCCAGAAGCATTCTCGACAGCCTGTTCCTCCAAACCGGCGAAACCAAAGACACCGTGTTGAAAGAGGAACTGGCCACCTTGTTGCGAGCCAAGCGCCAGGCCATCGAGCGTAGGGATTTCTCGTTCGACGCGCTCTTGCTCAACGTCGGGAAAAGTTGCGACGAGTATACGTGCCAATCGGGAGACTCCCGCATTTTGGAGCGCTTCAGCCTCATCGTCACCTGCTTCGATCGCTTCGACGCCACGTACACCTATCTCAATCAGATGGTGTTCATGGATGACGATCAGACGACGGAGGCCGTGCTCAACACCATCCATTCCAACAAAAAGATTTTCGACGACCTCGCCCCGAAATTGTTTAAGGAGCTCTTCATCGATTCGATCGTGAAGGACCGTTATCTGACCGATTTCGGACGCCGAAAGATCTTCATCGTGTTCCAGGGACTCAAGGAAGTCGACGAGGGGCGTCTCACGCTCCAAGAGGTGGCCAACCAAGTCAGACAAGTCAATACCGAAGCGCTCGTCCACCGCCAGGTCCGCCGCCAACTGAAGCGGTTTCTCAAGCAGTTCGTGAAGCCGGCGCAACCCGAGGAGCTGACGCATCTCCGAGATCAACTGTCCCAGGAACTTCAGCGGAAGGGACTCATCCCCATGCCAATTCCGGAAGCGATTTTCCGCAAGGCCATCAGGGATCTTCACCGGGAAGCCGTGTACTTCTACGAGGTCCTGCCAACGTTGGTCGCCTCGCCTGAAGGGTCGGAGGGGCGCCGGGATGCGTATCTCCAATCGAGCGGGGTCGACCGGTACGACCTGGAAGAATTGGAGCGGGAGTACTTTCACCAACACCGACTCGACAACACCTTACTCCATGCCCTCCAACGATAAGCCGCACCGCGCCGTGATACGGCGCGGACCGCCAATCGCTCGTCCTCTCGGGTGGCGTAGCAGCCCGCCCCGAGCCGCCCGACGTCCCGGCACACCCATGAGTCATTCACCCTGGTCGCAACGTCGTACGGCGTTGTACAGTCCACCACACAAGGAGTGCACCATGCTGGTAAGCCCTGTTCAGCCTCGAACCGCTCGCCTTCGCCGCACGCTTGGACTTGTCGTCTTCTCCGTGGTGTGGGTCCTTGCCGTCTCGGGTCCGATGCCGGGATACGCCAAAGATATGCCGGGCATGAAGGCATTGATCGACCTTCAAGACGTGTTCGTCGATTTGGCCGAGCATGTCAAACCGGCAGTCGTCAATATCTCCACATCAGGCGCCCCCACTCCTTCTCGAAGCGATCGCTTTCGCCAGCGCCCCGACTCCCCAAGCAGCGGCTCCGGCGTGATCATCGATAAGGACGGATACATCGTGACGAACAACCACGTCGTCGGCGACGCCACCGACGTCGAAGTCCGGCTGCTGGACAAGCGAAAGTTCCCCGGTAAAGTCGTGGGGCGTGATCCCGATACCGACCTGGCGGTCGTGAAGATCACCTCGAAGATCCCGCTGCCCACGGTCCCGCTGGGCGATTCGAGTCAGGTCAAGGTCGGACAGTGGGTGGTGGCGGTCGGAAACCCATTCGGATTGGAGAGCACGCTGACGGTCGGCGTGGTCAGCGCGCTGAAACGGGAGAACGTCAACCTGTCCCGTTACGAAGACTTCATCCAAACTGACGCGTCGATCAACCCTGGAAACAGCGGAGGGCCGCTGTTCAATATCCGCGGCGAAATCATCGGCATCAACACCGCCATCATCAATTTCGCGCAAGGCATCGGATTCGCCATCCCGTCGAACATGGTGCAGGACGTCGTGCCCCAGCTCATCGCCAAAGGGAAGGTCAGCCGCGGCTGGCTGGGCGTCGGTATCCAGCCGGTGACCGAAGACCTGGCGAGTCAGTTCAAACTCGAACGGGAAGAAGGCGTGCTGGTGAACGAGGTGTTCGAGGGGGAACCGGCGCAGAAGGCGGGGATTCAACCGGGAGACATCATTTTGATGGTCGACCACACCGCGGTCGACACGCCCAGCGGTCTGGCCAAAGCCGTGGCGGGATTGACTCCGGGGAAACCTACCACGCTGAAGATTCTCCGGAACGGCGAGCAGCGCCAGCTCTCGGTGGTGCTCACGGAACGAAAGGATGAATCGGAGGCGGCGGAGGCCGTGCCCGCCAAATCCCCCGAATCGGTCCTGGGTTTGAACATTCAGGACCTCACCAAGGAAATCGCCGACCGCCTGAAATTGAAGGAAACCAAGGGCGTCCTGGTCACCAAAGTCGAACCAGACAGTCTCGCCGATCGCGGCGGTCTGAAAGAGGGCGATGTGATCAAGGAGATCAACCGGCACGCCATCGAGAACGCCGAGGACTTCCGCAAAGCCAGCGAGGCACTCAAACCCGAGGAGGGCGTGTTGGTCCGCTTGATTCGGGAGCAACGGGGCTTGTTCGTCGTGTTGAATGACAAACCCGAATAAGGAGGTCAACCAGGCCCCCCTCGCCGCGCTCGATCACGCCCACCTGTGGCATCCGTTCACCCAGATGCAAGAATGGGTGACGGAACCTCCTTTGATCATCGAGGAAGGAGAAGGAAGCAGGGTTCGCGACATGGAGGGACGCTGGTATTGGGACGGCGTCTCCTCGCTGTGGGTGAATGTGCACGGCCATCGCAAGCCCGAGATCGATCGGGCGATCGTGGCCCAGTTGAGTCGGATCGCGCACTCGACCCTGCTGGGTTGCTCGTCTCCCCCCGCCATTCTGCTCGCCCAGCGCCTGGTCGCCCTGGCGCCGCCGGGCCTGACTAAGGTCTTTTACTCGGACGACGGCTCGACGGCGGTCGAAGTCGCCCTGAAAATGGCCCTCCAATACTGGCAGCAGACGACGCCGGCTCGGCCGCGCAAAACCAAGATCATGGCGTTTTCACTGGCGTATCACGGCGACACGGTCGGGGCGGTGAGCGTGGGCGGGATTGATGTCTTCCACGCCCGGTTCGCACCCTACCTCTTCCCGACGGTGAAGACCAGTCCCCCCTATTGTTATCGCTGCCACCTCGGCCTCAGCTATCCGTTGTGCAACACGGCCTGCGTGGACGACGTTGAGGCGGCCTTCCGGACTCACCACGAGGAATTGGCCGCCGTGATCGTCGAACCGCTGGTCCAAGCCGCCGCCGGGATGCTGACGGCGCCGCCTGGCTATCTGCGGCGGCTCCGCGACTTATGCACGCGGTACGACGTCCTGTTGATCGCGGACGAAGTGGCGACCGGATTCGGACGAACCGGCACTCTGTTCGCGTGCGAGCAGGACGGGGTCACACCCGACCTGATGACGATCGCCAAGGGCCTGACCGGCGGCTATCTTCCGTTGGCCGCGACGCTCACGACGCAGGCGGTATATGAGGCGTTCCTGGGCGACTACCCGGAGTTTCGCACCTTTTTCCACGGCCACAGCTACACCGGGAACGCGCTGGCCTGCGCGGCGGCGCTGGCCAACCTGGACGTCTTCGTCCACGAACGCGTCATCGAAGGATTGGCGCCCAAGATCGCCCACCTGCGGAACGCCCTCGCACCCCTGGCTGCGCACCCGCACGTGGGCGACATCCGACAATGCGGCCTGATGGTGGGGGTCGAACTGGTTCAGGACTCCGAGACCAAGACTCGCTTCCCGGTCGCCTCGCGAATCGGATGGAAGGTCAGCCGGGAGGCGCGGGCGCTGGGCCTCCTGACTCGGCCCCTCGGGGACGTGGTCGTCCTCGTTCCCCCGCTCGCCGCCACTCCCGATGAGTTGACCGCGATGGTGACCATCCTTCATCAAGCGATTGTCAACACCCTCGGGAGTCGAACAGATTCACCCGCCGCCGTTCTTTCCCGCTCAGGTTCGGTCGAGCGGGACCGGTAGGCCTGGTCTCACCGTTTCGCGCTGCGAAGCGCCTTCAGGTGGCGAAGGTACCCATCGGCCACGGTCTGGGGATCCAGGCCAATGGCCCGCGCGTACTGCGCGAGGTATCCGCGGAGATACGAGTCGTGAGGAAGGCCTCTTTCGCGGTCCTCCTCGATGAACTGAAGATACGCGATGCTGATCCTCGTGGTCCGCGCGATCTCCTGCAACGGCACCCCGACCGCCTCGCGGCGGGCTCGGAGGACGGAGCCGGTCACGCCGGTGATGGGAAGGTCGGCGTAGCTAAACGCCATCGGTCGGGACTCCGGCACGGCGGACGTTGCGGGCGGTCCGACGGCGGGACGGATCCCGAGCACGTCTTCGTCGTAGCGCGCGCGGAGCGCGGGGTCGGAGAGCGTCCGCCACGCGTCGTCGAGACGGGCGAGGAGCGCCGCGCGCTCGCGGGGGTCGAAGAGCGAGTGGCTGGCCAACGCATCGCCCGTGAACGCGCGCTTGGCCGCTTGGTACGCCTTCGCCAGGACTTCCTTCTCGGCATCCGGCCGCACGTCCAAGAGCTCGTAGTAGTTCTGTTCCCGAAACGGCTTCACCCGCGCACGCAGAGATCGAAGGCGATCTGCTCACCCTTCAACAGATTCGCCAGGACCGTCCCCGCTCCGCGGGAGGAAGGGGCATCGGGATACTCCATCAACGGCGGACGTTTGCGCTTCATCGCACGCCAGACGCAATCGTCGTACTCGACGAATCCCAAATACTCCACCTGAATCCCGAAATACTTCGAGCAGGAACTGCGCATCGACAATCCTAGCGCGGCATCGTCCTGCGATCGCACCTGGTTGACCACCAGCTTGGGAGAAAACTGGGCCATGGTTTTTCTCAATCGCCCCCCGACCTCGGCGTCGATCGCCTCAACGCCGGTGATCAGATCGTGGGGGGTTCGGATTCCTCGCTCGTTCTTCTGATCCATCGCGCATGAGACCAACGCCTTCATCTCGGGGTGTCGCACCGCACGTTTGAAGCGTCGATAGAACGCGCTCTTGATGAACCGATAGACGTTCTCGATCGAGGTCGGCTCCGGAATGACGGTCAGGATCCCGCGATCGGCCGCCAAAAAGAAATCCAGGCTATTGAACGCGGTGCCGGCCCCGAGGTCCAGGATGATGTATTCCACATCGAGATCCTGGATCTGCCGGATCAGGCGCATCTTCTCGGTATATTTTGGATTCGCGATCTCCAAGAAGTCATGAGCGCCGCTGATCAACCGCAACGTGGGCAACGAGGTATCGCCCAGGACGTCGTTCAGGTTCTTGACGCGGCCCTTGATGAAATCGGAGAGTGTTGCCGCAGGCGGGTCCGCCCCCAGGGCGGTGTGGAGGTTCGCGCATCCCAGATCGGCATCGATCGCGATCACCCGTTTCCCGAGCTTGGCCAAACCGATGGCGAGACTGGCCGAGAGATAGGTCTTCCCGGTGCCGCCCTTTCCGCCGCCGACCGCCCAGATCTCGTTCTTGACCAAACGGCTCTGTCCGTCTATTCCCGCCATGCGCGTAGTTGTAGCGTATGTCCACGGCATTTTCAAGTAGCCTGGCCGCCGAGACGGGGCGACTGCGGCGTTGTCGGGGCGGTTTCGCTCCTCACGTACGACCCAGTACGCTCCGGGGCGAAGCACTCCCAACGGCGATATCCCAACCGGAGCGCCTTGCATTCGCCTCCGTCTCGGCGGCCAGGCGCTCCGGCGTCTGACTTGCACTCGCCCCCGTCTTCGCTTTATAGTTCGGAATTATGTCGACCCTTGATCTCTTGCTGAACGAACCCAAGATCGCCTACTTCTCGATGGAGATCGGTTTGCGCACCGACGTCCCCACCTACAGCGGGGGGCTCGGCGTGCTCGCCGGCGACACGATCAAGACGTGCGCCGACTTGAAACTCCCGGTGGTCGGCGTCACGTTGGTCAGCCGCCAAGGGTACTTCCGGCAGGAGCTGGACGCGGACGGCCGACAGTCCGCGAAGCCGGCCCCCTGGGATCCGAGCCGGCTGATGACCCTGGTGAAACCCCGGGTGCGGGTGACCATCGATCGACGGCCGGTCGTCGTCGCGGCCTGGCTGTATTGGGTGGAAAGCCCCACCGGCGGCCGCGTCCCCGTCTTGTTTTTGGACACCGATTTAGCCGACAATAGCCCTGAGCACCGCGAATTGACCTCGTTCCTCTATGGTCACGATGCGGCGTACCGCCTGCGGCAGGAAGCCGTTCTCGGCATTGGTGGAGGCAAGATGCTTCAGGCCCTGGGCGTCACCGTCCGCAAATACCACATGAACGAAGGCCATTCGGCCCTGCTCACGCTGGAATTGCTGGAACGCTTCCGTCGGCCGATCGAAAGCGTCTGGCACGAAGAGTTGGTGTGGGACGTCGAGCGCATCAAGGATCTGTGCGTCTTTACCACGCACACGCCGGTGGACGCCGGTCACGATCGCTTTCCGTACGACCTGGTCGAACGCGTCCTCGGGACGCCGCTTCCGCTACCCGTTCTCAAGCGGTTCGCGGGAAAGGACATGCTGAGCATGACCTTGCTCGCCTTGAATCTGAGCCGGTTCGTCAACGGGGTGGCCAAAAAGCACGGGGAGGTGTCCCGGACGCTCTTCCCGGGCTACGAGATTTCCGCGATTACCAACGGGGTGCACACGTTCACCTGGACGTGCCCCGAGATGGCGGCGCTGTATGACGCCCATCTCCCGGGATGGGCCAACGAGCCGGAATTGTTGGTGCGCGTGGACAACATTCCCGACGACGCGTTATGGGAGGCCCATCAGACGGCCAAGACCCGTCTGCTCGCCCTGGTGGCTCGTCTGACCGGCGCCGTCATGAGTCCGGACATTCTGACCATCGGCTTCGCCCGGCGTATGACCCAATACAAGCGCGCCGATCTCCTCTTCTCCGACATCAAGCGGTTGACCGATATCGGCGAGGGCCGTCTTCAAATCGTCTTTGCCGGCAAAGCTCACCCCCAGGATGAACCCGGGCAGCGGATTATTCAGCGGCTCGTTCAGGCTATCCAGGCGCTGCGCGGCCGAGTCACCGCGGCGTTTCTCCCGGACTACAACATGGACATGGCGCTCACCGTCATCGCGGGCTCCGACCTCTGGTTGAACACGCCCCGACGGCCGCACGAAGCGTCGGGCACGAGCGGCATGAAGGCCACGCACAACGGCGTTCCCAACTTCAGCGTGCTCGACGGGTGGTGGATCGAAGGGCACGTCGAAGGGGTCACGGGATGGTCGATCGGCCCGCCACCCCGGGAGTCCACCCTCACCGAGAGCGACGACGCTCGGGATGCCCACGATCTGTACGAGAAGCTCGAACGGGTGATCGTGCCGCTCTACCGCGAGAACCGTCACGGGTGGATCGCCGTGATGAAACACGCCATCGGGAAAAATGCCTCGTTCTTTAACTGTCACCGCATGATGAGACGGTATGTGACGGAAGCGTATCTCAGATGATCGGGAGTGACGGCATGCTCAGATCAATCTCTCTCATCGCGCCGCGTCGGGCGCGCAGCCCGGTTTCTAGAAAGGAGACCACGTCATGACATCCACATCCACCACATCCACGTCGCCCTTTATTTGGCTCAAGGATCTCTGCACTCATTTCGATTGGCTTCACGCCGGTTCCCAATCGCTTGCGGAGGGCCGACCGCTCTCCCCGCCGGACTCCATTCCCGACCATGCGATCGGCGAGATCGTTCGGTCCCTCCTCCGGGTCGACGAGATGTTGCGCGCACATCGGGATGAGACCGCCAGGCTGCGAAACGAATTGGAGGCTCGGGAGCGGGAGCTTCGCCTAGCCGCCGCCGACGCCGAGGGCGCCCGACGTGAGACCGCGGACTTGCGCGAGGCGTTCGACCACACGCGGCGCACGCTGGAGGACCGTCAGCGGGGCTGGGACGAGATGGAGGCCAAATGGCACCAGGACCGCATGGTGATGGAGCAGCGCGCAAGCGCGCTCGATCAACGGGTCCGCGCGCTGACCGAGCGACTCAAGGACCACGCGCAGACGCTGACGGCGGTAGCGGCCGACCTCGTCAACGCCGCCGAGTAGGGGTCGCGACCCCCGACTTGTCTTCTCCAATTCGGTTGTGGTACAAACACGGCATTTCGTTCGAGAGGGAGCTCGTATGCGTCCATTACGATTGCGGCGGCTGATGAGAAGTGCGTCTTCGACGTACCTCACCAAGATCGCCAATAAGATTCGGCGGTTTGTGCTCTGCGCAATGCCCAGCGACTACGTTCGCCGTCAGGCCGCGCTCCGCCAGGGCGAGTGCGTCGGATGCGGCCGGTGCTGCAAACTGGTCTTTCAGTGTCCGTTTCTGGGAGGGACCGACGAGAACCCGCGCTGCCTCATTTATAACACGGTCCGGCCGAATCAGTGCGCGGCGTTCCCGATCGACGAACGAGATCTCGCGGACGTCAACTATCTCTGCAGCTACAGCTTCGCACAACCGCGCGTCGCGGGGGGCCAGCAGCTCCTGACCCCCGTGTTCGATTCATGAGGACGTGCGCATGAAATACGCGTCGATGGATCAACTCGACCAGGCCCTCAACCGCTCCCTTCGGATCGACGGGGCGACGGTGAAGATCGTGGACCGTCTCGGGTTTCTCCACGACCTCTTGGACGATCTCGTCTCTGCGGCGGTCTTCAACCCCGATCCGCGGATCAAGGGCCGCGCCCGCTGGGTGATCAAGACGGCCGCGCCGGGGATGGGGGTGGTCCCCGCGTCGATCCAACCACTCTACGACGCGATGGGGCGAGGCGAGGCCGGCGGCTTCACCGTGCCGGCCATCAACATTCGCGGGATGTCTTATGACGTCGCCCGCGCCGCGATCCGCGCCGCCAAGACCACCAACACCTCCGCCTTCATCTTCGAAATCGCCAAATCCGAAATCGGCTACACCGAACAGCGGCCTGGCGAATACGCCGCCGTCATGGTCGCGGCCGCTCTTCGCGAAGGCCACACCGGTCCCCTCTTCATTCAGGGCGACCATTTCCAAGTCAATGCCAAGAAGTACCTCCAGGACCCCGCCAAGGAGATCGACGGCTTACGCGCGCTGATCCGGGAGGCCATCATGGCGGGGTTCTACAACATCGACATCGACTCCTCCACCACCGTCGATCTCTCGAAACCGACCACGATCGAGCAACAACGCACCAATTACGAGATCGCCGCCGACCTGACCGCCCACGTGCGACGCCTGCAACCTCCTGGCGTCATGGTCTCGGTGGGAGGGGAGATCGGCGAGGTCGGTGGAAAGAACAGCACGGAAGACGAACTGAGGGCGTTCATGGACGGGTACCGGCAAGCCCTCAGCGCGCACGGCAAAGACCTTACAGGGATCAGCAAGATCAGCATCCAGACCGGCACCTCCCACGGGGGCGTTCCGCTTCCCGACGGGTCGGTCGCCCAAGTGGCGCTGGATTTCGACACCCTCGCGCGGCTCTCGAAGGTCGCCCGCGACTCCTATGGCCTCTCGGGCGCGGTCCAGCACGGCGCCTCGACCCTTCCTGCCGAGGTCTTTGACCGGTTTCCCGCAGTCGCGACGGCTGAAATCCATCTCGCCACTGAATTTCAGAACATGGTCTTCGAACACCGCTCGTTCCCGAAACCCCTCAAGGACGAGATCTACGCCCATCTCGCCACCGCCCACGCCGACGAACGAACGGCCAACGAGACCGATCAACAGTTCCTCTATAAGACCCGCAAAAAGGCCTTCGGACCCTTCAAAGAGCGGTTCTGGACGCTCAACGGCATCGCGCGGGAGGCGATCGGATTGGCGCTGCAGCAGAAATTCGAGTTTCTGTTCCGGAAACTCAGCGTGACGAACACCGAGGATGTCGTCAGGCGTTTCGTGCCCCCCGTCACGGTCTCCTTCACCGTCGACGACGAAATCGCGGCCTGCGGCTGAGCCGCCTCCTCCATCCTCCCCTCACGGATACGTCCGCCCGTCCCAGACCGCCAGAAACGCCGCGAGCTCGGAGCGCTCATTTGGGTCCCTGAGGTAAAAGGGATGGGGCGAGAAGGCGCCGCGATCCGGAGACAGGAGCGCATCCAACGTCGGCACCGAGCCATCATGGAGGTAGGGCGCGGTCAGCCCGATCCCCACGAGCTGAGGCACCTTGTAGCCAATTGCGCCGCCCCTCCACGCCGCGCTCATCACCATCACTCGATCGTCGTACCCCGTTCGGGGATCATCCAGAAGTTCGCCGTCTGGCGTCCCTACCGGCTCGATGCGCTTCGGGTTGTATCCCGGCAAGAGATCGCTGAGCGGGACGATCATGCCCGGTGTTTCACGCGATTCGAGGTGGCAGTCGTTGCACCCGGCCTCCCGAAACACGCGGCGACCGGCGGCGACACGCTCCTGGTCGATCGGAGAAGGCGGGGGCGGCAGCACGCGGGCCAGATAGGCGCTCATCGCGTCGGAATCCTCTCTATTGACGCGAAACCCCATCCGCGGTGAGGAACGAAGGAACGCGAAACCGCCCACCCGGTCGGCCGCCAGGCGAGGTCGCTCCATCGTGGGATCGATCGCCTGCAGCAGCGCACCATAGGCCCCGACGAGCACATCGCCCAGGGGAAGCGGTGCTTCGGAGAGGAACGATCGGCCGCCGGGGGTGGCCAGGGTCGTCGGATCCAACACCACGGTGAAAAAGTAGTTGTGGGCGTCACCGGCCTGCTCGAACAGCCCGTCCCAGTCGTACGGGCCGACGTCGATCAGATTGAACACCGCAGGGATCTCGGTGGGGTTGCCCACGCCATCGGGGGTCGCATCGGCCTGACCGGGCGGCCATCCGAGCAGCGCATCATCCACGGCGCGTTCGACGGCATCGGCCATATCAAATCCAGCCATGGCGGGCAGATCAACCTGTGGTCCTCGTCCCGCTCCGAACACATTGAGGAACGGCAGGTACGACCGCGAGCGCTCGCCCCACGCGATCAATTGCCCCACCCTCAGGTCCGTATTCGGCAAACCGTCCAGGCGACGGCCCACGCCGTCCGCGAAACGGTCATCGGCCCGTGAGTGACACAGGGCGCAGGTGACACCGATCCGATCCTCGCGCGCGACGAGGCCGATCACCGCGTTCGCCTCGATCAGCCGTCGCGTCGCGCGAGGATCGGTGTAGGGGCCGATCCCGACGTCCGAGCGCCGAAAGTCGGACGGCAGCTTGTCGCTATCGAGCTGGATGCCTACGGCCAACAGCCCATTCGGCGTGACCTCCCGGCGCGCGAAGCCCTCCGCGAGACCCAGCGTGTCACTCCAAAACCGTTCGTTGCGGAAGGTTTCAAAGCGAAACACGGAGCGGCCCCAATCCACTCGATCGATGGCGGGCGGCTCCCCTTCGCGGGATGACACGTGCCCACCCTGGTGGCTACACCCCCCGAGAGCGAGCCATGCGACGGCGGCAAGCACCCACCTCGCACCGCTTAAACGTCCGACGCCGTTGAAGCGGTTGAGCCGAGTCATCCCCCGGCGCGCGCCATGGCTTGATATCGTGACACTTCGTCTCTGGGGCCGACGATCAGGGGCACTCGCTGGTGCAGCTGGGAGGGGACGATGTCGAGCACGCGTTCTGTACCGGTCGTGGCGGCTCCACCGGCCTGCTCGGCGATGAACGCCATGGGGGCCGCCTCAAAGAGCAGACGCAGTTTGCCGGACGGCTTCTGGGGATCCTTGTAGTCGGCGGGGTAGAGGAAAATTCCGCCCTTCAACAGATTCCGGTGAAAGTCCGACACGAGCGACCCGATGTACCGCGAGGTGTAGGGCCGGCCGGATGGCGGGTCCACGGCTTTCAGCGACGCGATGTACGCCCGTGTTCCGGCGTCCCAGAACGCCGTGTTCCCTTCGTTGACGCTGTACATCCGGCACTGCGACGGCATCATCATGTTCGGATGGGACAAAATGAACTCGCCCACCGCGGGATCCAAGGTAAAGCCGTGGACACCCAACCCGGTGGTGTAGACCAACATGGTCGAGGATCCGTAAATGACGTAGCCCGCGCACGCCTGTTTCGACCCCGCCTGCAGGCAATCCTCTTCGGACCCCCGCGGCCCCGCGCTTCGTTTGCGGTGAAGCGAGAAGATCGTCCCCACGCTGACGTTCACGTCGATGTTCGACGAGCCGTCGAGCGGATCCATGTTGATCGCGTACTTCCCGACGAACCCTTCCTCGTGGATCTCGGTAATTTTCTCGTTCTCCTCGGTCGCGATGGCACAGACCTTGCCTCCCGAAGTGAGGATGCGAATGAAGAGCTCGTTGGCGTACTTATCCATCTTCTGGACGATCTCGCCCTGCACGTTCACCTCACCCATCGTGCCGAGCAAGTCCCCGAGTCCCGCCCGGTTCACCTCTTTCGACACCAGCTTGGCGGCCAAGGCGATGTCGTACAACAGACCGGAGAAGTCGCCGGACACGCCGGGGAATGTTCGCTGCTGGTCGAGGATGTGCTGCTCGATGGTCTTCAGTCGCATGGGCTCTATCCGTTGAGGAGGGTGACGACCGCCATACCCCGCCACGCGGGCTGCGCAACGGAGGGCCCATCCGAGCTTGCTAAGCGCCTCGCAGGCCCTGCCTTCCCGGGCCGAGAAGCGACAGGCCTTCGACGTTCCAGGCCCGAGGCTGCGAGAGGTTTTGGATGCGGTTCCTCGGGGAAAAACTCGATGATGTTGAGCGCCCCGTGGTCCTGCTCGATTCGAAACACGTGGGTCAGATCCAGGCCCATCGCATGGCAGAGAATCGCGCGGTTGACTCCACCGTGCGCCACCAGCGCGATCGCCGCGGCAGGATGTGCCGCCACGATCTCGGCGAGAGCGGGCAGCACCCGCGCCTGCATCTCACGATAGCTCTCCCCGCCAGGCGGTTTCACCGACGGGGGATCAGCCAGCCATCGCGTCCAATCCTCCGGGAACCGCTCGGCGACCTCATCGTAGGTCAAGCCTTCCCAAGCCCCGAAGTGCTTTTCCCGAAAGGCCGGTCGCTGAATCACGGAGAGCCCGTGGCGCTTGGCCACCTGCTCGGCGCCTTGCAGGCTCCGACGGAGCGTACTGGCATAGACCGCTCGGAGCGGGACTTCGGCAAGCCGATCGGCCACACGCTCCAACTGCGCCACGCCGTTCGGCGTCACCTCGATATCCATCTGACCGTGATAGGTATTCGGTCTGGCCTTCAGGAGTTCGCCGTGTCGGATCAAATACAGGCGCGTGGGTTCGAAGCGGGATTTCCCACGTTTGAGAGATTCCACGCGCTTGAGAGCGAGGTGTGTGTCGTTGCGAGTGTCGGACATGTGTCTCGGTCCCGCGGATGAGATATGAAAACACCCAACCTGAGAAAGAGAGATTGGGCGAGTGATCCTGAAAACAAAGGAAACGTCGACACCATCTCGAAGCCTCGCCGCGGAACGCGAACTCTGCGTCGCGAAGCAACTTCGCGCCTGCGTTCCGCAGCCCGCCTGTGGCGGGGAACCTGCACCGCGCCACCCGGCGCGGAAATCAACATGGTTCGCTCCTCGCAGGTGGCGAAGCAAAGAGCGGGCGACGGGATTTGAACCCGCGACAACCAGCTTGGGAAGCTGGGACTCTACCAGCTGAGCTACGCCCGCAGGAGCGCAAGCATCTTAGGGAAGAAACGGGGCAGAAGTCAAGCCGAAGATGCCAAGCAGAGCGCCAGTTTGCGGGACCGTGGCCAGGATTTGAGAACGGCTTCCTCCCGCTTGGCCTCGGACTCGGACGCGCACGGACGCGCATACCGCACGACCACCGGTCGACGGCTCCGCGTGTACGCCCCGCCACGGCCCGCGTTGTGCTGCGCGACCCGCCGGTCCATGTTCGTGGTACATCCCGCGTACAGCGACCCGTCGCGGCACTCCACGAGGTACACAGTCCAGGATCCACCCGCCCTCGTCGAAGCGGCCGAGGTCGCCTCCGCGTCACCAAGCAGATGATCCGGAAACGGGTTGGCGTGTTTACTGGACATGACGGGTCGAGTACCGGGTCAGGAAGTCTGCGATCTGTTCCTCCTCATCCGGCGTGATTTTGGCGGGGCCACTCATCCGATGCACCGTGCGTTTCCAGTCCCGACGGTTGGGCGGCATCAGCCAAAAACTGTGCGCGGTCTGGTTGAGGTACGGATCGGTCCAGCCGTGGCACTGGTTACACTTGGCAAACGCCGGGGGCGGGACGATGTCCGGGGGAGGAATCGACGGATCACGGGCCTTCAGGGAGGCGATAATCGCGTCCGGTTCGAGGAGCGGCACGCGGTCGAGCGGCGCCCATCGGTCTCCGGCATCGGTCGACACGAAGACCCCGGCGCCGTGGGTGCCCGCGTACAGCCGGCGTGGATCCGTGGGATCCACCACCAAGGCCCTGACATCCCGCTCGGTCAATCCTTCGCTTCGCGGCGCCCATGTACGCCCTCCGTCGAGGCTCTTCAGCACACCGCGAGTGGACGTCGCAACATACATCGCCCGTGAATCTCTGGGATCAAAGCGGATCACCCGGATCCAGTCCTGCTCCAGTCCCCTCCCCACCGGCCTCCACGTCGATCCGGCATCATGGCTGACATACACGCCTCCCCCGGAGAGGGTCTCCCCATCGCGCATCACGGCGGCCAGCACGCGCCGGCCGTCGGGATGCACCGCGAGCGCGCTGATTCGTCGGCCTTCCAGGTCCTTCGAAGCCAGGGCCCAGGACGGATCGCCGAGGCGGCGCTTGAAGACGCCGCGCTTCGAGGCCAATAAGACGGTCTCCACCATCCCCGATCGGAGAATCACGAGATCCTGAAACTGCTGGCTGTAGGTGAAATCATCGCCCTCGTTCCATGCCGCCCAGGTCTCACCCCCGTCCGGGGTCCGGTAGACGCCGGTGGACGTGACGACGTAGATCGTGTCCGGTCGGTCGGGGTGGAGAACCATGAACCCGATGTCGGTGTTTCCCAGGCCGTCGTTCTTCTCGACGAACGTCCCCCCGCCATCGACGCTCTTATAGAGGCCCCCCCCTCCGGCCCCTATGTACACGACGTTTGGGTTCCGGGGATCAATGGCAAGCCGGTAGAGGGAGTAACTGCGGATGCCCGTATTCGCGAGGGACCAGTCGAGACCGCGGTTGGTGCTCCTGAGCAGCCCGACGGCGTACGTGGTCAGCGCAAAAACCGTCTCAGGCTTTGCCGGATGGAGCGTGACCTGGGTGATGAAGAGCCCCCCCCGCCGAGCCGAGTCACCGTCGGCCGGCGGAGGGGAAAGAAGGACAAGACAACCCATCGCAAGGGCAGCAGCAACGCGCCTCCCCACCCTTGGGAGGGCAACAACCGAACCGCTACTGAACGACGAAGCCGTTCGCCAAACTCGTCGACGCCCCGCCGGACCCGGCGGGATTGGCAACATTGACCGAGTACGGCCCAACCGGGAGCGACGTGTTGTTCCAATAGAACTTGACCTGGCTGCTATTGACGAACACGAAGGGCGTGCCCGCCGTCGCGCTCGAACCCGCCACCGTCGTTCCCGTGAGACTCCCCACCGTGATCGTTCCCCCGACCACGAAATTGGAACCGAAGATCGTGATCCCTTGGCTCGCCGTGACGCCGTAGGTCACCGGGGTCGGACTCACACTCGAGATCGAGGGTTGCGGGGCAGCCACCACAAAGCCATTCGCCAAATTGCCCGACAACCCGCCGGCCGCTGGAGGAGCCGCAACCGTGATGGTATACGAGCCGACCGGCAGCGACGTGTTGGGCCAGTAGAACTTGAGCTGACCACTGCTCACGTGGACGAACGGGACCGCGGCCGTCGCGCTCGAGCCCGCCACCGTCGTCCCAGACAGACTCCCCACCGTGATCGTCGACCCCAGCACGAAGTTCGAGCCGAAGATCGTGATCTGCTGGCTCGACGAGAACCCGTACGTGACCGGGCTCGGGCTAGCCGACGAGATCGTGGGCTGCGGTGCCGCCACGGTAAAGCCTGCGGCCAGGCTGCCCGACAATCCTCCCGCCACTGGGGGATTCTGGACCGTGATGGCGTACGCGCCAACCGGCAGCGAAGTGTTCGGCCAATAGAACTTCAACTGGCTGCTGGAGACCAACACATACGGGATCGCCGCGGTCGCGGTCGAACCCGCCACCGTCGTTCCCGACAAACTCCCCACCGTGATCGTCGCCCCCAGGATGAAATTCGATCCGAAGATCGTGACCGACGAACTCGGCGACACCCCGTAGTTCACCGAGGCCGGGCTGACCGACGTCACGTTTGGTTGGGGTGCGGCCACGGTGAAGGCAGACGCCAGGGTGGCTGATAACGAACCCGCCACTGCTGGATTCGTCACCTGCACGCTATACACGTTCGGGGCCAGCGACGTGGTCGGCCAGTAGAACTTGAGCTGGCCGCTACTGACGTACACGAATGGCGTGGCCGCGGTCGCGGTCGAACCCGCAACCGTCGCTCCCGACAAGCTTCCCACCGTGATGGCCGCCCCCACGATGAAGTTCGATCCAAAGATCGTGATCGACGAACTGCTCGTGATCCCGTACGTGACCGAAGCCGGGCTCACGTTCGTCAAGGTCGGCTGCGGCGCCGTCACCGTAAATCCACCCGCCAACGTCCCAGACAAGCCTCCCGAAGGGGCGGTGTTCGTGACCTGCACGGCATAGGCCCCTGGCGCCAACGCCGTGTTCGGCCAATAAAACTTGAGCTGGTTATTGGTGACGAAGATAAACGGCGTCGCCGCGCTCGCGGTACTTCCCGCGACCGTCGGGCCAGACAGCGATCCCACCGTAATCGTGGCCCCGAGGACGAAGTTCGCGCCAAAGATCGTCACCGACGAACTCCCCGTGATCCCGTAGGTCATCGCAGTGGGGCTCACCGACGTGACGGACGGCTGAGCGCCGGCCACGGTGAAGCCCGCGTTCAACGTCCCCATTAACCCGCCCGCCGCTTCGGGATTGGTCACCTGCACGTTGTAGACGCCGGGCACCAGCGACGTGTTATTCCAATAGAACTTGAGCTGGCCGCTGTTGACATAGATGAACGGAGTGGCCGCACTCGCGGTGCTCCCCGGCACGGTGGCGCCCGTCACGCCGCCCACCGTGATCGTGGCCCCGGAAATAAAGCTGCTCCCGAAGATCGTCACCGACTGGCTGCTGGTGACGCCATACGTGACCGTCGTCGGCGTCACCGACGTCACCGACGTCCCAGGGGCTGCCACGTGGAATCCATCGACCAGTGTCGCGGACAGGCCGCCGGCAACCGACGGATTCGTCACTTCAACGGAATACGCCCCCGGGGCCAGCTCCGTATTCGGCCAGTAGAACCTCAATTGAGTGCTACCGACGAACACAAACGGGGTCGCGGCCGTTGCTGTCGCGCCAGCGACGGTCGTTCCCGAGAGGCTTCCCACCGTGATTTGCGATCCCACAACAAAGTTACTTCCAAAAATCGAGATCGATTGACTCGACGACATGCCGTAGGTCACGGGTTGCGGCGACACGCTGGAAATCGTCGGTTGGGGCGCCGCCATCGTAAATCCATCGGTCGCGAGCGCCATACCTCCGCAGGAGTCGACATTCGCGTACGACACATCGTAACTTCCCGCCGCGAGCGCGGTGTTCGAAAGATAAATCCTGGCTAAGGTACTGCTCGACCGGACAAACGGTGTCGCCGCGGTTGCGGTCGTCCCTTCCACCGTCGTCCCGCCCACGCTCCCGATGTAGACACTCCCGCCCACGCCGAAATTCGTCCCGTACACAAGCACCTGCCCGCCGGCCGTGACCCCATACAAACGGGACGCCGGCGAAACACTGGTGATCGTCAACACCCGGGGTTCGATCGTAAACGGAGCAGACGCCGGCGGAAGCCCGCCAACCTCGACGGTCACCGAATGCGCCCCGGCGGTCGCGGTCGCCGGCACCCTCGCCACGATGGTGGTGGAATCGGCGGATACGGATAGCACGGTCAACGGCAAGCTCCCGTCGAGCGTGACGGTTAGGCCTTCGAGGAGCAGGGTTCCGGTGATCGTGATGTCTTCCGGCAAATCGGTGCAACCCACCGGATTCGGGGTGACCGAAGTGATGGTCGGGCTCAGCACGGTCGACGTCAAGATCGGAATGGTGGTCAGCGGACCGGTGAAATTCCCGGTGCCATGCCCCGCCCCGTCGTTGACGCCGGTAAAGATCAACACCGCCCCCTCGGAGCCATCAGCCTTCATCGTCGCCACGGCCAGATCGAGGACGCCGTCCGAATTGAAATCAGCGGTCGCAACACTGGTCGGCGGATCCACGACGGTCACGGTTGACACCGCCGTGGTCTGGAAACCGGACGGGGTCGTCCCGAAGAACACGGCAACGTTCTTGCTGCCGAAGTTCGCCACCGCGAGATCGTCCATTCCGTCTTCGTTGAAATCACCCTTGACGCCGCCGGAGGTGGCGGCGCTCGGCGTCGTCCCCACATTCGCCAACGTCTGTCCCTGGGTAAACCCTCCAGCCCCGTTGCTCAGATACGCAATCACGTGGTTCTTGGTGCTGACACCGACGCCGAGGTCGATCTTGAGGTCGTTGTTGTAGTCACCGGTCGCCAGGGAAATGATCGTCCCCAACCCGCCGCCACCCCCGCCGCCGCCTCCACTGGGAGGGGTCGTAAAGCTCGAGGCCAGTGTGTAGGTCGTCGTGTTGCTCCCGGCTGTCGAACGGTGGACCACGTAGTATTTTGTCAACGCGGTGAGGCCCGCCAGGGGGACCGAGTGCGTCGTGACCAGGTTTGAACTATTCGAGTCGTAGTTGGGATCGGCCAGGTTACAGGTATCTCCGGTAAGAGAGATCAGAGAGGTCCCATAGAGCACGCAGCTCGTCGCCGGCTGATCGCCGAAGCCGTTCGCGGAGGTCGTCCATTCCACGGTCGCGGTGGTGCTCGTGATGCCCGAGAGCGTCGCGCTGGACAGAATCGGCCCCGTGCACGTGGGACAGTAGTTCGTGTTGAAGTAGGCGGAGGCCTTGGCCGAATTGGCCGTCGAACCCTTCGCAATCATGCCGTCCACGTTCGCGGTCCAATCCGCCATGGTCGGTCCGAGGATGTGGCGGAGCGAACCGGCACTGACCGTGACCGGTCGGTCGGTGCCGTTTCGGTTTCCAGCCGTAATCGTCATGCTATGGCACTGCGTACACCCATCGATGACGGGATCCTCCGCGCACGGCGCCGCGGCTCCGTCGCACGAGGCCGCCTCAGCAGGAGACGGCAAAAAGGCCAAAAGGACGAAAAGTGCAGCCACCCCGCACAACGCAAACACCAGGTACCGACCCCAGGCTGTCATCTTCATAGGTAACCTCATCATAATGAGTGAGTGAGCGGTGAATAACGGGTTGCGAACGCGGAGGAGACAACGAAACGACACGGCAAGAATTGACACGGAATCATGGCTAATCAGTCCCAACGACGGGAAAGCTCCGGAGGGAACACAAGGAGGAGCGGGCGGCCAGAAGAAACTTTACGAACATTTTGACCTCCGAAAGCTTTAGTGTTCAAGCGTTAGCATAAGTTCAACACCGGAGTCAAGCATTTTTTGACATCCCCGTGGTCTCCACGGTTCCCGAGGCAAAAAAGTAGAGAAGAAAGTACAAAAAGTACCTGCGATCTTACTTTTTTCCGTCTTTCATGCCAGATAATCCAGATGTCCCCTGATCCGAATCTTGGTTGAGCTCGCTTTCCCTCGGCGGCTAGATCCTATGCAGGTTGGTGGTCGAGCGAGGGGACCAAAGAAGTGAGGTCCATGGGAACTCCCGAGCGCCCGTTTCTCACCGTGTCGCCCCGTGGTTGGCACCGGCATACGTCGTAAGAAACTCAATGATCTGCTTCGCCTCCTCGGACGTGAGCCCCGCCCCCGGCGCCATTCGCGTGACGGTCGGTGCCCAGTTTCGGCGATTCGGCGCCACGCGCCAATAAGTCTTCTTTTGGTTCAACGGCGCTTCGGCCCAGCCATGACACTGGTTGCACTTCACAAACGCTGCCGGGGGGGACACCGGAGGAACGCCCTCCCCCGGCTTAGCCTCACCGGCGGCCAGCGAAGCGATGATGTCCTGGACCGGTTCCTGGACGACCCGATCGGGCCGTTGCCAGTGATCCCCGCCGTCCACCGAGTAGAAGAGGCCGTGGTGGTGCGTCCCAGCGTAGAGACGGTCCGGATCTGCGGGATCGACGGCCAGCGCCTCGACGTCGTCCTGCGGGAGGCCCGCCTCCAGCTTCCGCCACGCGGCGCCGCCGTCGTCGCTTCGGAAGAGCCCTTCCCCAAGGATGCTGACGGTCAAGCGACGTGAGCCTGTGGTCCCCGCCGCGACCAGTCGGACCCAGCGGCGTTCGAACTGCGCGCCGATCCGCGTCCAGGTCCGGCCGCCGTCTGGGGATCGGAAGAGTCCGTCGTGGCGGGTGCCCGCATAGAGCGTTCCATCACGATCGAACGTCAACGCCGTGATCACCGCGTCCTTCAATCCGTCGCTCACCTGCCGCCAGACCGGATCGTGAAGACTCCGTTGAAAGAGCGTCTCTTGCCCCAGATAAAGCAGCCCGGTCTTGAACAGAAGCGTGGCGATGACCTCGCCTGGCTGCACCGGGAGGTTCTGGCCGTAGGACATCCACGCGGAGCCCCGGTCGCGGGTCTCGAAGACGTCGCCGGTCGACGTGGACACGATCAGTCGCTGAGGCCGGAAAGGGTCGATGGCCAGGGCGTAGATATTGGTGTTGCCTAGACCGGCATTGACCGGAATCCAGGTTTTCGCGCCGTCTCGGGTCTGATACACCCCACCCCCGTAGGTCCCGACGTACAGCACGTCTGGATGGGTCGGGTCGATGGCCAGGTGGTAGGCGCTGGTGTTCCGCAAGCCGTTGCGGGCCGGGAGCCAGGTCAACCCACGATCCGTGCTTTTCAGAACTCCGACGGGGCGACCGGCCGCGTACAGGAAGTTAGGATGCTTGGGGTCGATGACGATCTGGTTGATCAGCAGGGGATCGGTGGGTGGAGGGGCGGGCTCGTCAGCCGGAGCGGACGCGGCGAACAGACCGACCAGCAACGAGGCCGCCAGCCAGAGACGCGCAACCGCGCGGCGCACCCTCATCGCAACGGATCGACGAACCGGCCGAATCCTCCGGCCAGTCCCGACCGGTAATCCTTCCACACCACCAGGTACCGGCGGCCGTCGGTTGCAACTGCGGTGAAGTGATTCCCCAGCGCGTCGGGCGCTACCGCGAAGGGCCGGCCCGCGCGCGAGGGCTCCCACGCAAGGGCCCGCACGTCGCGCACGACATCCGTGATACGGGTCATCGGCGCGGCCGACTCGTGTTCCTCCTCCCAAAGAACCAGGCACTCGCGTTCCCCGCAGGCGATCGCGGGGAACATGTGCAATCGAGGTGTGGTGGACAACGGAACACCTTCGGGATCGAGGACGCGCCCGTCGGCTGCGAGGCGCGCGCCATACAACGCGAACGGACCGGTGCCCCGCCGATCGACCCAAACCACCGCGGCCTCGCCATGGCGCGAAGCCACCGCGGGATAGCTCTGCTCACCCGGAGCCCGCGAGACCACGATCGGCTCCGGATCGAGCAGACGGCCGCCGGGATCCACCCGCGCCGCCGCGATGTCGGACTCGCCGTTTCGGCCGTCCATCCACACAACGACGAAGGCCTCTCCATTCCATACGACCGAGGGCCGCGTTTGATCGCCGGGACCCGTCCCCACGGTGATCCCGCCCGGGTCGAGCACCGCGCCATCCGGCCCGACGCGAGTCGCGACCACGTCCCACCCCGATCCGGGACGCTCACCCATCCACACCACCAGGAAGACCCCGTCGCCCCACGCCACCCGCGGATGGCGGCGGTTGCCCGCCCCCGCGCCGATCGCGATGTCCTGGCGATCGCGGACCACCCCCGCGCGGGTCACACGGTTGCCGTAGATCTCCCAGTTGCGGTGGCTGCGGAGATCCTGCCACACAACGAGGTGCGAATCCCCGCCCCACTCCACGTCCGGAAACAATTCATCGGAGGGACCGTTCGAAATGGGCAGGCCGGTCTGTTCTGTCACCGTTCCGTCCGGCGACACCCAGACGCCGTAGATATCGGTCGGCCCGGAACGAGTCGTTTGCCAGACCGCGAGATATCGTTCGCCATCCCAGGACGGGACGGGGTCTTCTTCTTCGTCGTTCGGCCGAGCGGCGATCACGATTTCGGGACCCACCACGATGCGGTCAGCGCTCGTCGGCAGCTCGGAGCGAAGCGGCCCAGCACAGGCCGAAGCCAGAACGACCGTCATCCCGGCGACGAGAGCCGCGGCCCACGCCGGCATACTCTCAACGAGGCGCAACCGCGACCCCCGACATCCCAAAACCAGGCCCCAGCGCGATCCAGTTGATCACACTGCGCGCGGCCGCGTCGATCACCGCCATCGCCTCCCCGCCCTGATGCGTCACGTACAGCTTCCGGCCATTGGGGGTGACGGCCACCCCCCACGGCATCCGCCCGACCGGAATCGTCGCCACCACACGATCGGTGGCCGTCGCGATCACCGACACCGAGTCGGATCCGGCATTGGCCACGTATGCCCACTCGCCGTCGGGCGACAGCGCGATCCCGCCGGGGTTCGTTCCCACGTCGATCATCGCGACGACCGCGTCCCGCGTCGTGTCGATCACCGAGACCGTGCCGGGTCCCTGATTCGTCACGTAGGCCTCACGCCCGTCGGGGGACACCGCGATGTCCGCCGGAAACATCCCCACCGGGATCGTCTCGACGACCCGGTACGCAACCGTGGACACGACCGAGACCGTGCCGGAAAAGTAATTGACGACGTAGACGGCGGGACGATTCTTGATCGCCGCCACCGCCACGGGAAGGGCTCCCACCTTCGGCCGCGCCAGCAACAAACGCGAGGAGGTCGAGATCACGGAGAGCGAGTGGTCCATCGCGTTGGCGACGAAGAGCGCGCGGCCGTCGGCGGAGACGTCGACCGCCTGGGGCACCTTGCCCGCGGCGATCCGATCGATGATGATCCGCGAGTCCGTCCCGACGGCCGACACGGTCCGCCCCTTTCCCCCGACGTAGATCGTGCGCCCGTCGGAAGACACCACGATGTCCCACGGCTGGGGCACATCGGCGATCCTCGCCACGACCCGATCGGTCGCGGTATCGACGACCGCGAGGCTATCGCTGTCCAGACCCGCGACGTAGGCCATCGAAGTCCTCCCCGTCGCGCAGCCGACCGCCGTGCCCCAGATCAGCGCGACCGCCAGTCCCCAACGCGCCGCCATGGCGCACGTCGCGATCATCGTGTCACTCGCGACGAATAGGCGGTGAGAAAGTCGCGGATCTCCACCTCTTCCGCGGGGGTCAGCTTGGCCATGGGCCCCATCCGGAGGAGCGTCAACCCCCAGTCCCGGCGGTTCGGCGGGACGAGCCAGAAACTGTGGGGAGCGAGATTGAGGTCGGGGTCGGTCCATCCGTGGCAGGCGTTGCACTTCGCAAACGACGGCGGAGGCGCAAACGACGGCTCCGGACGCTCCGGCTCGCGGACCTTGAGCGAGGCGATGATGGTCTCCGCGTCGAGATTCGGCACGCGGCCAAGCGCCGCCCACCGCCGTCCCGCATCGGTCGACAGAAAGACACCTTGTCCATACGTCCCCGCGAACAGGCGGTGGGGATGGACGGGGTCGATCGTCAACGTGCGGATGTCGCGCTCCCGAAATCCCTGGTTCCGCTCCTCCCACGTGAGCCCGTCATCGTCGCTCGACAGCACTCCGGAGGTCGAGGTGGCCAGATACACCACCCCCTTCTGCCCCGGGTCAAACAGGATCTTCCGGATCCACTGCCGTGCGAGTCTCCCGTCTCGGCCCCACAAGGTCCAGTGTGCGCCCTGGTCTTCGCTGACGTACAGGCCCCCACCTTTGAGCGTCTTGCCGTCGCGGAGCGCCGCGGCGAACACGCGCCGCCCGTCCGGGTGCAGCGCCATCGCGGTGATTCGACGGCCGGCCAGATCGGGAGACGCAAGCGTCCATACCGGATCGCCGACCCGACGCAGGTAGACGCCCCGGTTCGACGCGAGGAGCACGGTTTCGGGCGCTGCCGGAAGGATGACCACATCCTGAAACTGTTGGCTTTGGGTGAAATCGTCCCCCTGGTTCCACGCCTCCCACGAATCGCCCCCGTCGGGACTGACCTGCATGCCGGTGGACGTCACCACGTGGAGCCGGTCGGGGTTCCGCGGGTGCAGGACGATCGATCCGATATTGGTGTTCCCGAGGCCGTCGTTTTTCTCGACGAACGTCGCGCCCCCGTCGATGCTCTTGTACAATCCACCGCCGCCGGCCCCCACGTAGACGACGTCGGGATTCCGTGGGTCGATCGCCAGCTGGTAGAGCGAGTAGCTCCGAATGCCACGGTTCGCGAACGCCCAGAGCCGGCCGCCGTCCGTGCTCTTGAGCAGGCCCACCGCATACGTGGTGAGCGCAAACACGGTCTCTGGACGTGCGGGGTGTATCGCGATTTGGGAAATGAACAGATTGTTGCGTTCGTGCTGGGGTTCTTCCACCGTCCCGCGAGCGACGGAGTCGGCGGGCGCCTTCGGCTCCGGTACGCCAGCGCAGCCGGCGGCCCAAAACACCGCACAGCCCGCGAGAAGACCCATCGGGCTACGGGTTCGGTCCATGGCCCCTCTGGCCTCCTTCTGTTGTGGGACGTTCGGGGGCATCACTCGACGCCATGCGATACACCCAGGCCCGTGACGGCAGGGCGGTGCCGGTGTAGAGCGACCCGTTGAAGTCCGCCATCGCCTCGATCGTGAACGGTGTCAGGTGGCCCACCTCTTCCCACGTCCGACCGTCAGGACTCCGAAAGACCAGACCGTCGATCCCGGCGTAGAGCGTTCCCCCCGACACCGCGAGCGACGCCACGTAGCCGCGAGCGCCGCCGGTCGCCGCCGCGAACACGCGCGTCCAGCGATCACCGTCCGAGGTCCGCCACACTTCGCCGGCCGTCGTGGTCCCCACGTAGAGTGCCCCGTCGAACATTCCCGCAGCCCGCACACCGGACGGAGCACCCGGCCGAAGCGCCACGGTTTGCCACGTTCGCCCGTCGCGGCTCCGAAACACGCCCGCGCCCTCGACACCGGCGTAGAGGGCGCCGTCGAATTCGACCAAGAACCGCACCCAATTGTGGAACCCGTTCTCCGCAGAGGGAATGAGCGCGCCGGCCGCCGTCCAGGACGCCCCGTCGAGACTCCGGTAGATCCGGCCGCGCGAGGTTCCCGCGTAGAGCGCGTCGCGAAAGCGCCCCAAGGCGATCACTCCGCGCTCTTCGGGAGGCAGGCGCCCCGCGCGTGTCCATTTGACGCCATCGGTGCTGCTCCAGAGCTCGGCGCTCGGCTGATTGGTCCCCGCAAACAACCGCCCTCGAAACTCGGTCAATCCATACATCGTATAGGAGTCGGTCGTCAAGGCCGGCCGCCACGCGGAGCCGTCGAGCCGGACGACGCTGCCCGCCCCTTCGATCCCCGCGTACAGCGTATTTCGAAACGGTTTCAACGAGACGACGTTCCAGCCCTCCGGGACCGGATCGAGGCGCTCCCACCGCACGGGGTAGGTTTTGCCGTAGCGGACCGTGAGGTAGCTCGTCAGCTCGGCCCGCTCTTCATCGGCGAGGCGGCACCCCAGCGCCTCCATCCACGGAATGACGAGATCCCAGGGACTCGGACGGATCGCATGGGCGCGCGCGCCGCAATCGCCGGCCACGCAGCGGGCGTCGAGGGTCACCCCATGGCACGCGCCGCAGCGGTCGGCGATCACGGTCAGCGCCCGCTCCTCCGCCCCCAGCGGCGCGGCAATCGCCAACAACGCCATCAACGCCGCGACCACGATCCCGCCTCGGCCGTTGAAGCTCCCTGCAGCAAGCTGCAGGGAAGCTTCGAAGTGGAAGGAAGTAAAGAAGCACAATTTCCATTTTGCTCGCTTACCCCGCAGCAAGCTGCGGAGAATGCGCTCGCAATGCACTTTCACGGCGTCGCCACTCGACGGCTGTACGCCGAGAGAAACCTCAAAACCTCGCCGCGTTCCTTCGGCGTCAGGTTGGCCCGCTCCGCCATGCGCCCGACGGTCTCGTCCCAGTCACGCGGGTTGGGCGGCACCCGCCAGTAGGTTCGCTTGGCGTTGAGGGCGAGGTCGCTCCACCCGTGGCACGCGTTGCACTTCGCGAACGCGGACGGAATCTCGGGCAGCGGACGTCTCTGACGTTCGGACTCCCCGTCCGTTTCCATCATCGCGATGATTTGCCCCATCGTCAGGGAGGCCACCGGCTCCGACGCCTTCCAGCTCGTGCCGCCGTCAACCGAGAAAAAGAAGCCCGATCTGGTCGTCCCGATGACGAGGCGCGAGGGATCGGCCGGATGGATCTCAAGGCTGCGCACATCGTCGTCGGTCAACCCCATCGTCGACCTGCTCCAGTGGCCCCCTCCGTCGTCGGAACGATAGAGCCCCGCCCCTCGGGTCGCGACATAGAGGTGGCACGAATCCCGAGGATGGACCGCCACCCCGCTGATGAACCACTCCGCGCCGCCCAGCCTCCTCCACCCCTCACCAGCCCCAACGTACAGCCCTTGTTTGATCGTACCGATGTAGAGGAGGCGGCGGTTCTCGTCATAGGCGAGCGCGGTCACGCGAGCCTTGCCAAGCTCAGGATCGCGCGTCCAGCGACGAGCAGTGCCGTCCCGTCGGAACAACCCTCCTTCGGTGCCCAGCCAGATCCGCGTCGAGGGATGAGGCTCCACGATCAGGGCTTTATAGCCCACCACCTCTGAGAACGCCGGAAGGCCTTGCCCAAAATCCTCCCACCGCCGCCCTCCGTCGATCGTCCGGTACATGCGGGTCGAGGTGGCGACATAGAGACGCTCGGGCGATTGGGGATCGACCGCGATCGCGTCGACCGCGGTATTGCCCAGGTTCGCGTTGATCTCGGTCCACATCCCACCGCCGTCGGCACTTCTCGAGACACCTCCGCCCCACCCGCCGATGTAGAGAATCGGGTGCGCCGGATCGGCGCCCGACGCGATGGTCAGCGCGTGGTGGGTGAAACTCCGCAGCCCCCGATTACTGGGCGCCCACCGCCGGCCACCGTCGTCGCTGCGGAGCACGCCCATATTGCTCGTGAGCGCGTAGAAGCGGTCGGGATCTCCGGGATCAGCGGCCATCCGATGGACGATGAGGGGCCCCTCGGCGTGCTCCTCGGAGGCCGCCGCGGCGTGCGACACCCCGGCGACACCGACCATCAACGCGGCCCACAGGCATGTCATGGAAAATAATCGATCCGCCGGAAGCGATGCCCGAGGCACGAGCCGGCTACGCGGCAACCAGTCCCCGCTCCCGGAGATATGCGCGGAGCGCGTCTTGCCACGGTCTGAGGGTGACACCCAGCGCCGCCAGTTTGCCACAATCCAACACGGAGTTCGCCGGGCGCTTGGCGGGCCGGACCAGTTCTGACGACCGAATCGGCACCACGCGCCGGTCGATGCCGGCCAGCCGAAGAATCTCTCGCGCAAACTCGTACCACGAGCACGTTCCCGCATTGACCGCGTGGTAGACCCCCGCGCACGGCGTCTGCAAGAGCGCGGCGATGACGGTCGCGAGGTCGGCCGCCGCCGTCGGGGAGCCGTGCTGGTCGTCGACGATCCGCAGCTCGTCGCGCCCGCGCGCCAGGCGGAGAATCGTCTCGACGAAGTTCTTCCCTTCGCCATACAGCCATGCCGTTCGCAAGATGACGGCGTCCGGCTTCGCCTTCAGGATCTCGCGCTCTCCCGCGAGCTTGCTGGCGCCGTACAGCCCGAGCGGGGCGACCGGATCATCTTCCCGGTACGGACCCTGCTTGGCGCCGTCGTACACGTAGTCGGTGGAAACCGCGATCAGCCGCGCGCCGGATTCCGCCGCGCCCTGGGCGACGTGCCGGCTCCCTAATGCGTTGACCGCAAACGCGCGGTCCGGGTTCGCCTCCGCGCCGTCCACATCGGTGTAGGCCGCGGCATGGATGACGACGTCGGGCCTGGCCTCCGCGATGAGGCTGGCGACGCGGGGATCACTGATATCGGCTTCGGATTCGGCGGGCGCGAGCAGGTCGTGCGCCGATAAGATGCGACGCAGGGCGCGGCCGAGCTGGCCGTCGCCACCGGTGAGAAAAATTCGCATATTAGCTCACAGCTCATAGCTCATAGCTGACAGGAAAACCAAAACCCTAACCACGATCCCGCCTCTCCTGTGACCTGTGAGCTATCTTGCCGCTTTTCCTGTGAGCTGTGAGCTATGAGCTGATCGCTCGATACTGCTTCTCATAGTATGCTCGAAACTCGCCCGATTTGATCGGCCGCCACCACGATTCGTGGGTGCGGTACCAGTCGATCGTCGCGCGGAGGGCGTCGTCGAACCCACGGCGCGGACGGAACCCGAGCGCGGCGAGCTTGTCCGCGTTGAGGGCGTACCGGCGGTCGTGCCCCGGGCGATCGGCGACCGGTTTGATCAGGCTCTTGGGTTTGTTCAAACCCCGCAAAATCATGTCGGTGATCTCGAGATTGTTGCGCTCGTTGCCCCCGCCCACGTTGTAGATTTCGCCGACCACCCCTTTCCGCAACACCACGTCGACCGCCTCGCAGTGATCCTCCACCGCCAGCCAGTCCCGGACGTTCAACCCGTCGCCGTAGAGCGGGAGCGGTTGATCGTCGATCGCGTTGGTGATGAACAGGGGGATCAACTTTTCGGGATACTGGTACGAACCGAAGTTATTGGACGCACGCGTGATGATGACGGGAATGCCGTAGGTCGTGGCGTAGGCGAGCGCCATGAGATCACCGCCGGCCTTGGACGCGGCATACGGGCTGCTCGGGTGCAACAGATCGGTCTCGACGAACGGGGCGCCGGAGGTCGACCCATAGACCTCGTCGGTCGAAATCTGGATGTACCGTTGGTGACCGTACCGCCTCGCCGCTTCGAGCAGAACCCGCGTGCCGTCGACATCGGTCTTGATGAACGCGCCCGGATCGAGCAACGAGCGATCGACGTGCGTCTCGGCCGCGAAGTTGATGATGACGTCGGCGTCCTTCGCGGCGCGGTCGACGATCTCGGGGTCGCAGATATCGCCGCGAATGAACGCGTAGCGGGGGTCGCGCTCCAGGTCCCGGACGTTCTCCGGATTACCAGCGTAGGTGAGTTTATCCAGATTGGTGACGCGATCGTCGGCATGCGCATGTAGGATATGCCGAATAAAATTGCTCCCGATAAACCCGCACCCCCCGGTGATTAGTAAATGCATGGTAGCTCATAGCTCATAGCTGATAGCTCATAGGAAAGTCAGGCCAACTTGGGCGCTGGGCGGCGGAGCGACTGTAACAATCCGTTGATCATCTTGGCAATCTCGCGGGCCTGACTCTCGAAACGTTGATGCTCCTCGGACCCAATCCATCGTCGTTGTTCAAACAACGCCAGCAGCGACACCGTTTCATAAAGAGATCCCCGCGCAATATACAAGAATTGCACGAACTCCTTTTTGGAGTATCTTCCCTTGCCTTCGGCAATATTCGATGCGACCGATGTTACGGCCGATTCGACTTGCTCGATGAGACGATAATGCTTGTATGGGCCGGGAAGACGCTCCAACACCTCGATCACATCACCGGCAAACTGGATTGCCCTCTTCCACACCAGCAAGTCTTCAAACCCGAACCCCACGCCGTTCCCTATGAGCTGTGAGCTATGAGCTGATCGCTATCACGTTAGCTCGATTCGACTCTGATCGCCGACGATGAATTTTTGCGTCATCGGTTTCGTTTTACACCGGATAATCTCGGCCTCGCGCCCCAACAGGCTTCGTTCGATCCGGATGTCCGCATCGATGATCCGGCAGCGTTCCAAGACGATGCTGTACTCCACCTCGCTGTTGCGAATCACGCAGTCCGGTCCGATCGCCGTGAACGGCCCGACATAGGAATTCTCGATGACGGTCCTGGCGCCGATGATCACCGGGCCCCGGATCTGGCTCCCGATGATCGTCGCGCCCGGCTCGAGGATGACCTTCCCCGCGATATCCGATTGCCCATCGACCTGGCCGGGCTTGAAGCTCTCCGGCGTTTCGCAGATCTTGTCGAGCACGAGGCGGTTGGCTTCCAGTAGGTCTTCGGGTTTTCCGGTGTCTTTCCACCACCCCGTGATCTCGGAATAGCCGACCTTGTACCCATGATCGATGAGGTACTGGTGGGCGTCGGAAATCTCGAGTTCACCCCGCGCGCTGGGCGCGATCGCATCGACGGCCTCGAAGATGTGACGGTCGTAGAGATAGATGCCGGTCACCGCAAAATCACTTTTGGGCTGCGCCGGCTTTTCCACCACGCCCACGATGCGGCCGTCCCGCAACTCCGGCACGCCGAAGCGCTCCGGATCGCGCACCCGCGCGAGGACGAGCCGGCACTGATCTCCCGACGCACTGAATTGTTCGATGAACCGTTGGACCCCGCCCACGATGACGTTATCCCCGAGGTAGAACACGAACGGCTCGTTGCCGATGAACTCCCGGGCCACTCGGACGACGTGGGCCAGACCGAGCGGGGCCTCCTGCATGATGTAACTCAGCTTGACCCCCCACGCCTCTCCCCCGCCCAGCGCGCGTTGCAATTCCGAACCGGTGTCGGGATTGATGACGATCCCGATCTCGCGGATGCCGGCCTCGGCCACCGCTTCGATCGCATACGAGATCATCGGCTTGTTGGCAATCGGAATGAGGTGCTTGTTGTGGGTGTTCGTGATGGGGCGAAGGCGGGTGCCCTTGCCCCCGGCGGTGATCAACGCTTTCATGATAACGGGTCCTCGACTCCCGGCCCATCTTAGGGGGCCGTAGAAGGCATGTCAAGAGGCTCGGTGATCAACAGCATCTACATGGTTCCCGCACCCCCACCCCCTGCTGCAGAGCCGCGAGGCCCACCCGCGCGTTGTCCACTCCACTGACGAAACGACCGCGAGTCGCCTCTATCCCGATCGTCACCAACCCGTGGTCTTGCAACGGTCCAGCGAAGCACGTACACTTCCGCGCAATGCGTGCGGGAGAGTCGGAAACTGGCGAACCCATCATCCCCCCCAAATCCGAGGCGGCCCGGGTGCGCACCCCTCCATCGTCGGAAGACCACGATCACACTCCGCCTCCTTTGACCGATCGGTTTCGCCCATACACCCCATTTATTCAGCAGTGGATCCCCTGGCTGATCATTGCGTCCGTGATTCTTGTTTTCGGCAAAGACTTTATTTTTCTCAATAAAGTGTTCCTCCCGATGGACTTCCTCCAGTTTTGGCGGCCTTGGGATAGTTTGTTTCCTTCCAAGACCCCGATTAACAACATCGTCATCAGCGACGCGGCCGAAGCCCTCTATCCATTTCTTCATTTTGTCGGAGAAAGCCTGAAGGCGGGGTACCTGCCCCTGTGGAATCCGTTCATCTTTTTGGGGCTGCCGACGACCATGATGGGGTCCCACGTCGTGTTCAATCCGCTGTCGATCATCTTGCTCCGGAGTTTCGACACCGCGACGGCTCACTCGTTGAGCATCCTGATTAACTTGAGCCTCATCGCATCGTTTTCTTACCTCTTCTTTTTGGAACGAGGCCTCACTCGCACGTCCGCGCTCCTCGGAAGTATGGTCCTGACCTTGAACGGCCACCTGATGGTCTGGTTGGAGTTTGGGGCGCCCGACTTCGCGTATGCCGGCATGGCGGCATCCCTCTATTGCTTTGAAAAGAGTCTCAAGGAACGACGCCTTCGCTTCAGCGTCCTCAACGGCATCGCCATCGGCATCCTTCTTCTCGGAGGCTCGATTCAGTGGGTCTTTTTCCTCGTCCCCCTCATGGGATTGTATGCGACCGCGAAGGTGATCGAGGGGTGGGACGGCCGAGCGCCGTTCTGGTCCCGCGTGCGGCCCTTGCGATTGTTCCTGGCCCCCGCACTCCTCGGCATCCTGATCGCCTCCCCAAATCTGCTCTTCTTCGCGGATTATGCCGGGTTGTCACAGCGAACGATCAGAAGCTTTGCGTGGGTGAAGGCGCATACCGCGACGTTCTACCCTGAATTGCTCACGACGTTTCTGTTCCCCAACTTTTTTGGGTATCAACCCGGTGGCGTGTGGTTCGCCAGGGATAGTTCGACGATCGTCTTTCAGAACTACAACGAACTCGGCGTCTACATGGGGGTCGTCACCCTGCCCCTGACCCTCCTCGCCCTTCGGGCCAGAGAGTCTCGCGTGATGGCCATCTTCTGGTCATTGATCCTCGGTGGAGCGCTGCTGGTCGCCATGAAGCCTCCGCTCCTCTATTATCTCCTCTATCAATACGCGCCGGGGTTCAACGGCATGCAACCGACGAGAACGATCATCCTCCTTCCCCCGGCGTTCGCCTTCTTGGCCGCCTTGGGGATGGACAGTTTGCAGCGCCAGCCGCTGACCGAGCGCCACGCGGCTCTGGCGTGGAAGGCAACGGCGGGCCTCGCGGCCGTGTCGGCTCTCCTGCTCGTCGGCGCACACCTCGTGCTGCTTCGGTCCCCCATCGTCATCAAAGGGCTGTCCCTCGCTCAGCACTTCAGGATCGGCAACCCCGATTTCCTGGTTCCTCTGCTGTTCCTGCTGGTCATTGCCGGGGGATTTTTTCTGCTTGCACGCCACGCGATCACGCCGAGCATACTAGGCGCATGCTTCGTGGCGCTGTTGATCGTCGACTTAGTGCCGTTTGGATTGAGGATGAATACCCGAACGGACCGGGCGCTCGTCTTCCCCCCGACGAAGGGCCTGCAGTATCTGGCCCAGGACCATGAGATGTATCGAACCCTGCCCCTCGGTTTTCGGTACAACACCCTGATGACTGTTCAGATCGCGGCGATCGGGGGCTACTCGAGCATGTATCCGGCAGACTATCTTCAGTTGATCTCGGCCATGGAGGCCCACGAGATTCCGGGGAGGAAGTTGGCCGAACGGAACCAGAATTACCTCGAACCTATGGGATACACCTCGCCGCTCCTGCCCATGCTGAACGTCAAGTACGTGTTGACGCCCCCTGAGATTCGAGTGTCTGAAGAAGCGGCGGCGCGTTATACGTTAAAATACCGTTCGGAAATTGGGATCCTGCAGGCCAACCGGTATCTTCCTCGGATCTTCGTGGTGTTTGACCACCGCCGCGTCAACAACACGTCGGAAGCCATCGACGTCATGCTCGGCCCCCTCTTCGACCCAAGCCGGACCGCGATCGTCGAGAACCCCCTTCCCGGCTTCCAACCATCACCCCAGGACGGCGATCTGATATCTGCCACAAGACTCAAGGGTTCTCGAGTCTCGAGCGACCGGTTCGAACTCGACGTCCACCTGCCAGAGCAGGGCATTCTCGTCGTGAGCGAACAGTTCCTCCCCGGTTGGGAAGCCCGAGTGGATGAGACCCCGTCCGATATCGTGAAAGTCAACGCCGTCTTGATGGGACTCGTGGTGCCGAAAGGCGATCACCACGTCTCGCTCCGCTTTCTGCCGCGATCGGTCACAATCGGCCTGATCGCGATGGCGGGCGCTCTCGCGGTCAGCGTGCTGTTGTTGGCCTTCGAGGTGGTCCGAGGCATCCGCCGTCAGAACGGCCCACCGGCCGCGTAGGCCGCGGCCCGCCTCATCGGCGTCCTTCAACTCTAGGTGTGAACTCCCCGATCCCTCATCGCGTCCTCTTGTAGCCGACCACGGCCATATTCCCTGCGGGAACGGAGAGTGGCAGATTGCCGATCGCCGAACGTGTTGCGGCGGAGATGCATCCCCGCTTCACGGCGATCGGGAGGGGAAGGAGCTTGAGCCAGTAGGACAGGGGATAGGTATTCCGGACGATCCTGACGTCGACTTCCGAGAACCCGGCCTGGGCCAACAAATACTGGGCGCTCCGGGGAGAAAACAATTGGAGATGCTCGATGTCGTAGATCGGGGATTTCATCCCCAGAAGCTTGGCCGACACCGATCGGCGATTGTGAGAAATGACGAACAACGCGCCATCTTCTTTGAGCATCGTGTAGGCGTTTCGGCACATCCCCAACGGATCATACAGATGCTCCAACGTCTGAAAGCACGTCACCACGCGGTACCGAGCGGGTTCGACGGGCTGGGCTTCCAGCGCGCCGTGCCGAATCAACGGCCGGATGCTCGGCGCGGCCGCGGCGATCGGCGCCTTGGACGGTTCAACGCCGACGACGTCGGTGAATCCCCTGGCCAACAATTGTTCGAGAAACGCGCCGTCTCCCGTCCCGATGTCGAGGGCTCCCGCACGATCGGGCAGCTTGTTCATGATCCGGGAAAGCAGCGCGCCATACGTACGGCTGGCATAATGGGACTCGGTGGAGCTATCGAACGCCGCGTCTTCATACGCCTTGACCAGAGGATCGCGAGCGGGCAACGGGTTGGCGTACACCACGTCGCAGGTCGGACAGGCGATCAGCCTGTGGTGCATGTATTCGGGAGTCTTCCGCGAGGAGAACGCGAACTCATCCAGGCGCCCGGCGTCGAACTTCGCTTCGGCGATCACGCGCGATTCATCGGTCGACCCGCAGACCGGACAGGGGCGCTCGACCATTAGGATGGCATAGGTCATTTCAGGTCGGGAGCCAGCATCGCCGGATCGGGGCAGCCACGCTCTGCCAACACCGTATACCCCAGGCAGTCATCGCCCCCACGGCGTTTCATCGAGACGTTTCCTATGATCGCCAAGAGCAACACCACTGGAAACGCGACCATGCCGAACAGTCGAAGTCCCCACCGCCACGCCGTGTTCGACACTTGCGGGAGCAGCAGGGGGAGGGCCAACGCCATCTGTTTGTAACACGCCACAGTGAGCGCGTTCCCGCGCGCGTACACCTCAATGTTCGTGAACCCGGCCCTCGTCAACAGTCGATGGAGGCCGGAAGGTGTAAACCGCCAATAATCATGCGGAATGAAGTGCCAGCGGGCTGCAAACGGCACCGTGAGGAGGACGCGCCCCCCGGGCCGAAGGCATCGGTGCATCTCGGCCAGAAACGCGCTGGGCTCCGCGATATGTTCCAGCGTCTCGGTGCACAACACCACGTCGGCCGAACCATCCTTGACGGGCCAGGCGGTTCCGGAGTAATACACGGTGTCACCGGTCTGATAGCCGAAATGCGGTTTGGCGTCGATCGTATCGATGCCGAGATAGTTCACCGTCGTGGACAGCAACGCTCGGTACGGCTGCGCGCCGCACCCCACGTCGAGCAGCGTGCCGCTCGCTTTGGGCAGCTCGACCGCCAGGTCGTTCCAGATCGAGCCGGCTTGCAGATCCACAAACCGTCGGAGCGCGCTCAAGAGTCGCTGCCACCGCGTCGTATTCGGGGTGAACGGAGGAGGCCGCCAACGCTCCCCAACGCGATGAACCAGATTCTGTCGTCCACCGGACATGTTCCCGCTCGCCGTCGGCCTCACCGCGCGTGGTGCTTGGTCTCAGACCCATCGGTTGCCGACCTGACTTCTCCGTCCTTGATGATGCTGCGGCGAATAAAGTGCGGCCTTTGCTTCACTTCTTCGAAGATTTTGGCCACGTACTCTCCGATCAGACCGAGGGCGAACAGGTTCACCGATCCAAAGAACAGGATAGCCAGCAGAAGCGTCGTCACGCCCTTAGGAGCCAATTGGGGGAAGAGCAACCGGGTGATCACTTGAAGGACGCCCAGCGACAGCGACAGCATCAAGAGCAGGCTGCCCACGAAACTGAGGATGTTCAACGGCGTGTTACTGAAGGAGAGGATGCCTTTCTTGGCCCATCCGATGTTCTTCAGGAGGTTATTGGTCGACACCCCGAACATCCGCTCGGGCCGAACGTAATCCACCCCGATCTGCTTGAAACCAGCGAACGCCCGTACCCCGCGGAGAAAGAGATCCCGCTCTGGAAACTTCAGGATCCACTGCACCACGCGCGTGTCGATGAGCGAAAAATCGCCGGCGTCGTGTGGAATCGGGACATAGGAAAAATAGTCGAAGACTCGGTAAAAGGCCTTATACGCGAATTGCATGAACAACGGGGCTTCGCGTTTCGTGCGGCGACCGTAGACGACGTCGTACCCCTCTCGCCACTTCATCACGAACTGTTCGATCAGTTCAGGGGGGTCCTGGAGGTCGCCGTCGAGGAGGACGCAGGCGTTCTTGCTGGCGATTTCCATCCCGCTCCGGAACGCGGCCTGCGAGCCGAAATTGCGCGAGTGCGAGATACCGACGACTCTCCGATCGCGGCGGGAGAGCCCTCGGATGATTTCTTCGCTGTCGTCCGGGCTGTTGTCGTTGACGAAGATGATTTCGTAGTCGATCTTGAGTTGATTGAACGTCGCCTTGAGGCGATCATACATGATGGGGATCGCCCGGTTGTCCTTGTAGCATGCAACGATCGCACTGACGCTGTGCTTCGTGTCCAACCCGAACTTCTTCGACGACAGATAATATTTTTCCTTATCCTCCAGGCTCCGATACCACTCCGCTGTGCGAGCCAACCCGTCGGCAAAACTCGTCCGAGCGAGCCAGTGGAGGTGCTCCTTGGCCTTGGTCGGGTCGGCAAACCATTCGCTCAGGTCCCATCCGCGATTCGGCATGGAGCCGAACACGGGAGGGGCGGGGATCTCGAACAGCTCACGGGCGACGCCGGCGACTTCGGCGATGGAGAGTTTCCGTCCGCTCCCAATGTTGAAGGATTCACCGTAGTCCCGCGCCTCTAGATGGATCGCGGTATCGAGAAAGGCTTCGCACACGTCGTCGATGTAGACAAAATCGCGCGAAATGTTGGGATTGACCAAATTCGGATAGGTCCCCTCGACCCCCCGCTGGATGAGCGTCGGGATCAGTCGAGAGGAGTCCTCCAGGGGCCCGTAGACGGAATAGAGCCGCAGGTTGGCGCACGGCAGCCCTTTTTTCTTTCCCCAATAACTGAGCAGGTTGGCGCACGCCACTTTGGAGACCGCGTAATCGCTGTTCGGCTCCGGCAGGTCGCGCTCACTCGGTCCCGCGGCGTGATCGCCGTATTCGGAGGAGCTTCCGGCGTGGACGTAGCAGGAAATCTTGAGCGGTTCCAGTCGAGACAACAGCTTCGCGGTGAAGTTGAAGTTCGTCTGGTAAATGAGCTGGGCGTCGGTCTCGAACGAATATGCCCCGTAGGCCACGCAGTTGAAAATCGTCCGCGGGCGGACGTCGTTCAGCAAGGCATCCAGGTTGGAGTCGACGAGGACATCAACCGCGATGACATTCTTCTCCGGAAGCCCCTCAAGGCGCCACGCTGGGACGAGCATCGCGGTACCGAAGACATCGTCCCTCGCCTTCAGGATGGTCCGAAACACATTGGCGCCGACGAACCCGCTGGCGCCAAGGATGAGGACCGGGCCCTGGAGGCGTTCGATCTTCTGCCTCATCTCCATCAGGATTTGTCCAGAAACGCGGAAATGCTCTCCGGATCCAATCCGCACTCGCGGCGGTGAAACTGCTGGGATCCGTAGAGCCCGGACGGGTATCCCAGCGCAGCACGGTGGGTGAACCTCCGAGGTGCCTCGCCCATGGACAAGAGGAGGCGCGCCATCATTTCTCCCACCCCACCGTGAGCCACGTGCTCCTCGACCACGAACAGGTGGCGCGAACGACGGAGGTCCTCCATGAACGCGACGGGTATTGTCCCCTCATCGATCGGCAACTCGGTCACGACCCAGAGATTGGGCCGGCGGTCTTCATCGATCCGCGTCACCGCCCCGAGCAGGCCTCCCGCCAACGGACCGATGACCACCATCGCCGGCCCTCCACCCTGCACGAGTCGGCGCCACGGCGCGTACTCCGGCAACGTCAGCTCTCTCGGCTTCTCGCATTTTCCAAGACGGAGGTACGCGGGATGCGGGAACTCCTGCAGCTTCGCGATCAGCACCGGCACGTCGGCCGCGAAGGCCGGCACGAAGGCATGGAGATTCTGAAGGGTAAGCAGCACGCCGTAATCCTCCAGGGCGTGGTGGGTGCTGCCCATCACGCCATAGGCATACCCTCCGCCGTTTCCCACCAGCTTGACGGGCAAATCGTGCAGGCAAACGTCATTGCGAATTTGCTCGAACGGCCGGCCGTACAAAAACGGCGCGATGCTGTACGCCCAGGGCCGAAACCCGGTCATGGCCAGACCGGCCGCCACGGCCACCATGTTTTGCTCGGCCACGCCGGCATTGACGAATCGTGGCCCCATCGCGTCGCGAAGCGGCTCCAACGCATTGAAGCCCAGATCTCCAGTCAGGAAAATAAACCGGGGATCCGCCGCGTGGCGCACGAGCGTGTCGCAGAGCACGGTTCTCACGCCCGGCTGACCTCGTCCAGCGCCTGCTGATACTGCGCCGGTGTCATGGGAAGATAATGCCACTCCATCTTATTTTCCATGAAGGAGACCCCGCAGCCCTTCCTCGTACGGGCGATGATGACGCGGGGCCCGGCCCGCACATCGCGTGCAAACGCCCCGGCGATGGCGTCGATATCGTGTCCGTCGATTTCTTCGGCTGAAAGACCGAAAGCTCGAAATTTGTCGACCAACGACCCAAGATCGGCGACGTCCTTGGTCGTTCCAAACCCCTGGAGACCATTGGCATCGATGATCAGGAGCAAGTTCTCCAGTCGGTGATGCGCGGCGAAGATGAGAGCTTCCCAGTTGGACCCCTCGTTCCATTCGCCGTCCGACAAGAGACAGAAGACCTGTCCCGGCTCCGACCGAAACGCCTTCCCCATCGCCATCCCGGCCGATAACGACAGTCCATGCCCCAGACTCCCGGTCGCAAAGAGAATGTCCGAGATCCCCTTGACCGGAGGATGGCCGCTGAGCTTCGTGCCGTCTCGATGGAACTGCCGAAGATCCTCATCGCTCAGACGGCCGATCGACCAGAGCGTGGTGTAGAGCGCCCCGGCGGAGTGCCCCTTGGACAAGACAAACACGTCACAAGGTTGGATGACGCGGTGATAGAGATACAGCATGAGATCGAGCGACGAGAGGTTCCCGCCGATGTGTCCCACCCCGCTCTCGAAATGCATCGTGAGAAGACGCGTCTTGGCCTTGCGGCGTAGTTCAGAAAAGCCGTCCATCCGTTGCCCTCATGCCCAGACGTTCGCGCCGGCGCTTCGCCGGGGCTCCCCGATGGAGAGCCCTTCACCAGCCGGCGCCGGAACCTCCACCGTTCGCGTATACGCCTATAAAGGACAGCTCACCGCCCAATTGTCTTCCGTGGCCGCCGAAAGTCGAGCGGAGCGCCCGCTTCCCAAACTGGATCGAGCCCCTACTTCGGCGTGCTCTGGATATCCAGCATTACGGCCTGCAGGATCAACTCGAACCCGATCAGGAAGGGCAATACGCTCAGCATCACCGTCCCCGTTGTGGCGATCTCCCCAAAGGCCCACGACCGCCACCAGGTATAAAACCCAAAACCGACCCCCCAGAAGAAGAACGGCAACCCCAAGAAGAGAAAGAGCGCA
>Ga0184615_10000169_pt1 | contig 40781 bp, 30 predicted proteins | sample PLM4_65_coex_FD_133134 | JGI IMG/M metagenome (GOLD analysis project Ga0184615, IMG submission 133134) | Groundwater sediment microbial communities from an aquifer in East River, Colorado, USA - PLM4_65_coex | ecosystem: Environmental > Terrestrial > Soil > Riparian zone | place: USA: East...
GCCATGCGCCTTGTGTTGACGAAGATGAGCGTGGTGCGGTGCGCCTGGATGAGCTGGGTCAGCCGGTCGTAGCTCTGCTCCCACACCTCGTGCGACATCACCGCTTCGAGCGGCGCGGGCGGAATTTCGAGCGCGAGGTCGCGCGCGCGCTGATGACCGGTGTCGATGATCCTGCAATCGGCGGCCTGCGTGGCTTGCGGACCGGCCCCCACCAGGAAACGGGCGACCTCTTCGATCGGCTTTTGCGTGGCGGACAAACCGACGCGCAGCAATCGATCGCCGCATAGGGACGACAAACGCTCGAGCGACAATGCAAGATGCGACCCGCGCTTGTTGGGCGCCAAGGCGTGGATCTCGTCGACGATGACCGTGCGGGTGGTCGAGAGCATCGCGCGGCCGGATTCCGACCCGAGCAGGATGTAGAGCGATTCCGGCGTGGTCACGACGATATGCGGCGGCCGCTTGCTCGCGCGAACGCGGTCGGCGGGCAGCGTATCGCCGGTGCGCACCCAGGTCCGGATATCGACATCCGGCAGGCCACGCGCCTGCAGCGCCTCGCGGATGCCGGCGAGCGGCGCCTCGAGGTTGCGGTGGATGTCGTTCGACAGGGCCTTGAGCGGCGAGACATAGACCGCCTGGGTCTCGTCGGGCAGCCCGTCCGCCAAGCCCCGGTGCACCAGATCGTCGATGACCGCAAGGAACGCGGCCAGGGTCTTGCCCGATCCGGTGGGCGCGGCGATGAGGACGTGACGGCCGGCCTTGATCGCCGGCCAGGCCTGCGCCTGCGCCGCCGTCGGCGCGGCAAAGCTGTTGCGGAACCAGTCGGCGACGGCCGGATGGAACAGCGCGCTCAGATCGGGGGAGACAGAGTCCATGCGACAGGCCGCAATCTACAGGATCGTCCGTGGCGGTGTCGTGACAACCGGAAATGCCGGTCCTCGCGACAAACCCGGAACGTCAAAAGTAAGTTTCAGGCCTTAGCGTGGCAATCCCTACTCCTTCGGAACCTTCCACACGAAGACGTTGCCCGGGTACCAGTCGAGTCCCCAAAACAAATCGTATTTCGGCACGTATTTCCAGCGGCCGTAGACGCTGCCCGCAGTGGTCGATTTGGGCGGCTCCGGACCGTCCAAATTGGGCAGCACCGTGAGTGTCGGCGTCGCCGGCTTGTGGTCGAGCAGATAGGTCGCGCGTCCGCCGGCCCACAGCACGAACTTCTTCGCGCGCGGCAAATAGTCGATGCCGAAATGCGCCGCGTTCACGCCTTCCGGCAACCCGGCCAAGGTGGGGAACGCCCTCCGGTTCATCCTGCTCAGGTCGCGGCAATCGACGAGGACCAGCGTCGAGCCCGAGAAGAACGCCCCGGTCTGCGTGTCCGGGTCGTAGGAAGCGGCACCGGCCCAGAAGCTTTGTGTATTACCTATGTGGCCCGGCAGGATCGTGACCTGCTTCGTCGCCGGATCGAACTTCTCGGTGTTGAAGCGGAAGTTCAGGACCAATTTCCGGTTCGGATCCCAAACCGCGTGCAGGCTGTCGGGGTTGTAATAGGGCTGCGGCGTGGGGAGCGCCAATTTTTCGTAAGTCCCGGTATCGGGATAGGTCAGCCAGAGCTGCTGCCCGTCGCCGGAAGGGAACAGGGCCCTGCCGCCATTGAACGCCGCCTTGAGCGGGGGAACCCAAACCGCACCTCCCCAACCATGCGTCGACCTGGGCCGAGGCGTTCCGATGGGCGTGTAATAGGGCGGCGTGGTGTCGAGTTGCGACGGGTCGGACCACCTGATCCAGCCCTCGCCATCGAACAGCTTCAGGCGATAGTCCTCGTTGCCGCCATAGTCCGAATGACCACCTTGGTGGTTGATGTGGATTTCCATCGCTTCGGCGTCGAAGCTGGCCGTGCTCCAGGCGGTAATGATCGCGCGCGGGCCGATGACGCCCCAGGCCTTGAACGAGGGCGTCTCCTTGGGCACGACCTTGGAGATGTCGGTGTTCGGAAGCTCCGCCCAATGTCCGGGGCGGAGCTTGGCCGGGTCGAACGATCTTCCGCCGCTCTCGGCATGCCCGATCCCGCCGAACAAGCCGGTCAAAATCGCGCTGCATAAGATGACCCGCGACCTGAACAGGTGCGCCTCCCCCTTGGCAGCGCAGCACGCTACCTCGCGAACGGAGTGAGCCCCGAATATCCGTTATCGGTGGTAGCGGGGGAGGGATTTGAACCCCCGACCAAAGGATTATGATTCCTCTGCTCTACCGCTGAGCTACCCCGCCATCCGAAAGCGCCGCGTGTAACATAGGCCGCGCCTCGCGCGCAATCCACCCGCCACCCAGCACGCGGTCGCCGTCGTAGAACACGCAGCCCTGCCCGGGGGCGACGGCCGTATCCGGCGTGTCGAGCACGACGCGATGATCCGGGAACAGCGTCGCCGGCGCCGGAATCTGGGTGGAGCGCAGCCGAACCGCGACGGGCATGCCAGCGTCCGGAATGCGCGTATCGCCCAGCCAATTCACATCGCGCAGCGGAACGGCTTTCCGCCCGAGCGCCGCGCGCGGGCCGGCGACGACGCGGCGACGCTCCGAATCCAGCGCCACGACGAACAGGGGCTCGGCGCTGCCGCCGGGCAGGCCGCGGCGCTGGCCGACCGTGAACCGGATGATGCCGCCGTGGCGCCCGATCACGCGGCCGTCGAGATCCACGATTTCGCCCGGCTCGGCCGCGCCGGGATGCAACCGCTCGACGACACTTGCGTAGTCGCGGTCGGGCACGAAGCAGATATCCTGGCTGTCCGCCTTGTCGGCGACGGGAAGCCCGAAGCGTTGGGCGAGCGCACGCGTCTCGTCCTTGCGCATGGCGCCGAGCGGGAAGCGCAGCCGCGCGAGCTGCTCGCGCGTGGTCGTGAACAGGAAATAGCTCTGGTCGCGCGAGCTGTCGGCGGCGCGATGCAGCTCCGGCCCGTTCGGACCGTCGATGCGTTGCACGTAGTGCCCGGTGGCCAGCGCATCGGCGCCGAGATCGTTTGCGACCGCCAGCAGATCGCGGAACTTCACCGTCTGGTTGCACAGGACGCAAGGCACCGGCGTCTCGCCGCGCGCATAGGACGCCGCGAACGGCTCCATGACATCGGCGCGAAAGCGGTCCTCGTAGGCGAGCACGTAGTGCGGGATGCCGATGCGCTCCGCGACGGCGCGAGCATCGCGCACGTCCTCGCCGGCGCAGCACGCGCCCTTACGCGCGGGCGTGCGGTCGTGCGGGTAGAGCTGCAGCGTGATGCCGACGACGTCATGGCCCTGCTCCGCCAGCAGCGCGGCGACGACGGAGGAGTCGACGCCCCCCGACATGGCGGCGACGATTCTTTTCTTAGCGGACATCGACCATTGCCGCCGGCAAACGCACCACCAACCCGTCAATCTCCTCGCTTACCTTCACCTGGCAACCGAGCCGCGACGTGGCGGTGAGCCCCGCGGCCAAGTCGAGCATGTCCTCTTCCTCCTCGCTCGCGGCCGGCAACAGGTCGAAGAACTCCTCCTCGACGATCACGTGGCAGGTGGTGCAGGACAGGCATCCTTCGCAGGCGCCTTCGATGTCGATATCGTTGGCGAGGGCGACGTCGAGCAGGCTCGTGCCGATCGACGCATCGACCACGCGACGGTTCCCATCCGTTTCGACGAAGGTGATCTTGGGCATCAGGCGGCTTTACGCGCAGCGCGCTCGTACAGCGCGCGCCAAGATGCGACGAGCCGGTCGATATCGTGTTCGGTCGTGGTCCAGCCCAGGCTGATGCGGATGGCCGAGGATGCGGTCGCTTCGTCCACGCCCATCGCGGTCAGCACGCGCGGCGTCTCGACGCGGCCCGACGAACATGCCGAGCCGGCGCTGACCGCGACCCCGTCGAGGTCGAGCGCGATCACCTGGGTTTCGCTTTTCACGCCCGGCATGGAGATCTGCGTCGTGTTCGGCAGGCGCGCCGCCGAGACGCCGAAGACCTGCGCATCAGGCGCGATGGCGAGAAGTCGCGCCTCCATCGCGTCACGCAGCGCGGCAATTCTCGTGAAATCGGACATGGTCTCGCGCGCGATCCGTGCCGCGACGCCGAAGGCGACGATCGCCGGAACGTTTTCCGTGCCCGCCCGCATGCCCCTCTCCTGCCCGCCGCCGCGAATGAAGGCCTCCAACGGCGCGTCGGCGCGCGCGACCAGGGCGCCCGCCCCGGGCGCGCCGCCGATCTTGTGCGCCGACAGCGTCAGGTAATCGACACCGAGCGACGGCATGTCCACCGTGATCCGACCCGCCGCCTGCACGGCATCGCAATGGAGCAGCGCGCCATGGCGGGCGCAGATTTCCGCGACAACGGCGACCGGCTGGATCACGCCGGTTTCGTTGTTGGCCAGCATCACCGAAACGACGGCGGGCGCAGCCGCCGATGCGAGAAGCCGATCGAGTGCCGCGAGGTCTATAGTCCCATCCTGGCCTACCGGTACGTGCAGCGCGTCCTGGCGCGCCTTGAGGACCGAATCGTGCTCGATTGCGGAAATGACGGCCGCCTCGCGCCCGGTGGCGCGCAGGGCCTGGTTATTGGCCTCTGTACCGCTTGCCGTAAAGATGACCTGGGCCGGCGCGGCGCCCACCAAGGCGGCCACGTCCCGCCGCGCCGCCTCGACCAGGCTCCGCGCCGCTCGGCCCGGCCCATGCACGGAGGACGGGTTTCCGCCCTCGGCCAGGGCCGCGGCCAGCGCCGCTGCGGCTTCCGGCCGCACCGGCGCGGTGGCGTTGTGGTCCAGATAGGCCACGCGAGCCTTGAAACCGATACCCTGTGTCATGATATAAACCGCAAGCTCATCAGAGACTTAATTATACATGCCTGAAGTCATCTTCAACGGCCCCGAAGGTCGCCTCGAGGGTCGCTACCATCATTCCAAGCAGGAAACGCCGTCCATTGCGTTGATGATGCATCCGCATCCGCAGCATGGCGGCACCATGAACAACCGCGTCACCTATCAGCTGTTTCATATCTTCGTGAAGCGCGGCTTTTCGGTGCTGCGGTTCAACTTCCGCGGTGTCGGCCGGTCGCAGGGCCGTTATGACGACGGCCAGGGCGAGTTGTCGGATGCGGCAGCCGCGCTCGACTGGTTGCAGGCCAACAATCCCGACGCGCCGCAATGCTGGGTCGGCGGCTATTCGTTCGGCGCCTGGATCGGCATGCAGCTGCTGATGCGCCGGCCGGAGATCAGCGGGTTCATCTCCGTGGCGCCCCCGGCCAACATCTACGATTTCACCTTCCTCGCCCCCTGCCCCACCTCCGGGCTGATCGTGCAGGGCGACGCCGACGAGATCGCCACGGAACCGGCGGTGGCCGCGCTCGCCAACCGCCTCGCGCATCAGCGCAACATCACCGTCGACTACAAGATCATCCGCGGTGCGACCCATTTCTTTCACGACAAGATGGAAGACATGGGCAAGGTGATCGACACCTACCTCAACAAGAACCTGGCGCGCGCCAAGGCGCCCGCCGAGACCTAGACGCCTTACGGCATGAACCGGATCAGGCGCGGCTCTTCGGGCCCCGCCGGGTCATAGCTCGTCCACGCACCGCCCATCGCCGCGTAGAGCTGCGCCGTGTCCTGGTAGCGCTGCGCCTTTCCGCGCACGAAGCCGAGCCGGGCCTGGAAGAAGAGGCGCTGCGCGTCCAGCACCTGCAGCAGGCTCGCCTGGCCAACGCGGTAGCTTTCCTGGGTCAGGTTGAGCGAGGCCTGCGCGGTATCCATGGCCGTCTTTTGCGCATCGAGGAGCTGCGCGTCGTGCTCGAGCGCACGCAGCACGTCGGCGACCTGGCCGAAGGATTGCAGCACCGTGTCGCGATAGGTGGCGAGATCGGCCTGGAATTGCTCGACGGCCGCGCGCCGGGCCGCGACCAATTCGCCGCCGCGGAACAGCGGCTGGGCAAGCCCCGCGGCGATCGACCAGATCGTGCTTGCGGGGTCGAACAACGCCGAAGGGATCGACGCGGCACGCGACCAGGATGCGGAAAGATCGAGCGAGGGGTACAGATTTGCAGTGGCGACGCCGATCGCCGCGCTGGAGGCGTGCAGCGTCTCCTCCGCGGCGAGAATGTCGGGCCGCTGGCGAACCAGATCCGACGGCACGGTCACCGGCAATTCTTCCGGTACTTCCAGCCGGTCGAGATCGAAATCGGGCGGTACCCATTCCGCCGGCGGCCGGCCGACAAGAACCGACAGCGCATGCCGCGCGATCGCAAGCTGCTGGTTGAGCGGCGGCAGCTGTGTGAGGTCGGCGGTCAGCTGGGACTCGGCCGACAAAACGTCGGTGCGCGCGGAGCGACCGCCCTCGAACGAGGCGCGCGTCAGCTCGAGGTTGCGCCGATCCAAGGCGATCAGCTCATTGACCACCGCGATCTGCGCGCGGACGGAGGCGATGTTGAACGCCTGCGTGATCGCGTTGCCCGTCAGCGTGAGATAGGCCGCGGCGAGCTGGTAGCGCTGGAACTCGGCCAGCGCGCTCGCCTGCTCCACGGAGCGTCGCGTGCGTCCGAACAAATCGGGGCTGTAGGTCACGAAAGGACCCACGGAAAAACTGTTCGAGATCGAGCTGCCGCTCGTCGTAGCGGACGACGAACCGGAGCGCGAGCCCCCCGATCTCGACCGGCTGGCATCCGCCGCCAGATCGACGGCGGGGAAGAATGCACCGGCGGCGACCGTGACCTGCTGCCGCGCGGCGGCGAGCGTCGCCCGGGCCGCCTCCAGCGTGGGGCTGCCCGCGATGGCGAGGGACATCACCTGATCGAGCTCGGGCGAGCGGAACTGCTTCCACCATTCCGGCGCCACGTCTTGGCCGACCGCCAGGCGTTGCTGCGCCTCGCCGCCGGCCGCCGGCAAGGTGGAGATCGCCGTCTCGGTGTAGGCGGCGGGGGTGGGCGATTTGGGCCGCAGGAAATCCGGACCCACCGCGCAGCCCGACACCGACGCGGTGGTGGCAAGCAGGGCGGCACGCAGCGCGCGCGTGAAACGGGATGCTGTCATGGCTACTCGTACCGCAACGCTTCGATGGGATCGAGATGCGCCGCTTTGCGCGCCGGATAGTAGCCGAAGAAGATCCCGACCGCGGCGGAGAACAAGAATCCTCCCGCGATGGCCGCGGGTGAAACGAGCGTCGGCCAATCGGCGACGGCCGAGATGACGCGGGATACGACGACACCGCAGATGATTCCGGCGATGCCGCCGGTCGCCGCCAGCAGCACCGCTTCGACCAGGAACTGGAACAGTATGTGCACGCGGCGCGCGCCGATCGCCATGCGCAGCCCGATCTCGCGCGTCCGTTCCGTGACCGAGACCAACAGGATGTTCATGATCCCGATGCCGCCGACCACGAGCGAGATCGAAGCGACGGTGGCGAGCAGCCACGCCATCACCTGGCTCGAGCCTTCCGCCGCCGCCGCGATCTGCGACAGGTTGCGCACCGCGAAATCGGGCGGCTCGCCGGGCCGGATCCGATGGCGGCGATTGAGCGTGGCGGTCACCTCCGCGATCGTGGCGTTCACGAGCTCGGCCGAGTCCGCCTGGACATAGATCGAATTGACGAAGCCCATCAGCCGCGTTTGCACACCGAACGGGTTGAGCGGAGCGGGATACTGCGATTCCGCGGTCTGGCCCTGCGGTCCGCCGGCTTGGTTGACCATCGCGGGTTGGGTCGTGGCTGCGGCCGTGGAGGACGAGGCGAGCTGGGTCGGCGCGTTGACGCCGATCACCTTGGCCTCGCCGGTCGTGTAGGGAATCAGGACCACGTCGTCCTGGTCCAGCCCGAAGCTCGATTGGCCCTTGGGCGCCAGCACGCCCACCACGCGCATCGGCTTGCCTTTGACCAACAACATGGTACCGACCGGGCTTTGGGTCCCGTACAGCTCCTGCGCAATGGTCTGGCCGATCAGCGCGACCATCGCGTAGCTCGAGAGGTCGTCCTCGGTCAAAGTGCGGCCCGTGGCGATGCGCCAGTTGGTGATCGGAAGATAGCTTGGCGTGACGCCGAAGATGTTCGTCTGCCAGTTCTGGCTGCCGTACTGCACCTGATTGTTGGTGCGCAGCATGTAGCTGACGTCCGCCACGATCGGAATCTCGCGTTTGATCGCCTCGGCGTCGGCGACGGTGAGCGAGGAGGCACTGCCGAAACCGCCGCGCACGCCGCCCTGGGTGCGGGCGCCCGGCTGGACCACGATCATGTTGGTGCCGAGCGAGGCGATCTGCTGCTTGACGGCATAGTTGGCGCCCTGCCCGACCGCGACCATTGCGATCAGCGCCGCGACGCCGATGAAGATGCCCAGCATGGTGAGCGACGAACGCAGCTTGTTTCGTCCGATCGCTTGCGCCGCCGCACCGATCACCATGGTCAGGAAGGTCCAGGACAGCTGGGGTACGACGGCCGCGGTGCGACCGGTCGGCGCGAAGGCCTCCTGCGCGCCGCGCTCGGGCAATTCGACGGCCGCATAGTGGGCCCGCGTGGGACGTTCGTCGGAAACGATCACGCCGTCCTTCATCGTGATAATGCGGTCGGCATAGGCGGCGACGTCGCGCTCGTGCGTGACCACGACGATGGTGACACCCTGATCGCGGTTGAGCGCCTGAAGCGTGCGCATGATCTCGTCCGACGTCCGCGAATCGAGATTTCCGGTGGGCTCGTCGGCGAGCAGCAGCGACGGGTTGTTGATCAACGCGCGGGCGATGGCGACACGTTGCTGCTGGCCGCCGGAAAGCTGGCTGGGGTTGTTCCGCTCGCGATTGCCGAGCCCGATCCATGCGAGCGCGTGCCGCGCCCGGTCGAGACGATCGCTGCGTTTCGCCGCGCCGGTTGCCGAATAGAACAGCGGCAGGGCCACGTTCTCGATGGCGCTGGTGCGGGCGAGCAGGTTGAAGCTCTGGAACACGAAGCCGATGCGCTCGCTGCGGATCCGCGCGAGCTCGGGCTCGTCGAGACGCGACACGTCCTCACCCTCGATGTGGTAGGAGCCGCTCGTCGGCCGGTCCAGGCAGCCCAGCGTGTACATCAGGGTCGATTTACCGGAGCCGGAGTGCCCCATGATCGCGACGAACTCGCCGCGCTCGATGCGCAAATCGACACCCTGCAACGCGTGCACCTCGGTGTCGCCGAGGTGAAAGACCCTCGTCAGGGCCCGTGTTTCAAGGACGATGTCCGCCACGGCGGAGTCCCGCTTACAGACGCGGCAGGCGCTGCGCGGAAGCCTGGCCGCCGCCGCTGCTGGAGCCGGCGCGCGTCTCGGAGACGATCACCTGGTCGCCTTCCTTGATGTCGCCGGACAGCACCTCGGCGTTGGCGTCGTCGTCGAGACCGATCGTCACCGGCACCATGACCGGCGCGCCATCGCGCAGCACGTGGACGCGCCCTTGACCTTGGACCGCGCGGCGCGGCGCGGCGGCCGGACGCGCGCCCTGTTGCGGCCCGAACGCGCCCGGTCCGAAGGCACCGCCCGGTCCGAACCCACCGCCCTGACCGGTGCGGCGCTGCTGCGGTTGCGGCTGCGCGCCGCCCGCATCTTCGACGACGCCTTTGGGCGCGTAGTGCAGCGCCTGATCCGGCACGCGAACGACGTCGCTGCGCTCGGCGGTAAAAATGCGGGCCGTCGCCGTCATGCCCGGTTTCAGGAGAAGATCGGGATTGTTCACGTTGATGACGACGTCGTAGGTGACGACGTTCTGCAGCGTGATCGGCGCCTGGCGAACCTGATCCACGACGCCCTCGAACGTGACGTTGGGGAATCCCTGCACCGTGAACGTGGCCCGGTTGCCGGACTTCACCGGTCCTATGTCGGATTCGCTCACGTTCGCATCGACCTGCATCTTGGTCAGATCGGTCGCGATCAGAAACAGGGTTGGCGACTGCAGCGTCGACGCGACGGTCTGGCCGACCGTGACGTTGCGCGAAATCACCGTACCATCCACGGGCGAAACAATGTTGGTGTAGTCGAGGTTGATCTTGGCGGCATCGAGCGCGGCCTTGCGCTGGGCGATGGTGGCCTGATCGAGCGCCACCTCCGCGCGCGCCTGGTCATAGGCGCTCCTGGAGCTTTCGGCGATGTCCTGCGACACGATTCCCTGCTGCACCAGCCGCGCATTGCGTTCCGCCGCCAGCTTTGTATAGGCCAGATTGGCCTGATCCTTGCCGAGCTGGGCGATGGCGCTCTTGAGGTTGGCGTCGGCCTGATCGACGGTGCTCTGGAACGGCCGCGGATCGATCTTGGCGCACAGGTCGTTCGCCTTGACCTTGGTGTTGAAATCGCAGTTCACCTGCTGCACGACGCCGGAGACATAGCTGCCGACCTGGATCGTGGTCATGGGGTTCACGCTGCCGGACGTGGTGAAGGACCGCGCGATGTTGCCGCGCGTGACCGGCGCCGTGGCGTAGCGCAGCGGCGCCTCGCCACCGGAAAACCAGTAATAGGCGGCTCCCGCGGCGACCACGACCAGCGCCCCCAGACCGATGAGGCGCCAGCGCCGGCGAGGCGCATCCAGCCGCGCAAGCGGCGGCGGAATCGCCGGCTTTACCGCCTCGAGGCGCTGGATGTTGGGTTTACGATCGCCTTCAGGCATTTACCCCGCCGTAAATCGATTTCAACGCGGCAACCGGGAGAGAGGTTGCGCCTACTGTATCACGCGCCGCACCACGGATTCCGTCGCCTCCTCGGTTTAAGAAGCCCTAAACTTGGGCGGAAACGAGGCGATTACGGCCTGCGATGCAGGATTCCGCCGCTGGTCGGGCGGGCGCAGCCGGTGGTTTCGGGCAGGCTGAGGGGCAATCCGCGCAGGCTGCGGACCGCCAGGAAGGCGAAGGCCTGGGCCTCCAGCGCATCGCCGTCCCAGCCGACGGACTCGACCGGGGCGACCGGGGCGGCCAAGCGCTGGGCGAGCATCTCCATCAGGGTCGCATTGTGGCGCCCCCCTCCGGTCACGAGAAAGCGCCGCGCCGGCGCGGGAAACAGGGCCGTGCCCCGCGCCACGCTCGCGGCGGTGAAAGCCGCCAGTGTCGCCGCGCCGTCCGCCGGCGACAGCTCCGCCACATGGTCGAGCCCGAATTCCAGCCGATCGAGGGATTTGGGCGCGGGCCGGTCGAAAAACGGATGGTCGAGCATCCGCGCCAGGACGGCTTCGTCGATCCGGCCGGCGCGCGCCAGCCGCCCGCTTTCGTCGAAGGGCATGCCGGCGCGTGACGCGCACCAATCGTCGATCAGGGCGTTGCCCGGCCCCGTGTCGAACGCCATCAGCCGGCCTTGCTCGCCGATCCAGGTCAGATTCGCGACCCCGCCGAGATTCAGGATCGCCAAGGGCGGCGTGAGCGGCGCCGCCAGGGCCGCATGATAGAGCGGGACGAACGGCGCCCCTTCCCCGCCAGACTTCACGTCGGCGGTGCGAAAGTCGTTGACCACGTCGATGCCGATCATGCGCGCCAGCAGCGCGCCGTCGCCGATCTGCCGCGTCAGCCCCTCGCGCGGGCGGTGCAGAACGGTATGGCCGTGGAAGCCGACCACGTCGATATCCGCGGGTGTGAGATTTGCGGCCGCGAGGAGCGCGCGCACCGCGCGTCCGTGCGCCTCCGTCAGATCGCGCTCGACATCGGCCGGCGCGTCGGACTTGCCCAGCGTCGCGCGCAGCCGGGCGCGAAACGACTCGTCGTACGGTGTGGTGCGCGCGATACCGGTCTCGCTGACGGTCGTTCCATCGCTCACGATGAGCGCGGCGTCGATGCCGTCGAGCGACGTGCCGCTCATCAATCCGATGGCACGCACCGTCAGAACGTCACCCCGGCGCGCAGATAGTGGTCGACGATCTCGCTTCCCGATGCCTTCCATACCCCCGCGTGCGAACAGATGTATTCCATCGCGCGATCGAAGGCGCCGATGCGGTGCGGCACGCCGATGATGAAGGGATGCAGCGGGATCGCCATGACCCGTCCCGACTCCGCGCCCTCGCGATACAGCACGTCGAAGGTATCGCGCACCGCTTTTTCCCAGTCGTCGGCGCTTCGGCCCGGACGGAAGAACGGCAGATCGTTGATCTCGAGCGAATAGGGCAGCGACACGATGCGCCTTCCGCCGACGTCCATCACATAAGGCTGATCGTCGTTGCACCAATCGCAGACGTAGGACGCGCCGGCATCGATCAGGTAGTCGAGCGTGTTCCAGGTCTCCTGCAGCCCGGACGACAGCCAGCCCTTGGGCCGCCGACCGGTCGCCTTCTCGATCCGGTCGAAGCACGAGATCACCACCTGGCGCTCGGTCTCGGGCGGAATCTCGGTCAGGAGACGGGAATTGGACTGGTTGTGGCCGAGGAATTCCCAGCCGCGGCTCGTCCACGCCTCGATGATCTCCGGATAGTCGTCGCAGACCTCGCTGTTGAGCGTGGCCGAGCCCGGCACGCCATAGCGTTCCAGCACCTCGATGATGCGGTATACGCCGACGCGCGCGCCATAGTCGCGGCTGCCCCAAGTCTGCGTATCGGGCGGGCGCGGCGCGAGTCCGCCGGGGACCCGTTCGTTCAGGGGAAAGGTTTCGATATTGGGAATGACCCAAAGCGCGACGCGCGCGCCGCCCGGCCACTCGATTTTCGGTCGCCTGGTGATGGGCGTGTATTTGAACGGTCCGTAGCGTTGCGGCTGCATGGTGTCCTCCGGTGCTTCATGCTAACAATCCGGGCGATCCTATGCCATCGCCGAAGTCTCCATTCCTTCAGACCGTCACCGAGCGTGGCTTCGTGCACCAGTGCACCGACGAGGCTGCGCTCGATGCGCTCCTCGCCGCGGGCAAACCGGTCACCGCCTATATCGGCTTCGATTGCACGGCGGATTCGCTGCATGTCGGCTCGCTGGTGCAGATCATGCTGCTACGCTGGTTCCAGAAGACCGGGCACAGGCCGATCGTGCTGCTCGGCGGCGGAACCACCAAGGTTGGCGACCCTTCGGGCAAGGACGAATCGCGTCAGCTGCTGACCGGCGAGCAGATCGCTGCCAACATGGCGGGCATTCGCCGCGTGTTCGAGCAGTTCCTGACCTTCGGCAACGGTAAGACCGATGCCGTGATGGCGGACAACGCCGACTGGCTGGACCGGCTCGGCTACATTCCCTTCCTGCGCGAATATGGACGCCATTTTTCCGTCAACCGCATGCTCGGCTTCGATTCGGTCAAGCTTCGTCTTGAGCGCGAGCAGCCGCTGACTTTCCTCGAATTCAACTACATGGTGCTGCAGGCCTACGATTTTCTCGAGCTGGCGCGACGTTACGACTGTGCGCTGCAGATGGGCGGCTCGGACCAGTGGGGTAACATCGTGTCCGGCGTCGAGCTGGCGCGTCGCATCGACGATCGCGCGCTCTACGGCCTCACAGCGCCGCTGATCACGACGGCGTCGGGCGAGAAGATGGGGAAGACCGCGCGCGGCGCCGTATGGCTCAACGCCGACCGGGTGTCTCCTTATGAGTACTATCAGTTCTGGCGCAACACCCAGGACGACGACGTCGACCGCTTTCTCAAGCTCTTCACCGAATTGCCGCTCGCCGAGATCGCGAAGCTGGCACGGCTGAAAGATTCCGAGATCAACGAAGCAAAGAAAATTCTCGCCCACGAGGCGACGAAGCTCGTCCACGGCGCCGCCGCAGCCGACGAGGCCGCCGAGACCGCGCGCCGCACCTTCGAGGAAGGCGAGGCCGCCGAAGGCCTGCCCGCAATCGAGGTCGAGCGCACCGAGCTCGAATCCGGCATTGCGGCGTTCGAGCTGTTTCGGCGAGCGGGGTTGGCAGCGTCTGGCGGCGAGGCGCGGCGGCTCATCAAGGGCGGCGGCGCGCGCGTCAACGACTCGATCTGGCTTTCGGAAACCCAGCCGATCACGCTCAGCCACTTGGACGCCGACGGTATCATCAAGCTGTCGGCGGGGCGAAAGCGCCACACGCTGGTGCGGCCGATCTACTGAGGGGTGATCGGCTGCTCCATTTCCTCGCCGCTCCGCACAGCGCCCGAGAAAATGCCCTCGACGAGGTTACGCAAGAACCCAGGCGCCAGCATGGAGAGCGGATTGACCGAGACGCTCGGATCGTCGACCGGCCCCTCGATCTTGTACGTTGCCGCAAAGATGCCGCTGCCCTCGCTGCCGGTGAACACGCGCCCGAGCAGCGGGATGTTACCCAGCAGCGAGTTGATCGTGTAGGCGGGCACGATCGTCCCGGTCACCTTCACCTGGTCCTTGCCGAAATCGATGTCGCCTTCCGCCGTGAGCCCGAGCTCGGAACCGACCAGGCGCGCGTTCTCGAGCGAGAGAACGTCGTCCTTGACCGTGAACGGCGCATCGAGCTTGGTGAAATAGATACCCTGGCCCGAAAGGATCGAGGCCATACCGGTGAGCGACGCAACCGTCAGCAGCTTCGCGAGCACCGGCGCCTTCACGGCACGAAACTCGGTGACCGCCATGTTGCCCTTCCAAGGTCCATCGATCCCGCCACTGCGCGTCGCGTTCACCGCGAGGCCACCGAGGACGATCTCGTCATAGATGCCGAAGATGCGCAGCGCCTCGCCGGCGTCGTCGGACTGCAATGAGAAGCGGCTGGTGGCGCCCTCGGGCTCCAAGCGAAGCGCGAGGCTGCGCCCGCCGGGCATCGTCGCATCGAGCGTGCCCGCCGACCATTCGTCGCCGTTGTAGACGAGCCTGCCCTTGATGTCCTGCAGCGGCACCGGCGAACGCAGCCACGCCTGCCCCACGTTGAACGTGATGTCGAGCGGTGGCTTGGTGGTCTTGCGGGCGGCCTTGTCGTCCTCCGGATGAACGAGGCGCGAGGCATAGAGCGACGGCCCTGCGATGTCGATGTTGTAGCCGCCATCGCCCCGGCGCTGGATCGTGCCTTTGAGATCGGTCACGCCGGATTGGAAGCGTGTAATGTCGATGCGCGACGGCGTCTTGCCGTCCGCCGCGAACGCAACCGACGCATTGGCTTTTAGGTCCGGCGCATCGACGGTTAGCGCTGAGATGTCGCGCAGCTTGCCGTCGACCAAGGATGCCACCATGGTCGCCTCGCCTTTTTGGCCGGGTGGCTTCTTCCATTCGAGATCGGAGAGGGCGAGCGTCGCATCTTCGAGGCCGATGCGGACCTGCAGGTCGCTCGGACCTTTCACCGGTTGAACGAAGGCGAGCTCGACCGGCGTTGGACCGACAAGATACGGCGCCAGATCGACCCCGAAACTGGTGCGCGCCGCGTCGTCCATGTTGGTCCGAAGTCGGTAGCGCCGGGCTTCGGGCTCCTTGGGATTGAAATTCTCCACCCAGACGATTTCCGATGGCAGCCCGGCGACCTTGGCGTTGCCCGACAGGTCCATGCCGCCGTTGTCGAGCTTCAAGGTCAGCGTCCCGTCGCTGAGATCCCGGCCGAGCAGGGCGTTCTTGATCGCAACGCCTTGCAGGTTGGACGCGACTTTGAGAGAGACGCTGGACATCGGAATGCTGCTGATCGTGGGCAACGAGATGACCAGCCGCGTGGCGGACTGTCCTTCGACGGCAGCAGGATCGATGCCGAGCTTGTGCATGTAGCGAAAACGCGGCAGGTCGAGCACCTCGAGCGGGTCGCGCAGCGGGCCGCGCACCACGACATCGATGTCGACTTGCGAGGGATGGCGATCGAGCTTGGAAAACCGGATCGTGCCTTCGTCGATGCGCAGCTGCTTGAGCGCGCCGGTGTTCACCTTGATCGTGATGTGGTCGGCGTCGAACGTGCCGGTGCCGGACGCCTTCACGACGGGAGGCAACGGCCGCATATAGTGCACCGTCGTATCCTCGACGCGAAACGTTCCCGTCAGCGCTTCGACACGAGGCGACTGCGTGGGATCATCCGGCAAACGTAGCGAGACGTTGGCGTAGGCCTCCGGCACCTGACCATGTTCCATATTGGCCGTGAGCCAATCGCGGGCGCCTTCGGCCACACCTTTCGGCCAGATCCGCCCCCACGAGTCGATCTTCACATCGGTGGCGTTCAATTCGCCCGCGACCGCGATGCCGTCGTCAAGCCGCGTCCCGCTGCCGCGTAACCCGACCGTTAGGCCATCCAGCTCTACCCGAAATTCGGAAATCGCGAGCCGATCGGGCGCGCGCGTGAGGGTGCTTTTGAGCAGCGCCGATTTCACCTCGAGCCCATTCGTCCAAAGCTCGGGATATTCGATGCGGCCGGAAGCCGAGCGCAGCTCAACCTCGCCTGAAACGATCTTGCCGAATTCGTCGAGCCCGACGCCGACATAACCGGCCGTGGGCAGCTTGATCGCGTCGAGCGGTTTCAATTGCGGGAATTTGGACGCGACGAGCGCGGGCGAAAGGTCGGTGAACCACACGACGGCCTTGGCCGTTCGATCCGAGGCGCGATATTCGCCTTCGCCTTCGAAGTGAGCGATCGTGCCGTCGAAATCGACATCGAGGGAGGCATCGATCCGAATACCCCTGACGTCCTTGGTAAAAATCACGTTCGCGCGCGGCGCATTCCAGGCCAGCCCCAGCGCGCGGTCATCGACATCGAGCCGCGCGCCGGTGATGCTCACCCGCCGCAGATAGCCGAGCGAGTGGGTACGGTCGGGAGGAGAACCCAGTACGGCGATCAGGCTCTCGAGTGCATCGCTCGCAGCGCCTTCGGGCGAACCCAGCATCAGGGCAAAACCGCCATCCTCGGTACGCAGCGCCGTGGCACGCGGACCGATCAGGTCGATCGTGGTGGGCGCGAACAGGCCGCGCAGAAGCCCGCGAAAACTCACGCCGATCGCGGCCTGCGGCACGGTCGCGATCACGCGCCCGTCCGGGTCGAGCGCGCGGACGCCGGTGGCCCGGAGGTCGAGCGGCCGCTCCCAGCCGGACCAGGCGAGGACGGTATCCTCGACCGTGAAGCGCAGAGATGTCCGATCTTGCCGCAGCGAGTCCATCACGTAGGGCCGCAGGAAACCGATCGATACGGGTCCTTGAGACAACCGCCAGGCTGCGAACGCCGCCAGGAGCGCCGTGAGCAGCGCCAAGCCACCGACAATCTCGATCAGTATGTGGGTGGTACGCCTGAGCAGATTTGGGTCCTCATTCTTGACCGTTCGTTGCGGTTGCCCCAGTCTGCGCCAAATGCCGGCGGCAGGGAACGGTCGCGTGGATGGTCTTACGGTGTCCCTGTTTAATGATGCAAGCGTGCTGCCGGTTCCCGCCGATCGTGCGCGCGCCGAAGTCGGTCTGGCGCAGTGGCGCGAAGCCGGCGAACGCACAGACAATTCCACGCTGGCAAAATTCGCACGCGATCTGATCGACGATCCTTCCGGCCGCGCCCTGATCGAGTCGGTTTTCGGCAACAGCCCGTATCTCGGCAAGGCAATGGCGAGCGATCTCGGCGCCACACGCATGATCCTTACGGAAGGACCGGAAGCGGCCGTGACGGCAGCGCTGGCCGAGTGCCGGAGACGCACGGAAAATACCGCTCAGGTAATGACCTGCTTGCGCGTCGCCAAGCGCCGCGCCGCGTTGGCGATCGGGCTCGCCGACCTCGCCGGCGCCTGGGACTTGGCGCGGGTCACCGGCGCGCTCAGCGACATGGCCGAGACCGCATTGAGCGCCGCGGCGGAATATTTGCTGCGCGCCGGCGCGGCAGCCGGCGAAATCCGGTTGGCTCACCCCGATGAGCCGGCGCGCGATTCCGGATTGATCGTCCTCGGGATGGGAAAGCTCGGGGGCCGCGAGCTCAACTACTCCAGCGACGTGGACCTGATCGTCTTCTACGACCCCGAACGCGTGACCTATATCGGCCGTGACGAGCCGGGGACGTTCTTCGTGCGCCTGACGCGCGACCTCGTACGGCTGATGGGGGAGCGGACCGGCGACGGTTACGTCTTTCGCACCGATCTCCGCCTGCGTCCCGATCCGGGCTCGACTCCTCCAGCGATCTCGACGCTGGCGGCGGAGATCTACTACGAGGGGGCCGGCCAGAACTGGGAACGGGCCGCCATGATCAAGGCGCGGCCGGTCGCCGGCGACATCGCCGCGGGCGAGGCATTCCTCGAAATTCTGCGCCCCTTCGTCTGGCGGCGAAATCTCGACTTCGCCGCCATCCAGGACATCCATTCGATCAAGCGGCAGATCAACGCCTATCGCGGCGGCGCGGAGATCGCGATTGCCGGTCACAACGTCAAGCTCGGACGCGGCGGCATCCGCGAGATCGAATTCTTTGCCCAGACCCAGCAGCTCATCTGGGGCGGGCGTCAACCCGGCCTTCGCCAGCGCGCGACCAAGGACGCGCTCGCGGCACTGGCGGAGCTGGGCCACATCGGCAGTGACGTGCGCGATGCGCTTTCACGGGCTTACGAGTTCCTGCGCAAGCTCGAACATCGCCTGCAGATGGTGGATGATCAGCAGACGCACACATTGCCGAAAGGCGATGCCGGCATAGATGCTGTGGCCAAGTTCATGGGATTTGCCGATGGCGAAGCCTTCTCGGCCGCGCTGCTCGCCGAGCTGCGCACGGTCGAGGAGCATTACGCGCATCTCTTCGAAGAGGCGCCGGCGCTTTCCGGGCCCGGCAACCTGGTCTTCACCGGCGCCGACGACGATCCGGAGACCATGGCGACGCTGTCGCGCATGGGCTACGAGGATCCCCATCGCGTGGCCGAGATCGTGCGCGCCTGGCATCGCGGCCGGTATCGTGCCATGCGCTCCGCCCGCGCGCGCGAGCTGCTCACGGAGCTGATGCCGACGATGCTCGCATCCTTCGCCGCCGCGGCGGATCCCGACGCCGCGCTGATCAAGTTCGACGATTTCCTGGCGGCGTTGCCCGCCGGGGTGCAGCTCATGTCGCTGTTCTATGCCAATCCGCGGCTGCTGGAGCTGATGGCCGAAGTCATGGGCAGCGCACCGCGCCTCGGCGCGATGCTGTCGCGCAATCCGTCGTTGATCGAGGGCGTGCTCACCGGTCAGGCGGAACAGCTGCCCGAGGACGCGGCGGCGCTGGCGCGTGAGTTGGAGACGACGCTCGCCGGCGCCAGGCTGTTCGAGGACGCGCTCGACGCGTTGCGTCGCTGGAGCAACGACCTCTTCTTTCGCATCGGCATCCAGGTGCTGCGAGGCCACCTGAGCGCCGAACGCGCAGGGCCATCGCTCGCACTCGTCGCCGAAACGGCGCTGGCGGCGCTCTACCCGCGGGTCGAGTCCGAGTTCACGCGACGGCAAGCGCCGCTCGAGGGCGGCGGCATGGTCGTGGTGGCGTTCGGCAAGCTGGGCGGGCGCGAGATGACCTTCGGCTCCGATCTCGATCTGATGTTCATCTACGACGCGCCGGGGGCGAACCAGGACTACGGCCGCCTCGCACAGCGTTTCATCGGGGCCATCGAGGCACCGACGGCCGAAGGCAAGCTTTACGCCGTCGACATGCGGCTGCGTCCGTCCGGCAACAAGGGCCCGATCGCCACCTCGCTCGACGGGTTCATCCGCTATCACGAAACCGAGGCCTGGACGTGGGAGCACATGGCACTCACCCGTGCCCGCGTCGTCGCCGGCCCGCCCGCGCTTGCGCGTCGCGTCGAGGATGCAATCCGCGAGGTTCTCACCAAGCGGCGCGAACCCGACCGGCTGCTGCACGATGTCGCCGAGATGCGTCGCCGTATGGAGAAGGAGCTGACCAAGCCCGGCGACATCTGGGACTTCAAGCACCTGCGCGGCGGGATAGTGGATATCGAATTCATCGTGCAATACCTGCAACTGCTTCACGCCCACGCGCATCCCGACGTTCTGGATACCAACACCGACGCAGCGCTGACCAAGCTTGCCAGCAAAGGGTTGATAGATGCCGGACTCGTCGCGGACCTTGAAGAGGCGCTGCATCTGTGGCGCAATCTGCAGGGCATGCTGCGGCTGACCACCGGCGGCGCGTTCGACGAGGCGCAGGCTACCGAAGGTCTCAAAACGGCCATCGCGCGTGCTTCCGGCGAGGCGAGCTTCGGCGCGGTGGCGGGCCGTATCGAGACAATGAGCGCGCGCGTTCGGCGGCATTTCGAGGCGTTGATCGACACACCGGCCGGTAGGCTACAGGGAGAAGACTGAATGGCGATCGAAACGGGCAAGAAGGCGCCGGATTTCAAGCTGCCGGGGGACGGCGGGACAACGATCTCGCTCAAGGAGCTGCGCGGCAAGCCGGTGATCCTCTATTTCTACCCGAAGGACGACACCTCCGGCTGCACCGCGGAGGCTTGCGGCTTTCGCGACGCGCTGCCGAGCTTCTCCAAGGTGAAGGCGCAGGTGATCGGCATCTCACGCGACAGCGTGAAGAGCCACGACAAGTTCAAGGAAAAATACAAGCTGCCGTTCCGGCTCGCATCGGACGAAGAAGGAAAAGTGTGCGAGGCCTACGGCACCTGGGTGCAGAAGAGCATGTACGGCCGGAAGTACATGGGGATCGAGCGCTCGACGTTCCTGATCGATGCCGAGGGCGTGATGCGCAACATGTGGCGCAAGGTTAAGGTGCCGGGCCATGTCGAGGAAGTACTGGCCGCGGCCAAGGAGCTGTAGTCGTCGTCCCGGATGCGGTACGGCACCCGGGACGGCAAACCAAAATTACTCGGCCGAAGCCAAGTTGACCGCTTTCATGCCCCGGGGCTCTTTGATGCTCTCGTATTTGAGTCTTTGGCCCTCGGTCAGGCTCCCGAGCCCAGCCTGTTCGACCGCGGAGATATGCACGAACACATCCTTGCCGCCTTCATCCGGCGTAATGAACCCGAATCCTTTCGCCGGGTTGAACCATTTCACAGTACCAGTCGCCATTTATCTATCCTCGACGATTATTCCGCCGCCCGACCACGCGCGGTCGCGCGGCGCTCCCGTGCCGCCACACTTTCAGAGAGAAGTCAGTCTGAACCCCAAACCCCCTGGCAGGCGCGTTCTTCGCTTAAATGTGCGGCCCGCGCGATAATGCTACCGCTTTCCGACTGTCGCACAAGTAAATTCGACAAGGTTCCAGATCGAGAACGAATTCGCGCTAAACTAAAAAAAGAGTCGAGGGAGCGCACGTGATCGACACGACAAAAGTCATCGGCACGCTGACCGACGCCGTGTGGGGCGGCGAGTTGGAGCTCATGCCGCGCTGGCGCGCGATCCTGCTGGCACCGGTGCGCCTCGCCCACGTGGTGATGCGCGACCTTTCGGAGGGCCAGCTCAGCCTGCGCGCGATGAGCCTCGTCTACACGACGCTGCTTTCGCTCGTGCCGTTGCTCGCGATCAGCTTCTCGGTATTGAAGGGTTTCGGCGTCCACAATCAGGTGGAGCCGTTGCTGCTCAACCTGCTGGCGCCTCTGGGCGAGCAAGGCGCCGACATCACGCGGCAAATCATCGGTTTCGTCGACAACATGCGCGTCGGCGTGCTCGGCGCCGTCGGCCTCGGCATGTTGATCTATACCGTGATCTCGTTGATGCAGAAGATCGAGAGCGCGTTCAACTTCGCCTGGCGGGTCACGCAGGAGCGGCCCTTCGCGCGACGCTTCGGCGACTATCTCAGCGTCATCCTCGTCGGGCCCGTGCTGGCCTTCGCGTCGCTCGGCGCCACGGCGTCCTTGACCGCGATGGATTTCGGCAATTTCGCGTTGATCGCGCCCCTATTCAAGATGGTCGTCGGCTTCGTGCCGTACCTCCTCATCGTCGCCGCCTTTACCTTCGTCTACAGCTTCATGCCCAACACGCGGGTGACCATCAAGGCGGCATTCATCGGCGCGCTCGTCGCGGGGCTGCTGTGGAACATCGCGGGCTGGGTGTTCGCGTCTTTCGTGGTCGGCTCGTCCCAGTACACGGCCATCTATTCCGCCTTCGCGACGCTGATCCTGTTCATGATCTGGCTTTATTTGAGCTGGCTCATCCTGCTCGTCGGCGCCTGCATCGGGTACTACATCCAACATCCCGAAGACGTGACGCTGGCGCGCGGCCAGGCGCGGCCGGGCGGCGCGACGCGCGAAACGTTGGCGCTGATGTTCGCCCTGCACGTCGCGCGCGACCATATGCGCGGCGCGGCGCCGACCGCGGAAGAGCTTGCCGGCGAGGCGCGCATGTCGATGGCCTCGGTCCAACCGGTGATCACGGCCTTGGAGCGGGCGGGACTTTTTGTCCGCTCGGCCCACGATCCGGCGCGGTTCCTTCCGGGGCGCGCCCTCGACACGATCTCGCTCAAGGCAGTGCTCGATGCCGTGCGCCACGCGGACGCCGCGGGCGGCGGCGAGGTTCGGCGCCCCGCCGAAGCACCGGGCGTGGCCGCGCTCATGACCGAGATCGACCGCGCCCATGAAACGGCCTTGCGCGGCCGTACCCTCAGGGACGTGGTTGCGAAGGGCGGACCGCCGGCCTAACCTTCCGGAAGGAGGATTCTGCCATGCCCGACGACGCGATCCTGAAATACGTTCCCGAGAAGACCTCGCCGATCCGCCACGACGCGCCCGGCGCGGTGAAATCCATGCCGTCGCCGACCAAGATCCATCACGTCCACATCTTTTCGGACGTGAACTACGACGCGATGGTCGAGTTCTATCAGCGGCTGTTCAACGCCAACGTCGTGAACGTCACCTATTTCGGCCCATCCAAGACGACCTTCCTCACCTACGACGATCACGATCATCGCGTGATCCTGATCAAGCAGCCGGGCTGGGGCACCAAGTCGGAAAAGCAGATCGGCGTGTCGCATCTCGCGTTCGGCTACGCGAGCCTGGGCGAGCTCATCTTCCTCTACAAGCGCATGCGCGAATACGGCTATGCCAAGCCGCCGCGCGTGCTCAACCACGGCAATTCGACCTCGCTGTACTGGCGCGACCCGGACGGCAACGAGGTCGAGACCATGGCCGATAACTACACGCCGCAGCAGTGCCAGGACTACAAGCGCCATTTCCAGTTCACGGAGGCGTTCGGCGCGATGGACGACGCCTGTTTCGATATCGACAAGATGGTGGCGCTTTTCGAATCCGGCGTGCCGGACACGATCCTGATGGATCGCGAGCAGGTGAAGCGGCTGGTGCGCGAGGGCAAGCTGTAGCCAGATTCCCCTCCCCCTCAAGGGGAGAGGGAATTTTAGGCACCTCTGCCGGCGCCCTCTTTAGCTTCCGCTTTCGCGGGCCCGCCCCCGATCCGCTGGGCCAGCGCCGCGGCGAGGAACTCGTCGAGATCGCCATCGAGCACGGCCTGGGTGTTGGACGTTTCGACGCCCGTCCTCAGGTCTTTCACCATCTGGTACGGCTGCAACACGTAGGACCGGATCTGGTGACCCCAGCCGATGTCGGTCTTGGCCGCCTCGACCGCCTGGGACGCGACCTCCCGCTTCTGTAGCTCGGCTTCGTAAAGCCGCGCCTTCAGCATCGCCATGCAGTTGGCGCGGTTGCGATGCTGCGACCGATCGGTCTGGCAGGCGACCACGATGCCCGTGGGCAAATGGGTGATGCGCACGGCGGAGTCGGTCTTGTTGACGTGCTGGCCGCCGGCTCCTGAGGAACGGTACGTGTCGACGCGCAAATCCTTGTCGAGGATCTCGATGGCGATCGTCTCATCGATCACCGGAAAGACCCAGACCGAGGCGAAGCTGGTCTGGCGCCGCGCATTGGCATCGAACGGCGAGATGCGTACCAGGCGGTGCACGCCGCTTTCGGTCTTGAGCCAGCCATATGCGTTCTCACCCGCGATCTTGAGCGTCACGGATTTGAGCCCGGCCTGCTCACCGGGCGTTTCCTCCAGCCACTCGACCTTGTAGTCGTGATCTTCCGCCCAGTGCAGGTACATGCGCGCCAGCATCTGCGCCCAGTCCTGGGATTCGGTGCCGCCGGCGCCGGCGTGGATTTCGAGGAAGCAATCATTGGCGTCCGCCTCGCCCGCCAGCAGCGCCTCGACCTCCAGCTTGGACGCGCGATCGCGCAGCTTCTCGAGGGCGCGCTCCGCCTCCTGCACGACGCCCGCGTCTTTTTCAGCCTCGCCCAGCTCCAACAGCTCACGGTCGTCGCCGAGCTCGCGCTCGAGGGCGCGAAACGCGGCAAGCGCCTTTTCCAGGCGCTGGCGGTCGCGCATGGTTTTCTGGGCTTCGGCGGTGTTTTTCCAGAGGTCCGGGTCTTCGGCCCGGGCGTTCAGCTCGGCGAGGCGTTTTTCGGAAGTTTCGAGGTCAAAGTGACCTCCTCAGCAGTCCCAGGGACCGCTCGATCTCGTCGACGATGGTTAGGATTTCGGCGCGCATAGCTAGTTTATAGGTTGAGGCCGAGGCTACGACAAGCGCCGCCTGGCGTCAGTAAAGCCCGCGCACGGTGGTGGACGCGGGCGTGACTGGAACGCCGGTCGTGGGTACGCCGGAGCCCGGCAGCGACCCGATCGAGTCGGAGCCGTCGAGCACGCCCGCTACCGGGTTGTCGGCACCCGGCTCCGTCCCCGGCTTGAAGGCCTCGAGGATCACGTCGGACGATCCGGACCGCGCGAGCTGGCCGCTCTTCGCGTCGACCCGCACGAGTCGGATGCCGGGCGGGATTCGGAACGGCACTTGCGGCTTGTCCTTGAGCGCTTCCGCCATGAAATCCTTGAAGATCGGTACCGCGCCGGACGCGCCGGTCTCCCGGTCGCCCAGGCTGCGCGGCTGATCGAAGCCCAGGAACACGGCGCACACGAGGTCGGGAGAGAAGCCGGCGAACCACACGTCCTCGCTGTCGTTGGTGGTGCCGGTCTTGCCGGCGAGCACCTTGCCCAGCGAGGCGATGCTGCGGCCCGTCCCGCGCTGCACGACGCCCTGCAACATGGAGACGACTTGATACGCGGATCCCGCATCGGCGACCCGTTCGCGCGCATCGGGGATTTGCGGCACCGCCTGGCGCTCCCAGCTCGGCTGACGGCAGTCCTGACATGCGCGGTTGTCGTGACGGAAGATCGTGCGGCCCTCGCGGTCCTGGACACGATCGATCAGGGTCGGCGTGATGTTCAGCCCGCCATTGACCAGCATGCCATAGGCGGCGGCGAGCCGAAGCACCGTGGTCTCGCCGGCCCCGAGCGACATGGAAAGAACGCGCGGTAGCTGGTCCACGATGCCGAAATTCTCGGCAACGCGCGCAACCTTGTCCATGCCGACCGCTTGCGCGATGCGCACGGTCATGAGATTGCGCGACTGCTCGAGCCCGATCCGCAGCGGCACCGCGCCGAGGAAGGTGTTGCCGTAATTCGCTGGACGCCATTTGGGCAGGCCGGGGCCCTGGTCGGCAACGAACGGCGCGTCCATGACGATGCGAGTGGGCGTGAAGCCTTCCTGCAGCGCCGCCAAAAAGACGAACGGCTTGAATGCGGAGCCGGGCTGGCGCCAGGCCTGGGTCGCGCGGTTGAACTCGCTGCGCGCGTAGTCGAAACCGCCGACCATGGCGAGCACGCGGCCGGTGTGCGGATCGAGCGCGACGATTGCGCCGTCCACCTCGGGAACTTGCTCCAGCATATATGACCCCAAAGGCGCGGCCTTGCCGCCAGACGGCGGTGCCGGCGCGACGGCGATCACGTCGCCCTTGGCGAGCACGTCGGACACGGCGTGCACCGGCGGACCGACCTTGGCATCCTTGAGCGCCTTGCGCGCCCAAGTAAGATTTTCGAGCGTGATAAAGCCTTCGCTGCCGTCCGACAGCCCGAGCCAGGCGGTATCGCGCTCGATCCCGGCGACGACCGCCAAGCGCCAACCGCCGAGAGCCGCCGGGCGCTCGAGCGCGGAGAGCCGCACGCGCCAATCGGCATCCAATGGAATTTGGGCGAGCGGCCCGCGCCAGCCGTGGCGCCGATCATAGGCGATGAGGCCGTTGCGCAGGGCGCGGCGGGCGATCGTCTGCAGCTTGGGATCCAGCGTGGTGCGCACGCTCATGCCGCCGCCGTAGAGCTTGTCCTCACCGAACCTAGCGATAAGCTCGCGCCGCACCTCCTCGGCGAAGAAGTCGGCCGTGACCATCTCGGTTTCGCCGCGGCTGCGCACGGTGAGCGGCGTCGCCCAGGCACGCTCGGCCTCGTCGGCCGTGACGTAGCCCTCGTCGAGCATGCGGCGCACCACATAGTCGCGGCGCGCGCGCGCGGCCTCGGGATGACGTATCGGGCTGTAGTTGTTCGGTGCCTTCGGCAAGCCGGCGAGGAAGGCGACCTCGGGCACGGTCAGCTCGTCGAGCGACTTGTTGAAATAGTTCACCGCGGCGGCGGCCACGCCGTAGGAGCCTTGGCCGAGATAGATTTCGTTGAGGTATAGCTCGAGGATGCGGTCCTTGGAGAAGGTCTGCTCGATGCGGAAGGCGAGGATCGCTTCCTTGACCTTGCGCGACCACGACAGCTCGTTGGTGAGAAGAAAGTTCTTCGCGACCTGTTGCGTGATGGTCGATCCGCCCACCGGCCGCCGGTCGGAGCCCATGCGCGAGAGGTTGGTGACCGCGGCGCGCACGACGCCGGCATAGTCGACCCCGGCGTGGCTGTAGAAATGGGCGTCTTCCGCCGCAAGGAACGCCTTGATGATCCGCTTGGGCATGGCCGATATGGGCACGAAGACGCGCCGCTCGCGGGCATATTCGGCGAGCAGCCGCCCATCGCCGGCATGCACCCGGGTGACCATCGGCGGGTCGTAGTTGGCGAGTTCTGTATAGTCGGGAAGGCCGCGTCCGAACTGGTAGAAAACGGCGAAAACTCCGCCGGCCGCGATCAGCACGACGAGCACGAGACCGAGCAGCAAGTACTTGGCAAAACGTAGCATGCAACCCCGATAGAAGCCGGGCAGGCTCTTCTACATCACGGCCTATAACGAAGCTGGCCGCGAAATGTGGCCGTCCTATGGCCTTTTTAGTGCTTGTTCGCTGGCGAAGTAACGGTCGATGGCCTTAACCATCGCCGCCGCCATGCGGGCTCGGAACTGGGTATCCTTAAGCTGCCGTTCATCCTGCCGGTTCGAGAGGTACCCCATTTCCACCAGCACCGACGGCACTTCGGGCGACTTGAGCACCGCAAACCCGGCAAAGCGATGGGTATTGTGCATCAGCGTGGTCACGGCGCTGAGCTCCTCCACCAGATCGCGCGCCAGTACCGCGGAGGCGTTCATGGTGACACGCTGCGTCAACTCGATAAGGATTTGCGCGACCTGCTGCGAATGATCCGACAGATCCACACCGGCAAGGGTATCGGCGCGGTTCTCGCGCGTCGCCAGCGCCGCCGCCTCGGCATCCGAGGCGTGTTCGGACAGGGTATAAACCGTGCCGCCGCGAATGCTGCGGTCGGTCAACGTATCGGCGTGCAACGAAATGAACATCTCAGCGCTGCCGGCCTGGGCGACCCTGATGCGTTCACGCAAGGCCAGGAACATGTCCGCTTCGCGGGTCATCACCACATCGTAGCGGCCGGTGGCGATGAGGGCCCGGCGCAGCGCCTGGGCGTGAGCCAGCGTGATCTCCTTCTCGAAGGCACCGCCCGCGCCCAGGGCGCCCGGATCGATGCCGCCATGGCCCGGATCGATCGCCACCACGCGCTTTGTCGGGTTGCGCCGCGGCGCGGCGAGCGGGGATAGAGCCGGCCCACGAGGCGACGGCGGTGCAACCTGGGGAGGCCCCGCGGCGGGGGATATGGCAGCACGCGCCACCGCAAGCAATTCCTCGCGCGATGCCGGCTTCAGGTCGAGCACGATGCGATGACCGGATTCGCCGAGCGGCGACAGCGTGAAAGACTTGGCGATGACGGCCGGACCGGCGAGATCGAGCACCAACCGCGTGGTGCCGGGCTTGAACAGGCCGTAGCGCATCGCCGTGATCAACCCGCGGCCCGATATGGCGGCCAACGGCAGGCGCCATTCCAGCTCCGGCAGGTCCACCACGGCACGATAAGGATCGGCCATCAGGTAGGCCTGGAAACTGGTGGGGCCGGTGAGATCCAGAACAAAACGGGTCTGACCGGGCTGCTCGCCGATTCGGGCTCCGGTCACAGCGGGGCCATCGGCCCGGACCCCCGTGGCCGAGGCGCCGAGAACCGTCAAAGCGAGCGCGGCGGCCGCGATTCCGTTGCGGCGGACCTGCCACATTTAGTGGGTCCCCCCTTCTAGCGGCCAGATATATCCGGGCCCAGTGATTTGCCGCAATGCCATTGTGGTTTGTGAGGGTTAAGTTTATCTTCCAAGTGCGAACGCGCCGTGGAAGCGGTCCATTGGGCCAGGCGCGGTGACGGTCTCGAGCCGCAGGGCGGCATAGATGAGACCCAGGGCTGTGCCCCTTTTCCGCGGCATTTGGTAAGGACATCGAGGCCGTCCCGAAATCGGGGATGCGGCCGCCTTCGGTTCCGTCTTGGCCCGAGTTAGATCGGGTCGTAGTTCGACGGATGTGACGATGGCGCCGCCGGCTTCGCCAAAAGAGCCCGACCGCCCTCCGCGTGTTCGCAGCGGAGGTCCCCGGTATCGGGCCGGAGCTTGATTGCATGTCGCAACGTATGTTGATCGACGGCACCCACCCGGAAGAGACCAGGGTCGTGGTGCTGACCAGCAACCGCTTGGACGAGTTCGATTTCGAGACCTCGACCAAGACACAACTCAAAGGAAACATCTATCTCGCCAAGGTGACGCGCGTCGAGCCGTCGCTGCAGGCCGCCTTCGTCGACTACGGCGGGAACCGGCACGGTTTCCTCGCCTTTTCAGAAATTCATCCCGACTATTACCAAATCCCGGTCGCCGACCGGGAAGCGCTGCTCGCCGAGGAGGCGCGGCTGCAGGCCAAGGCCAACGCCGAGGCGGCGCACGAAGACGCCACGCACGAAGATGGCACGCACGGGGAGAGCACGCACGACGATTTCTCCTTGAGCGTGGAACCGGCGGACGAGGGCGAGTCCTCGTACGGAAATTTTGAATCCCCGGAAGAGGCGCCGGACACCGAGGCGGAACCGCCGAACGGCAATGGCGCCGGCGAGAATGGCGATCATGGCACGGCGCTCGACGCCTCGCCATACGCAGAAACATCCTCCGAACCGACCGAGGCGCCGGATGTCGCGGCAGACTTGACCACGCCGGAGAACGGCAATGGCGGCGCCGATGCAACGGCATCGATCCAGGCCCCGGTCGAGACCATCGGCGGCGACGAAACCGAAGAGGTGGTCGAGCGGCGTCGCGTGCGGCCTTTGCGCCATTACAAGATCCAGGAAGTCATCAAGCGGCGCCAGATCCTGCTGGTGCAGGTCGTCAAGGAAGAGCGCGGCAACAAGGGCGCGGCTCTGACCACCTACCTGTCGCTCGCCGGCCGCTACTGCGTGCTCATGCCGAACACGGCGCGGGGCGGCGGCATCAGCCGCAAGATCGCCAACCCGACCGACCGGCGGAAGCTGCGCAAGGTGCTCAGCGAGCTCGACATCCCGCCCGAGATGGGCGTGATCATGCGCACCGCCGGCGTCGAACGTTCGAAGCCCGAGATCAAGCGCGACCTCGATTTCCTGCTGCGCGCCTGGGACAATGTTCGCGAGCTGACGCTCAAATCCACCGCCCCTGCCCTCGTCTACGAAGAAGGCAACCTGATCAAGCGCGCGATTCGCGACCTCTACACCAAGGACATCGAGGAGATCCTCGTCGAGGGCGACGGCGCCTATCAGACCGCGAAGACCTTCATGCGCATGCTCATGCCGAGCCATGCCAAGAAGGTGAAACACTACAACGATCCTTCGATGCCGCTGTTCTATCGCTTCCAGGTGGAGGGACAGCTCGCGCAGATGCATTCGCCCGTGGTGCAGCTCAAATCGGGCGGCTACATCGTCATCAATCCGACCGAGGCGCTGGTCGCGATCGACGTGAACTCCGGACGCGCGACGCGCGAACGAAACATCGAGGAAACGGCGACCAAGACCAATCTCGAAGCCGCCGACGAGGTGGCGCGCCAGCTACGGCTGCGCGACCTCGCGGGCCTCATCGTCATCGACTTCATCGACATGGAGGAAGGGCGCAACCAGCGCAACGTCGAGCGCCGCCTCAAGGAGGCGATGAAGACCGACCGCGCGCGGCTGCAGGTCGGCCGCATCAGCCCGTTCGGTCTGCTCGAGCTGTCGCGTCAGCGCCTGCGCCCGAGCCTCCAGGAGGCTTCGACCGAGATTTGCCCGCTTTGCCGCGGCGCCGGTCACGTCCGCTCGACCGAGTCCACCGCGGTGCACGTGCTGCGCGCGATCGAGGAAGAAGGCATCCGCCACCGTTCCGAACGCATCACGGTCGCCGTGCCGACCCAGGTGGCGCTCTACATCCTCAACCAGAAGCGCGCGCCGCTGACCAGCATCGAAACGCGCTATGGCTTCATCGTCGACGTCATAGGCGACGACAGCCTGATCCCACCCGATTTCCGGCTGGAGCGCGTGAAGGCGCGTGCGCAGACCGGCGAGGGCGTTCCTGCCCCGGCGACCGTCCCACCGCCGATGCCCTTCATCGAGGAGGAGGAGGAAGAAGACATCGTCGAGGAGGTCGAGGACGAAGAAGCCGAGCGCGAGGAAGCGGAGGCCGACTCCGCGGCCGCACAGGCCCAGCCGCAGCAGGGCGAGGGCGAACAACGCCGCGACGGCGGTCGCCGTCGTCGACGGCGGCGGCGGCGTGGTCGCGGTGACGGCGACCGGCCGCAGGGCGAGCCGCAGCAGATTCAGGCCGCGCCATCCGACGAGCCGCAGCCGATTCAAGCCATGCCGCAGGGCAACGGCGAGGAGCAGTTCCACGAGCCCGAAGAGCTGAGTGAACAACCGGCGGACCAGTCGTTCGACGGTCAGCCGCGAGGCGACAGCCAGGGCCCCGATGGCGAACGGCGGCGGCGGCGGCGCGGCCGGCGCGGCGGACGTCGTCGTCATCGCGACGGCGAGGTCGAGAGGCGCGGTCCAAGCGGCGTCCGCGTGTTCGACGAGACCAGCGACCAGCAAGTCCCGACGGCGGCCGAGATGGGCTGGTCGAGCGGCGCGCCGGAGCAGACGCCGGCGCCCGAGTATCCGGCCGCGCAGACCTCGTCCCGTACGGATGAGATGTTCTGGTCGAGCGGCGCACCCGAACGCATGCCGGAGCCCGAACGACCGGCGCCGGCCTCACGCGCGGATGAGGTCGCATGGTCGACCGGCACGCCGGAAACGCATGCCGAACCCACGCGCATACCCGAACCTGCTCGGACACCCGAGCCCGCGCGCGTACCCGCGCCCGAATCGACCGCAGAGGCCAAGCCGGCCCGTCGCGGCTGGTGGCAGAGGGTGAGCGGAAAAGGCTAGCGCTTGATCCAGCGCGCGAGTCGCTCGATCGCGCGCGCCATGTCTTCGGTCGCACCGGCATAGGAGATGCGCAAGTACGCGCGTCCCCGCCCCTGGTCGAAATCGATTCCCGGCGTGGTGGCGACGCCCGCCTCGTTCAGCATGCGCGCGCAGAATTCTTCCGAATCGTTGGTGAGCGCCGACACGTCGGCATAGAGGTAGAACGCGCCGTCGGCAGGCGCGATGCGGTCGAGTCCGGCGGCCGGCAGCCCTTCGAGCAGCAACGCCCGGCTCTCGCCATAGCGCGCCACGTTGGCTTCGAGCTCCGCGGTGCAGTCGAACGCCGCGAGCGCCGCATGCTGGGCAAGCGTCGGCGGCGAGATATAGAGGTTCTGCGCCAGGCATTCTACCGCGCGGGCGAGATCGGGCGGGCACACCATCCAGCCGATGCGCCAGCCCGTCATCGAAAAATATTTCGAGAAGGAATTGATCACCAAGGCGTCGGGGTCGGTCGCAAGCGCGGTGGCCGCGCGCCGGCCGAACGTGATGCCGTGGTAGATCTCATCGGAAACGAGACGAATGCCGCGCGCGCGGCAATATTGCACGAGCCGCGCGAATTCGCCGTCATCGATCATGGTGCCCGCGGGGTTGGAAGGGCTTGCGACGATCAAGCCGTCCACGCGACCGGCGCGCTCCAGCAGCTCCACGGTCGGTTGGAAACGCGTTTCCGGTCCCGCGGGCAATCCGACCGGCTCGATGCCGAGCGCGAGCAGGATGTTGCGGTAGCCGGGATAGCTCGGATCGGCGAGGGCCACACGATCACCCTCGTCGAAAGCGGCCAGGAACGAAAGCACGAACCCGCCCGAAGAGCCGGTCGTCACGACGATGCGCCCCGGATCCACCGCGATGCCGTGCCAATCGCGGTAATGCGCGGCGATGCGCGCCCGCAGCTTTTCGAGCCCGAGCGCGAGCGTATAGCCCAAGGGCTCGCGCGCCAGGGCAATTCGCGCCGCCTCGATCACGCCCCGCGGCGTGCCACTCGCCGGCTGGCCGAGCTCGAGATGCAAAATGTGCGCACCCTCGGCCTCGCGCCGTGCGGCCGCCTGCATCACGTCCATGACGATGAAAGGCGGAATGCGACCGCGTTTCGCGACCTTCAAGACCATACGCTTACTTCTCGGCGCCCGCGGCGAGGCCGAGCCCGCGCGGATCGGTCGCGAGCGCGCACGACTCCGCGTCGCGCTTCACGCCGCCTGTGCAATACATCCCGTTGAGCCGCGCCATCACGTTCACGCGTCCGACACGGTGGCCGCGCGCCGCGAGCGATTGCGCCATGGGATCGCCTGCGGTCTCGACGAGGGTCGCGTCGATCGCGGTGTTATGGCTCGCCCGCGGTGCCGCCACGGCGGCGACAATGGTGGACTTGCCTTCGAACAGCGCGAGAGCGCTCGAGACCAGCGCCACGGGTGCCGAGGCGTCGCCGCCCGCGGACAGCGAAAGGAACGTGTCCTTGGTATTCTCGTTTACCACGACCATGGAGGCGAGCGACCACAGGCTTGCCGCGTCGGGTACCGACGCCGCGATGACGCCCATGGAGGATACGATCCGACCTGCACCGAACATCTTGCCGGCCGTGAGGGTGCAAGCCACGGCGCCGCCGTCGCGATCCATCGCGGCGAAGCCGGTCGACTGGCCGTCCTCCGACGCGGCGCCCGGCTGCGGCGCGGCGGCGACGTGGCGCGCCGGGTCGTAGCCCTGCATGGCACGCTCCGCCCAGGCGCCTTGAATCCGTCCACGCTGATCGAGCGGCACGGGCGCGACACCCGCACGCGCGGTCGCCTCTGCGATGAGATGCGGCTTCTCATCCGCGCGCGTGCTGTCGTAGCGCCCGCCGTCCTCCAGCATGGCCCACAGCTCGGCGGCGGCGAGCCCGCCCGTGGCCGAGGGCGCGAAATGGGCGACATGGGAGCCCGCGCGACCCTTGATCGTCGCCTGCCAGACCGGACGATAGTCGCGCAGATCTTCGGCGGACATGGCGCCGCCGAGCGCGCGTATCCCGGCCGCGTAGGCCTGCGCGCCGGGCCCCGCATAAAACGAGCCCGGGCCATCGGCACGCACGCGACTCAAGGTCGCCGCGAGGTCGAGCTGGCGCAACCGCGCGCCGGATCCGATCGGCGCCCCCGATGGATCGGCGAAAATCGCCCGCGCCGCGGCATCGCGCTCGAGCATCGGCCCCGCGGCGGCAAGGTCGCGCGCGAAAGCGCGGCTGACGTCGAGCCCGAACCGGGCGAGCCGCTCCCCCGGAGAGACCAGCTCTTCCCAGCGAAGCCGTCCGAGGCGCGCATGCAGCGCGAACAAGCCGCGTGTCATGCCTGGCACGGCAAAACGCGGCGCGCCTGGCGGCGCCATCTCCGCCGGTGCACGCGGCAGAAAATCCAACGCTTCCGTCCGCATCGCCTTGGGTTCGTGTATGACGCACACACCGCCGCCACCGAGGCTGGCGCGCGAGGGCATCGTGGCGGCAAGCGAGAACGCCATCGCGACGGCCGCGTCGCCCGCGGTTCCACCGGCCGAAAGCACATCGCGGCCGATCAGGACGGCGCGCGGCTCGTCGCCCGCGACGCCGCCATAAAATCCGCTGACGAATCCTTCCTCGCCGAGCTGTGCCCGCGTGCCGCTGCCGCACGAAGCGAGCGCGGCAACGAGCGCGGCCGCACCCGCCAGGACGCCCCATTGACGCCATAAAGCGGTGCCCTTAGGTAAAGGGAGCCAGGTGGGAGCCCCGCCGTTGATCAAATCGTCGTTCCTTCGCTATTCGGCCGCCGCGGCGGCGGTCGTTGCGAACGTGGTTGCGTTCGGATCGCCGGCGGGGGCGCAGGGCCTCATCCGCGACGCAGAAATCGAAAATACCATCCGCGCGTACACCACGCCATTGTTCAACGCGGCCGGGCTCGATCCCGACGTGGTGAAGGTGTACGTCATGAACGACCGCGTGCTCAACGCTTTCGTCACCAGCGGCCAGAACATCTTCATCACCACCGGCGTCTTGATGCGCGCGGAGAAGCCGAACCAGATCATCGGCGTGCTCGCCCACGAAACCGGTCACATCGCCGGTGGCCATCTGGCGCGCATGTCGGATGAGCTGCGCTACGCAACTCGTGAAGCGTTCGCGGCGCAAATTCTCGGCCTGCTGCTCGCCGTCGGTTCGGGCAATGCCGGCGCCGGCGCCGCGGTCGGGATGGGCGGCGTGCATATCGCCGAGCGGTCGCTCCTGTCTTACTCGCGCACCCAGGAAGCCTCGGCCGATCAGGCAGGCGTGCAATTCCTCGATCGCACCCGGCAGTCTTCGCGCGGGCTGCTCGAGTTTTTCCAGATCCTCGGCGATCAGGAGCTGGTGACGTCGTCACGACAAGATCCTTACGTACGCACCCATCCGCTCACCCGCGACCGTGTCGAGTTCGTCGCCAACCACGTCGCCAATTCCACGCTCTCGAACCTGCCGGACAGTCCGCAGTTCGTCGACTACTACAAGCGCATGCGGGCGAAGCTGTTCGGCTTCATCGAGCCGCTCGACCGGACGCTGAAGGAATACGGCGCCTCCGACACCTCGTTGCCGGCGCGCTATGCCCGCGCGGTCGGGTATTACCGCGTGTCGCAGCTCGACAAGGCGATCCCGCTGGTCGACGGCCTCATCGCCGAGGAGCCGAAAAATCCGTATTTCCATGAACTCAAGGGCCAGATGCTGTTCGAGAACGGGCGGGTGAAGGAGGCGCTGGCGCCCTATCAGGAAATGGTGCGGCTTGCGCCCAACGAATCGTTGCTGCGCACCGGCCTCGCGCATGTCCAGATCGAGCTGAACGACCCCGCCCTCGTGAAGCCTGCCCTGTCCAACCTGAACGCCGCCCTGTCGGCCGACGATTCGAATCCGGTGACATGGCGGCTCGCGGCCACCGCCTACGGTCTCGACAACCAGATGGGCATGTCGTCGTTGTCGCTGGCCGAATACAACCTGCGCATCGGACGGCTGGTCGACGCGCGCGGCCAGGCGGCGCGCGCCGAGCGCCTTCTTCCGCGCGGATCGCCGGGCTGGATCCGCGCCCAGGACATCCAGAACGAAGCGAAGAACCAGCGCGAGCAGCGCGACCGCTGATCAGCGGATGAACGCCGCCTCCGGCTGCTTCATGGGCTGGGCGTGGTCGAAAGCGTCGAGAGCCATGCAGGCTGAGAAAACGCGCATCAGCGTCGGATAGCCGCCGAGCGGGCATTCGTAGCGCTGCGCATTGAACACCTGCGGCACGAGGCAGACATCGGCCAGGCCGGGCGAGTCGCCGTGGCAGAACTTGCCGGTGTCGCTCGAGCCGGCGAGCAGCGCCTCGAACGCCTGGAATCCCTGCGCCACCCAGTGGCGATACCAGACGTTGCGCGCGTTCTCATCGGCCTTGAGCTCGTCGCGCAGGTAGTTGAGCACCGCAATGTTGTTCAACGGATGGATGTCGCACGCGATCAAATTGGCGAGCCCGCGCACCCTGGCGCGGCCCTTCGGGTCCTTGGGCAGCAGCGGCAGGTTGGGATGGCGTTCGTCCAGGTACTCGATGATGGCGAGCGACTGGATCAGAACGGTGCCGTCATCCAGCACGAGGGACGGCACGCGCATCTGCGGATTGACGTTCCGATAGGCGTCGCCGAGCTGCTCCTGCTTCGCGAAATTGACCAGGACGTGCTCGGCCGCAAGCCCTTTCAGATTGAGGGCGATGCGCAGCCGGAACGCGGCCGACGAGCGGAAGAATCCATAATGTTTCATGCCCACCACCTTGCCTGGGAAGACGCAGATTACCAGCGCGTGGATCGGGCGTCACAAATCGAAATGGCGGGTCAGCCGCCCGCCCTTTCGCCGATGTCACGCCGGCGGGCGGGTCGCCGACCCGTCCAGGCTCAGATGTAGTATTCGCGCAGCGGCGGGAAGCCGTTGAAGCCGACCGAGCAATAGGTCGCGGTATAGGCGCCGGCCGCGTGAATCTCGACCTTGTCGCCGGGCGCCAGATCGAGCGGCATCTCGTAGCCCGCCTTGTCATACAGCACGTCGACCTCGTCGCAGGTCGGCCCCGCGAGCACGACCGGGCCGGTGGGGCCGCCGTCCTTGGGCGTGGTGATGCGATACTGGATCGCCTCGCCCATCGTTTCCGGCAGGCCGCCGAACTTGCCGATGTCGAGATATACCCAGCGACGCTTTTCGTCGTAGGACTTGCGCGACACCAGCACGACCTCGCTCTGGATCAACCCGGCATCGCCGGTCATACCGCGGCCCGGCTCGACCACCATCTGCGGCAGCCGGTTGCCGAAATGCTTGGTCATCGCGTTCATGATGGCCGTGGCATAGACCGGTATGCCCTCGACGTGCTGGCGATAGCGCGCCGGGAAGCCGCCGCCGAGGTTGACCATTCGCAGCTCGATGCCGCGCGCCGCCAAGTCGGTGAACAGCATCGCGGTCTTGCCCAGCGCGATGTCCCACTGCCCCGGGTCGCGCTGCTGCGAGCCGACGTGGAAGGACACGCCATAGGGATCGAGCCCCTTGTCGCGCGCGGCGGTCAAGAGATCGGCGGCCATGTCGATGGTGCAACCGAACTTGTCGGACAGCGGCCAATCGGCATTCTGATTGGACATCAGGAGCCGGCAGAACACCGAGGCGCCCGGCGCCGCCTTGGCGAGCTTTTCCAACTCGCCGGCGGAGTCGAAGGCGAACATGCGAACGCCGAGCCGAAAAGCGCGCTCGATGTCGCCTTGTTTCTTCACCGTATGGCCGAAGGACAGCCGGTCGGGCGTGGTGCCGCAGGCGAGGCAATGCTCGATCTCGTAGATCGACGCGGCATCGAAATTCGCGCCGAGCGGGATCAGCCGCTTCAGGATCGGCGCCGCCGGGTTGGCCTTCACCGCATAGTAGATACGCGCCAGAGGGAGCGCGTCCGCGAGGGCGCGGTAATTCGCCTCCACCTCGTCGAGATCGACGACGAGGCACGGCGTCGGCGGCCGCTCGCGCTGAAGATATTCTCTGATCCGTGCCGTCATCGGCGGTGCTCCAGCCAAAGTCAAACCAGAACCTCCGCCTAACCGGCTTAACCGGGATTGCGGCTCGAACAAGTTGGGGTCTTATACGAGGATTTAAAGGGAAGAAAAGAAAAAATTGGCCGACTCGACTCGCGTGAAACGAGGGGGTGGCCCGCCGGACCGGGGCTTCGAGGCGAGCGGAACAGCCGCCGCCTTCACATGATCCCGTAAAGGGATCGAAGGCCGATCACCGCGCCGATGCCCAGCAGCGTAATGGCGGCAAACAATCCGATCAGCAGATAAGGATTGGTGTTGCGGGCCTTTCCGGCGCGTGCGGCCTCGGCCTGCTGGCTCATTTTTGCGTGCGAAGCCCGCGCCTTGTGGCGTGTCTCCTTGCTCTTTTCGAGCGCGGTCGCGTTCGCCTTTTCGACCTTGGAACCGCGGAAGATCGTGCGCATCTTGGTTTTTTCGGTGAGCTCGTCGAACTCCTCTTCCACCACGCGGATTCCCGCGTAGCGCCGCCCCTCGTCCATCCGGCCCGCCTCGAACAAGGCCAATTCGCGGTCGTCGAACACCGAATCGATCTGCCACTTTCCGGCTTGGAAGGTGTGGATCTCGTAAGAACGCATGGTCAAGCTCTTCGCTAAGCTGTCAGGAGCTCGCCACTTCACGGCAATTGGCCGCGGCAATGAGAGCCGTCACGGTCTTGCCGTCTCGGGCGAGCGGCGCCACCATCGAGCGATACAGGATCGTCGTGCCGTGAGAATCGACGAAGGAGCCGCCGCGTGAGATCGGCACCCGCTTGCGCAGCACCTCGGCCACGTAGGCAACCGTGTAAGTCGGCAGGGTATTCGGTTCGAACTGAGAGATGGAACGTCCCACCAGGTTCGCGCCGGCGTAAGACGACATGGAACGCCCGATCGCGATCACAACCGGATCGGTCGGCCGTTGGGAGACGTCAAGTACCACACAGTAAGAAAACAGCTCGGGCATGGCGGCATCGTTAAGCTGGTCGGGCGTCGGGAAGGCGCCGTCGCCCTTGGCTTCGCGCCAGAATTCGAGCAGTCGCAGCACCATGCGGCGCTCCGTCCCACTCTGCGGCTTCGTGTCGGCCACGGCGATCCCCAAACGAACGTTCATTTCGAAGTTTTAACCAATCGAATCTGCGCCTTTTTCCTTAAGGTCAGGTAAACCGCAGCCTTTGATTTGCTTACGATTTTAGATCGCCGAGGGAAGTTGCGCGACTCCGGCCGCGTGCTATAACCCAAATGATCGTGGCGGGTCGCGGAAGGTCGGTCTTGGCGCAACGTCATAGGACCCTTGTCCTTAACGGACCCAACCTCAACATGCTCGGCGAGCGCGAGCCGGAAATCTACGGCAAGACGACCCTGGCCGAGATCGAGGCATCGTGTCGCGCCGCGGCCGAGCGGCTCGGCATGGACGTCGAATTCCGGCAGTCCAACAGCGAAGCGGATCTCGTGGCCTGGATTCAGGGCGCCAAGGGAAAGGCCGACGGGATCGTGATCAACGCGGCAGCCTTCACCCACACATCCGTCGCGATCCTCGACGCCCTGAAGCTGTTTTCGGCACCCGTCATCGAGTTGCATATCTCAAACCCGCTCAACCGCGAGCCGTTCCGGCGCCGGTCCTACATCACGCCGGCCGCGACCGGCCTAATTTGCGGTTTCGGGCCGCACGGCTACGTGCTGGCGCTCGAGGCCATGTCCCATCTCCTGGGCGAACGATCGGGCGGGTAATGGCGTTCGAGATCGATTCAGAGCTGATCAAGCGGCTTGCCGCCCTGCTCGACGAGCTGGGGCTGACCGAGATCGAATATGCCAAGGGCGAGGAGAAGATTCGCGTCGGGCGCGCGATGAGCGGCGCGGCGATTTCCATGCCGAACCTTCCGGGCGGCTCTCCGGGACCGGGCCAAGGGCCATCGGCGGGCGCGGCGGAGCATCCGGGCGTTGTCAAATCGCCGATGGTCGGCACCGTGTATCTTTCGCCCGAGCCGGGAGCACCGGCCTTCATCAAGGCGGGCGACATTGTGTCGGAGGGACAGACGCTGCTGCTCATCGAGGCGATGAAGACCTACAATCCGGTGCGGGCGCCACGCGCCGGAAAGATCGTGCGCATCTTCGTGAGCGACGGCAGGCCGGTCGAGTTCGGCGAAGCGTTATTGATCCTCGAATAGCCATGTTCGACAAGGTGTTGATTGCCAATCGCGGAGAGATCGCGCTGCGCATCCACCGCGCCTGCCACGAGCTCGGCATTCATACCGTGGCGGTGCATTCGACCGCGGATTCGGACGCCATGCACGTACGCCTCGCCGATGAAAGCGTGTGCATCGGCGATCCGCCCGCGCGGTCGAGCTATCTCAACATCCCCGCGATCGTCTCCGCCGCCATCATCACCAACGCCGACGCGATCCATCCGGGCTATGGATTCCTGTCGGAGAACCCGCGGTTCGCCGAGATCGTGGAGGAGCACGGACTTTCCTTCATCGGCCCTTCGCCGGAGCACATTCGCCTGATGGGCGACAAGGTGGCCGCCAAGGCGGCGATGAAGAAGCTGGGCGTGCCCGTGGTGCCCGGATCGGACGGTCCGGTCGGCAGCGACAACGAGGCGATGGCGGCGGCGGCGGAGATCGGCTTTCCCGTCCTGGTGAAGGCGGTGGGCGGCGGCGGCGGGCGCGGAATGAAGCGCGTCACAACCCCGAAGGAGCTGCCGCTCGCACTTGCCACGGCACGCGCGGAGGCGCAATCCGCCTTCGGCGAACCGGGGCTCTACATCGAAAAGCTGTTGCAGCATCCACGCCACATCGAGGTGCAGGTGCTTGCCGATTCCTCGGGCAACGTGGTGCATCTCGGCGAGCGCGACTGCTCTTTGCAGCGGCGTCATCAGAAGATACTCGAGGAGGCGGGCTCGCCGGCGCTGAACGACGATCAGCGCCGCGCGCTGGGCGAGCGCGTGCGCGCCGCCATCACCGAGCTCGGCTACCGCAACGCCGGCACGGTCGAGTTCATGTACCAGGACGGCGCGTTCTATTTCATCGAAATGAACACGCGACTTCAGGTCGAGCATCCCGTGACGGAGATGGTGACCGGCATCGACATCGTGCGCGAGCAGATCCGGATCGCGGCCGGGGCACCGCTCGCGATCCGGCAGGAGGACGTGCGCCTGTCCGGCCACGCCATCGAATGCCGCATCAATGCGGAATCCCCCACGACGTTTCGACCGTCGCCCGGACGCGTGACCGAATACCATCCGCCGGGCGGTCTCGGCGTGCGCGCCGACTCGGCCCTCTATTCCGGCTACGTCATCCCGCCCTATTACGACAGCCTGGTCTCGAAATTGGTCGTGCACGGCGCGACCCGTAACGAATGCCTGATGCGGCTGCGCCGTTCGCTCGAGGAATACGTGATCGGCGGCGTCGAGACGACGATCCCACTGCACCAACGCATCGTCACCGACGCTGACTTCGTCAACGGCGACTACGACGTCAATTGGCTGGAGAAGTTCGC
>Ga0184615_10000171_pt1 | contig 40428 bp, 29 predicted proteins | sample PLM4_65_coex_FD_133134 | JGI IMG/M metagenome (GOLD analysis project Ga0184615, IMG submission 133134) | Groundwater sediment microbial communities from an aquifer in East River, Colorado, USA - PLM4_65_coex | ecosystem: Environmental > Terrestrial > Soil > Riparian zone | place: USA: East...
ACTTCGCCCCGGTGGCCCCGTCGATGACGCGATGATCGCACGACATGGTCATCCGCATGCGGCGCCGGACCTGGACCTGGCCGTTCACGACCGCGGGGACCTGGGCGATGCTCCCAACCGCAAGGATGCCCGCCTCGGGCGGGTTGATGATCGCGGTGAAGTGCTCGATGTCGAACATACCGAGGTTGGAAACCGAGAACGTGCTGCCGGTGTATTCCTCGGGCCGGAGCTTGCGCTCGCGCGCGCGCCCCGCGAGGTCGCGAGTTTCCGCGGAAATCTGCCGGAGCGATTTGGTCTGGGCGTCGCGGACGACCGGGGTGATGAGCCCGTCCTCGACCGCCACGGCCATTCCGATGTGGACGGCATCCCAGTAGCGGATGTGATCGTCCTGCCACCAGGCGTTGCAGGCGGGGTGCTGCCGGAGCGCGGTCGCCACCGCCTTGAGGACGATGTCGTTGAACGACACCTTGCCCTGGTCGCCGGCCGCGGCGTTCAGCGCTTCGCGTGCTTCCGCCACCCGCTCCATGTCCACTTCCGCCGTGAGGTAGAAGGTCGGGATCGGTCCGATGGACTGCGCGAGGCGCTTCGCGATCGTCTTGCGGATTTGGGTGAGCGGCGTGTCGGTGAACCCGGTGAGCGGTGAGATGTGAGAGGTGAGCGGTGGGGCGATCGTCCCGCTCACCACTGACCTCTCACCACTCACCGCCTCGAGATCCCGTTTCACGATGCGGCCTTCCGGGCCCGAGCCGGAAACGGCGCCGAGGTCCACTCCGCGCTCCCCGGCGATCTTTTTCGCGAGCGGAGACGCCTTCACTCGCCCTGACGGCTCGGCGGCTGGACGGCTGGACGGCTGGGCCGGTGCGGGAGCGCTCGCGGGGGGAACCGGTCCCGTTGGCCGTTGACCGGTGACCGGTGACGCAGTCGTCCCTCCATCGACGCTCTCTCCCGGCTGTCCAATCCAGCCCACCGCAGACGACACGGGGACGGTGGCGCCGGCGCCGACCAGCTGCTTGAGGAGCGTCCCCGCCGACCGGGCCACCAGCTCCATCACGGCTTTGTCGGTTTCCACCTCGGCGAGCACTTCGCCGACCGCAACCGGTTCGCCTTCCTGCTTTTTCCACTCGATGAGACGGCCCTCTTCCATGGTGGGCGAGAGGGCTTCCATGACGATTTTGGTTGCCATCAGCTCGCAGCCATGTAGAGGACCTTCTTCGCCGCTTCGACGACTTTCCCGACATCCGCCTTCGCGGCCTTCTCGAGGTGCTTGTTGTAGGGCATCGGCACATCGGCGCCGGTGACGCGGAGGACCGGTGCGTCGAGCGCGTCGAATGCGTCCCGCTGGATCAGATCGACCACCTGCGCTCCCACCCCCGCGAATGGCCAGCCTTCTTCGGCCACGACGCACCGGTTGGTCCGGGACACGGAATTCAGAATCGCCTCGGTGTCGAGCGGCCGAATGGTGCGGAGATCGATCACCTCGGCGTTCACGCCCAGCTCCGCGAGCTGATCCGCGGCCTTGAGCGCCACTGCCACCGTCTTCGAATGGCCGATCAGGGTGACGTCGCTCCCCGCTCGCTTGATCTCGGCTTTGCCGATCGGCACGACATGCTCGCCCTCGGGCACCTCGCCCTTGAGGTTGTAGAGCATTTCGCCCTCGAGGAAGATCACCGGATCGTCATCGCGGATCGAGCTCTTGAGGAGCCCCTTGGCGTCCGCCGCCGTCGCCGGGGCCACCACTTTGAGACCGGGAATGTGCGCGTACCAGCTCTCGAAGGCCTGAGAATGCTGGGCGCCGAGCTGAAGCGCCGCCCCGCTCGGGCCGCGGAAGACGATCGGCACCCCGAACTGTCCCCCCGACATGTAGCGCATCTTGGCCGCCGCATTGACGATCTGGTCGATCGCCAGCAGGGCGAAGTTCCAGGTCATCATTTCGATGACCGGGCGGAGTCCTACCATCGCCGCCCCGACCCCGATACCGGCGAACCCGAGCTCGGCGATCGGCGTGTCCACGATCCGCTTGGGGCCGAACTCCTTGAGGAGCCCGCGGCTCACCTTGTAGGCGCCGTCGTACTCGGCCACCTCTTCGCCCATGAGGAAGACGCGGTCGTCGCGCTGCATCTCCTCGCGCAGCGCCTGGTTCAACGCATCCCGGTACGTCAACAGGGTCACGAGGCCTTGCCTCCCCGCACTTCGCGCTTCGCGTCTCCCCCGGCGTACACATTCGCGTACAGCTCGGAAGGATCCGGATCAGGAGACGCTTCGGCGAACGTATAGGCGTCGTCGATTTCGGCCTTGACCTCCGTCTCGAGCGCCGACCACCGCGCGTCGTCGAGCGTCCCGTCGGTGCGCATCCGCTCCGCCAGCACCTTGATCGGGTCGCGGCGGCGGTACTCTTCCACCTCGTCCTTGGTGCGATAGGTGCCGTGCGCCGCATCGGACATCGAATGGCCGACGAAGCGATAGGTGCGAATCTCGAGCAGCGTGGGCTTGGACTCGGTGCGGGCGCGCGCCACGGCGCGGTCCATCGCCTCGCGAACCACCAGCACGTCCTGCCCGTCCACCGCTTCGGCAGGCATGTCGTAGGCATTCCCCCGCGCCGACAGGCTCTTCACGGCGCTGGCGCGCGCGACGGCGGTGCCCATGCCGTAGCCGTTGTTCTCGCAGATGAAGACCGCGGGAAGGTCCCACAGCGACGCCATGTTGAGCGTCTCGTGGAAGGCGCCGATGTTGGCGGCAGCCTCGCCGAAATAACAGACGCTGACCTGGTCGCCGCCGCGATACTTGATCGCGAAGGCCGCGCCTGCCGCGATGGGAATGTGACTTCCCACGATTGCATGCCCGCCGAGGAAGCCGAGCCCGGCATCGAAGAGATGCATCGAGCCGCCCCTGCCGTGCGAGCATCCCGTCGCCTTGCCGAACAGTTCCGCCATCACCGCGCGCGAGGTGATCCCGCGCGCCAGCGCCTGCCCGTGCTCCCGGTACGCGGAGGTGATGTAATCGTCGGGGCGCAGCGCCGCGATCGAGCCGACGGCGACCGCCTCCTGTCCGATATACAAGTGGCAGAAGCCGCCGACCTTTCCAAGGCTGTAGGCCTCGCCGGCCTTTTCCTCGAAGTGCCGGATCAGCAGCATCTGGCGGAGGTAGTGGCGGAACAGCTCCGCGGTGCCGGCGTCGCCGCTCGTACGTTCGGGACGGGTCGACGTGGCCATCAGGCGGTCCTCGACTCCGAAGGGACGGGGCGCGCGGAGCGAGCCTGCTCCCAGGCGTGGTACGACGAGCGGGTCAGCGGGCTCGACTGCACGTGCGTGAATCCCATGGCGCGGCCGATATCTCCGAGCTCGTCGAACTCCGCCGGGGTGTAAAACCGCGCGACCGGTAGGTGGCCGTCGGAGGGACGCAGGTACTGCCCGAGCGTGAGGATGTCGACATCGCTCCTGCGCAGGTCGCGCAGCGCCACGAGCAGCTCGTCCCATTCCTCGCCCAGCCCGAGGATGATCCCCGACTTGGTGAGGCCGTCGGGCACCAGACGGCGTGCCCGCAGCAGCAGGTCGAGCGCGCGATCGTACCGGCCGCCGGGCCGGGCCTGCCGGTAGAGCCGCTCGACGGTCTCCAGATTGTGATTGAGGATCGCCGGCCGCGAATCCATGACGATTCCGAGCGCGGTCTCCGAGCCCTTGAAATCCGGAATCAGCACCTCGACCGTGGTATCGGGGAGGCGCTTCCGGATTTCCGTGACGCAGCCCGCGAAGGCCTCCGCACCGCCGTTGGGCAGATCGTCCCGGTCCACCGACGTGATCACCACATGCCGGAGCCCCATCGCCTCGACGGCTTGGGCCAGACGGATCGGCTCCAGGGGGTCGAAGTCCTTGGGGGTGCCGTGGGAGACGGCGCAGTAGGCGCAGTTCCTGGTGCAGACATCGCCCAGAATCATGAAGGTGGCCGCCTGATGGTCCCAGCATTCACCGATGTTCGGGCAGCGCGCCTCTTCGCACACGGTGTGGAGGTCGAGCTCGCGCATCAGATGCTTCAGCCGGATGTAGTTCTCTCCGCCCGGTGCCTTCACCTTGATCCAGGGAGGCTTGCGGGCAGGCGACGAAGGAACCGGGATCGCTCGGTTCAATTCGAGGACCGGCAGTGATCGGGTGAGCTGGACCAGCGGCGCTGCCAAGCGATCTCCCCGTGGTGTAGAACAGAGAAGAATACACCTGTCGGGAGGAAGGGTAAAGCGTTGTGGGAGGCGGGGTTGGGGTGAGGAATCAGGGATCAGTGGTCAGGAGTCAGCGCTCCGGGTTGAGTGGCACGCCCCTCCCTGACCACTGACCACCGGCTACTGACCACTCATCCCTCTCACGGCGCTTCCGCCAGCAACTTCTCGATGATCCGCCGATAGTCTTCGAGCTGTTTGGTGTGCTGCACTCCGGTCGCGGGGCCACGGAAACCGGCGTACACCGTGCGGATTCGTCCATCGCGCCCGAGAAAGAGCGTTGTCGGATAGGCGGTGAAACCCCGCAACTGGGGAAGGCTTGCGGCGGTTTCTTCCACCACACTCGCCCCCGCGTGCAGGAGGATCCAGGGGATGCCGAACTTGTCGCGAAACCGGCGGATCTGGGGATTGTCCCTGGTCGAGTCGCCGGTGACCTCGTAGCCGAGCCCGAGGATCTCGAACCCGCTCGGCCGGTACTTCCGGTAGAGGTCGAGGAGATCCGGCGTCGCCTCGTGACAGGTCACGCACCAGCTCCCGAAGATGTCCACCAGGACGACCTTTCCCGCGAGCCGAGGATCGGTCTGGGAGACGCGGCGTCCCTCGAGATCGAAAAAACTGAAGCGAAACGGCGTGCTGGTGTCGGCCGAGGTCAGCGCGGTCGGCGCGGTGAGATGCGGCGCCCCCGTCGTGCGCACCGCCACGAACGGTGTCTGAGTGCGGAGCCCTGCGTGAAAGACACCCCGCAGCGTGTCGCCGTTCAGGCGACCGGCGAGGAGGTAGACCGATACGCCGTCGAACCGCGCCACCGAGAAGCTGTCGGCGGTCCCGCCACCCCAGAACACGCCGAGATCGCCGGTGTTGGACGTCACCGCTGCTTCCAGGCCCCCTGTGCCGCCGATGAAATGCAGTACCCGCGGGCTCCGGCGCTGGTCGGTGATGTACCACGCGTCCCAGCTTCCGAGCACCGATGCCGGCGGCTCGGTCCTCGGCCATGCGCCCCGGGTGGCCCGGAATGGGATCGACCGGGGCCCGTTGCGGCCGACGTTCTGGTAGACGCCGACGAGCGAATCGCCCCGACGATCCGCGGTGATCGTGGCGGCGTAATCCGCGATGTCGAACAGCACCCGGTTGCCGGTAACCGTCACGGCCGCCTGGTCGGCGCATTTGGGACCATTGCAGATCGACGCAACGAGTCCGCCGCCCTGCGCAGTCACCGCGAGCTCGAACGGCAGCGGCCCGCCCGCAATGTCCAGCACGGCGCGCCAGCGTCCCATCATGGACGCCTGGCGCGGCGCGGCAGCGGCGAGGAGAATCGCTGCGACCAGCAAGGGGATTCGCATCGGCCTCATGGAGTGGGAACCTCGAGCCCTCCCCCGGTGTAGCGCTCACCCGCCTTGACCGGCTCGGAAAGCGAATTGCCACGCCACAGGACGGGGCAGGGATAGACGGTATTGTAGGCGCAGAAAGGATTCCGCGCCCGGTTGAAGTCGAGCCAATACCGGCCATCGGGGCGTGGAATGAGCGAGACGAAACGACCGGCGGGATAGGTCGTCTTGCCCGAGGTGCCGTCCCGAAAATAGATCTCGAGCTCCGATTCGTCTTCCGTGGCGCCCGGGAGCCGCATCACGCGCAGCGCGCTGCTGCCGGACCCGAGCGACACCTGCACGGTCCCCGCATCGGTCGCCTCGACCTCGACGCCGTCCGGCGCGAGCAGTCGCTGGGTGCGGGATTCCGTGGCGGGGCGGAGCGTCACAATGTGGGCGCTCCTCGGATGGTAGTCGTAATAGCTCAGCTTCTTGTGCTGTTTCGCGGGCGCCGGTCCGAATACGGTGACGGCGGTGCGTCCTCGCGGTCCGCTCACGATCAGGCGCCATCCCTCGACCGTCTGCACCCTCCCGCGCGAGAGGCCGAGCTCGTCCGTCCCCATCCGGAGCAGCACCCGTCCATCGCGCTCGGTCAGTCGAGCGGGGGCGAGACCGGCCAGCGGGATGTCGGCGCTGTCGGGTCCGAGCGAGAGGCCGGCGCCGATGGCCCGAACGACGAGGGTGCGCCAGGGCGATACCGGCGAGCTGCCGAGCCACTCGGCGAAGGATGCCCGTTCCCGCTCCACCGCCGCCCGGCTTTGCGCCGCGGCTGGAAACGTCAGCGCGGCTCCGAGAAGAACAAGGCCCGCGCCGATTGACATTCCTCGTCCCGTTCTCGTCATTGCGGGGCGGCGATTGCACCGAAAAGAATCGGCGCATCCCGACGGCCTCGGAGAGCACCCGCACCTTGAGCGACAACCCGATGCCCAGAAGCAGGGTCGGACTCGGTCGCGCTGGGGACATGCAGTGTAGCCATGGCTCCGCGGATACTAGCCCTCTCCCGGAGGAGCGTCCACCCCTCGCCGCGACGTCCGATGTGGGGGTGCGGGCCACCCAACTTCATGGCAGCGGCTTGGCGGAATCCGAAGCGGTGAAGAGCAGACTCACCGAGCGGCGGCACCGCGGCTTCGCCACTTCGCGTCCTGCGTCACCAGCTCCAGAATCGCTCCGGCCTCAGCACTTGCACTTCCTCGAGCGTCGCTTCGCCGGCGAGAAGCTGTGCGATGACGGTGCCGGTGATCCCCGCGAGGAGAATTCCGTTTCTTCCGTGACCGGTGGCGTACCAGAGACCCGTGAGGCCGGGCTCCCGTCCGACGATCGGCCGCCCGTCGGGAGTTCCGGGTCGGAGCCCGGACCAGGCGCGATGGATCCCGGCGCCGGCGAGGGCCGGGGCGAGCAATTCCGCACGCTTCCGGATCTCGGCCACTCCGGTCTCGGTGACCTCCGACGCAAAGCCGGCGTGTTCCATGGTGGATCCGGCGAGAGCCTCTCCGTTGCGGTGGAGCAGGTATCCGCCGCGGCCGAATACGATCGACGGCTTGGCGGCGCGCGGCCAGGGATACGCCACCATCTGTCCGCGGACCGGCTCCACCGACACGGGCCGCGGGAGATTCGCGATCCGGCCGGTCCATGCCCCCGCGGCGAGCACCACGTGCTCAGCCGGGTGCCAGGCCCGGCCCTGGACCCCGGTTGCTTTCCCGTTCGAGTGAGTCAGGGAAGTGATGGTGTCCATCACCAGCTCCACCCCGATTCGCTGAGCGTCGGCGCGAAGCGCCTCCACCAGTTTCACCGGATCGACACAGCCATCGCGCGGCGCGTGCAATCCCCCGTCGGTTGATCCGAGCCAGGGCCAGTCGCGCCGCACTTCATCGGGGTCGAGCCATTCGCAGTGATGCCCGTGCTGGCGCTGCGATGCCACCCGTTCCTTCAGCGCTTCGACTTCGGACTCGCCGTTGGCGGTCTGCAGGATTCCGTCTTCCCAGAGACCAATGTCGATGCCGGTCGCCTCGCGCAGCTCAGCGGCCGCGTCCCGATAGAACTCGCGTCCGGCGATCCCGAGCTCGAACATCTCGTCGCCCACCGGCGCATCGATCTGGGGCGCGAGCATGCCGGCCGAGGCTCTCCACGCCTCGCCCGCTTCGGTGCCGCGCTCGATGAGGCGAACCCGCCGCCCTTGCCGAGCGATCTGCCGGGCGCAAGCGGAGCCCACGACACCGGCACCGACGACGACAACCTCTGGTGCAATCGCCACTTGGGCCTCGACGAAACTTTTTGAAACGTCCGCCGTACTGTATATTGCTACCACCTGGTAGCAAAATCAGTCGGGTACCTATTGAAGGAAGGATACCATGGTCCGGAACGTGGTCGGGTTTGCCGGTGTGGCGATCGTGGCCATGCTCGCGCTGAAGCTCCTGGGGGGACTATTCGGCTTCGCGATCAGCATCATCATGATGCTGCTGTGGCTGGCCTTCTGGGGTTTCATCATCTACCTGATCCTGCGGGTCATCAGCCCGTCCACCGCGGATCGGATGCGGGATACCATTCGCGGCGAGCCGAAGCCGTAGAGCGAAGAGCCTTCAGTCTTCGGTCTTCAGTCGCTGACGGCTGACGGCTGAGGACTGTTGGCTGAAGGCTGCTATTGAGCGGTCGAAGTGTGCAGGTGAATGATCTTCCACCCGCCGCCTTCCCGCGGCGTCAGCAACATCGTCGCCTTTCCCTCCCGCGCAATGCCTTCTTTCAGTGAAATCCAGCGGTAGTCGAAGTACACCCAGACCAGGCTCTGACGGACTTCGAGCCGGCTCGAGGTGATGGCGACCTCGCCCCCGACTCCGATGCCCGCGAATCGGGGCGGGGCATACCGCGGGCTTCCGTCGGCCACGACGGTCGCTTCGGGATCCCACAGGCTGTCGGCGGTGGTGAACTGGCGGTCCGCCTCGAGCGCGGCAACCAGTACGGCGGTGATCGGCTCCTCCACGACACCGGGATTGTAGACCGGCGGCGAGCCTGCCGGCGCACCGGTCCGTCCCCCGCAGGCGAGGGCAAGGACCAAGGCGGTCAGGCTACCCGGCGTCGAGCGCATCGATCACACCCCAAACGAGGAGGGGCAGGACCAGCTCGTGGTGACCCGTGATCGAGTACCCTGTCCCGGAGAGCTTCGTGGGACGCTGGACCACGTTCACGCGGGGCCGATAATGGCGGATCATGTCGAAGTCGGCCGCCAGGAAGTCGGTGGGCCGGCCTTCCGACAGATTGCGCGCGATGGTGAGCGCTTTGAGGAAGACCTCCGGCATCATCACGGCGCTGCCCCAGTTCAGGACCGCGCCGCCTCCGGAGATACCGGGGAGCGATCCCGCGAGCCGCCGGAAATCGCGCAGGCTGGTGTCGCCGATGGCCGCGCCGTTCGCCGCGGGGTGCTGGTGAATGATTTCGGCCCCCAGCGCCGCGTGCACCGTCACCGGCACGCCGTGGCGGCGACAGGCAAGCAGAATCGACGCCCGGGCCCCGGGGAGTTCCCCGCGCGCCGCCAGCGCTTCGGCGAGCCCTTCGCCCATCCCTTTCCCGTCGTGCGCGGCGGCGGCAATCGCTGCGTTCATCTCCGCGCCGGTTTCTTCGACCATTCCAAAGCTGCCGTCGGCCAGCCCCGCTTCCACGTCTTCGCTGGTTCCCCCGAAGGCGGCCAGCTCGAAGTCGTGGATTGCCGCCGCCCCGTTCATTGCCACGTGGCTCACGACGCCGCGTTCCAGCCAGCGGGCGACCAGCGGCCCGAGTCCCACCTTGACGACATGCCCGCCGAGCAGGAGCACGACGCCCGTATGCGCCCGGGATGCGGCGGCCACATGCGCGATCACGGCGCGCAGCTCGCGCGCGGCGAGGGTGTCGGGAAGCGAGGCGACGAATGCGCGGAAGGACCGGTCGGCTTCCGGCGGCTGTGCAAGCGTGGATGGGTCGACCTTGTTCTGCCGCCCGGAAAACGGGACGGTGCGGAGCCGCGAAACATCGGCTTCGCGATAGGTCACGTCAGCGAGTTGCGGTTCCGGCAGTCATCTTGTCGAGCCTGAGGGTGATGGTGCCCCAGGACTGTGCCGACCGGATCTGGACGGGAATGCGCCGCGGATCATCGGTGATCCAGATGCGGGCGTCGGCCCGCTGGCTGAAGAGTCCGCTCTCCTTCCCGACCACGGGGTTGAGCACCAGCGCCGGCACCTTCGATCCATCCGGCAGCGCAACCGTCTCCCGCTTGAGGACGTTGACGACGATCGGATTGAGCTCGGGCATGAAGTGACGCGCGACCTTGTAACTCTGCCCCACCACGAGCGGGGTGATCCGGATGAAATAGAGCAGGGAAGCGTCGTCCAGGGGCTCGGCCGTCGTGGGTGCCGTGGCGGTCGCCTGGCGCTGCCGGTAATAGCCTGAGTCCGCGAAGATTTCGTATTCCCGGAGGTAGCGCTTGCTGTTTTCCTTGCTGTCCCGCCGGAACCGGAGCGAGTGGAAGTCCTCGAGGCTGGTCCACGACTCGAGGGTGCTCGCGATCTTGAACACCGCGGCCCCGCCGGTGAGACCGAACTTGAAATACCAGGCGGGATGTCCGCGCACGGTGTCGATGCGCACGACTTCGATTGACGCCGATCCGAGCTTCAGCATGCCCATCTTGGCGACATAGTCGAAGCGCTCGCCGACCGAGAAGGGTCGATCCGGCACCGGCACCGGATCCGCGATGGCAGTCTGGAGGGCGATGAGGACGACGGCGAGCGCGTTCACGACGCGAGATCCTCCGTTCCGCGCGCGACCCCCAGCCGGATACCTCTGCCCGCGCTCCAGACCTGGCGAGCCGTCGCCCACGGCTCGACACGGCTCTCCCGCTGTCGGAGATCGTGTCGCTCCACCACCGGGACCGTCTCGATTCGGCGGGCGTGTCGGGCCGCGCGCCCGATCAGCTCGGCGTTGGCGGCCCATCCATCGGCCGACAGGTGGAGCGCCCCCGGTTGCCGGAGCGTGTTGCGCAGGGTCATGAGCCGGAAGGCGACGAACCCGCTCACGATATCGTTGACGCCCTCGACCCGGACCGCCCGACGCAACAGCATGGGGGCCAACCGGCGCACCAGCCGCCTGCCGCGGGATGGCTCTCCGGCAAGCGTCGCTTCCCCGACCACCATGTCCGCCCCGCTGTCCAGCCGCCGCACGAACTCGGGAAGGAATTCCGGGCCATGCGCGAAATCGGCGTGCATGAGCACGGCACTGTCCCGTTTGGGGCGGTCGGTGCGTTCGAGGGCAGTGTTCAGGAGGGCCTCCACCGACCGGGCATAGCCCTGGCGACTGGCATGCCGGATGACCGTCAGTGAGAGGACGTTGGTATAGGGCTCGAGAATCTCGGCGGTTCCGTCGGTGGATCCGTCGTCCGCCACCAGTATCTGGTACTCGCGCGGAAACTCCTGGAAGACCTTGCGGATTTTCCAGAGGACGAGCCCGATCGTGGGGCCCTCGTTGTAGCTTGGGATACAGACGTAAATCATTTCAGGTCAACATTCTCCGCTATTGAACGATACACGGAAAGCACCCCTTCCGCCATCGCCGTCGCGCTGAAATACTCCACCCGGTTCTGGGCTTGGCGGATGAGGCCGGCGCGAAGATCGGCGTCGTCCAGAATGTGTGCGACAGACGCGGCGAGCGCGCCGCTGTCGCCCGGTGCCGTGAGGAGCCCGGCGCCCCGGTCGAGCATCTCGGGGATTCCCCCTGCCGCCGTGGCTGCGATGGGGACGTCCAGCGCCATCGCGTCGAGCACCGAGGTTCCGAGTCCTTCTGCCTTCGAGCTCATGACGAACACCGCTGCCGCGGCGACCAGCCGGAGTGGCTCAATCAAATGCCCCACCAGGTGAACCCGGTCGCCGAGCGACTGCGTTGCGATCTGCCGTTCCAGGGCCGCGTGAAGGGGGCCCTCTCCCGCGATGACCCAGTGCAGTTCCGGCTTCCGGCCTCGAAGCGCCGCCGCGGCACCGATCAGCGTCGCGTGGTCCTTGTGGTCGACCAGCGCCCCGACGGCCACGGCGAGCGGCGCATCGAGGGGAAGTCCGAGCTCCCGGCGGATCTCGCCACTCCGGGTGCGCCGTACCGCCTCCAGATCGATGCCCGAGTGCACCCGGACGATGCGCTCCGGTGCGATCCCATCGGAAACGAGCACACCTTGCACCGCGTCACTGATGGCGATGATGCGGGCGGCCAGGCGCCAGAGGGTAGGGCGACGGAGGTGGAAATCCACGCGCCGGGTGGCCAGATACGGCGACCCGGTGAGTCGACCGGCCACGCCGGCGATCGTCAAGGCGTGTGCATCGTGGGCGTGAAGCAGGGAGGGAGCTCGGACGACCTCGGCCAGCGTCCCCGCCAGCGCGGCGATCGACACTCCGGTTCTCCAGCCGACGGAGCGCACCGGCACTCCGGCTTCACGAAGGCGTTCCTCGAGTGGGGTTCTCCGGCCGGTGACGACGATTTGCTCGATGTCCCGGCGCGCGGCGAGGGCGCGCGCCAGCAGCAACACCTGGTTCTGTCCGCCGCGCCATTCCCGTCCGGAGGCGAGATGAACGACCCGGCGGTTGAGCGGGCTCACCGTCGCAGGGAATCAGGAAAAATCGGGCAGGTTGCGTCCTGGAAGTTGGCCAGGTCCGTCTTGAGGCCGATGAGCGGAAGGTTGCGCTCACCCGCGTTGAGCGTGCCGATGCGCGGTGCGCCCAGGATCGGATCGCCCTGGTAGAGCAATACGCCCTGCGCGACACCCGCGGGACTCACAATGAGCGCGCCCCAATCAACGGCGGGAGTCACTGGAAGCGTCCCCTCGAGGCCGATGATGAGCAGGGTGTCGGTCCGGCCCACCAGGGCGCGGAACGCGGGTCCCAGCGCGATGCGGACGGGGAGCACACCGGGAAGATCGGCGGGTGGTGTGGAGAGCGTCTTGCCGGGTCGCGTGAATTCTTCCAGCAGGAGGCTCTGGCCGGCGACGGCGTACATCCCGCAGGCGTAGTTCCCGGCGTTCTTGGAGCCGCACCCGAGTCCGAGGAGCAGCGCAGCGAGCGGAAGCACGAGGGCGCGGGGGGTAGCGACTGTGGACACGGCGCCTCCTGGGATTCCTGGGCCCCGACCTGATTCCCAAAGATACATCGTCGAGGTAACATTCGATCTCACCTGCCCTCCCCGGCCCGATGGGTCTCGACGAACTGCGCGCCCGTCTCGACAGTCTGCTCGCCAACCAGGGGCTCTCGGATGACCGACGAGCCCGGGCGTCCGGTTTGCACGGCGCGATGGTGGAATTCAAGACCGCCCTCGCGGTGAGCCGGGAGGCGCGCGCCGCGACGGAAAAGGACCTCGCGGCCGAGCGGCGGCAACTCGAGGATGCCACGCGGCGCGGCGGGCTCGCCGAGGGCATCGGCGACGCCGAGACCGCGCGCATCGCCCTCGAATTCGTCGAGCGGCATCGGGAGCGGGCCGCCCTGCTCGAGCGCAAGCTCGCGGTGGTCATCGACGAGATCGCGTACATGGAGCGCGAGTACGCCTCGCTGGCGGCGCAGTATCAGTCCGCCCGCCAGGCCGGCGGCCTTTCCTCTTCCCCACGCGAACCGGACGTGCTCAACGACCGGGAGTTCAACGCGCTCAAGGCGAGGGCCGATCGCGAAGCGGCCGAGATGGCGGTGAAAGCCCAGCTCGAATTGCTGAAGAGAAAGCTCAACAAGCCGTGAGACGTGAGAGGTGAGACGTGAGGGGGAGGCGTGTGTCCCACTCGCCTCTCACGCCTCACCTCTCACCTCTCACCTCTTACACTCACAGGTCCGGTCTCTCCTGCTAAGGATATCTCTCGTGGCGAAGCCCTCCGAGAAGTCGTTCTTCGGCCATCCCGCCGGCCTGTCGACGCTGTTCTTCACCGAGATGTGGGAGCGGTTCTCCTTCTACGGGATCCGCCCGCTCCTCATCCTCTTCATGTCGGCGGCCATCCTCGACGGCGGGTTCGGGTTCGACCGCAGGACAGCCTCGGCGATCGTCGGCATTTATGCCGCGTCGGTGTATCTCGCGTCGCTGCCGGGGGGATGGATCGCCGATCGCTGGCTCGGGTTACGGCGCGCGATCTGGTGGGGCGGCGTCCTCATCGCGCTGGGTCATCTCTGCATCGCGCTGTCTTCGATATTCGCCCACACGGCGTTTTTCCTCGGCCTGGTGTTCATCGTGATGGGGACGGGGCTGCTCAAGCCGAATATCTCGGCCATCGTCGGGGATCTCTATCCCGAGGGCGGATCCCGGCGCGACGCGGGGTATTCGATCTACTACATGGGCATCAACGTCGGCGCCCTGATCGCGCCGCTCATCACCGGTCTCCTCGGCGAGCGGGTCGGCTGGCACTTCGGCTTCGGGGCGGCGGGGGTGGGCATGCTTTTCGGACTGCTCACCTTCCGGCTCCGTGCCGCCAAGACCCTCGGCGAAAGCGGGCTGGCCCCCGCGACGGGACCCGAGGAGCAGCGCAAGGTCAAACTGATCGCCACCGCCGGGGTGGGGCTCGTCTTCCTGCTCGTGCTCCTGGCGACCTTTGGAGTCCTGCGGATCGACGCCGTTTCCGTGGCCGAAAAGATGGTTGTCGTCATGCTCGCGATGGCATTGCTCTACTTTGTCTACCTTTTTCTCTTCGCGGGGCTGACCGGCCACGAGAAGAAAGGGGTGGCGGTGATCGTGGTGCTCTTTGTCTTTGCCACGATCTTCTGGTCCGCCTTCGAGCAGGCACCGACCTCACTCAACCTCTTCGCGCGCGACTTCACCGACCGCATGGTCTTCGGGTGGGAAGTCCCGACGCTCTGGTCGCAGTCGGCCAATTCCTTCTTTGTCGTCCTGCTCGCCCCCGTCTTTGCCTGGCTCTGGGTGGCCCTGGGCCGAAGGGGCCACGATCTCTCCAGCCCCGCCAAGTTCAGCTTCGGCCTGCTGCTCGCCGGTTTCGGATTCCTGGTGATGGTGGCCGCGGCCAACCGGGTGATCGCGGGGGGCGGGGCGGTGGTGCGCGTGTCGATGCTCTGGCTCGTCTTCAGCTACTTCCTGCAGACGCTGGGCGAGCTGTCGCTCAGCCCGGTGGGCCTAAGCTCGATGACCAAGCTCGCGCCGCACAAGTTCGTGGGGCAGATGATGGGCGTGTGGTTCATGGCGTCGGCCCTCGGTAATCTGATCGCCGGACTGGTCGGCGGACATGTCGATCCGGAAAACCTGCAGGAGATGCCGCAGCTCTTCCAGCGCACCGCGTTCTCGCTCTTCATCGCCGCGGCCGTGCTCGGTCTGATGGTGAGGCCGATACGCAGGATGATGGGGGAGCGGGGGAACAACTGACTGCTGACTGCTAACTGCCAACTTCCAGGAGCCAGGTGGCGGTTAGCGGTTAGCAGATAGCGGTTAGCGCGCCCGTCAGGGCGCTATCGCCGCGCACGCGATCCGTGCTCCCGAATTCCCCGTCGGGTCGGTCACCTCATCGTCCCGGTCGGCATGGACGACGAGGGCAAGTCCGGTCTCTCCCAGGAGCGGGCGGAGTCCCGAGCGAACTTCTGCGCCGCTGAGTTCTTCTGTCTTCTCGCCGCGGCCATCCGATCCGACCAACAGGTTCCCCAGGTCGCCCAGGTGGGGACCCTGCGGGTTGCGATGACCGTGCCGGGAATTCCGCGGATTGAGGTGCGCGCCCGCGGACTGGAAGCCGGGGGGCTCGCACTTGCCGGCGGCGTGGATGTGGAGCCCGTGCTCTCCCGGGGTCAGCCCGGAAACTCGCACATGTACCTGGATTCGGTCTCCGCGCTCCCGGAGTGTCACCCGGCCGACGTCGGCGCCCTGGGCATCGCGGAGGATGCTCTCGACCGGCGCCGGCACGCCGCCGCCGCCGCATGCGACGATTCCCACCAGACACACGATTATGATAGTACGCACCTCGAGCCCCTCCACCGTTAACTGTTTGAGATCCACAAGTATGACGACGACCAGGACGAAAGCAATCACGCTCCTTTTCGCAGCCGCCGCCTGCGGGCCGACGCTTCCTCCCGCGGACCCCGGGTTCGTCGCGACGTGGACCGCGACCCATTACGCGCTCGCGCGCGCCGAGCGGCTGTCGCCGCCGATTGCCTCCAGGACCTCGGCGTACGCGGCGATCGCGCTTTATGAGGGGTGGGCCGCCTTTTCGGACAGTCTGCGCTCCCTGGCGGGCCAGCTCAACGGGCTCGCGGCCCTGCCTCGACCCAGCCGGGAGGAGCGCTACGATCCGGCGCTCGTCGCCATGGAAGCTCAGACCGTCGTGCTCCGCTCGCTCTATGCGGAGGGATTCGCCTCCACCGGGGTCGCCATCACGGCGCTGCACGACTCGCTGAGCAAAGTGCGCGCGGCCCAAGGTGTCCCGGAACCGGTTCGCCGCCGGTCGCTGGAGTATGGCGCGGAGCTCGGACAGGCGATCCTGGCCTGGGCGGCCGAGGATGGTTTTGCCAAGCGGGGGTTTGCCTATCAGCCCCTCAAGGGCGACAGCCACTGGCAGCCGACCGCGACGACGGCGCAATACCGCTCACAGAATCTCTCGGCCGAGCGTGACTTTGTGGGATTCGACAATCCCACCGCGGCCGCGCGCCCCGGGGAGTCCGGCGACCGTTCCATCACCGTGAATCGTCCGAAACGACCCAATACGACCGTTCCCGGCATCAATCCCCTGGTCGCGATGGAGCCGGAATGGGGAGGGCTCCGGACCTTTGCGATCGACAGCGCCGGAAGCTGTCCGCCCCCTCCCGCGCTTGCCTTTTCGCGTGACAAGGCCTCGCCGATCTACGCCGAGGCGCTCGAGGTGGTGGAGATGCGCCGGTCGCTGACCGACGAACAGAAGCGGATCGCGTACTTCTGGGCGGACAACCCCGGGGAATCGGGAACCCCCTCGGGCCATTGGATGAGCGTCGTGAGCAGTCTCTCGAATCAATGGGCGCTCTCCCCGGAGCGGACGGTCGAAGCCTACGCGCTCACCGCGATCGCGGTGGCCGACGCGTTTGTCGGCTGCTGGCACGAGAAATACTCCACCAACATTCTCCGCCCGGTGGCATACATCCAGCGGTACATCGACCCGACCTGGCAGCCACTGCTCAATACGCCGCCCTTCCCGACCTACACCTCCGGCCACTCCACGCAGTCAGCGGCGGCCGCCGAGGTCCTGACGGCGCTGTTCGGCGACAACCGGCCCTATGATGACCCGACGCATATCACCCTCGGGCACCCGGTGAAACGGCTCGCATCGTTCCGTGAAGCCGCGCGCGAAGCCGGTCTCTCGCGCCTGTACGGCGGCATCCACTTCCAGATGGACAACCTCGGCGGTCGCGCGCAGGGAGAGTGCATCGGCCGAGCGGTGCTGTCACGGGTGCACACCCGGGGGGCGCCGTGACACCCGACGCGGGGACGCGGGGACGCGGAGTCGCTGGGAATCACCGCGCGTCTTCGCGCCTCCGCATCATCGCGTCCGCATTACTCGCGGGGGCCTGCGCTCGCGAGTCGGCCCCACCGGCAGAGTGGCACGACGTCGCCGGCGGACGCTGGCGGGAGCTCGCGAGCGCGGGCCGGGGAACCCCCGGCTTCACCGCCATGTCGCAGGCGACCACCGGTATCAGCTTCGCGAATGTCGTCTCCGAAGAGGCCGCCTATCAGAATCGTCACCTGATGCACGGCTCCGGCGTGGCGATCGGCGACGTGGATGGCGACGGACTTCCGGACGTCTACCTCGCCCGGATCGAAGGACCCAGCGCGCTGTATCTGAACCTGGGCGGCTGGAAGTTCCGTGACGCGGCGGTCGAGCGCGGCGTCGCCCTGCCCGGTGCCGCCTCCACCGGAGCGTTCTTCGCGGATGTCGATGGCGACGCCGACCTCGACTTGATCGTGACGTCGATGGGCAGCGGCAATTCGCTGCTGCTGAACGACGGCGCGGGGCGCTTTTCCGACGCGGGAGAGGGCTCGGGATTCGTCCGGGAAGCGCGGGGGAGCACGACGGCCGCGCTCGCCGACGTGGATGGCGACGGCGATCTCGATCTCTACGTCGCCAATTACCGTGCCCGGACCATGCTCGACTCGCTGTCACCCCAGGAGCGCGCATTCGACCAGATCGTCAAGAAGGTCGGGGAATCCTACGAGGTCATTCCGGAGCGCCGCGCGGATTACCGGGTCCAGATTCGCAACGACATCCGCGGCGTGAGCCTGATTCAGCGCGCCGATCCCGACTGGTTCTACCTGAACGACGGCGCCGGCCACTTTACCCGGGAGCCGATCGCCGGAAACCCCAGGTTCCAGGACGAGAGCGGCGCTCTGCTCACGGCCGAGCCCGAAGACTTCGGCCTGGCCGCCCGGTTCTACGATGTGAACGGCGATGGCGCGCCCGACCTGTACGTCGCCAACGACTTCGAGGACCCCGACCAGTTCTGGATCAATGACGGGGCGGGGCGGTTCCGGCTGATCGCCCGGCAGGCGATCCGGCGGACCGCCAATTCCAACATGTCGGTGGATTTTGCCGATATCGACCGCGACGGCGCCGTGGACATTTTTCAGGCGGACATGCTCGCGAACGATGGCCGCCGGCGGAAGACCCAGGTCCCCACGCATACGCCGATGCCGAAGCCGGTCGGCGACTATTCGGAGCGCGCCCAGTGGCAGCGGAATGCACTGCTCCGGAACCGGGGAGACGGCACCTTCGAGGAGATGGCCGACGCCGCGGGGGTTTCCGCGAGCGGATGGTCCTGGTCGTCGATGTTTCTCGATGTGGATCTCGACGGATACGAGGACCTGCTCATCGGGAACGGGCACACCTGGGACCTCATGGACGCCGACACCCAGGAGCGGCTCAAGAGCAGCGTTACCGGCGTGGACTGGCGTCGGGAGCGCAAGTTCTATCCGAAGCTCCTCCTGCCCAACGTCGCGTTCCGCAATCGCGGAGACCGCACTTTTGCCGACGCCAGCACCCAGTGGCGATTCGGGACCGAGCCCGACATCTCCCACGGGATGGCCAGCGGCGATCTCGATAGCGACGGCGATCTCGATGTCGTGATCAACCGGCTCGGAGCGGTCGCCGCGGTGCTCCGGAACGACGCGCCCGCGCCTCGCGTCGCGGTACGGCTGGTCGGGCGCGCGCCCAACACCCGGGCCATCGGCGCCCGGATCCGGGTGCTTGGCGGAGCGGTTGCCGAACAATCCCGCGAGGTGACCGCGGGCGGGCTGTATCTGTCGAGCGCCGATCAGGAATATGCCTTTGCCGCCCCAAGCGACGACACGTTCGCGATCGAAGTGCGCTGGCGCGACGGAGGGATCACCCGGCTCGAGGATTCGCGCGCGGGACGCCTCTATGAGATCAGGGAAGGCGTCAGCGGTCAGCGGGCAACGGTCAGCGGGACCAGCCCCAGCCCCCGACTCCCGACCCCCAGCCCCCTCTTCGAGGACGTGTCCTCCACGCTCAATGCCCGCCATACGGAAACCTCGTACAACGATTACTCCCGGCAGCCGCTGCTCGACTTCCAGTTGAGCCAGCTTGGGCCGGGCGTGAGCTGGATCGACCTCGATGACGACGGCGACGACGATCTCATCGTGGCCGAGGGCGCGGGGGGGGAGCTGGCCTGGCATCGCAACGACGGCGCGCGCTTCACCCGCGTCCCGACCGGGCTTCCCGCGGGCGCGCTCGACTTCACCATGGCGCTTCGCCTTCCGGGAACCGGCCGGGCCAGTTTGTTGATCGGTCGTTCCTCCTACCGGGCTGCGACCCCCGCGGAGGCACTGACCGCGGCGGCGGTGTCGCGTCTCGATCTCCCGGGAGGCGCCGGCGCCGTGCGGACGGTCGTCGGTCCCGACACGGCGAGCAGCGGCGCGATGGCGCTCGCCGATGTCGACGGCGACGGGGACCTCGATCTCTTCGTCGGGAGCCGGGTCATCCCCGGCGCGTATCCGGTGCCGCCTAACTCACACCTGTACCGCAACGACGACGGCGCCTTCCGGCTCGACCAGGAAAACGAGGCGGCATTCCGGCTGGCCGGGATGGTTTCCGCGGCCAGCTTCACCGATCTCGACGCCGATGGGGATCCGGATCTGGCGCTCGCGGTCGATTGGGGCCCGATCAAGGTGTTCATCAACGAGGGCGGCCGTTTTGCCGAAGCGACCGAGCGACTCGGCCTCTCCGGGCTCACCGGAGGGTGGAAGGGTCTGACGGCGGGAGACTTCGACGGGGATGGCCGGATGGATCTCGTGGTCACCAATTGGGGACAGAATGTCCCGTTCAAAGCGGACTCCGCGTCTCCGCTTTACCTCTACGTGGGGAATTTCCGCAAGGGCACCGGCGTGGACATGGTTGTCGGCCGGTACGACTCGGCGCTCAAGGCGATCAGTCCGCTCGCGGCATTTTCCCGATTGGCCTGGGCAATTCCCGAGCTACGGACTCGGGTTCCCACCTTTTCCGACTTTGCCGCCGCGCCGATCGACAAGGTGCTCGGCGAAGGATTCGGCAGTGCCATCCGGATCCAGTGCGCGGTCCTGGAGCATCTGCTGCTCAGGAATCTCGGCAACCGGTTCGAGAAGGTGCCGCTCCCGCAGGAGGCACAGTACGCGCCGGCTTTCGCGGCGGTGACCGGAGACTTCGATGGCGACGGCCGCGAGGATCTCTTTCTGGCTCAGAACTTTTCCCAGACCGAGCTCACTACGCCGAGCTTCAATGCCGGCCGGGGGCTGTTGCTCCTGGGCGACGGACGGGGCCGGTTCGCGCCGGTAGCGGGAGGCCGGTCGGGCATCGCGATCTATGGAGACCAGCGGGGCGCCGCCACGACCGACTACGACCGCGATGGAAGAGCGGACCTGGCGGTGGGACAGAACGCCGCGCCGGTCGTGCTCCTGCACAACACCGGGGCGGCACCCGGCCTTCGGGTGCGCCTGATCGGAACCCGCGCCAACCCCTGGTCGGTCGGTGCCGCGATGCGGGTGCGGTATGCGGACGGCGATGGACCGGTGCGTGAGGTCCGCGCGGGATCCAGCTACATGTCCTCGGATGGCATGGTGCAGGTGCTCGGACTCCGCGCCGCGCCGAAGTCGGTGTGGGTAAGGTGGCCCGGAGGGAAGCCGCTCGAAGTTCCGATTCAGGCGGGGGTAAGGGAAATCGAGATCAGGCAGTAGGGAAACGCTCGTTCCTACCCCGTTATGATCCCCGGCACAAACTTCCCCGCCAGGCGCACACCCGCTGGAATGAGCAATGGATAGGTTCCATCGACCGTGGACCAGCCGAGGATATACCAGAAATTGCCCTGAATCCCGAAAAAGTTGGGGTGCTCCCAGGTCCCGAACAGCACCTGCTCGATGTACTTGATGATCGCGCTGAAGACCACGAACAAGAGATACTGCACCACGATCGACCGCCGGCCCCGGATCCCGAGCCAGAGATAGGGGAAGCCGATGCCGATCCAGACGAACGTGTGCAGGAAGTTGTTGATCCAGGGCAGGAAGCTCATCACTCCCGCGCGGTACAGCAGATAGTTGGCCACGAAGGCCACGACGAACCCGCAGGGCCAGAGCAGGATGAGGGTTTTCCGCTCCGCCGGGGTCATCTTGAGCCCATGCAGGCTGATGATGAGGAAGAGCCCCGCATAGAAAAGCAGGCAGATCAGGATCCTGGCCGGGGTGAACGGGTATGTCATGGTGGACCTCCTCTCAGGGCGTAAGCGCGGCGATCCGGGACGCGGCATACCGGGCGAGCGCCATCACGGTCATCTGCGGATTCACCTGCAGACTGGTGGGGAATGCGCTCGCGTCGCAGACAAACAGGTTCCCATAGCCGCGGACCCGGAAGTGCTCGTCCAGCACCCCCAGCTTCTTGCTGCGCCCGATGGCGTTGCCACCCTGCGGATGGGCACTCGCCAAGGAAATGAACCGCGGGTCGCGCGCCTGCTCGAGCAAGGCGGGGATCTGGTCCGGACCGGTGAGCGATCCGTGATCCCACGTGTTCACGATGATGCGCTTGGCGCCGGCGTCGAAGAGGACCCGCGCGAGCTTGTCCAGCCCCTGAACCAGGCGCTCCATGTCCCGGGGCGTCTGCACGGCGTGAAACCCCATATCGTTGGTCATCTTGTTGTGGTACACGCTGCTCTCGCCGTCGGTGCCGACGACCATCCCGTACGCGGCCATGTTCCCGGCCAGCCGCATGTTGTTGAAGTGCTCGTCGAACCAGCCCCCCATCGTGAGCGCCAACCCGACCGGGAGGCTGTACCAGGTTTCGATCAGGAACCGGTCGCCCATCCGATCGTTAACGTAGTGTCCCATCTGGATCCCGTCGAACGAATTCATCGGCTCCTTGAACTCGGCCATGACCGGGGCCACCATGTTGAACGCGAGGCCCTTGCCCACCGGGAGCCCGCGGCCGATGCCGTTCTTGAGCAGCAGGTGGCTCGAGGCCAGGGCTCCCGCCGCCAGGACGAAGCTCTTGGCGCGAATCGTCACCCGGCGGCCATCTCCCAGACGGGCCCGTACGTCGGCGACTCGCTGCGGCGTGCCGCTCACGCCCGAGACTTGCTCGACCTCGCACTCCGAGATAATCCGCACCCGCTTGCCGAAGTCGCGCTGAGCCCACGGCAGGGTGGCAATCAGCATCGAGAGCTTCTTGTCGTACGGACAGCCGATATTGCATTTCCCACAGCCGTAGCAGCCGCTCGCTCCGGCCCTGATGTTGCACTCGAAGGGCTTCGGCATGGTGAGGCCGGTGTCCGCCCCCGGCCGGCCGATCACTGCGCTGAGCTTTTCCGCGCCCCGGTGGAACTGGAAAGGCGGGATCGAGCCACCCAGCGGCTGCACGTCGAGGAATTTGCGCACCCAGGCCGTGCTGGCATCGAGCTCGGACAGGTCGATTCCGGAGTCGTGGCCGTCCGGCTGGTTCCATCTGGCGACGACGGCTGGCGGGGGAGGGAAGCAGATCGCGTTGTTGACCGTGGTGGATCCGCCGACGCAGTTGCCCTGCAGCACGCCGAAGCGGTAGTCCGAGGCCACCTGAAGGAGCCCACCGTCGTAGAGCACTTCGAGCTGGGTCAGCTCCTCTTCGGCAAACGCCCGGGGCTCGACGTACTGCCCCCGCTCCACCAGCAGCACTTCTTTGCCCTTTTCCGCCAGTGAGTAGGCCAGGATCGCGCCGCCCGCGCCGCTGCCGATGATCAGCACTTCCGTGTCGATGACGTCCCCGCTGATGTCCCAGGGTCCCTCCACCGTGAGCTCGTTGGGCCCCGGCTCGGTGACCCGCAGTCCGGCATAGCGGTCTCGCTCGCTGAATGGCGTGTAGCCGACCGAGCTGAAGACCCGCGAATCGCCGTAGTAACCCAGCGCCGCGAGCTGATGGGCCACCCGGATCAGCGCCTGCAGCATGTTGCGGATGACGTTCGCCTTGCCCTGTCCAGCCTCCCGCTTGAACCGGATCTTGAGGTACGTGGAGCGATGCGCGGTATCGATCTCCGGCAGTGGAGGCCAGAGGGCGAGGAGCGGGAAATAGTGCAGCCCGATGAGCGCCACCGGAAAGAGCTGCTTTCGCCCGGTGCGCATCGTGGCCATGGCGCGGTCCACGTTGCGCGCCGCCTCCTCGGCGCTGATTCGCTCGTCCTTGCCCTCCGTCATGACCTCCGCGAGCGCCACCAGGGTCCGGTATTCGGTGGGCTTCAGGAACGTGCAGTCCAGCCGGGCCCGCCAGGCCGCCATGTAGAGCGCCAACAGGAGCACGCCGATCACCCCGTCGAGCGCGATGGCTCCCCAGAGGATCTGACTCATGGTCTGGGTCCGGCCCAGGAGGACGAAGGTCTGGGAGAGGGTCGAAGCGTCGACGAACAGCAGGTAGACGAGCTGCGCGAGCCCGGAGAGGAAATGGACGAAGATGACCGGTCCCACCAGGGACATCCGCAACCGCAGCGACCCCGCCACCCAGAAGCACACCAGCGCCAGCGTGCTGACCTTGACCACCGAATTGGTGACGAAGGGAAGCTCGCGGAAGAAGTCGGGATTGATCCCGCTCAACGGGCCGTACTCGTAGAGCACCGCGCCGCCGACGAAGATCACCCCCAGGCCGATCAGTACCCGCCGGAGCCATTGCTCGGCCGGGGTGAGATACGCCTCGACCGTTTCCTTCGCCGCCGGCGGCGTCGGCGCGGGGAGGGCCGCGTTCGCCCTCAGGTAGAGCGCGACGAGGAGCGCCGTGATCACTCCGTCGAGCGCGATCGCCGAGAACAGAACCTTCCGGAGTTGCGGCTCGATGGTCATGCCGACCAGGAGCACGCCCATCGCCACCACCGACACGATGTGCGCCACGATGACGATGACGACCAGGCCGCGCCGGTCTCTGAGGTTGCCCCGTGCGTACAGGCAACAACAGAGCAGAATGCCGACTTTCACCACCGAGTTGGAGACGAAGGGCAACTGCTGAAAGAAATCCCGAGTCCGCTGCAGGAGCGGGCCGATCTCGTAGAGCAACGCGGCCAGCACGAAAAGCACGGTCAGCACGCCGAGCAGCGCGCGCAGCGCTTTCACGCTACCGGCTTCGGCGGGAGCCATGGCGGCGGCAGGCATGAGGTCCCCTTTCCCCAATGGAATCCATCGGGCGCGCCGGGATCGAGCTGTCATCATTGCGCGCGCGCGATGCGCGTCACAATTTAGGCGCTGCTGGTTCCGTTCCCGGAGGATGCATGGCTATCTGGAAACCGGAGCGCAGATTCCTGATTGCCTTCGCGGAAGCGGTGCTCGGTCTTGCCGAGCCGGATCTCCCGCAGGCGGTCCAGACGGTGGATCGGCTCGATGCGTTCCTGAACTCCGCACCGGCCGCGCTTCGCACCAATTTCCACCTCGCGATACTCACCATGCCGCCTGGGTTGTTCACCAAGTGGCGGTTCCGCCGATGGCCGCTGGCCAGACGCCGGGAGTTCCTCGACCGGTTGTTCCGGCGGTACGCCTTCCGCGCCCCCGGGCTCCTGCTCGACAAGCAGGCGATTCTGGCGACGGTGAAGTCGATGGTCAGCGGCGCCTTCGCCGAGCTCCCCGCCTTCTGGACGCGGCTGGGTTACTCCCCGACCCCCGGCGCCCTGCCTCGGCGGGCCAACAGACAGGTGGTGGTCCCGCCCTCCGGGCCTGAGCTGCAGCCGGCCCGCTCCGCCGTCGGGCAGGCGCTGCACGACCGGGTGATCCGGGTCACCGATCTTCCGGAGCGATTCCCCGATGGGCCGACCATCGCCATCATCGGCTCCGGTGCGGGCGGCTTGGCGGCGGCGCACGCGCTGGCGCTCCGCCCCGACATGAAAGGCGTTCGGATCGTGATCCTCGAGGCGGGTGAGCTCCGCACCAACGAGAGTTACCCCACCAGCGTGCTGGAGGGATTCGCCCAGCTCTACGCCAACGCCGGCGCCACCCCGGGAGCCAATCAGCGGATCGGCTTTATCCAGGGCCGCTGCGTCGGGGGCGGCACCACGGTGAACAACGCCGGATCGCCCAGGCCGGTGAACGAGTGGGGCCACATCATGCGTGGGCGCTGGGCCCGAGCCGGTGCCGACCTCGACTGGCCGGCCCTGGACTCCGCGTTCGATTTTCTCGAGGGGCCTCTCTCCATCTCCACGGTCGAGGATCACATCATCACCCGGAGCACCCGAAAGGCCTTCGAAGGCTTCGCCGGAATGGGCGCCGAGTACGCCCGGGCCGGAACGCTCAAGGCTAATCTGCTCGATTGCATCGGCTGCGGTCAGTGCAACAACGGGTGCCGCTACGACGCGCACCGGACGCCGCTGGTCACCCTCTTGCCGGAGCTGCTCAAGCGAAACGAGCGGGTGTCGCTCGTCACCGGCGCCAACGTCCGGAAGATCGTGTTCAAGCCCCGGGGCAGCGGCCGCACCGTCTCCCACCTCGAGATCGATGTCCCCGGCGGCATCCGGAAACTGTTTGCAGACCGGGTCATCCTGGCCGCCGGCGCCTTCAACTCCATCGCCCTGCTGCACAACAGCAACTACGCCTCGTCGAGCGGCCGGGAGCGACTGGTGGGAGCGCGTTTCAGCTGCAACTATGCCAGCCCGGTCATGGGCCGGTTCGACGAGCGGCTGAACGGCGGGCAAGGAATTCAGATCGGTTATATCGTGGAGATTCCGAAGTACCGGCTGATCATCGAGACCGCCTTTGCCCCGCCCACCGTATTCGGCATGATGCTGCCGCAGTGGGGTGAGAGCTTCGCGAAGCGGGTATCCGACTACAACAACATGGCGGTGGCGTTTCCAACCATCTCCAGCGATGCCTACGGCTCCATCGATCGTTCCGGCATCCCGATGATGGCCCCTCACTGGATCAAGTTCGCGCTCGAGCCCAGCGACTGGGCCCGGATGGCACACGGGCTCCGGCTCTGCGGGCTGGCGCTGGCGGACGCCGGCGCCAGGGAGATCTTCGACAGCCGCTACAGCGCCGAGACCCTCGCCCTCGGGCCGGACCCCGCGGCAAACCGAAAACGGATCGACGACTACTTCCGGGACATTGGACCGCAGTCGTTTGTCCGGGTGCAGAGCGCCCACCTGCAGGGCGGCAATGTGATCCACCGGGATCCCACCAAGGGCGTCGTGGATTCCGAGCTCAAAGTGCACGGGGTGGACAACCTCTGGATCTTCGACTCCAGCGTCTTTCCGGCGCCGATCACGCTCAACATCCAGTACACCACCATGGCACTGACTCGCTACGCCGCGCTCCGGATGCCCGCCATGTAGCTCGGCCGGCATCAGAAGCATTCCGCCAGGCCTACGGCGCCGCCCTCGTCCAGATGGCTATGACTCCGCACATCGCGCCATCGCCGGTAAACTCGCCCGGCATCTCGGCGGCGCCGCGATAGACCTCGATGCCCTGGACATCGCTGATCGGGGTGCTTTCGGCGAAGCTGCGCGCCCGGCGGCCGTCAACGTAGTAGGTCGGGTAGCAACCCGGCGCGGCGCGGGTCATGTGGATCAGGCATTCGACGACGCCGCAGTTCACCCGGACTCCTTTGATGGTGCGCAGCGCGTCGCCCATGCTCATGTAACCGCGGGCGCGAATCTCGTCCCGGGTGATATACGCCCCGATGCCGGTTGTCCGCCGGCGCTCGAAATCGCCGTACCGCGGGAGCAGCTTGGAATTCCGGGATTCGACCGCAAGCTCGGGAAGGCGATCGCCGGTGAACATCATCGCGAACTGGCGTTCGAGGACCTGCCCGGGAGCAAGACTCAGATCCATCACATGGGGACGATAGCCGATCGCCCGGACCTCCAGGCGGTGCTTTCCCGGCGTCAGGTTGGACAGGACGAAGCGTCCGTGACTCGAAACCGGAATTTCCCGGCGGGTTGCGTCGAGAAAGATGAGCACATCGACCAGGACCTCGTTGGTACGCTCGTCGAAGATCCGGCCGATGATTCCCGAGGTCGTCGGAACCGGAACCTGCGAGTGGGCAGGCCAGGCAACTGTCAAAGGGAGAGCGGCGAGGAGCGCCAGCACACGTCGGGTCGAGTGAACATGAGGGGACATAAGTCCTCCTTCCGAGCGCTCGCCGGGCCGCTCACGTACGTCCACAGATATTAGGCTGATCGCGGCGCCCGGGAAAGTGGGCCGCCGGTCGCCGCTTGCGCAAACTCGTACCCGGGCACAGGTTTATGCCCGGATGGAATTGTCTTAATACGCTGGAATTGCTCGACTCCCCAGTACATCGGAAGTATCGGCACTGAGGTCGTTCTGGTACGCGAAGGTGTGTCCTTGGGACACATTGCAGCGCCGGGTGCTCGTGTCTGACTGACACATTCGGGAGCCGGATTTGGTTCTAACCGATTACCAAGAAGAAGCTTACACATTCGCTTCCGGGGGCACGCTTCGTGCCTTCGGGGGTATATCCCGTCGCACGACACGACGAGCTTGCGGTTCCCATCGTTTCAACTCTTACCCGAGGATCCTTATGAAGAGGAGTCCGGCGTTTACCATCCTCCGGAGGACGGGGGGGATCGCCGCCCTGCTCGCTCTGGTTGCCGGCAAGGCAGCGGCGCAGGCGACGATCACCGGGAAAGTCACCGATACCGAGGGACAGCCGCTGGGTGGCGCGCAAGTCGTCATCCGCGAGCTGGCTTCTTTCGGCGCGACCACGGCCGCGAATGGCACCTACACCATCGTCGTGAGCGCCGACCGCGCCCGGGGCCAGTCGATGACCCTGGTCGCCCGGTTCCTGGGCAAGTCGCCCGCCACCAAGGCCATCACGCTCAACGCCGGCCGCCAGGAAGTGGATTTCCGGCTGCGCGATGATCCTCTGCGGCTCGACGAGCTCGTGGTCACCGGTGTCAACGAGGCCACCTCGACCAAGAAGCTCCCCTTCGCGGTCGGCAGGGTGTCCTCCGATCAGCTCCAGGAAACCCCGGGCGTCACCGCGCTGAGCGGGCTCGCCGGCAAGGTCGCTGGTGTCCGGGTCGTCACCGCCTCAGGTGAGCCCGGTGCCGCGCCGAGCATCCGGCTCCGGGGTGCCACCAGCATCACCGGATCGCAGGAGCCCCTGGTCATCATCGACGTGACGATCAGCCGCGCCTCGCTGGCCGACATCGCCTCGGAAGACATCGAGCGGATCGAGGTCATCAAGGGCGCCGCGGCCAGCTCGCTCTACGGCTCCGACGCGGCGAATGGCGTGGTGCAGATCTTCACCAAGCGGGGCCGGAGCCTCGCCGACGGGAAGCTGCTCGTCACCCTTCGCAACGAGGTGGGGGCATCGTTCCTCTCGAAGCGGATCGCCAACGGCAACGCGCACGCCTTTCAGGTCAATCCGGACGGCTCCTTCAAGCGCGACGCCGGCAACAACCGGATTCCCGAGGCGGACGGTATCGCCGACAACCCCTATCCGGAATACCATGACCAGCAGGGCGAGGTGATCCACCCGGGCCTGTTCTATACCAATTACCTCTCCATCGGGCAGCGCCGGGGCGCGACGAATTTCAACGCCTCATTCCAGAACACCCACACCGAAGGCGTCATCTTCGGGCTCAAGGGCTTCGGGCGGCAGAATTTCCGACTGAACGTCGACCAGCAGCTCACCCCGCGGGTCGATCTCGAGCTGAGCACCTTCTACGGCCGCTCCGACAACAACACCGCGGCCCAGGGGACCGGGGCGCCGTTCTTCCAGATCACCTTTGTCGAGCCGTACATCGATCTCTTCGCCAAGAATCCGGATGGCACCCCGTACGCGGCGAAGATTCCCGATCGGCTCTCCAACGCCGCCAACCCGCTCTACGAGCTGGCCAACCGCAAGCGCGACACCGAGCGGAGCCGGTTCACCGGCGGCGGCCGGCTGCGGTGGCGGATGCTCGACTGGCTCACCGCCGAAGCGAATTACAACTTCGACCAGGAGCGGCAGGACTTCACCGACCTGGTTCCCTTCGGGTACCTGAGCGCGACCGGATCGCCCACCGACGGCTTTCTCCGCAAGGCGGCGTTTACCGGGCGTACCTACAACACCGGTGCCACGCTCACGGCGAGCGGTTCCTGGAGCGGCATTACCAACACCACCAAGGTCAGCTACGTCTACGAGGATCAGACTTCGAACCGCACCCAGACCGACGCCAACCAGCTCTTCGTGGGCCGGGTGCCGGAGTTCGCATCAGCCGATCCGTCGACTTTCGGGGCGGAGTCGGAGAACCAGACGATCCGGAACCGGAACGCGTTTGCCATCAGCACCTTCGACATCAAGGAGAAGTACATCCTCGATGGTCTGATCCGGCGGGACGAGTCGTCGCTGTTCGGGCCGGAATCCCGGCGCCAGTGGTACTATCGCGCGTCCGGCGCCTGGCGGGCGAACGAAGACCTCAAGATCAGCGGGTTCGACGAAATCCGGTTCCGCGCCTCCTACGGCACCGCCGGACTCCGTCCCGACTTCGAGTACCAGTACGAAACCCTCTCCACTGCCGGCGGGTCGTTCGCCAAGGCCCGGCTGGGTAACAAATTCCTCAAGCCGGCCCACTCGGCCGAGCTCGAAGTCGGCGGCAACATCGAGATGGGTGGCGGGCGGTTCACGCTGGAGTACACCTACTCGCAGAAGACGACCAGGGACCAGATCCAGCTGGTGGACCTGCCCTCGGTCGTCGGCTTCACCCAGCAGTGGCAGAACGTGGGCACGCTCAAGTCGAATACCCACGAGCTGGGCATCGGCTACCAGATCGTCAACAACCGCGACCTGGCCTGGGTCGTCAGCGCGACCGCCGACCGTACCCGGCAGAGCATCACTGAGTATCCGCTGCCCGAAACGCTCAACAGCTTCGGCCAGCAGCCGGCGGTGTTCTTCCTCGGCGAAGGCCGGAAGCTCGGTGTCATGTTCGGCAACCGCGGGGTTCGCACCATCGAGGAGGTGTACGACGATCCGGCCAAGGCGGCCTGCCGGGCCACGAGCTGCCCGGACGCCAACTACGTGGTGAACGAAGAAGGCTACGTCGTGCTGGCGTCGCAATACCACACCGTGAACGAGAGGCCGTTCAACTACGTGAAGTGCGACAAGTTCAACACCGACGGGAGCTGCAAGAGCACCACGGATATCGTGGAAATCGGCGATGCCAATCCTGACTTCAACGCCAGCTTCAGCTCGACGTTCAACTTCAAGCGCTTCAGCATCACCGGCCTGGTGGACTGGACCCAGGGCGGCAACATCTACAACGGCACCCGGCAGTGGCCCTTCCAGGACCGCCGCGATCCGATCTTCGATCAGAGCGCCAAGCCGGAAGCGGAAAAGAAGCCGATCGCCTACTACTCCTACTTCTACAACGGGTTGAACGGCCAGGCGCTGTTCGTCGAGCCGGGGACCTACGTCAAGATCAAGGAGTTGTCGGTCAACTACACCCTGGTGCGCGATCAGCTCCGAAAGGTCGGCCTCGGCCGGCTGGAGAACGTCCGGCTCGGACTGGTCGGGCGAAATCTCTTCACCTTCACTAAATACGGCGGATACGACCCGGAAGTCTCGGGCATCGAAGGTGATCCATACCAGTTCCGGATGGACTGGTTCCACTATCCCCACTTCCGCACCTTTACCGGTGTCGTGGAGATCGCGTTCTGAGGCCCCGACCGACTCTCATGAGGATATCGTTCATGCGCAAGCTGACACAGTGGTCCCGCCTCGCGGCGATGCTCGCGGTGATCGGCACGGCGGGGTGCAAGAGCCTCGAAGTGACCAATCCGAACGCGCCGGACGCCGAGCGGGCGTTTTCCGATCCCGGCGCCGTGGCCGGTCTCGTCACCGGCGCCATGCGCAACTGGGTGCAGGTGCGGGAAAATTACGACGGCGCCCTGGTGCTCTCGACCATGGCGGACGCGTACACCGCGTCCTGGAACAACTTCAACCTGCGGTACTACACCTCGTACGGGGTCGAGTGCCCGGAGAGGTGCGGGTGGGATAACCGCCCGACGTCCAACTTCCGGATCCAGGTCGAGGCCTTCTGGTACGGGTATTACGGTCTCCTCTCCTCGGTGAACGATGTGCTCACCGCGATCCGGGTCAACGATGTCGAGATCGGCACCCCGGCCAACACCAACATGCTGGAAGCGGTGGCGGTGATGTTGCAGGGGGTGGTGTTCTCCCAGATCGCGCTCAACTACGATCAGGGGTTCATCGTGGACGAGGCCACCGACCTCTCCAATCCGCTCGCACTGCCGCTCGAGGACCGGGCGGCGATCCGGGATGCCGCAATCGCGAAGTTCGACGAGGCGGTCGCGCTGATGACCGCCTCGCCGTTCTCGGCGTCGCCCAGCACCTGGCTCGGCGTCATCAACGGGCCCAGCTATTCCAGCGCGCAGCTGATCAAGCTGATCCGCACCATGCAGGCGGAAGCGCTGGCTTATTTTCCGCGCAACGCGGCGGAAAACGCTACGGTCAACTGGGCCCAGGTCGCGACCTACGGATCACAGGGCTTGAGCACCGCGGGCGGGTCGGACTTCGAGTTCTACACCGACTTCGTCCAGATGTTCAGCGGACTGAAGAATTGGAGCAACGACGGCGGCACCATGCGAGTCGATACCCGGCTCGCCGCGGTGCTCACCGCGGGTCCCGATCCGTCGAAGGTGCATGTCACCCCGTGGCCGGGCGGCACGGGCAATCCGCAGCCCGACGCCTTCGACGCTCGCGTCGGCAACGGCACCTGGGGCCCGTCGGATGACTTCGTCGGCAGCGGCACGGTCACCGAGGATGCCGGCCACGGAACCGAGTTCGCCTGGTCGTCCAAGGCGATTTTCAACCCGACCCGGGGGCAGTTCCATCAGTCCAACCTGATCCACATCCGGTACACCTACCTGTCCTACCCCGGGTATGGCTTGCCGGGCGAGGATGGCACCGGCCCCACCCCGGTCTACCTCAAGAGCATGAACGACCTGCTCTGGGCCGAGGGATTGATCCGGGGCGGCGGGAGTGCCGCGCAGGCCGCGGCGCTGATCAACAACACCCGGGTAGGTAAGGGCCATCTCGCCGCCCTCACCGGCGCCGAAGGCCAGGCCGCTCTCCTCGCGGCGCTGCACTACGAGAACCTGACCGAGTTGCTGGGCATCGGGGCGTCGCCTTTCTACGAGCGGCGCCGGAATGACGAGCTGTGGCCGATGACCCCGCGGCACATGCCGATCCCGGCCAAGGAGCTGAGCGTGCTCAAGAAGGAGCTGTATTCCTTCGGCGGTCCGACCAACCCCACGGGGCTGGCACCGTCCCTGAGTGTGAATGGACGGGCCATACCAAGTGCCCGGCAAATCGGAGACGCAATGCTCAAGGAGCAGCTCCGGAACCGGAACAGGCGACATCAGTAATCTGGAATCGAACCAGGCACGGCAAAACGGGCGCCCCATGGGGCGCCCGTTTTGTTTGGAGGATTCGGGTGGCGCACCCCCGGGCTAGAGTGAGGCTCGCCCACGGCGCCTGCGGGCCAACGCTACTTCGCTCTCCACGCGATCCCCTCGCGGCCCGACGTCGCCTATGGTGAGCCCCACTCGTCGCCCGGGTGACTCACGAGATTCGCTCAGCGTTCCGCCAGGTTCCCGCTCACCGCTCACCGCTCACCGCTACCGCGCCGTCACCCACATCCGCACCGCGACGAAGATCAGGAACACCGCGAAGCCCCGCTGCAGGAGCGCCGGAGGAGTGCCTTGGGCGAGCCGCGCGCCGACCCATGCCCCCACCGTGAGGCCGGCGGCCAGGAGAAGCGCTGCACGGATATCGATGTTTCCCCGCCGGTGGTATTCGAGCACACCCAGGATGCCCACCGGGAGGAGCATGGCGCCGAGGGAGGTCCCCGTGGCGGTGAGGAAGGGGAGCTTCATCAGTCCGACCATTCCAATTACCATGATAACGCCTCCGCCGATTCCGAAGAGACCGGCGAGGACCCCGGCAACGATGCCGAGCGCAACGTACAGGAGACTCACTGCGGGCTCCTTGTGCCTGAGTGAGGAGGAAACTAATTGCCCCGCTGGAACCCGATCGACCTGATTCGCACGGCGCTTGGATTCGGACTTCTCGCCGGCGCCGGGGAAGTCATCGCCCAGACCGTGCGCCAGCGTCTCATGGACCGCAGGCTCACCCTCGGTCCCGACTACATCTGGCAGCTCCCGGTCGCGGATGCCGCGATCTTCCTCGCGTTCGGAGCGTTGCTCCTCCTCCTCTCCATCCCCTGGCCGGCGCTCCGGGCGCCCCGGGTGGCATTCGTCTTTTTCGGCGGCCTTGCCGTGCTCTCGGCGCTGCTGCTGACCGAGCGGGTTCACATCGTAGCACAGATCTTTCTCGCGGCCGCTCTCGGTGTGGGAATAAGCCGGATACTGGTGCCCCGGATCGAGGGGTTCCGCCGGGGACTCCGGATCGGCGTCCCCATCGCGCTCGTCCTCCTGATCGGCGTCGCGGTCGCCGGACGCGCGGCGCGGTCGTCGGCCGAAAGGCGCGGCCTCGCATCCCTCCGGGCCGATCCGGGCCGGCCCAACATTCTGCTGCTTGTTCTCGACACTGTCCGGGCCTGGAGCCTCGACCTCTATGGCTACGGGCGGTCGACCACTCCGCGGCTTCGGAGCTGGGCGCAACGAGGCGTGGTCTTCGACCGGGCGCTCGCCGCGGCGCCGTGGACCACCCTCTCCCATGCGGTGATGTTCACTGGACGGCACCCCACCGAGCTCTCGGTGGAATGGAATCGTCCCCTGGACGGGACCTTTCCGACGCTCGCCGAGGTCCTCCGCGGCGCCGGCTATGCGACCGGTGGATTCGCGGGGAACTACGTCAACGTCGGCCGCGCCACCGGTCTGGGCCGGGGTTTTCTCCATTACGAGGACTATCCGCTCCGGCCGCTCGCGTTCCTCCGGAACACCACGCTGTTCGGCCGGGTCCTCGCGATCGACCGTGTCGCGGCGATGGTCGGACGGCGACGGATGATCCCCGCGCTCTCGGGCCAGCAGGTCACCACCGATTTCCTGGAATGGACCGAGCGCCGGGGCCGGGCTCCCTGGTTCGCGTTCCTCAATTACTACGAAGCGCACGGACCTTATCTCCCGCCGGTGCCGTACGACACCATGTACCTCGGAAAACCCGACGCCGCCGTGGACCGATTCTGGGAGCAGGTGCAGCGGGTGTACGGTCCGTCGCAGCTACCACTGGCAGAACTGGCCGTCACTCTCGACGCCTACGACGGAGCGATCAACTATCTCGATATCCAGGTGGATACGCTGCTGCAGGCGCTGGCAGCCCGCGGCGATCTGTCGAACACGATCGTGGTGGTGACTTCCGATCATGGCGAGCTGTTCGGCGAGCATGGTGTGATCGCCCACGGGAATAACCTCTACCTTCCCGTGCTCCACGTTCCACTGCTGCTGATCGCGCCGGGCCGGGCCCCGGAAGGGCTGCGGGTGCAGAGGCTTGCCGCCCTGCGCGACCTGCCCGCCACTCTGCTCGAGATGGCCGGTGTGGCGAACCCGGGGCTGCCGGGGCACTCCCTGGCATCCGCCTGGAACCCCTCGGGAGACGGGGGAGCTCAGGATCCGCTATTCGCGACCGTGGAATACAACCGGTTGCTACCGAAATGGCCCCCGTCACCCGTCCTCAAGGGATCGATGCGGTCGGTCGTGCTCGACAGCCTGCAGTACATTCTGAACGGTGACGGCAGCGAGGAGCTCTACCACCTGGGCCGGGACTCGTGGGAAATCAGGAACCTGATTAGCTTGTCGGATTATCGGACGGAATTGGCCCGATATCGAACTGCGCTCCGGGCGCTTCCACCCGGGAAGGGCTTCGGTCCGATTCCGTAGCGGGACGTGTCCAACGGACACGGGCGTGTCGAACGGGGACGTGTCGGAATGTATCCACTTCCTGAGCCAGCCCTGTAAGATATTGTTGCTCTTTGGCTTCCGACCCAAGCGAATGGGCATGAAAGATGATATAATCTCAATTCTGAGAAATTCTCAGCGGCACTCGGCAGGGCGCTGGCTCCCTTTGGAGCCGTCGTCGACAGGTCCCTTCAGGACGAGGATTGTATCCATGAGGCTACTTACCAGGGTTCATCGGTGGCTCGCGGCGTCGGCGGTGCTGCTCGGCGTCGCGGTGCCGGCCGCCGCGCAATCGGGCTCGATCACCGGGCGGGTTACGGACCGGGGGAGCAGTCAGCCGATCCAGGCTGCACGGCTCCAGATCTCCCAGACCGGGCAGGTGGTCAACGTGCGGCCCGACGGCCGCTACACCTTCGCCAGCGTGGCGCCCGGCAGCTACGACGTTCGGGTCATCGCGGTCGGCTATGCCGCTGAAAAGAAGACTGCGACCGTCACGGCAGGGGAGACCGTCACCCTCGACTTTGCCCTCGACGTCGTGCCGTTCACCCTCGAGGAGATCATCACCACTGCCACCGGCGAGCAGCGCCGACTCGAGCTGGGGCACACCGTCGCGAGCATTCGCGCCGATTCCCTGACGGCCCTCGAGCCGATTTCGAGTTTGTCCCAGCTCCTGCAGGCCCGCTCGGCGGGGGTCACCATTCTTCCGAGCTCGGGCACCGTGGGCACCGGGACCCGGATCCGGATTCGGGGCGCCAACAGCGTGTCGCTCTCCAATGAGCCGATCATCTACGTCGACGGCATCAAGGTGAACACCAGTCCGGCCTCGAGCTCGCTCGGCACCGGCGGCCAGTCGCCGTCGCGGATGAACGACATCAACCCTGATGAGATCGAGTCGATCGAGATCATCAAGGGTCCCTCGGCCGCGACGCTCTACGGCACCGAGGCGGCCAACGGGGTCATCCGGATCACCACCAAGAAGGGCACCGCCGGACGGGCGCGCTGGAACACCTACCTCGAGGGCGGGCAAATCCTCGACAAGAACGACTACCTGGATAACTACCGCGCCGTCGGCCGAACCATCACGTCCGGGACGCCTGGCGGCACCCTCCGGACCTGCCTGTTGACGCAGGTGGCCTCGAACACCTGCACCCGAGAGCAGCTCCTGGTGACCAACCCGCTCCTGGATGATGTCATGTCCCCGATCGGCAAGGGATACCGCTCGCAGTTCGGCGCCAGCGTGACCGGCGGGAGCGATGCGGTGCAGTACTACATCTCGGGCGAGTTCGAGAATGAGGCGGGAACCTTCCGGCTGCCCGACGCGGAGCAAGATCGCCTCCTGACCTCCCGGGGCGTCAGCGAACTTCCCAACAACGTGCTCCGCCCCAACACCAACCGGCGTATCAGCCTCCGGACCAATCTGAGCACCCATCTGCGCGACAACCTCGACGTGCAGACCAACGTCGGCTACGTGTCCGCCGATATCCGGCTGCCGCAGAACGACAACAACGTGCTCGGCATGCTGCCTTCGGGATACTTCGGCACCACCGATACGCTGGGCGTGGCGGGCTGGGGCTTCTTTGCCCCCGGCGAGATTTTTTCCCTGCTCCGGCGGCAGAACATGGAGCGGTTTACCGGCAGCGCGCAGGCACAGTGGCGGCCGCTCTCCTGGCTCTCCGGCCGGGGCACCGTGGGCTATGATATCGGCACCCGCACCGACATTCAGTTCGACCCGACCGCCCTCGGCCCGGCGTTCGGGACCACGAACCTGGGCAACAAGTTCGACACCCGGACCCAACTCAAGACCTACACGGTGGACGTTGGCTTCAGCGCCAACTTCCGGCTGATGCCGTCGCTGCATTCCCGGACGTCGGTCGGAACCCAGTATTACAAGGACGTCTTCTTCCAGAACCAGGCCGGCGGCCAGCGGCTCACGTTCGGCAGCGAAGACGTCGACGGCGCGGCAATCCTCAGCGCGAGCCAGACGACCACGACCACGACCAAGCTGGGCGCCTTTGTCGAGCAGCAGTTCACCTGGAAGGACCGGCTCTTCGTGACCGGCGCCTTGCGGGCGGACGACAACAGCTCGTTCGGCGCCGACTTCAACACCATCGTTTTCCCGAAGGCGAGCATCTCGTACGTCATGTCCGACGAGCCGTTCTTCCCCAAGAGCTCGCTGGTGTCGCTGCTGCGTCTCCGGGGCGCGTACGGCCAGTCCGGTCTGCAACCCGGCGCGCTCGACGCGCTCACCTTCATGAATCCGACCGCCTCGGCGGTCAACGGAGCCTCGACCAGCGCCGCGTCGTTCGGCAATCTGGGACTCGCCGGGCTCAAGCCGGAAAAATCGCGGGAGCGCGAGCTCGGGGTGGATGCCAGCTTCTGGAACGACCGGCTCAACGTGGAGTTGACCTATTTCCACAAGGAAACTTCCGACGCGCTCATCGCGCGGGTGCTGGCTCCGTCGCTGGGCGTGTCCACCACCCGGTTCGAGAACCTCGGCTCGGTGCAGAACATCGGCTGGGAGGCCACGCTGAACGCGCGGATCATCAACTCGCGCGATGTGAGCTGGGATGCGACCTTTGCCGGCAGCACCATCAAGAACGAGCTGGTGGAGCTCGGGACCGGCATTCCCCCGGTCATCTCGGGTATTCAGCGCCACACCCCGGGGTACGAGCTGGGCAGCTTCTGGGAGCGGCCGATCCTCTCCTTCGAGGACGCCAACGACAACGGCATCATCGAGCTCGCCGAGATCGTGGTCGGAGATACGGCGGTCTATGCCGGCTCGCCGACGCCGACCCGCGAATTCTCCCTTTCGCAGACCATCGGGCTCTTCCGCGGGGCGGTCCGCATCCAGGGGCTGCTCGACTACAAGGGGGGATTCAAGCAGTACAATCTGACCGAGGTGTTCCGTTGCACCTCGACGGGAAACAATTGCCAGGGGATGCACGACCCATCGGCGCCGCTCGACATCCAGGCGCGAGCGGTGGCGCGGCGGTTCCACCCCCGGGCCAGCAACTGGGGGTACCTGGAGGACGGCGAGTTCCTCAAGTTGCGCGAGCTCTCGCTCACCTACAGCCTGCCGAACCGGGTCGCGGGAATGTTCGGGGCGCAGCATGCTTCACTCACCCTTGGCGGACGCAACCTCGCCACCTGGACCGGCTATACCGGAGTGGATCCGGAAGTGAACGGGGCGGGCCAGGGTGCGTTCAACGGCTTCGGTGTGCAGGACTTCCTGACCCAGCCGCAGGTCAGGACGTTCCTCCTGCGCGCCAACTTTACTTTCTGATCGGAGCTTGACGACCATGACGCGTACCAGGCGGATTGGGATCGGACTCGCGGGAATGCTTTTCCTCGCGGCCTGCTCGCCAGGCGAGATCCTCAAGGTGGACAACCCGGACATCATCGACCCACTCGGGCTCACGACGCCGCAGGGTATCGCGGCGCTCTATGCCGGCGCGATCGGAGATTTTTCGCTCGCTGTCGTGGGGAACAACGGCGGTACCGAGGGACAGATCCTGGTGAGCGGTTCGTTCAGCGACGAGCTGGGGAACTCGGAGACCTTCCCGACCCGGAAGGAATTCGACCAGCGCGGACCGATCGACACCAGGAACGGGACGCTGCTCGGCGTCTTCCGGAACATCCACCAGGCCCGGCGTGCCGCCGAGCGCTCGGCGGAGGTCATCCGGGATGTCGTGGAGGACCCGGTCGTCGATTCCAGGGTGGGTGAGTCATTCGCCCTGGCGGGGACGATCTACAACTATTTCGGCGAGCATTACTGCTCCGGAGTCCCCATCAGCACGGCCACCGACGACGGGACGCTGACATTCGGCGAGCCACTCACGACCACCGAGCTGTTTGATGAGGCGGCCAAGCGCTTCGACTCGGCGGCGAAGTATCCCGGCCCCGCGTCGAATACGACCATCAGGGACTTCGCCAAGGTCGGGAAGGCACGCGCACTGCTCAACCTCGGGCAGTATGCCGCCGCGGCGGCCGCGGTCGCCGGCGTTCCGACCACGTTCCGATACAACACGACCCATACGACGGCGCTCGGGCGGCAGCAGAACGGGGTCTTCGTATTCCTGAGCCAGACCGAGCGGTTCACGGTTGCCGATCTGGACGGCACCAACGGGCTCAACTTCCGCGGAGCCACCGACCCCAGGGTGCCCTGGGCGCGGACGCCGGCCAACGACGTCGGGTTTGACAACGCCACCCCGCAGTACGACCAGGGCAAGTACGCCAGCGAAACCGCGACGCTGGCCATCGCATCCGGGGTGGAGGCCCGCCTGATCGAGGCGGAGGCGCAGCTCAAGGCGGGGGACACTGGCGCCTGGCTCATTACGCTCAACACACTCCGGGCGACCGCGGGGCTCACTCCCACGGTGTTCCCTGCGGGGTTCCCGCCCGCTTTTCCGGCGCTTACCCCGCTGGCCGACCCGGGCAACACCACGGCCCGTGAGGACCTGATGTTCCGGGAGCGCGCGTTCTGGCTCTACCTGAGCGGCCACCGGTTGGGCGATCTGCGGCGGCTGGTACGGCAGTACGGCCGGACCGCCGATGCGGTATTCCCCGGCGGCGGGGGCAAGCCCTACATCATCAACGGGAACAACAAGGGCGGCGTATTCGGCAACGAAGTGAATCTGCCGATTCCGTTCGATGAGACCAACAACCCGAACTTCACGGATTGCATCGACAGAAATCCGTAAACTGCCGTGAGACGTGAGACGTGAGACGTGAGATGTGAGAGGGGAAAGGGGCTCCGGGGCGACTCGGGGCCCTTTTTTTTGGTGAGCGGTAAGCAGTGAGCGGTGAGCGGGAGGTCACCGCGGGCGACGGTAGCGCTTGATCAGACCGAGGAGCAGGCGCTGGCACCGAGCACAGGATTCGATCATTCCGCGGGCCATCTCATCCGGGAGGATACTCTTTTCTTTCGCGAGCTCCAGGATTTCCTGGGTTTCGATTGCGGAGCCGTAGGCGATGCGAAGGTGGTTCGCAAAGCTCTTCCTGCTGGCGAGGGCGTACCCTTCCGCAATATTGAGCTGAACGGACAAGGCCGATCGCTGCAGTTGACCAAAGATCGCCGCCGCGTATGGCTTCCAGTGTTTCCGGCTGGCATCCAAAGCCGCGAGCGAGACTATTCTGGCCTGCTTCCAAGCCTCCAGCGATCGGTGGTCGCGCATCCTTCAGAGTAGCGCTCAAGTGAAGGCGGGAGGGATCATTCGATTGCAAAGCAAGTCTGATTTCTGCAGGTTGGGTTTTGCTCACCGCTCACCGCTCACCGCTCACCGCTCACCGCTCACCGCTCACTGCTCACCGCTCACCCCCCGGCCGCCCAGGTTGCGCCGGGACGACGCGGATCCGGATGGAGCCCGGAGGCGCGCGGTCCCGTGCCGCGCTGTCGGCCAGCGCGCGATGCCCACCGAACACCACCGGCGAGCCCCCGCGGGCGAGCGCCGAGTCGGCCAGCCGGGCGGCCTGGGCATAGTCTCCCAGTCCCAGGTATCCGAGCACGAGGTAATTCCAGGTCTCCTCGCGGTCCGGTGCCATCCGGAGACTCGCCGATAGCTGGTCCACCGCAAG
>Ga0184615_10000173_pt1 | contig 40050 bp, 38 predicted proteins | sample PLM4_65_coex_FD_133134 | JGI IMG/M metagenome (GOLD analysis project Ga0184615, IMG submission 133134) | Groundwater sediment microbial communities from an aquifer in East River, Colorado, USA - PLM4_65_coex | ecosystem: Environmental > Terrestrial > Soil > Riparian zone | place: USA: East...
CCGGTCGCGGAGCGCCCCGCCGACACACCAGGTCTCGAACCCCGCGCCCTCGAGCGTGGCGGCGATCTCGGAGACTTCGGGCGGCAGATCGCGAAGGGCGGGAAGCCCGGAGGCGTTCATCGGTCCGACATTCCGTAGGGGATGCCGGCGGAGAGGGACAACACGAGCTCCATGCGCGCCTGCGCCGGGGTTCGGCGGCCGGCGGCGACGACGCCCATTTTGAGGAGCTGGCCCCCGCCACCCTCGAAGCCATACTCGCCCCCGACCTCTCCCGCCGCGCAGCGACTGGACAGCACGACCGGCTTGCCATCGTCGAGCCAGCGGCGCACCGCGGGGAGCGCCCCCGGCGGGATGTTGCCGCGGCCGAAGCCTTCGATGACGACCCCATCGAACCGCGCGCGCGCGAGGTCGAGCAAGGCGCCGTCGTCTCCGAGAATCAGCGGCACGATCGCGACCCGAGGAGAAAGGTCTCGCGCCGGCAGCGGGTGGTGGGGCTCCGAGGGCCGCTGGTACCGCACCGCTCCGTCGACTCTCCCGAGCGCCGGCGCGTGGGGCGACGCGAATGCCTCGAGCGCCAGCGTGTCGATCTTGGCGACGAATCGGCCGTCGACAATCCGGGACGCGAACACCACCAGCGCGCCCCGGTTCCGGCTCGCGGGTGAGCGCGCCACCTCCACCGCCGCGCGGAGGTTCGCGGGACCATCCCAGTCGGCGTCGCTGGAAGTGCGCATCGCGCCGGTGAGCACGACCGGCACCTCGGATGGAACGGTTCGCGCGATGAGGTACGCGGTTTCTTCCAGGGTATCGGTTCCATGCGTAATCACCACACCGGCCGGCGCCGCGGGCGCCGTGACGATCTCGGTCACTCGATTGCGCAGCGCCCACAGCTCGACCGGCCCGCGATGCACTCCGGGAAGCCGCTCCCAGTCCTCGACCCGGAGGTTGCTCCGGTCGCCGAGTCCGCCAACGGCGCGCACCAGTTGCTCGGCATCGAGGGCGGGAACATTCCCGCCCGCCGCGGCGCTTCGCTGCATGGCGATCGTGCCGCCCGTTGCCAAGAGATGAATCACGACGGTGAGCGGGACAAGCCCCGCCGCGTCTCCCTGGTTGCGCTCGCTAGGCAGTTACCGCTCACCGCTCACCGCTCACTGCCTACCCACACAGCACGCTCCCACCATTGACGTTGAGCACCTCGCCCGTGATGTGTCTCGCGAGCGAGCTGCACAGGAACAGGATCGGCCCCGCGATATCCTCCGGGGGCGGGATGCGCTTGAGCGGAATGGTCGCCGCGATCCGCGCTTTGCCCTCGCCGGCGTAGGGCAACGCGCTCATCTCGGTGTCCACCCAGCCCGGAGCGACGCAATTCACCGTGATGTCCGGCGCGCATTCGACCGCGAGCGACTTCGTCATCGAGATGAGCGCGCCCTTGGTGGCGGCGTAATCGGCATGGAACGCCTCCCCACGCTGCCCCGCGGTGCTGGAAACCAGCACGATGCGTCCCCCCGGTCCCATCATGCCGAGCGCCGCGCGGGTGGTGAGGAAGACCGCATCGAGGTTCTGCGCCAGGGTGGACCGCCAGCGCTCCTCGCTCAGGCGGCCGAGCGGGACATCCTCGACCGGCCAGATTCCCGCGTTGGCGACGAAGCAGTCGAGTCCGCCGAATGCCGCCTTGCATTCCCGGAATACCCGCGCCACCACGGCGGAATCGGCGAGGTCCCCTCCCGAGTGGAACGCCCTTCGTCCCAAGGCGCGAATCTCCCGCGATACGGCTTCGGCTTCGACGGTCCGGGTGTGGTAGGTGATCCCCACATCGGCGCCGGCCCGCGCGAACAGCAGCGCCGCGGCGCGTCCGATACCGCGCGAGCCGCCGGTGATGAGGACCCGCTGCCCGGGCAACGCGATCATCGGTCCACCTCCTCCTCGACGACTTCCACGATCAAATGCTCGAGCGCGAGGTGCATCTCCTGAATACGGCTCACGGTGTCCGACGGGATCACGATCGCCTCGTCCACGAGTGCCTTGAGCGGTCCCCCGCCCTGCCCGAGAAACGCGACGACCGCCACACCACGAATTCGCGCGGCGCTCGCGGCCGCCACCAGATTCCCGCTCGCGCCGCTGGTGCTGTGGAGCACGAGGAGATCACCGGCCCGTCCCAGCGCCTCGATCTGGCGCGCGAAGATCTGATCGAAGCCCAGGTCGTTGCCCACCGCGGTGAGCAGGGAGGTGTCGGTCGTGAGGGCGATGGCCGCATAGGGCCGCCGCGGCTCGCGGAAGCGCACCATGTACTCGGTCGCGAGGTGCTGGGCGTCCGCCGCGCTGCCTCCATTCCCGGCAAAGAAGATCGTTCCGCCGCGGCGAATCGTGTCCGCATACCGGCGCGCCAGCGCGGCGACCGCCGGCGCGAGGGCCGAGGTTGCCTCCGCGGTGCGGGCCAGCTCGGCAAGCCCGGCGGCGATGCGCAGGGCGGCATTCATTCGCCGTCCTCGAGAAGATTGCGGAGTTTTTCCAGCAGCCCCGTCTTGAAGAGGAGCGGCGGCACCGGTTCGAGCTCCCGGTCTTGGAGGATCGCCGCCGGATTGCGCCGCGAGAGCAGGTCCGCCTGCGACGCTCCCCCTGACTCACAGAGATACCGGTATGCGGTCCCGATCATGCGATCGTCTCCATGATTGTCGGCGGCGATGATGTCCGCGAGCCCGGCGGCGAGCAGGTCGCGCGCACGGCGGCCCCTGCCCCGGGGTGTGAGAATCGTCGTCGCGTCCACCTGCATGACGGCGTTGAGGGACTTCCAATGCCGGACGGCCTCCGGCGTGCAGGCGGCGTACCGCTCCGGGTGCGCCAGCAACGGCACCAGCCCGAGCTCCGAAATCTGGTGCAGCGCGTTGGCGATCGAGGTCACCGCCGTGAGCCGGCCGAACTCCACCAGGATATACCGGGTGCCCGCGAGGCGCACTTCGGGGTGCTGCGGTATGTCGGGGGTGACCGCCCGATCGAGCATCAGCTCGACGCCGCGATGCAGCTCCACACCGTCCGGCGCCGCCGCCGCGAGCGCCGCAAACGCGGCCTCGTGGGACGACGGAAGGCCCTGGCTCAGGTGTCCCACCGTGTGGTGCGGGGTGAGGCAGACCGCCGTCACACCGGATTCCCGCATTGCGGTGAGCACGCGAACCGACTGCTCCACCGTCCGGGAACCGTCATCGACCCCGGGCAGGAGATGACAGTGCAGATCGATCACGATGCGCTCGAGCCGGCGGCGCGGAGGCGCGCCGCAAAGCCGCGGAGATTCAAGGGGTCGGCGGTGGCTCGTGCCTTGAGCGCCAGCGTCACGAGTGCGTCGGCCGCAAGCAGATCGAGTGCCCCGTCGCGTCCACCCGAATGCCCGAGGGTGGCGGCGAGGGCCGCCCTCGCCGCCGCCGCGAGATCCTCGGCCATGTCGCCGGCGCCGGCGCCGGCGGTGGTTTCGAGATAGTGGGCGGCCCGGACCCTGAGCGCCGAGGGAGCTCCGGCGCTCTCCCGGTGGAACCAGTCCAGCACGGGCGTCACGCGCTCGCCAGCCATTCCTCGATGAGTCGCGGCGCCGCTGCCCGGGCGGCCGGGAGGAGCGCCGGGTCGCCGGCGCTCCCCGACGCAAAGGTCGGACGGCCTCCCCCCCGGCCGCCGCTCACGGCGGCGATTCGATTGACCAGGTCTCCCGCCTTGAGACCCCGCTGCACCAGATCATCGGTGAGTGCCACATGCAACGCGCCGCGGCCCGAGGTGCCGAAGAGTACCAGCGCGGCGCTCTTCCGTCCCGACCGGAATTGATCGGCGAGCTGCCCGAGCTCTTCCCGGTTTTCGGCGGCGGTTTCGCCGATCGTGACCGCCACGTCCCGCACGGTGAGCTCCTGCCCGGCAGGCGCCCCCCCGGCGCGGCCCTTGAGCATCTCTTCCACCCGGCTCTCGAGCTTGTCCCGCTCCTGCAACAGCTGCTCGATTCGCCGAGCCATGTGCTCAGGCTGCGTGCGAAGCAGATCGGACGCCTGACGAAGCCGCGCACCGATCGCGTCCAGCGCGGTGTAGGCACCCGGCCCGGTCACCGCCTCGATCCGGCGCACCCCCGCCGCGACGCCACCCTGCGAGCTGAATCGGAAAAGCCCGAGCACACCGGTCGTGGCGACGTGGGTTCCGCCGCAGAGCTCGATCGAGTCTCCCATCTGAACCACCCGCACAACCTCGCCGTACTTGTCGGCGAAAAACGCCATCGCGCCAAGCGCCAGCGCCTCCGAATAGGGCATCTCACGGGTCGAGACCGCATGATTAGCCCAGATAGCCTCGTTGACATCGCGTTCGATCAGCTCGAGCGTGGCCGGCTCGATCGGGCCGTGATGGGAAAAATCGAAGCGCAACCGGTCGGGATCGACCAGCGAGCCCTGCTGCCGCACGTGGCTGCCGAGGCGCCGGCGGAGCGCGGCATGAACCAGGTGTGTCGCGCTGTGATTGCGTTCGATGTTCCGGCGGCGCGCCTCGGCAACTTCGGCCTCGACCGGCGTTGGCTCGAACGACTCCGGCATCGGGCCGGATACGACCACCCCGCGCTCGTCTTTCCGAACCGCATCGACCGGCAGCGTCCACCCCTCGCCGCGCACGACCCCGATGTCGCTGACCTGGCCGCCGGATTCGGCGTAGAACGGATTTTGGTGGAGGACGAGATCGACACGACCCGCTTCCTGGCGGAATGCGAGCGGCTCGGTTTCCGCGCGCGTCGTATCATAGCCGACGAACTTCTGCTTTCCCCGGCGCAGGACGTTCCACTTGACCTTCCCGGAGCGAATCGCCGGACCGCCGGAGCCCGCTCCCGCCGCCCCGCGTCGCGCCGCACGGCTCCGGTTTCGCTGTTCCGCGAGCGCGGACTCGAAGCCGGCGAGGTCCACATCGACTCCCCGCTCGGCCGCGATCAGCTGGGTGAGATCGATCGGAAACCCGAAGGTATCGTAGAGGCGGAACGCTTCGTCGCCCGGAATGCGCATGATCCCGGTGGCGAAAAGCTCGTCGAGGCGCCGGAGCCCCCCGTCGATGGTCTCGAGGAACCGCACCTCTTCGGTCTCGGTCCATTTCCGGATTTCCGCCCGCTTGGGGATGAGCTCCGGATAGGCGTCCTGCATGAGATCGATCACCAACCCGGTGAGCGGCGCCAGGGTCGGCTCTCGGCGGCCCAGGAGCCAGGCGTGCCGCACCGCGCGCCGGAGAATCCGGCGAAGCACGTAGCCCCGGCCCTCATTGCTCGGGTACACGCCGTCACCGATCAGGAACGTGACGGCGCGCGCGTGGTCGGCCAGCACCCGGAATGATGCGCCGGGGCCTTCCATGCCGCCCGGATAGGGCGAGCCCACGAGCTCCCCAATCCGGTCAAGCAGCGGCTGGAAGGCGTCGGTATGAAAGTTGTCGTCCGTGCCTTGAAGTACCGCGGAAATGCGCTCGAGGCCCGCGCCGGTGTCCACCGCGGGCTTCGGCAGCGGGGTGAGTGCGCCGTCCGCGCCTCGGTCATACTGCATGAACACCAGATTCCAGATTTCGAGAAAGCGGCCGGCTTCGGCCTGCCGTTCGAACTCCTCCTGCGACAACGCACGCGGCGGAGCGCCTGGCGCCCATTCGAGGTCCACATAGATCTCGGAACAGGGGCCGCAGGGACCGGTATCGCCCATCTGCCAGAAATTGTCGGCATCGCCCAGTCCGTAGACCGACTCGGGAGGCATCCCGGCCACTTCACTCCAGAGCTTGCGTGCTTCGTCGTCGGTATGGTGCACGGTAACCCGGAGCCGCTCGGGCGCGATGCCCAGAAACTCCTTCGACGTGACGAACTCCCACGCGTAGCCGATCGCCTCGCGCTTGAAGTAGTCGCCGAAGGAGAAATTGCCCAGCATCTCGAAAAACGTGTGGTGCCGGCGGGTGTGTCCCACCTGTTCCAGGTCGTTGTGCTTGCCGCCGGCCCGGACGCACTTCTGGCAGGTCGTGGCGCGCACATAGTCGCGTCGCTCCTGTCCCAGGAACACACGTTTGAACTGCACCATGCCCGCGTTGGTGAACAACAGGGTGGGATCGTCCTGGGGCGCAAGCGAAGCCGAGGGCACCAGGCGGTGCCCTCGAGTGACGAAGAAATCGAGAAAGAGACGGCGGATGCTGCTGGATTTCATGGGGGGGAATATACAGCCAACAGCCCTCAGCCTTCAGCCATCAGCCCTCAGCATTTCCCGCTCACCGCTGACCGCTCACCACTCACCGTTCCGAGCAGTTCCCCCACCAATGCTGTCACTTCCCTCCCCGCGAATCCGCGCCGCGCGAGATACGCGAGCAGCCGGCGCCGCTGGACCGGCCGGGGAAGCCCGCGCAGCTGGCCGATCCGCCGGCGGGCGAGTGCGTCCGGTGTCGGTGCGTCGGCGCCATCCGCGCCGAATGCCTGGGCCAGCGCGCCATCGATGACCGCTCGATCGACCCCCATGGCGGCGAGATCCCTCCGGAGCCGGAGCGGACCCCGCCCCCGCGCGCCACGGGTCTGGACGTAGCTCACGCTGTACTTCACATCGTCCAGCAGACCGAGCCGCTCCAGCCGCTCGCGCGCGGACTCGGCTGCCTCGGGCGGATGGCCCTTGAGCACGAGCCGGCGTGTCAGCGCGCGTGCCGCAAAGGGCCGATGCTCCAGAATCCGGAGCCCGGTGCGATACGCGGCTTCGGCGTCGGCCGCCCGGCAGAGCCGGTCGTACAGCGGATCATCGAGCGCGAGACCGGGAGCCAGCCGTTCCTGGTCCGCCACGTTTCGCGGTACTGTCAGGAGCGGCCGGCCCTCTACCAGGAGCCGCACGCTATCGGCTCGCCGCGGATCGGGCACGACCGCCCCGATCACCGGGCGGGCCGGCATCTCACTCGTCGTCGTCCACATCGGCCTCAGCCTCGATGGCGGCTCCCGCCGTCGGCTTCATCCCGAGGAATTCCTTCACGCGCCCTTCGACCTCGGTGAGGAGCGCCGGGTTGTCCTTGAGGAAGAGCTTGGCGTTCTCGCGACCCTGCCCGATGCGCTGGTCGCCGTAGGAATACCACGCGCCCGACTTCTGGATGATGTTGGCCTCGGCAGCGAGATCCACCACGAGCCCCGCATGGCTGATGCCCTCATCGAACATCACGTCGAACTCCGCCTGCTTGAATGGCGGGGCGACCTTGTTCTTCACCACCTTGACCCGGACGTGGTTGCCGATGACCGTCTCTCGCTCCTTGACCGGGCCGATCCGGCGGATGTCGAGCCGGACCGACGCGTAGAATTTGAGCGCCTTGCCGCCGGTGGTGGTTTCGGGATTGCCGAACATCACGCCGATCTTCTCGCGGAGCTGGTTGATGAAGACCACGGCGCAATTCGAGCGGTTGATGGCGCCCGCAAGTTTACGGAGCGCCTGGCTCATCAGGCGGGCTTGCAGCCCCATGTGGCTGTCGCCCATTTCACCTTCGATTTCCTGCTTGGGCACCAGCGCCGCCACCGAGTCGATGACCACGATATCAACGGCACCGGAGCGCACCAGGATTTCCACGATCTCGAGGGCCTGCTCACCGGTGTCCGGCTGGGAGACCAGGAGGTTGTCGATGTCCACGCCGAGCTTCTTGGCGTACTCGATGTCCAGCGCGTGCTCCGCGTCGACATAGGCGGCCACCCCTCCCGCCCGCTGGACATTCGCGGCAAGGTGGAGCGTCAGCGTCGTTTTGCCGGAGGACTCGGGACCGTAGATCTCGGTGATCCGGCCCCGCGGAACCCCGCCGATGCCGATGGCCGCATCCAGATTGATGGCCCCGGTGGAGATGGCCTGGATCCGCTCGCGCGGCCGGTCCGACCCCATCCGCATGATCGAACCCTTGCCCAGCTGCTTCTCGATCTGGGCGATGGCCAGATTGAGCGCCTTACGACGCTCGGCGTCGATTTTGGCTTCCTTGACGTCTGGGACGGCCATGAGAACCCCTATTGTATAATTGTGGTTGATTTCGCGTCACAACAACACTTCTGCCAATGTAATACCGAATATTAGCCGAAACAAGATGGCACTTTTTCACTTTTCCACCCCGCCCCATGCATTTGTTATGTGACGAACCTGGGGAGATGTGGAACCGTCGGGGGCTTCCTCGATCGCGATCAGATCGAACCGGTACTGGTCGGATGGGAGTCCGAATCGGGCCCGCCAGAGCTCCGCCACCTGGAAGAGCACGGCTCGCTTTCGGTGATCCACTGCTTCTTCGGGACGCCCGAAGCGGAGAGAAGCGCGGGTCTTGACCTCGATGAAGGCGACCAGGTTTCCCTGCCTCGCAACGAGGTCGACGTCATGGTGGCCCAGCCTGAAGCGGTGCGCCTCGATGCGCCACCCCGACTGGAGGAGGTGCGCCATCGCGAGGCGTTCTCCGGCGTAGCCCCGCCGGTGCCGGGCATCGGTCCATTCGGCGACGGGTTTGCCGGGACGGGGTGTTCGCATGACCGACGATAATGCCCGGAGAGAGCACCGCAGAACCATTCCAGCGCGAAGCGCAACAGTTTCCCTCGGGCAAGTACGCAGTAACCGGGCGCATCGCGGGGTGGGGGTCCCGCCCGGCAGCATCAGAGTGGGGATTCTGACGAAATAGCCTAGCGGCAATACTCGTCCAACTGGGAAAGGCCGATCAGGATCTCCCGCGGCTTGCTGCCGTCGGGCGGCCCGAGAATCCCCGCCGCGTGCAGCTGGTCGATGACCCTCGCCGCGCGGCCGTAGCCGATCCGGAGCCGGCGCTGCAGCAGCGAGGTGGAGCCCCCCTGATTCTGAATGCACGCCTCCGCCGCCTCGCGAAAGAGCGCATCGCGCTCGCCCGCTTCGTCCCCTGGCTCCCCGCCCTCTTCCTCGACTTCCTGGGCCCGAATGAACGCCAGGATGTCTTCTTCCGCGCGGCGCTCCTTGGCCAGCGTTTCCCGGCGTTCCTTGAACCAGTCGGTGAGCTTCTCGGTTTCCTCGGTGCCGATGAAGGCGCCCTGGAGCCGCATCGGCTCGCTCTTGCCCGGGGGGAGGAAGAGCATATCGCCATTGCCGAGCAGCGCTTCGGCCCCGTTCCCGTCGAGAATCGTGCGGCTGTCCACCTTCGACGCGACCCGGAAGGCGATCCGGCTCGGGAAATTGGCCTTGATGAGCCCGGTGATGACGTTCACCGAAGGCCGCTGCGTGGCGAGGATGAGGTGAATGCCGATGGCGCGCGCCTTCTGCGCCAGCAACGCGAGCGGGGTCTCCACCTCGCTCTGCACCGTCATCATCAGGTCGGCCAGCTCATCGACGATGATCACGAGATAGGGCAGCCGTCCCTCGGTATAGGTCTCCACCCGCGGCGGCTCCGGTGGCGTCGTTTCCGCCTCGGCGCTGATGCTGGCGAGCGTCGCCTTGGGCCGCTCCGGCATCCTGAGCGACTTCCCCTCTTCCACTTTCCGGTTGAAGTCCGCCAGGTTGCGGGCGCCGTTGGCGTGCAGCAGTTCGTATCGCCGACCCATCTCGTGGACCGCCCACTTCAGGACTCGCGCGGCGTCGTGGTTATTGGTGACGACGGGGTGCCGGAGGTGCGGCAGCGCGTTGTACATGGAGAGCTCGACCATCTTCGGGTCGATCATCAGCATGCGGAGGTCGGCCGGGGTGTACCGGTACACCAGGCCGGTGATGATCGTGTTGATCGCGACCGACTTGCCCGAACCGGTGGCGCCCGCAATCAGGAGGTGCGGCATCTTCGCCAGGTCGGTGACGACCGGCTTGCCCTCGAGATCGCGCCCCAGCGCGATGGGGAGCACCGAGCGGAGCCGCCATTCCGGCGCTTCGAGCAGCTCGCGCAGGGTGACCATTCGCGCCGTGGGATTGGGAACCTCTACTCCGACCGCCCCGCGTCCCGGAATCGGCGCCACCCGAATGCTCATCGCGCGCATGGTGATCGCGAGGTCGTCGGCCAGGGCGATGATGCGTCCCGCCTTCACCCCGGGCGCCGGTACGATTTCGAACTGGGTTACCACCGGTCCGCTGGTCCGCCCGGCGATGCTGCCTTCGACCTTGAAGGTCCTGAGCGTGTCCAGCAGCGCCTGACCGAGGCGGTCCAGCTGCGCGGTATCGGCCGCGGTGTCCTGCGGCGGCGGCGAGCTGAGCAGATCAATGGGCGGAAGGAGCTTGTCGTGGGCGGCAGGGCGGGTGGGCGGGTGGGCGGCAGGTTGACGCGGCTTCGCTTCGCGCTGCTTCCAGGCGGCGCGAGGCAGCTCGTGCGCCGAAGCTTCCTCTTCCAGGTGCTCCGCGTGCCCTCCCGCCTTGTCCCCCTCCCGCCCTTCCGTCTTGCTGCGCTCCCGCCCACCTACCCCCGCTTCCAGCCGGTGCAATGGATGCCACGCCAGCGTCGCCAGGGTGAGTGCGGAGAGCGCGAGAAACGCGAGCAGCAGCCCTCCCGGCTGCCCGATCAGCTGGAGCACGCCCCGCGCGGCCAGGCCCGGCAGCAGGCCGCTGGCGCGCGCGGCAAGCCCCCACTCCGCGAGCGGAGGATCGAAGGCCGCGGCCGGGACGTCGGTGATGACTGCGATGGTGAACGGCACCAGCAGGGATAGGCCGCCGACCAGGATCCCGACTCGCTTCATGTCCAGACGCGGGAGTCGCTCGAACCCTGCGAGGGCAAGCCCCAGTCCCAGCAGTGGAAGGCCGACGGCCCCGGAGCCGAGCGTGCGCCAGAGAAATGCGCCCAGTCCGCGCCCGAGTGGCCCGGTGGGAACGGCGCGAATGAGGGTGAGCCCGAGAAAGATCCCGAGCACCAGCGCCGCGATTGCGCCGAGTCGGCGGCGGTCCTCGGGTCTCACGGGGCCGCGGTCGGAACGCCGCCTGGTGCGACGGTAATTCGCCGGTCGTGGAAGACCGGAAGCACCGGATAGGCGTTCTCCCGGCCGGCGTCCGCCACATCGGCCTGCATGCCGAGCTTGGCCAGCTGACGGCCCGCCGCCGAAAAGGTGAACGGTCGCTCCCACCGGTCGCCATAGCGGCGCACCAGATCGACGGCCACGAGCGCGGCGTCGTTGAGGCCTTTCCGCCGGCGCCGCCCCTCGAGCGCTTCGAGCACCAGCCGTCCCGCGGCATAGGCATCGTCGAGCCCGAAACTCGATTCCTTGCCGGCGCAGAGGATCACGAGATCGCGGCGCGAGCGGAGCAGCTCGCGCGCGCGCGCACCGGCGAGCGCCAGGTTCACCGCGCCGGCGACGAAGACCTCCGAGGCATTCTGCGAAGCGAGCAGCGCCCGGGTTCCATTGGTCGTGGTCATGACCAGCGTCTTGCCGCGCACCATCGCTTCGGTCATTTCCAGCGGGCTGTTCCCGGCGCTGAAGCCCGGAATCCGCTCGGAATTCTGCTCCCCGGCCAGCACGACGTCGGTGGGGCCGAGGGTCTGCGCCAGCCGCATCGCTTCCTCCGCCGTCGCCACCGGAACGACCGCGCGTGCCCCGTGATGGAGCGCGGCGCAGATCGTCGTCGTGGCGCGCAGGACGTCGATGACGAACACAGGCCGGCCCGCGACCTCTGCCGGCTGGAGACCCGCGGGCGAGAAAATCACGTCGAGCTTCATACGTCCGGCTGGAGCAGATGGCTCTGGCGTTCGAGGAACCGGGTGTCCACATGGCCCGCCACGAAGTCGGGCGACCGGATGACCCGGCCAAGGAAGGGAATGGTGGTGGTGACACCCTCGAGGATGAAACTGTCGAGCGCCTGGCCCATGCGCGCCAGCGCTTCGGGGCGATCACGCCCGTGGACGATCACCTTGGCCAGCAGGGAGTCGTAGTAGGGCGGCACCGTGTAGCCCGCGTAGACATGGGTGTCTACCCGGACTCCCGGACCGCCCGGCGGATGGTAGGCGGTAATCTGCCCGGGGCAGGGCTGGAAGTTGCGGGCGGGATCTTCCGCGTTCACCCGGCACTCGAGCGCGTGCCCGCGCAGGCCGTTCAGCTCGGCCGGAAAACCGAGCGCCTCACCCGCCGCGACCCGGATCTGCTCCTTCACCAGGTCAAACCCGGTGACCATCTCGGTGACGGGATGCTCGACCTGAATCCGGGTGTTCATCTCCATAAAATAAAAGGATCCGTCGGTGTCGAGCAGGAACTCGATCGTGCCGGCTCCCACGTATCCGATCGCGGCGGACAGCGCGACCGCCGCGTCACCCATCCGGAGCCGGAGCTCGGGAGTCAGCGCGGGGCTCGGGCTCTCCTCGATCAGCTTCTGATGCCGCCGTTGCACCGAGCAGTCGCGTTCCCCGAGGTGGACGATCCGGCCGTGGGTGTCGCCCATCACCTGGATTTCGACGTGCCGCGGACGCTCGAGGTACTTCTCCACGTACACATCGCCGTTTCCAAAGGCCGCGAGCGCCTCGTTTTGCGCCAGGCCGAAGAGCTGCGCGAACTGCTCCGCATCATGGGCGATGCGCATGCCCTTCCCGCCCCCGCCCGCGCTCGCCTTGATGATGACCGGAAATCCGATCTGCTCGCCGACAGCGAGGGCATCGTCGGAGTTCTCCAGCACCCCCTCGGAGCCGGGCACCGTCGGCACCCCGGCCTCCTTGGCCAGCCGGCGCGCGGAGGCCTTGTCGCCCATGGCCTGAATCTGCTCGGCGGTCGGCCCGATGAAGGTGATGTTCGAGGCTTTGCAGATCTGGGCGAACTCCGCGTTCTCGGCGAGGAAGCCGTAGCCGGGATGGATGGCGTCGGCCCCGGTGATCTCGGCGGCGGCGATGATCCGCGGAATGTTCAGGTAGGAGTGCCGGCTCGGCGGCGGCCCGATACAGACATCGTCATCGGCAAACCGCACGTGCAGGGACTCGCGGTCGGCCTCGCTGTACACCGCGACGGTCTGGACTCCGAGCTCCCGGCATGCGCGAATGACCCGCAGCGCGATCTCGCCGCGGTTGGCGATGAGAACTTTATCGAACATTCAGCGGAATCGCCTTCCTCGGGCGCGCTTCGCGCGCCCTCGGATAGCGATCACAAACCGTGTCGAACATCAGGGAAGCACGTCGCGCATCAACCCCTGCGGATTCTGCACCTCCTCTTCCGGATCGCTGAACGTGCGATCGGATGTGCCGGTCACCCCCGCCGCCCGAAGGGCGAATTCATTGGGATTGGTGGCGTAGTGCATCGCACTCTCGTAGCTGATCACGCCCGACTTGTACCAGGTCATCAGCGACTGGTCGAAAGTCTGCATCTTGTAGGAGACCGAGCCCTCGGCGATCAGGTCGGGAATGGTCAGCGAGGCCTCGATCGTCCGGATGTTCTCCGCCACCGCGGCCGTATTGATGAGCACCTCGCACCCGGGCACCCGGCCCCGTCCGTCGCTCCGGGGCACCAGCCGCAGGCTCACGATCGCCGCCAGCGCGGTCGAGAGGAGGGCGCGGATTTCGGCCTGCTGGTGGGGGGGATAGAACGACAGGATCCGGCTGATCGACTGCGTCGCATCGGTGGTATGCAGCGTGGAGAACACGAGGTGGCCGGTGTCGGCGGCCTTGAGCGCGGTGTCGAGCGTGTCACTGTCCCGGATCTCGCCCAGGAGAATGACGTCGGGATCCTGACGCAGGACGTGGCGGAGCGCCGACGCGAACGACAGGGTGTCGCTCCCGACTTCCCGCTGGGCGATGTTCGCCATCGCGTCGCGGTGCAGGAACTCGATCGGATCTTCGATGGTGATGATGTTGACCCGGCGGTGCCGGTTGATGTGGTTGACCATCGCCGCGAGGGCGGTGGATTTGCCGGAACCGGTGATGCCGGTGACCAGCACCAGGCCGCGCGGCTTGAGCGCGATCGTCTCCAGCACCTCGGGCAGGTGAAGCTCCCGGATGTTGTGGACCTCGTAGGGAATGGCGCGGAGCGCGAACGCCAGGGTCCCGCGCTGCTGATAGATGTTGGTCCGGAACCGGCCGACGCCGGGGACGCCGATCGCGAAATCGGCCTCCTTCTTCTCGGCGAACTCCTTCACCTGGCGCGGCGTCATGATCTGCTCGGCGAGGTGCTTCAGCTCCTCCGGACGCACCGGCAGCATCGGGAGCGACAGCAGGTCGCCGTTGACTCGCACCGTCGGCGGGCGGCCGACCTTGAGGTGCAGGTCGGATCCTCCCCGCTGCACCATCTGGGAAATCGCCTGCTTGAAGTTGAACGGCGCCGCAGCCGGTGGGCCTTCCAGCCCTGGCAGATCAGCCATGAGGATCCACCCTGAAAAGGACTTGACCAAACTCGACCGGCTGGGCGTCCTCGACCAGAGTTTCCCGGACGACCCCGCCGAACTCCGCTTCGATCTCGTTCATGATTTTCATCGCTTCGATGATGCAGACCGTCTGCCCCGGGGAGACCCGCGCGCCGACCCGCAGATAGGGATCGGCACCCGGCTCCGGTGCGGCGTAGTAGGTCCCCACCATCGGTGATTTGATCTCCTTGAGGGCGGACGGCGGCGCGACGGACCGGGCCGCCTCGGCGCTGCCGCCCGGCACGGGCGCCGGCATCGCGGGAGCGGGAGCCGGCAACGGGGCGGACATCCCGACGGGAAATGCGGCCCCGGTCCGGGTCAGCACGACGCCCGTCCCGAACCATCCCTTCAGCTCGATCGATCCCACCTCAGGCGACTGCTGGAGCAGCTCCACAAGACGTTTGACGTCCTTGAAATCAATACCCCGCACCCCGGGGACCTTCTGCATCAGTAGCGCGAGCTCTTTCATCTCTTCCGGTTTCATGGATGCGTGAGCTCTCGGCGAGGCCGGGGGAGTCGTGAACGTTATGAATCAATGAAGTTCCAGCAGCTCGGTGCGTATGTCGGTGAGGCCGCGAGCGCCGTCGGCGGCGAGGTACACGTCATCCTCGATCCGCACGCCGCCCCAGCCCTGAAGATAGATGCCCGGCTCCACGGTGACTACGGCTCCGGCCGGAATGGGCTCCCGCGCGGTCCGCGCGAGGCGGGGGGCCTCATGGATCTCGAGGCCGAGACCGTGCCCCAGGGAGTGTCCGAAGGCCTCACCATAGCCGGCCGCTTCGATGACGTCACGGGCCAGCGCATCGGCGTCCCGTCCAGACATCCCGGGGCGAAGTCCGGCGATCGCGGCGCGCTGCGCCTCTGCAACGATACGGTAAATCTCCCGTTGCCGCCCGTCGGCCTTGCCGCCGACGATGACCGTGCGGGTGATATCCGCGCAGTAGCCGTCGAGCTCCGCGCCGAAGTCGATGAGCAGCCATTCGCCGCGACCGATCGGGCGCGCCGTGGCTCGCGCGTGCGGGAGCGCGCTCCTGGGCCCCGCCGCAACGATCGTCTGGAAGGGGTGCCATTCGCTCCCTCGACGCCGGAGTGCCAGCTCCAGGCGGGCTGCGACCTCGCGCTCCGTCTCTCCGGCGCGGACGGTGGGCAAGAGCTCCGCCAGCGCCGCGTGGGCCAGCGCCGCCGCCGCGCGGATCGCCTCGACTTCTCCGGCGTCCTTGATCACCCGCTCGGATTCGACCAGCTCCGAGGTGGGGACCGGCTCCGCGACCTCGAGGCGGGAAAGTCGCTCGGCGTCCCGCACGGTCAGGTGATCGCGCTCGAACCCGAGCCGGCGCCGCGGGCCCGTCTCCAGCACGCGGCGCAGCCGGTCCCAGAGATTGCTCCCTTCCGTGGCGACGTCGGCGGCGCCCCGGGTTTCCTCCGGGGCCTGCTCGGTATAGCGAAAATCGGTGATGAGCAGGGTGCGATCGGGGGTGAGGAGCAGCAGTCCCGCGGAGCCGGTGAACCCGGTCAGGTAACGGACATTGGGGCCGTGCGAAATCAGCAGCGCGTCGAGCGCCAGGACCTCGAGGCGGCGGCGAAGCGCCGCCTGGCGATCCAGACGACGGTCACTTTCCACCGAGATGCCGGCAGAGCGTCGCGAGTCCCAGGCGATATCCCTCGGGCCCCTTGCCCGTGATCACTTCGACGGCGAGATCCGCGAAGAGCAACCGGCGCCGGGACTCCTCCCGCGCGGCGACATCCGTGAGATGCACCTCCACGAACGGCACCTTGACGGCAAGCAGGGCATCGCGGATGGCGAGGCTGGAATGGGAATACGCCGCCGCGTTGAGGATGAGTCCGTCGGCGGTGGCCGGCAGTGCCTGGATCTCGTCGATCAGCGTGCCTTCGTGGTTGCTCTGCAGGAAGCGAATCGTGGCGCCGAGACGGCCCGCATCGGCGTGGAGCATCGCCTCGATCTCCGCGAGCGTCGTGGTGCCGTAGATCGCGGGTTCGCGGGTGCCGAGGAGGTTGAGGTTGGGGCCGTTGAGAACCGTGACCCGCATCTAGCGTTTGAGACCGCGCAACCAGGCGTTGAATTGCTCGAGATCCTCGGGGACCTGGCCGGCTGTCGAGGGCGCGTTGTCCGGCGGCTTGGGGAGCTCACTCTCGGCCGAAGCTCCGGGCGCGAAGAACTGATCGAAGCTGGGTTCGCTCGCGGAGTTTACCGGGGGGGCAGCGGGTCCCGAGGGAGCTGCTTCGTCTCCGAAAACCGCGCTCAGATTCAGCGCGTCTTGCGCGGGCCGGGTCGGCTCGCCGGCGGCAGGCCGGGGCGGCTCGAAGGCGGGGGGATGAATGGCGGTCGCGACGGCAGGGCGGCTCGCCGACAGTAGCTCGCCGAGGAGTGCATGCACCGAACGACCGCCGGTTTCCGATGCGGCGAAGTGGGGCGCCGGCACCGGAGGTGGCGGAGGGGCGGCCGGGGGCGCGAGCTCGTGTTTGAGCCCCGCAACCGCGGCCGCAATCCGGTCGTTTCCGGGCTCGCGCTGAGACAGCTGCGTGTAGACGGCGAGTGCGAGTTCGCGGTGACCCTGGCGGAGAAAGATCTCGGCCATCGTCTCGGTGACAACGAGCTCCGGCTCGCCGGAGGGCGCCGGCTCTTCGGTCTCTTCGCCCTCCGGGACGATCTCGGTATCGGACGCGGGCGGCGGAGGCAGGTACGATTCGTACGAATCGGCCGGCGGGGGAGGTGGCTGGACATCCACGAAGGAGACTGGCACCTCCAGGACCACCGGTGCCGCCTCGTCGGGATACTCCTCTGGAACAACCTCCGGCTCCTCAACCGCTTCGGGGACCAATTCCTCCACCGGCTCGTCGTCCTGCGCCATCGCCGGCTCCGGCGTCGGCTCAGGCTCAGGCTCAGGCTCAGGCTCGGCGGGTTCCTCATCGGACTGCGGCGGCGGTGGTTCATACGCCATGGCGGAGGAATACTCTCCGGCGCTCAGGACGAACGCTTCCTCGCCGTGCTCGTCGCCGACCGGCTCGGGCACCTCGAGTTCGGTGTCTTCCGAGAGGACGATATCCTCGAGACGGTCGTCGGAGGGAAACAGGGTTTCGGCATCGTTCCGCAGCTGAAACTCGCTGCCGAACGGCGGCGCGGGCGGCTCGACGGGCGCGGGAGCCGGAGGGAGCTCGTCGACAAAGGGCTCCATGAACGGGAGCTCCTCCGCCCGCGCCGGGCTGGCCGGCATTTCGGAAGGCGCTTCCGGTGGCGACCCCGGTGCCGCAGCCAGGGAGGCGAAGACCTCACGCACTCGGTCGAGCTGGCCACGCGCCTCTTCGTTGTTGCGATCGATGTCGAGCAGCATTTCGAGACGGCGCATCGCTTCGGGAATCCGGCCGGCTCGTTCCGAGATTTCAGCCAGGCTCTTGAGCGCGATGACATTCTCCGGATCGAGGTCGGTCACCCTGAGGAAGGACAGCTCCGCCTCTCCGTCGGACTCTGCATCGAGATAGCAGCGCCCCTTCACGATGTGCGCGGGGATGTAGTTGGGGTGTTGGGTCATCCCGGTCTGCAGGAGCAGGAGCGCACGCTCGGGATCCCCAGCCTTCCGGTAGGCTTCCGCCAGGGGGGCAAAGGTCAGCCCAAGCTGGTTTTCGGCCCAGCGCCGCTCGAGTTTTTCGATTTCGCCGGAAGAAGCCATTGCCCGCAACGCTCCGAGTGTGAGCCGATCGGCCGACCGGCATCGCCTCAAACCTCGCCAGGCGGAGCACGGTTCGCCATCCTTGAGATGCCTTCCCGAGTCCGTTAAGCTTTAGGGCTCCATACCCTTAGGCAATCGGACCGGTTCCCTCTCATGATGCAATTTTTTCGCAGCGCCGCCAAGCCGATCATCCTGGTGACGACAATTGCATTCTTCATCTGGCTGGTCTACGACCTCTCCGGTCTTGGCGGCGGAGGTGGCATGCTGACAACGACTTCCGTCGGCAAGGTCAATGGCGAATCGGTGGACAGCCGGACTTTTCAGGCCGCCGTCCAACAGGCCATCGACGCCAGACAGCGCCAAACTGGTGCCTCCCTGAGCCTTGAGGAAGTCGCACAGGTTCGCGACCAGGTCTGGGATCAATTCGTCCAAGACTACATTTTCCGTGCCGAGTACGCCCGTCACGGCATCCGGGCGACGGCGGAGGAGGTGGCCGAAGCAATCAAGTCGCAACCCCTTCGTGAGCTCGCGCAGAACCCCGAGTTTCAGACCGACGGACAGTTCGACCAGGCGAAGTACCAGCGCTGGCTCCAGTCCTCCGCGGGACAGTCCTTCGTGCCGTTGCTGGAAGACCGCTACCGCGATGAGATCATGCGCGGCAAGCTCATCCGTGGCGTGATCGGTGATATCTACCTCTCCGACGCGGCGCTGTGGGAGCGGTATCGGGACGAACGCGAAATGATCCGCGTGGGAATTCTCGAGGTAAATCCGGCGACCGCGGTTTCGGATGATGCGGCGCCGGTCAGCGCCGAAGAAGTCGAGAGCTACTATGGCGCGCACCCAGACGAATTCAAGCGGCCCCGTGCAGCGTATCTGAGCTTCATCGCGCTCCCCCGCCTTCCGGACGCCTCCGATTCCGCTGCGGCACTCACCCGCGCCCGCGCGTTGCGCGACGAAATCGCCGGCGGCGCGCCGTTCGCGGACGTGGCCCGGCGCGAGTCCGCCGACACGGTGTCCGGCAAGAACGGCGGGGAGCTGGGCGAAATGAACAAGAACGCCATTGATTCCAGCTTCGCCGCCGCGGCGCTCTCGCTCCCGCTCAAGACATTGTCGCAGCCGGTCCGGAGCGGGTTCGGTTGGCACCTCCTCGAGGTCGAGAGCCGCAACGGAGATACCTTCACGGCCCGTCACATTCTGGTTCCGATCGAGGTTGCCGGCGCGCACCGGCTGCTGCTCGACCGGCGTGCCGACTCGCTCGAACAGCTCGCAGCCGAGCGGCTGGAGCAATCGGCGCTCGACAGCGCGGCGACCGCGCTCAAGCTGCGGGTCCAGGCCGCCGGCCCCGTGGTGCAGGGCGGCGCGGTGCTGAACCCGGAAACCGGTCGCATCCCCGACGCGAGTATCTGGGCGTTTCAGGCAAAGCCGGGTGAGCAGAGTCCGGTTCTCGAAGCCGAGCGCGCCTACGTCGTCGCCCGGCTCGACAGCCTGCAGGAGGAAGGGATTCCGCCCCTGGCGTCGATTCGGAGCGAGGTCGAGTCGCGGGCCCGTCTCGCGAAGAAGCAGGCCGCCGCCGAGGTGGTGGCCAGGCGCCTCGCCGACGAGGCGGGCAAGGGAGTCCACCTCAAGCAGCTCGCCGAGGGCGCCGGACTCGCTTATCGGGAACTCGGTCCGGTGGCGCGGCTGAGCACCGGGTTGCCGGAGCCCAAACTGATCGGCGCCGCGTTCGGTGCGCCGGTCGGCGGGATTGCCGGCCCGGTGCGCTCGGACGACGGTATCTACCTCTTCGAGGGCCTCGAACGGGTGCCGGCGGATTCGGCGGAGTTCGCCAAGAATCTGGTGCAGATCCGCGCCGCGGCGCTGCAGGGAGCCCGGCAGAATCGGGTGCGGGCGTACGTCGCGGCGCTCCGGACCAGCGCGAAAATCGTGGACCGACGGGCCGAGATTTACACCACCAGCGCACAGGCTGCGGCGAACGCCCCGGCGCCGGTGCCCTGATCGTCGCGCGGACCCCCGGAAGCAACGCGGCGGTCCGGCCGATGGCCGGACCGCCGGAGTTTCTTGGCGGGTGCCGCGAGCTACTGCGAGAGGCGCTTCGGCTCTCCGCCCGTGGGCGTCGATTGTGGCGGCGCGTCGATGGACCGGGGGGGTGCGTTCCGGTCGTCCGGGAGCTGGGTCACCGCTTCGCCGGCATCCGAGATGCTCTTCTTGAACTCGCGAATTCCCTTTCCCATGGAGGCGCCGATCTCGGGCAGGCGCTTGGCCCCGAAGACCAGCAGCACCACCAGCAGGATGATCATGATTTCGGTAAAGCCGAGATTACCCATAGGTCCCTCGCGCGGCCCGCTAGAAGAGCGACTTGGCGACCAGGTACGCCAGCGCCACACCAATGAGACTCATGAGCGACAGCTCGAGTCCCACCGGGCCGATGGTGAAGTGTACAACCAGGAGATTGATCGGAACAGGGCCGAACTCCGGTGATACCGAGTAAGTGAAAAACGTCTTGGTGGGGCTGTCAGGGAGCACCGATTTGAGGAAAGCGTTCAGAAAGCCTCCCAGCAGAAAGCCGACCAGGAGAACGCCGAGGTAGAACCGGGGACGTCGTGGACCCGAGGGCATCAGCGGCGACGCTCCAGAACGTAGATGAGACTTGCACGCAGCGTTTCCCGGGCGGGAGAGGCCGGCAGCGCGTCGAGCGCGGCCTCCGCCTGGGCGCAGAACTTCTGGGCCCGCTCTCGCGCGTATAGCAGCCCTCCCCGCTCGGCGACGGCGCGCACCACGCCGCCGATTTGCGGGTCACTCGGCTCCGCTGCCGCCATCAAGGCTTCCACCTGGGCGCGCTCCCCCGGTGCCATGTGCGGCAGCGAATAGATCAGCGGCAGCGTGACTTTGTGTTCGCGCAGGTCGAGTCCCACCGGTTTGCCGGTGTCGGCCTCATCGCCGGTAAAATCCAGGAGATCGTCGATGATCTGGAAGGCCATCCCGAGACCCTCCCCGAAGCGGCGCATCGCGTCGCGCTCCGCCGGCGTGCCGCCCAGCGCGCCGACCTCGCACGCCCCGGAGATCAGCGAAGCCGTCTTGGCGCGGATCAGGAGATCGTAGTCCGCCTCCGAGAACGCCAGCGGATCATGCGCCAGCAGCTGGCGCATCTCGCCCACCGTCATCTCGTTCGTCACCCGGGAGAGCACCCGCAGCGGCTCGAGATCGGCCAGACGAACCAGCTCGATCACGGCGCGGGAGTAGAGGTAGTCGCCCATGATGACCGCGACCTGGTGGCTGAAGAGCGCGTTGATCGTGGGCATTCCCCGGCGGAGCACGGAGTGGTCGACCGCGTCGTCATGCACCAGGGTCGCGAGGTGAATGAGCTCGACCACCGCCGCGAGCGACACCGCGCGCGGCACCGGATCCGGCGTCGTGGCGGCTTCGGCGAGCAGCAGCAGCGTGGGCCGGAACATCTTGCCCTGCATTTGGGTGAGGTGCGAATTCACCTGGGCGATGAGGGGAAAATCCGCCTCGATCACGCGATGGATCTCGCCCCGGACACCGGCAAGCCGGTGCTCGACGCCGGTCTGGAGATCGGCGAGGGAAACCGGCACAGTCCCCGAGGTCATGGCGACGGCTCCGCGCCGAGCCGCTCGACCCGCTCGCCGAGATCGAGAAATCGGATATCCACCGCCAGCGCCCGCTCGTACAGGGGCAAGGCGTCCCGCCCCCGCTGCTGGGCCTCGAGGGCGCGGCCCAGCCAGTACAGCAGCCCGATCTTTTCGTCGTCGGCGCCCGGCAGCCCATCCACCGCGCGCCGGAGCACCGCTTCGCAGATGGCGAAGTTTCCCTTGGCGTAGAAGGCCGCGCCAAGCTGCTCCGAAGTCCGCAGCCTCCCGTCCGGCGACCGGAGCGCCTTTTGAAACTGGGCGATCGATTCGTCCAGCAGGCCCATCTCCTTGAAGGCGATGCCCAGGTCATAGTGGGCCTGGAAGTCTTCGGCATCGAGGTTGGCCTCGATCCCTCGCTTGAACTCCGCCAGCGCCTCATGAAACGCCTGGTCCTCGTTCTCGATGGGCTGCCCCTGGCCCACCCGCATCCGCGTGTCGCGGACTTGCTGCTCGTCAAGAATCAGCGCGCCGAGATCGACGAACTGACCGGAGGCAGCGACGGGCACTGGTGAGGTGGGGAGCTCGGCCGGCGGCGCCGGCTCCGCGAAGAATTCGCCGGCGGGGGGAGGCGGCAGGTTCAGCTCCGCGACCGATTCCAGGAGCGTGAGCGCTGACTGCGCCTGCTCGTTGCCGGGATCGTGCTCGAGGACCCGGTGGTAGACGTGGGTCGCATGATCCGCCGCGTCCATACGCACCAGCGCGTCGGCAAGCTCGAGATACGCATTGACGAGCGCGGGACGCTGACCGGTCCGAAATGCGACCTCGACCTGCTTCTGATACCGCGCGACGTCCTCGGGTTCGAGGCGCACGAGGTCGCCGGCGGCGCGCAGCGCCTCGTCCCATCGGCCATCGGTCTCGAAGAAGCGAACCGCCTCCTCCAGCAAGACCGTGCCCTGTTGCCGATCGCCGGCGTCGAGCGCCTGCCGGGAACGCTCCAGGAGCGCGGCGCCCGGCTCCAACCCGTGAAACGGGTCGGCCCCGGCCATCATATCCTCCAACTGCAGAAACATCGTGTCGGCCCGGCTCTGGGGAGCGGGGGCTTCGCCGGCGCTCTCGACCTCCGGGCCATCGACATCGTCGAATTCCGTCGCGTCGATGTCGGCGGGAGAATCGGCGCTGAGACTTGCGGCGCCCGAGCCCTCTTCCACCAGCCAGACGGTATTGTCGCCGACGGCAAAGTCTTCGCCGAGCGACAACCCGTCATCGACGTCGAGCATCGGCAAATCGATCGACGATCCCGATTCGTCGTCCGCCGCATCCATGCTGTCGGAGACGATCAGGTCGAGGCCCTCGACCGACGACACATCGGCGGCCCAATCGGCGTCGACCGGCAGGCCGCCGTCATCGAGCGTGAGCGGTTCGCCTCCGGCCGCCGAGGCATCGAGCGCCCCGGCGCCATGCTCGGTGAGATCGCGCAGGACGTTCGCCGGCTTCGCCACCAGCTCCTCCGAGGCGTTCGCGACCAACCCTTCCATCGGCTCGACCGGCGAACGCGCCGTGGCCACCTCCCCGGTGTCGAGAAACACCAGATCGTTGCCGGTCCGCCTGGTGCCCACCACGCCGGGCCTCTCATCTTCGATGGCGTGGAGTCGCTGGCGGGTCCGCCGGGCGCCGCTCGCGTCTCCCCGCGCCTCGAGCTCCGAGGCGAGCTTCTCGAGTTGTTCCTTCGCCTCCTCGGTGCGCGACGAAGCCCGCAGCAGCTCGACCAGCATGAGCCGGATATCGGGATTCGTGTGGAACTGGTCGGCGAAGAGCTTGACCGCCGCGAACGCCTCCTCGAGATGCCCGACCCCGTTCATGCGGTCGAGATACTCGATCAGGTTCTTTTTCGCCTCGCCGACGAAGTTCTTGCGTGCATGCAGCTGGGCCAGCCGCAGGTACGTCGCCGTCCGGCTGGGGTTGACCCGCAGAATCTTCCCGCAGAGCGCGATGGAGTTGTTGAAGAATCCCTGGTCGGCGTACAGCTCGGCGGCCTGCTCATATGCTCGCAGCGCGGCGAGCGAGTCGCCCGCCTTCATCTCGAGGTCGCCAACCCGGTTGTAGAGCGCGGGATCCTGCGTCCCCTCGCCACCGGCGTCTTCCGCTTCACGGATGGCTTTGAGGTAGACGTCGATCGCCCGGCGCCACTCTTCGCGCTGCTCGTATTTCCGAGCCGCTTCCTTGAGCTTATCCAGGTTCATGGGGCTCGCAGGAGTAGGACACCGAACGCTGAAAGGCTTGCAGCTCTACAAGATAGGAGCACGGCCGACACCTGGGAAGGGAGCTACTCGCTACTCCCTTGCAGTGGGTCCAACTCGCCATCCCGCACCGCCCGCGCCAGACGTTCGAGGTCGGGTGCCGGGGGGCGATCGTCACCCAGGGGCAACACCGGATCGGGCATCTCCCGGATGCGCCGGTAGAGGGCCTCGACTCCTCGTCCAGGTCTGAGCGGCCGGAGGAACTCCAGACCCTGGGCCGCGCAAAGAAACTCCGCTCCGACGACGCACTCGGCATTCGCCAGGATTCGCCGCGCCTTGAACGCCGCGGCCATCCCCATCGGGACGAAGTCCTCCTGGTTCGCATCGGTCGGAATCGATCCGATGCTCGCCGGATACGCAAGCGTCCGCGACTCCGCCACGAGGGACGCTGCAGTGATCTGCACCATCATGTGTCCGGAGGACAGGCCGGGATCCGCGGTAAGAAATGCAGGAAGCCCCTGGGAGAGATCCGGGTTGACCAGCCGCTCGATCCGCCGCTCAGCCAGCGCCTGCAGGGTGGTCAGGGCAATCGCCAGGAAATCGAGCGCCTGGGCGACCGGCTGTCCGTGGAAATTGCCGCCCGAGAGCACCTCGCCATCGCCGAGAACCAGGGGATTGTCGGTGGACGCGTTGAGCTCGACGTCCACGACGCCGCGCGCGAAGGCGATGGCGTCGCCGACCGCCCCGAGGACCTGGGGCGTGCAGCGCAGGCTGTAGGCGTCTTGCACCCGCGGGTCTCCCTCGCGGTGCGATTCGCGGATCTCGCTGGCATCCAGAAGCCTCCGCATCAGCTCCGCGGCGCGGCGCTGACCCGGATGGGGACGGTTCTCGTGGATCCGCGGATCGAGCGGCGTCGGCGTGCCGCGCAGCGCTTCGAGGCTCATCGCGGCCGCGCCGAGGGCGGAGCGCCAGAGCACCTCGGCGCCATCCACCACGAGGGCGAGGAGCGCGGTCTGCGCCTGGGTCCCGTTGATAAAGGCCAGCCCTTCCTTGGGACCGAAGCGGAACGGGGTAAGTCCCGCGGCGGCAAGCGCGGGCGCGGCCGGCGACCGCGCGCCCCCGGGCTCCCGCACCGCACCTTCACCCATGAGCACCAGGGCCAGATGCGCGAGTGGCGCGAGATCGCCGCTGGCCCCGACGCTTCCCTGCTCCGGAACCCAGGGCGTGACGCCCGCGTTCAGCAGCGCCACCAGCGCCTGCGCCAGCTCGGGTCGCACCCCGCTGGTGGGCCGGAGCAGCACATTGGCGCGGAGCAACATCATCGCCCGCACCACGTCGGCCGGGAGCGCGCTCCCGGTTCCCGCCGCATGGCTGCGGATCAGGTTCGCTTGCAGCCGGTCGAGCTGGTCGGGAGGAATCCGCACATTGGCGAGCTTGCCGAATCCGGTGTTGATGCCGTACATCGTCTCCCCGCGCATCACCGCCGCGTCGATGATGGCCCGGCTCTTTGCCATGCCCGCGAGCGCCGCCGGCGACGCCGTGACCGGCGCCGGCCGGCGGGCGTTCGAGACTACCGCTTCGACCGTCAATGATGCGCCGTCGATCTCCAGAGTCATTGCGTCGTTGCGCCTTCTACGGCTGAATCGTCGTCTGATTGTAGTCGAACTTGAGGGCGGGAAGGTCGCTCAGGAAGACCGAGAAATAGAAGGCGAAGTTCCCATTGGGCGTCTTCTGGAAATTGAAGGCCGCGCGCCATTCGTGCAGGTCGCGCGTCAGCTGGATCTGCTGGGACTCGAACTGCCCCAGGGTCGCGTTGTACTGGGTGCTCCAGGATACCCCCCAGAACCGGGTCGGCGAGAAGCTGGTGCTGAGATTGACGCTGCTCCGATTGGTCGACGGAATGGGTTCGCCGTCGAGCCCGGTCGCAGGACGGCTCCGCGACATGTTCACCTGGATGCTCGCCTGGAACGGCCTTCCCCCCCGGCCGAGGGATTGCGCCGGCTGGAGCAGGGTGTTGCGACGGAAATCGCCCGGCAGGGCGACCCCGCCGACCGGTGGGACCGGTTGGCCGCCGGCGGGTGCCGCGCCCACCCGCTGGCGCGGCACAAGCCCGAGCAGGGCGGCGAGCGACCGGAAGGTGTTCCCGGTGAGTCCAAAGCTCGCGGCGACGCTCTCGAGAAAGGGATCGAAACGGGTTCCCTTGAATCCGACCGGCCCGTCCCAGAGCGAGTGCCCGATCGAGAGGGTGAATCCGGGAACCAGGTCGCTCGCCAGGGCGTTGGAGAGTTGCGGTGTGGTCCAGCCGGTTCGGCCCTCGAGCTTGGCCTGCTCGAGGTCATATCCGATGCCGGTCGTGTTGATACTGAGGAGGCGGAACTTGCGAGCGCTCGTTCCCACGGTGTCGCCCGGCGCCGGCTTGCCCTTCGCTTCGAAGTTCTGGCTCAAGGTGAACTGCAGACCCTGCGTCGCCGGCGTGCGGAGGAGCGTGGCCCGGCCCGGCAGCGTGACCGCGCGGGCGAAGTCTTCCGGCACCGACCCCGCGGGCGAGTAATTGTACGTAAGGCTCGGCGAGATGCTGTGCCGGATCTGCGCCAGGCCGGCGAATCCCGGGAAAAAACCATAAAATGTCGGGGCAATCGACAGCCCCAGCGAAAACCGCTTACCCTGGGTGACCAGGCTCCCCCCGGTCGCCGCATTGCGCACTGCGAACGGGAAGCGGGAGTCGCTGTTCGCGACCCCGACGCTCGGCACCAGCTTCCAGGTGGTCCGGAAGAGAATCGGGAGGTTGAAGCTGGTCTGCCACTCCACCGAGGTCCCGAAGCCCCCCTGGCGGAAGCGCGTGACGGTCACCGAATCGTTGGGCTCCGGTGTGTCGAGATCGGGCACCCGGAAGGTGGACGAATAGCGCCCGAGCGAATCGCTGTCCTGCACGTTGATCGAGTTCTGCCAGTTGAATGACCAGAGCCGGATCGGCGTGGTGAGGGACACCGAGGTGAGCCGGGTCTTTCCGGTGATGGGGATCGAATCCACCCCGCCCCGCGTATCGGGCACCAGCAGCACTCCGAGCGGCGACTTGAAATTGTTGAGGTTGGTGACGCTGAGGTTCGGCGACCAGGTGACCCCGGTACCGAAGTCGATCGGCTTCGGGCTCACCGTGAAGGAGGGCGCGGTGAGCTGGACGCTTCCGTCGCTGATGCTCTGGTTGCCGCTTCCGCCGAGGGAGATGCTCCCCCAGGTGAACCGCTTGGTGAAGTTGGCCTGACTGCCGATCTGCCCCGTGGAAACCCGGGTGTCGATGGCGTTGCGCGAGACGATCGACGGGTTGGTCGCGTACTGCACCGAGAAGTTGAGGGTGGTGGACAGGTTGAAATTCTGGGAGTGCCGCCACCCGATCCGGTGCGAGGTGAGTCCTCGCGACTCTTTCTGGGCCGAGTAGTCGACGGCACCATCCATGAATCGGTTCAGAATCCGGTACCGGGTCGTGACGCCGTACTGGATATACCGGTCGGTCAACCAGTCGAATTGCACCTGGGCGTCGAAATAGTCGCTCGGCGCCCAGAAGAACCCGATGTTGGTGACCTGCCGTTTGTACGAGCGGGTGGGCCGGACGATGTCGTTGAACCCGAACTGCGGGATGAGAATCCCCGAGCGGCGGCCCTGCTTGGTGTCCTGGAAGAGAAAGGGAATCCAGGCGATCGGCACGTCACGGATGTAGAGCACCGCCGGCCGCGCCACCAGCACCGATTTCGAGACCCATTTGATCTGCTTGGACGCGAAGTGATAGTGGGGATTGGGCAGGTCGCAGCTGGTCATCTCGGCGCTGCCGCCGTACAGCCGGCTCTGGCTCGAATCCACCGCCAGATTGCCGCGCACGAACCAGTTGCCACCGCCCTCGTTGAAATTGGTGAGCGCGTCCTGCACCACGCCCCGTTCCTTGCAGGTATCGAACCGCGCCGAGGCGCCGATCAGCACCTGTCCGCCCTGGAAGAGGTGCGGTTCTCCCTGCGCCTCCACGGCGCAGTCCCCTCCTCGATAGCGGATCGACGCGGCTTCGAGGATCGACCCGGAGCGGTCGGTCATCGCATTGCCGCGCAGGTCCACGACCTCATCGATTGCCTGCACCGTCGCGGTGTCGGCCCGGTAGCGGGTCACCGCGTAGCCGGTGAGTTCCAGCAGCTGTGACACGATCGAGTCCGGCGGCGCGAAGCTCTGGCGGGGCGCGGACGGGAGTCCGAGCCGGCGCGCGCTTGCGGAATCGAGCCGGCGGCCCGCCGCGGCCCGCCCGGTGTCGGTCGTCACGCGCCCGGGGAGACCGGGTTGTCCCGGACGCTGCGGCGGGGGAGGCGCCGGCTGCTGCGCGGCGAGCCGGGGGACTCCCGCCAGGCAGCCGAGCACCAGCAGCAGCGCCCCGGCGGCCGACTCGGCCTTGAGCCGCCGCCGCTGGACCACCCACACCCCCGCGACGCCCAGCTCGTAGAGCAGCATGAGCGGAATGGTGAGCATGAGCATGGACAGGACATCCGCCCCGGGGGAGAGCATCGCGCCCGCCACGAACGCGCCCACGACGGCGTACGGGCGGATGCGATTGAGCATGGGAGTCGAGACGATGCCGAGCGCGGCGAGGATGATCATCAGCAGGGGCAGCTCGCACGAAATGCCCAGCGCCAGCACCACCTGCATCACGAACGAGAAATAGGCGTCGAACGTGATCATGGTGTTGAAGGACCCGTACTGCACGCTCATCAGCACCCGCAGGGCCTGCGGAACGATGAAGACGAAGGCGGCCGTCCCGCCGCCGAGGAAGAGGAGGAGCCCGACGAACAGCGCGGGCACCAGCGTCTTCTTTTCCCGTTCGTAGAGTGCGGGGGAGAGAAACGCCCAGAGCTGCCAGAGAAGAATCGGGGAGGCGAGGACGAGCCCGACGATGAATCCGAGCTTGAGGAGAATCATCAGCGGCTCGGTCGGCGAGAGCACCGTGAGCTGCCCACCCTGGAGGTACTGGGCGATCGGCTCCTTCAGGACATCGACCAGCTTGAAGCGACTGACGAGCCAGAGTCCCAGGCCGAAGCAGGCGATGATCGCGAGCAAGCTCCGCAGAATGCGGGTTCGAAGCTCCTCGAGGTGGTCGAGGAACGGCATTTCGCCTGCGGCGCGGGCCATGGAAGTCGGGGGTCCGCCCTCAGGGGCGGAGGTTCTTCAGGGCGTCGCGGGCGAGTTCGACTTCGTCGGAGCGGGGATACTCCTTGATGAGCCGATCGTAGTAGGCTCGCGCCGCGGCGGAATTGTTCCGCCGCGTCTCCAGCCGCCCGAGCCGGTACAGCGACGTCGAAGCCTTGGGCGCCCGGGGAAAGCGGGAAAGCACCTGCGTGTAATACGCCACGGCGGAATCGGGCGCCTCGGTCGCGAAGCTCTCGCCGACATAGAAGAGCGCTTCCGGCACCAGCTCATGCGAGGGGTACGTCCGAACCAGTTCCTGGAATCCGCGACGCGCCGTTCCGGCGGCACCGCGATTGAGCTGCAGCTTGGCGCCCTGATACATCTGATCGGCGGTGGGCACCGGCGCCGCGGCGGGCGCAACGGTCCCGGGCGTCGCGGTGGAATCCGCCGGCGGCGCGGGCGTCCGGCTGAGCCCCGCCGCCTCGAGCTGCTCGGCGCGCTGATCGAGCGCCGCCTTCATCTCGGAAAGCCGCGACTGGCTTTGACCGGTCAGTTCCTGCACCTGGAGCAGCTGGCGCTGCACGCCGGTCAGATCCGCCTGGATGCGGACATCGAGGGTTCGCAGCGCTTCCCGTCCCGCCGTCAGCGAATCGACGATGCGCTGTTGCAGACCGATGATCGCGGCAAGCGCGGCTGCGCGAACCGAATCGCGGCGGGCGGTCTCGATGCGGAGCGAGCTGATCTCGCCCTGGAGAAGGCGGACCTGGCTTTTCGTGGCGCATGAAGAGGCAAGGAGGCAAAGAGGCAAAGAGGCGAGGAGGCAACGGGGCAAAGAGGCAATCATGCCGCCCCCTCCCGTCGGGACCTTGCCTCCTTGCCCCCTTGCCTCTGCCCACATCATCTCGGCACCACCAGCCGGTCGCCCCCGGCAATGATTTCGAACTCGGCTCGCCGGTTCAGGGCCCATGCCGCTTCATTCTCCGCCGGGTCGGCCGGCCGCTCCTCACCGAACGAGGTCACATCGATCCGCCCGGCGTCGATTCCCTTTCCCACCAGATACTGCCGCGCCGCGAGGGCGCGCTTGTTGCCCAGCACGAGGTTGTATTCGTCCGAGCCCCGGTCGTCCGCATGCCCGCTGATCCGGATACGGAGCCCCGGATTGGCACGCAGGATCTCGGCTTTCCGGTCCAGAATCGGCCGATCTTCCGGCTTGACGAGATCCTGGTCGTAATCGAAGTGAATGACGTTGCCCAGGTCACGGACGAGCGCGGCGCGCACCGCTTCCGCATCGGCGGCTGCCGGGGGCGCGGTGGGGGCGCTCGGTGGAGTGGTCGTCGACGGCGGCGTGGACGGAGCCCCGGTATCGGTCGGCGGCTGCAGCACCGGTTCCGCCTTCTTGCTGCATGCCGCCACGGAGATGGCCAGCAGGGCGAGAGCCACCGCCGAGTGTCGTCTACGCATCGTCTCTCTCCGCGAGGTTCAGGGTTGGGACTGGGGCCGGACCAGCGAGCGGGACCAGGCCGGCAGTTTGGCCGATCCGGGCGTCATGATCTGCCGGGTCTGACCCGACTCTGTGTCCAGCACGAACAATTGGCGCCTGCCGGTCCGGTTGGAGACGAACACCAAGTGAAGACCATCAGGTCCCCAGCTCGGATCTTCGTTTCGCCCCGATGAGGTCCACGCTTTCAGGCGGCGTCCCGCGAGGGCGAATGTGAAAATTTGCGGGGACCGCTCGACTTCGCGATGGAATGCGATCGCGGCGCCATCGGGCGACCAATCGGGCGCGTTCGAGTTGCCGGTTGCCCCGAAATCGAAGGACACCAGCAGCTCCTGATCGGTGCCGTCCGACGACATCGCGTAGACTTGCTGGCCTCCCGCTCGCGTCGAGACGAACACGACGCGACGTCCGTCCGGAGAATAGGCGGGGGAGAAGTTTTCTGCAAACCGTCCGCCGCTCAATCGCTCGACGCAGCAGAGCTCCTGCACATTGAGGCCATACAACGCCACGCCCTGGTCGGATAATCGGGCGAACATCAGGCTCTTTCCATCGGGCGAAAACGCCGGCGTCATGTTCTGCGTTGTCGCGGTCGTGGGCAGCACCGTCCGGGTTCCGGTCGCCAGCGCCTGCACCACGATGGGCCGGGCGCCGTCGCGCGAGAACTGCATGTATGCGAACCGGGCGCCGTCCGGCGACCACGCCGGCGACATCACCTCGGCGCCCGCCGGCGTCACCGCGACGAGGTTGCCGCCGTCGCTGTCCACCCGCCAGATCCGCTTGTCGCTGTTGAGAAAGAGAATCCGGCTCGCGGCGATTCCGCTCTGCCCGGTGGCGCGTCGGATGATTTCGTCGGACATCCTGTGGACCGACAGCCGGCTGTCGCCGGCTCCGCTCCGGTCGGGGGTAAATGCGAGCTCCTCCCGAAGCCGCTCGGCGGCGAGATCGTGCAGCCGCACGGTGATCTGGTTCCCCGGGCCGGCCACCAGCTCCACGGCGAGTGCCGCGCCGAGGTTGCGATAGAACGGATAATTGATCGCCGCGGGACCCCGGGGCGTGCCGCCGGGGGCCTGCGTGAGCGAGATCACCTCGAACCGATCGCTGAATCCGAGATCCCGGTCGATGATGGCGCGCACCGAATCCAGTCCGGGCGCCGGAAGCACGATCAGGCCGGGCCGCACGCCGGGCTGGTAGGTGATCCCGACGCGCACCGTGTCCTGGGCCCGGAGCGACCCCGCCGCCGCCAGGACGAGGACAGAGAGGGCCAGGCGCCTCATGGCGATCTTCTCGGAGTGAAGGTGAATCCGATCTGGAGGTAGTCGGCGGCATACCCCGCCGGCAGCGGCCCGAATGCCCTGGCGTTGGCCGCTTCTTCCACGGCGCCTTGCGCCTCGAGATCGAAGGAGTAGCTCCTCGATCGCGAGATTACCTTGATGTCCTTGACGGTGCCGTCGCGGAGAATCACGAAGGAGACCTCCGCCTGCAGCGACGCATTGCCCGGCGGACGAGCCCAACGGCGATAGATCTGGGTGACAAGGTTCCGCAGGTACTCGGGATAGGGAAACTCCTTGCCGTCCAGTTTGACGTTGGCGATGTCGCTGCCGGTGCCCGGCGTCTCGCCCGGAAGGGGAGTGACGGGGCTTGCCGTCTTCGCTGCCGCGGTCGGTTTGGCCGGCGTCCTGGTGGCGGGCCTGGTCGGCGCCGGAACGGTCTTGGTGACCGCTTTCGGGGGTGCCGGAGCGGGAGGCGGTGGTGCTTCCACAGCCGGCTGCCGGGTTCCTGTGGGAATGGGCGCGGCAACCAGCGAAACGGCGTAGGTCGGCGGCAACGGTCGTGGCGCGGAGGACGCGGCAACGAACAACGCCACGACCGCTCCTCCGTGCACCAGGATCGTCCCGGCAAGCCCGGCCCAAACCGCGCTGCGGGGCATGCGATCCGCGTGGGCCGTCAGCGCCGGATCTCCTCGTCTTCAGTGGTCATGTTGATGTTCTGGACTCCCGCGGCCCGCATGGCCGCCATGACCCGCAACACATCGCCATAGGCAGCCCGCCGGTCACCCCGGAGGTAGACGTCCGATGTCCGCCGCCGGGCCACAATCGCCCGGAAAGCAGCCCGAAAATCGGCGTAGCTGACCAGCGTCTGGTCCACGAAAATCCGCCCGTTCCGGTCGACCGTCACGATGATGCCCTCACGAGGTGTGATGGGCCGCGCCTCGGCCTTGGGGAGCTCGATCGCCACCCCGCCCTGCATCATCGGAGCGGTGATCATGAAAATGATCAGCAGCACGAACGCCACGTCGACCAGCGAAGTGACGTTGATGTCCGCCGTGGGCAGGAAGCGCCGCCGCCGGCCCGAACCCCCACCGAGGCCGCCCATCATCTAGAGGAGTCCCTCCCGGGCCATCCAGCCCACCAGCCCGTTGCCGAACCCTTCGAGCTGCGACTCGAAATCGCCGACCTTCCCGGCGAAGTAGTTATAGGCCATGACCGCCGGAATCGCGGCGGCGAGGCCGGCGACGGTCGTCACCAGCGCTTCGGCCACCCCGGGCGCTACCGCCGCGAGATTCCCCGAGCCGCTCCTGGAGATGCCGATAAAGGCGTCCATCACCCCCAGGACCGTGCCGAGGAGGCCGAGCAGGGGACTCACCGCCCCGATCGTCGCGAGCCAGCCGACATAGCGCGCTGCGGCGTCCCGCTCGGTCGCGACTTGCTTCCCGAGCACCATCTTGAGCGCCTCGAGCTGGGTCGGAGAGAGCGCGCCATGGCCGGTGCCATCCTCGCGGATCACCCCGGGCTGCAGCTGGGAATAGAAGTTCAGTCCCTCCCGAAAGAGCCGGCCGAATGGCGAGGGCGGCAGTTTCATGGCGCCGCGATACGCCTCCTGCAGCTTGGGGGAGCGCGCGAGCTCCGCGTTGAAGCGGTCCGCCTGCCGGCCCAGCCGGCGGAACTGAATCCACTTGAGCCCGATCAGGAACCATGATGCCACCGAAAACACGGCGGTTACGGCGAGAACGACTTTTGTTTCGGGGCTCGAGGTGAGAACCAGCTCGAGAGGCGTCGTGGGAACCGCCGCGGCGGCCTGGAGAAGAATCATCGCCCAAAGATAAGAGTGAAGCGCGAAGAGCGAAGAGGGGGCTTCCTCGTCGCTCTTCGCGCTTCGCTATTCCCCGGCCAGGAGGACCGCGCTAACGAGGCAGCTTCGCGACCTGTCTCACCGTCGTGCCCGGCGCAATGTCCGGAGATGTAACCCCGAGGACCTTGACCGTCGCGGTGCGGCTCCGAACATGCACGACCTGGAGCGTGGCCATCATCTCATCGATGGCGTTTGCCGCGGAGCGGGGCTGCGGCCCCGGCGTTCTTCGTGCTTCGAAGAGATCGCCGGCGGAGACCCCTTCCTGCTTCCCGATATCGATGAAGAGCACATCCTGGGGATGGCGAAGCTCCCGGAGATCTCGCGGGGCCAGGATCTGGCCCTGGAGGCCGCCCTCGACGCGCTGATAATCCACGGCGCCCGGATCGGCGAATTTCTCGGCGGGGAGGAGACTCTGCCCGTCGCGGATCGGCCCATAGACGGCGATGACCATGCCCACCGACTGATCGCCGTTCTGCCCGGTGATGCGGATCAGCCCGGTGGGAACGATGATTTGCCCGTAGCCGACCGGACCCTCTCGCTGCATCAGGCTCACCAGCGAGTCGCCCACGTTGTAGCTCGCGCCGTCCGGGGCGGTCACTCCGACGACGGTGTGAATTTGGACCGCCGCGCGGGAGCGGCCGCTCTCGATCTGCTCCGGCGTTACCGGCCCGAGCAGCCTGCCATACGGGAGCGTGTCTCCCTCGGACAGGAATCCGGCGGAATAGAATTCGCCAGCGCGGAGCGGATGGTACTTCACCGCGCGATAGAGCTTGAAGGCTTCCTGCACATTGGCAACACGCCGGCGGCGGAAGAGATCGAGCCCATCACCGGTGGTATCGGCGCTGGGCGGCTCCTCGACAACCGGGGGCTGCGCCGGTGGAGGCGTATCGGTCGTGGGGACGGCCGGCTGACCCGCGGCGGCATCGAGCCGGAGCACCTCGCCGGGATAAATCCAGTGCGGATCCTCCACCACGTCGGTGTTCATCCGGTAGATCTGGGGCCAGAGGAACGGATCGCCGAGATAGGTTCGCGCGATATCCCAGAGCGTGTCGCCCTTCTTGACCGTGTGAGTCGTGGCGCCACCGCCCTGGGCCAGCGCCGGGGCAGCGAGCCCCAGCGCGCACAGGAGTGACAGACTAGAACGGGAGATCGTCATCCTCGGCATCGAGAGCCTCCGGAAAGTCGGAGAACGACTCGTCCTTTGCACCGGATTTGGCGGCTGCCGCCGCTCCCGCGGCTTTCGGCGCGGAATACGACTCACCCCCATCACCCTTGCCGGACAAGAGAATCAACTCGCGAGCAGTGATCTCCGTCGTGTAGCGGGTCTGGCCATCTTTGTCTTGCCAGCTCCGATACTCGATGCTGCCTTCGACGTAGATCTTGTCGCCCTTTTTACAGTAGCGCTCCGCAATGTCAGCAAGATTCGCGCCCTTGTTGTTCCAGATTACGACACGGTGCCACTCGGTCTTTTCCTGCTTGTCTCCGGACGCCCCTTTCCACTGCCGGCTGGTCGCGAGCGAGAGGTTGGCTACCCGGCCGCCATTGGACGTGCTCCGGACTTCGGGATCGGCGCCCAGATTGCCGATCAGCTGAACTCGATTGAGACTGCGGGCCATGATGTCCTCCTCACACGGGGAATTCGGGGTGCCGGATGGCGGGATCCGTGCATGTTATGCAGCACGTAAGTCATTCGGTCAACCAAAGATACGCACGGGTGTACTTATTCGCGCAGGCAATGAATCGGTGCCCGGAGCACCAGCGCGTCTTCGATCGGGCTTCGATAATAATGCGATCGCATTCCCACTGTCCTGAATCCTTTGGCACCGTACAATGTGATCGCAGGCCGGTTCGATTCTCGAACCTCGAGATATGCTTCCCGGACCCCCGCTGCCGCGAGCGCTGCAAGACCTTGCTCCAGGAGCTCGCGGGCAATTCCTCGCCGACGATGGTCGGGGAGAACGGCAAGATTCAGGATTTCCCCTTCCTCGCCAGAGATCCTGGCCATGAGATATCCGGTCACCTCGCCGCCCGATTCAGCCAGTAATGCAATGGCTGTTTCATATTGAATCGTTCCCTGAATTCCAGCCGCACTCCAGGGATCGGTGAAGCACTGGCGCTCGATCTCGGCAAGCGCCGGGGCATCAGCGTGGGTTGCCCGCCGGATCCGATAACGCGCGTCCATGCGCCGCCTCCCAGCGTGCCTGTGCCTCGGCCGGACGACCGTAGGTGGGCTCCCAATCGTCGAGGTGCGCGATCGGGGTCGCGCCGCCGGGCACGCCGATCAGCGACAGCAGCGCCGAGGCGCGAGGTAGACTCGCGCTCCCCCGAACCAGGGGCACGGCGAACTGGTCCGTGAGCCGGTCGACCAGCTTTTCGGGCGCATCGGCGACGAGGAGATCCGGCGCCTCGTGACGCAATGACTCGACCGTCGCGAGCCGGGGCGGCATCGCCGTTTCGATTCCTGCCGGGAGCGCGATCTGGTATGACGCGGCGTACAGCTCGCCACGAAGCGCCGACGTGACGACCAGCACGCGGGCCCCGCCGGGCGGCGCCAGACCCACGGCACGCACCATGAGGGTCGAGGCGGAGAAGGCGGCGAGGCCATCCGGGGCGCTCCGCACCAGCGCCTTGACCAGCGCCGCGCCGACGCGGAGCCCGGTAAAGCCCCCCGGTCCATCGGCGATCGCCACCTGCTCCACATCGGCGAGCGAGATCCCGGCTTCGTCGAGCAGCCCGGCGATCAGCGGGAGCAATGCCGCCGCGTGCTGTCGCGCGCCCGCGAGCGTCCGTTCGAGCACCGCGCCGTCCGCGCCTCGAAGTGCCACGCTCAACCGGTCGGTCGTGGTATCCAGCGCGAGCGCGATCACGCTAATTCCAGCCGCCGCAGCGCCGGGTCGGAAGTATGGGCGAGACGGATCCGGTGGGTGGGCCGGGGCGCCCACGCTCCGGCGCGCTCCGGCCACTCGATCAAGAGCGCGTCACCGGTGAGCAGCGTCTCCCAGTCGAGGTCGCGGGCCTCCTCGGGTGACCGGAGGCGGTAGCAGTCGACATGATACACTGGACCGCGACGCCCGTCGTAATGGTGCACCAGCGCATAGGTCGGGCTTTGCGCCGGCCCGGTGACGCCGAGCGATCGCACCAGCGAACGGGCGAAGGTCGTTTTGCCCGCGCCCAGCTCGCCCTCGAGCCAGACGACGGCGCCGGGCAGGAGCCCCTGCCCCAGCTCTCCCGCCAGGCTGCCGAGCGCGTTCTCGTCGAGGAGCGAGGTCATGCGCGCCGCCGGGAAAAAGCCCCGCCCGATCCGCGGCGCACCTCAGGGGCATCGAGTGCCCGCAATTCGTTGAGCTGATCGCGAAGCATCGCGGCCATTTCGAACTCGAGGTTCGACGCCGCCTGCCGCATCTGCTTTTCGAGGGCGCCTATCGCCGCGGCGCGCTGTTTCGGGTCGTGGAGGTCGGGCCGCGCGGGCGCACGACGGGCGGCCGACGCCGCCGCGGCGCCGGCGCTTCGGGCATCCGCCACGTGGGTCGACAGCCGAACCTGGTCGTGCGACTTCACGATCGACACCGGGGTGGTCCCGTGTTCCAGGTTGTAGGTCTGCTGGATCGCGCGCCGCCGGTCCATCTCCGCCAGCGCGCGCTCCATCGATCCGGTCATCCGGTCGGCGTAGAGCACGGCGACCCCATGGAGGTTTCGCGCGGCCCGCCCGACGGTTTGAATGAGCGAGCGGTCGGAGCGGAGGAAACCTTCCTGGTCGGCGTCGAGAATGGCCACCAGCGAAACCTCCGGGAGGTCCAGCCCCTCTCGCAGGAGGTTGATGCCGACCAGTACGTCGAACTCGCCGAGCCGGAGGCCGCGGAGAATCTCCACCCGCTCGATCGCGTCGATGTCCGAGTGCAGGTACCGGACTCTCACCCCCTGCTGCTGGAGGTAGTCGGTGAGATCCTCGGACATCCGTTTGGTGAGCGTCGTCACCAGCACCCGCTCCCGCCGCTGTTCGCGGAGCCGGATCTCGTGGAGCAGGTCGTCGACCTGGCCCTTGACCGGCCGCACCGTGACTTCCGGATCGACGAGGAAGGTGGGGCGAATGATCTGTTCCACCACCGCGCCCCTGGAAAGTCCGAGCTCGAACTCCCCCGGCGTGGCGGAAACCGCGATCATCTGCGGCACCAGCCCCATGAATTCGTCGAAATGGAGCGGCCGGTTGTCGAGCGCGGAGGGAAGGCGGAACCCGTAGTCCACCAGCGTCGTCTTCCGCGCCCGGTCGCCGTTGAACATTCCGCCGATTTGCGGGAGCGACACGTGCGACTCGTCGACGACCACCAGGTACTCGGCGGGGAAATAGTCGAAGAGACAGGCGGGGCGCTCCCCGGCGGCGCGACCGGTCAGGTGCCGCGAATAGTTCTCGATCCCCGGGCAGGTGCCGATTTCCAGCAGCATTTCGATGTCGAAGTTGGTGCGGCCCTCGAGCCGCTGCGCCTCGAGCAGCTTGCCGGCGGTCTTGAGCTCGATCAGCCGCTCCGCGAGCTCTTCCCGGACGAGCCGGACCGCGCGCTCGATGGCCGGCCGCTCGGTGACGAAATGCTTGGCGGGATAGATGGCGCATTGCTCGAGCAGGGCGATCGTGTTGCCGGTGAGCGGCTCGATCTTGGAAATGCGCTCGATCTGATCCCCCCAGAGCTCGACCCGGACCGCCTGCTCTTCGTACGCCGGATAGATCTCGACCGTGTCGCCCCGGACCCGGAAGGTGCCGGGCTCGAAGGAGAGGTCGTTCCGCATGTACTGGATCGCCACCAGATCCTGGAGAATCGCATCGCGGCCTTTCACCTCGCCGGTGCGCAGGGTGAACATCATGCTGCGGTAGGTCGCCGGATCGCCAAGGCCGTAGATCGCGCTCACCGTCGCGACGATGACCACGTCGTCGCGCTCCATGAGGCTCGACGTCGCGCGAAGCCGGAGCGCCTCGATGTCCTCGTTGATGGAGGCGTCCTTCTCGATGTACACGTCGGTCGAGGGGACGTACGCCTCGGGCTGGTAGTAGTCGTAATAGGAGACGAAGTACTCGACCGCGTTGCGCGGGAGAAACTGCTTGAGCTCGCCATAGAGCTGGGCCGCGAGGGTCTTGTTGTGCGAGAGGACCAGCGTCGGGCGGCCGAAGCGCGCCACCACATTCGCGAGGGTCATCGTCTTGCCGGAGCCGGTGACCCCGAGCAGGGTCTGGTACCGCGTCCCGGTCTCGAGACCACGGATCAGCTGCTCGATTGCCCTCGGCTGGTCACCCGCCGGGGAGAACGGGGCGACCACTTCAAAAGGTGCCATGGGGGAAATATGGCGGCTTCGGGATTCGTTCGGTAGGGCTACTTGCTCAATTCGAGCAGGGCGTCCCACTGCGGCCTCGGCACGGGCATCACCGAGAGGCGTGAGATTCGCACCAGACCGAGGTCGGCAAAGCGCGTGTCGGCCTTGATGCGCGCGAGGGGAACCGGCTGGGACAGCGCGCGCACCGGAACGAGGTCGATCACGACGCGCTTCGGGTCGAGGAGCTTGGGATCGGGATAGGGGTCGCTCACCACGCGGGCAATTCCGACGATCGCCCTCTCATCCCCCGAATGGTAGATCAGCGCCTCATCGCCCTTCCGCATCGCGCGGAGGTGGCTGAGGGCCGCGGGGGCGGAGATGCCGTCCCAGCACGCGGTTCCCTCCCGAAGGAGATCGGAAAAGGAATACGTGCCGGGCTCGGACTTCAGCAGCCAGAGACTCACGGAGACCGGCTAGCCGCGCTTCACTTCGAATTCCTTCGATCCAGCCAGCGCCCCATCCACCATGATCTCCACCTTGTATTTGCCGGCAGGCCAGCCCGATGGCTTGAAGATGTGGAACTCGGTGCGAGCCGGACCGGTGGGAGCGACCGTCTGCGTCGTCGTGTCCACCACCTGCCCGTCCCCGAAGGTCCACCTGGCCATCACCGCGGCGCCAGGAGAAGCGCCCTCCGTCGCGACCGACACATACTGTATCTCGCCGCGAAAAATCGGCGGTCGAGGTGACCAGCATCTTGTCCGCGGTGATGCCCTTCCCGACATCCACACTGATGACGTGTAGCGAGGTACTTATCCGGTCGCTTCTCTGCGGTCCACCGAACTGACCCCTTTCACCCTCCGGACCGCCTTGAGAACCTTGGCCAGGTGGGGGAGATTGTCGACCTCCACGAACACCGTACCGAACGCGCCGCCGTCTTTGGTATGCAGGTCGGCCCCGCGAATGTTTGTCCCGGTTGCGCTGATCGCCTGGAGGATGTCGGCGTACAGTCCGCGGCGGTCTTCGGCGTTGACGACCAGCCGCACCGAGAACGATTCGCCTTCCTGCTCCTGCCAGTCGATCTCGACACGGCGATCGCCCGCCGAGAGCGTGAGCAGGTTGGGGCAGTCGCTGCGGTGGATCGAGATCCCGCGGCCCTGCGTGACGTACCCGACCACCGGGTCGCCGGGCACGGGCTGGCAGCAC